>JACCDR011821947.1_pt1 | contig 15208 bp, 16 predicted proteins | sample 7446431 | NCBI WGS metagenome assembly JACCDR01 (sample SAMN15323443, study PRJNA562643) | freshwater metagenome | isolation source: river surface water | place: USA:Blue River Watershed | collected 2017-08-17 | reverse complement strand
CGCGGGCAGTTCAGGTGGCGGGAAACGGGGGGGCGCCCGGGCAACCGTGCGCCCGCCGTTTTCCTTCTCGCCACGACCCCAGACCCCCGCCAGGCCCGGACCCGCACGCGATGCTCTACTCCCGGACCTCGTTGAATGCCCGCACACCGTCCAACCACGCCAGCACCGACGACGCGCCCAACTCGTATCGGAACGGTCCGATCGTCACAGCCGGCGGCTCCAGCAGCGGCCACCGCGCCCGGTTCGGGTCAGGGTCACCGACGTACCTCAGCCAGCCCGCCTGGGCCACCTGCATGATCCGCCGCAGGATCACCAGCCCCGGCATCTCCGGCAGCGGCTCCGCCGGACGGCCGTCGAGGTCGCTGACCGCGGTCGGCCCACGCTCCGTGTCCCACCAGTAGCCGAGGGCCCGCAACATCAGCTCGGCGTTGTTCGGCATCAGCTTCTTGCCGAACGTCAACGCGCTGATCACGGTCTTCTTGACCGGCGGCTTGCCCTCGATCACCAACGGTCGCATCCGCGCGATCAGGTCGTTCGCCGAGATCACCTGGTCGCCGCCGTTCATCAGCCCGAGCAGGATCATCTGCCGCTGCTCATCCTCGGTGGGGTGCTCGAGGAGACGGGCGATCCCGTCAGCACCGAACATCTGGTCGACCCCGGCGTGCTCCTGGTCGCGGCCGCGCCAGGCGGCGAGGTAGCCGGCCGACCAGTCGAGCACCTGCCCGGCGGGCAGCTCGACGACGCGGCCGTCGACGTTGAGCACGTACGTGTCGAGGTCCGGGCCGCCACGCATCTCGATCAACTGGGCGGGGACACCCTCATCGGTCATCCGGCGCATCGCCCGCAGGCGATCCACCAGGGCCAGCACGTCCGCCGCGGGGAGATCGCGCCGCTGCCCGGCCACGGTCACGTCGTATCGCTCGCCGGCGACAAACCCGTGGTACACGAGCCAACCGTCCCGGTCGGCGCCCATGAGGGCCTTCACCGGGTCGGCGTCCACGGCCATCTCCTCCGAAGCGTCGGCTACGAGGGTCACGGTCCCCCTTGTCCTGTTCCACGTTCACGCCGGCGCCTGATGTGGCCGGGTCAGAAAATCCACCCGATGCTACGCCGCCCACCAGGAAACCTTCAACGCCGTGACGGAAACTTCCTGTCGGGCGGTGATATCACCATTACCGCCCGACCTCAGGTCGTGCATCACTCGTGGGCACCGACGGGTGAACCTGCCGCCTGCCGCTGCCGGGCGATGTCCCTTGTCCGGGCTGACACGGGGACGTAGGCCCTCCCCGCCAGATGCGCAGCAACGCGCGCCCTGGCCTCGACACCGGCCTGCGCCGACGCGGTCGGCGCAGCAGCGTCGGGCACGGCATCCAGCGGCGCCACCACCTCGGCGACCTGGGCCGCGTTCTCACGGGACGATGGCTGTCCGGGACCGGGTGGGATCTCCGCGGGTTCACGTTCGGTCGCAAGCTGACGAGCCGCGCGTTCCCAGTGTGGGCAGCCGTCGACGTGCCACAACCGCATCGGTACCGTGCCACGGTCCTTGGCGCCGAGCAGAAACGCTCGGCGGACGAGTTCCGCATCGCGACCGGCAATCTCCCTGATAACGCGTGAGCCGATCACCTTGCGGAGCATGCGCGGCGACCACGTAGCCGGGGCAGCAGCAACGATCTCGTCGAGCAGAGCCTTCTCGGGTTCGGTCAGCTCCGGCCAGTGGGCGTCGGACTTCACGTAGTCCGCCGTCTCAGGTCGGGTCTCTTGGTCTTCGATCTTCGAGAAGTCGTTCTCCGGGTTTTCTTCTGCGGTGTTCGCGCCAGGAGTAGCAGAGAGAGTGACTTCTAAAACCTCAGTAACACCAAGAGATTCAAGGGTGCGCTCTACATCGCACCCTGGTGCTCCCTGTGGAGCACCCCCGGGGGTGCGATCTGTGGAGCACCCCGGGGGTGCGATCTGTGGAGCACCCCCTGTCGCGTGCACAGGGGTGCTCTCTGTATCGCACCCCCCCGTCTCGTCTGCGGTGACCTTGGGTTTCTCGTACTTCCGCTTGCTCGCCTTACGCTGCCTCTTCTTCCGCTCCTGCTCGGCCCGGCGCTCCTCGCGCATGGCGGCGAGCTTGCTCACGTGCTCCGCAGTGGGGACCTCTACCAGGAAGTAGGTGTTCGAGCTCGTGGAGCCGTCCTCACGCTCGCCAGGGTCGCGTTCGAGCAACGCGAGTCGGTCCATCTTGGCGACAGCATCCTTGGCCGTCCCCCACTCCACCCACGCCCGGTCGGCCAGGTCCTGGTGCGTCGGGAACACCGCGTCGTTCGGGTAAGACCACAAGGCGGTGTAGACGGCCCACTCGCCGGGGGTGAAGAACGGCCGCGGCCACATCGGCGCGATCGTCCGCACCCCGCTCTGGGTCGCCAGCCGACCAACGAGATCGCGGGAGTTGTTCCGGCGCCGTCGTTGCTGCCCAGTCATGCCGGTCCTCCCGCGCGCAGCAGATAAGGGCGTGGGGAAGCGTCGGCCGGTGGCAGTGGCCGACGAGAAGGTGTGATCCGGGCGAACCGCCAGGAGTATGTGGTGGCGCTCATCGTGCTCCCCTTGGGAGTGGTGCCCCGAGACACATGGCGCTAAGAGGCGGCCCGCGGGAGGAAAATGTCGGTCCCCTTCGGTATGATGCCCCCAACGCCTCCGCCACGAAGGCACACAACTGGATAGCTGGTGCGAACAAGGTCGGAAAGACGCTCTCTGTTGTTGTTCATCGCGTGCGAGTCCGGCAGCTGCCAACTGCTTTCTCGCCTGACCTCCTGTTCTGTTCTCTCGCCACTTCCTTGTTGGTTGCGTTGTGTGGATCGCCTCCGCCACTACGCCGTTCGTGGTTCTCGCTGGGCCCCGCCGTGACGGCGGGGCCCAAGGTGTTTCTCGCCTGGATGGTAGACCCGACACTATCGACATCGTGTCGTACGCCACGCGGAAAGGCCGTAACTCCCTCATGATCGGATGTCAAGGGCAGGCCGGGCCGGCACCTACGAAAGGTGCTGGCCCGGCCGTCCTGGACGATCTGAGGCATGTTTACCGGCGCCCTCCGAAGCTGACGGTGTCGAGGGTGGTCGCGGAACGTCCCCCGATGATCACCGGGGGACGTCTGGTCAACTGGTAGCCGCGGCGGCGGTGGCCTTCGCGTGACGCCGCCGGACGGGGTTGGGGGGCCGCCCGACCTGACGGATCTCGGCGAACTGGCCCCACTCGTCGATCCGGCTCATCTGCCGGCTGTTCTTGAAGGCGTCGCAAACCCGCCACAGATCGGACTGACCGGCCCGGGTGAACGGGATCGGGGTCGCCTTGAGCACGCCCTCCTCCGCCTCGTCGCGCAGTCGGCGCTCGAGCTGGTCGACGCTGAGCATCGGAACGTCGCGGTGCAGATCGTCTGCGAACTCCCGCAGAAAGGCCGGGTCGTGCAGCATCCGCCGGTAGCGGGCGGACTTGCGCTTGATGTCCTTGATGGTGATGTAGGCGCGCAGCGAGATCCGGGCGAAGCCCATCGTGTCGACCAGCCGGGTGTCGCCCAGGTAGCGGGCCTCCCGCGCGGCACGTGACTCGACGCGGGTGGGGCTGTAGACCCACCACCAGCCGAGCGGCTTCTTCCGGAACAGCTTCTTGCCGTCGCGGATGTCCTGTTCGGTGAGCTTCGCGTTGTGCGCGGCGATCTGCTCGTCGGTCAGCTGCGCGTTGTACTCCTCGTCGTTCTCCTCCTGCGGGGCGGTGAACCCCCACGCGAGCGCCTCGTGGATGTCGCGGGGAGTGTCGAGCGCGTTGCGCAGGCGCCGTAGCTCGGCGGGGATCAGTTCGTCCGGCAGGCCGGGGAACCACTTCTGCCGATCGGTGTGGGGGATCTCCTCGAACAGCCGGTCGAGCGTGGCGTCGTCGGTGAGGCGGGTGATGCGCAGGTCACTGGCCCGCAGCGTGTCGTGCGGGCTGAGGAAGTAGTCGTCACGCCGGACCTGGGGGACCAGCAGCCGGACGGGCCGGCGCTCGGCGTCCGCCGGAGCGTTCAGCTCGGCCAAAGACTCGGCGAGCTTGACCGGCGGGTTGGCGGTTTCAGGTGCCGTGGTCAGCATCGGCGGCAACCTCCAGGGGTCAGGGGTCATTGGCCGCGATGGTCGCGGTCACCCGACACATTACGCCGGTCCCTGAAAACCCACCAACACCGTGGCTGATATTTGCGGTCCCGGTCCCGGCGCCGCTGGGGCGTGGCCGTACGGTGTCAGGTCATGACCACACCGAAGAAGACCGACACCGCCCGGCGCACTCCCCGACCTCGTGCCGCCGCGGACCAGAAGAAGGCCCCGGCCGATTGGTTCGGCGAGCAACAGGCCGGCTACCTCGAGCGGGCGACGGCGTGGCTGAGGACCAGGCCCGGCAGGCGGGTCGATCTGCCGGCCCAGGTGAACCTAGTGGTGGCGCTCGGCGTGCCGTGCCCGGACTGCAAGAAGGTGATCCACCACGACGGGGAGGACGGGCACACCGCGCAGTGGCAGCGCGTCACCGGCGCCCCGCACTGGGCGTCGGGGATCACCGTCTCCTGCAAACCCTGAACTTGGGGGGCAAGGAACAGCCCCGGCCGCCGCGCAGATATACAGCGCGGTCCGGGGCTGTGGTCCTTGCCAGGGTCGCCGAGCGGCCACTCGGCGGGGTGGTTCAGGCGGCGAGGGCGTGCACGGCCGGGCCGCGGTGCGGCTCGATCGACGTGTTGTCGGGCAGGATCTCGCCCGTGTCCTCGAAAAGGATCACGCCGTTGCACAGCAGAGACCAGCCCTGCTCGGGGAACGTCGCCAGGATCCGGGCCGCCTCGCGGTCGACGGCGTCGGCACTGGGACAGGGTGTCTGGTGCTGGCACATGAGGGCTGCTCCTTGGGCAGTGGAGCGGGCCGGTGGGTCCGCTTGATCACCCCGAAGCTACACCGGTACCCAAAACGGGCACTACGCCGCGACGCATACTTTTCGCCATCCGGGTCACCCGCCCGCGTGTGTCGGGCGGGCCGTCCGGACGATCGGGCAGGGTCGGCGGGGTCACCGGTCGGCGATCGTAGGTCGCTTGCGGAGGGCGGTCCGGCCTTCGCCGGCCTCGTCCGGGCTCTTGGCACGTCCGAGAGACTCGACGATCGGGACGGCGGAGATGAAGCCCGGATCGGGGCCTCTGGATCTGCGGGGCATGGAGGGGTCTGGGGGCCTCAGTCTGCTGATGGACACGATGCGTAGCCTTTCCTCGATCAACTTCTAAGATCAACTTCTGTCGAATTTCTAAGAGCAATTTCTAAGATCAACTAGCGGGGTTTTCGGTCTTCCGCAGGTCCCAGATGATGTCGCCGCGGCGACGCGCCTGCACCATCGAGCCGCGTGCCTGGTTGCGGACGTCGCGGTGGCACTGGGGGCAGACCCACCAGGCGACGGGCAGGGAAGATCCAGGGCAGTCTTGGGCCTGGCAAGGTCGCCTGCTCGATCGTCGTGATCTCCAGCAACTTGACCCACATCTGGCCCTCGTCCAGGCCGGCCGGATCGTACCGGCCCACCAGCTCGGCCCATAGCCGGGTCATCTCCTGCTGCGCGGTCAGCCCGGTGAAGCTCATGACGTTGTGCGGGCGGCCGTTGCGCACCAGCCGCAGCCATGACCGTGGGCGAGCTGGCGGGCTGGCAAGGGTCGGACCAGCGTTGGCCGGTCAGCACCACCGTGCCGTCGAAGGACAGGCAGTGCACCTGGGCGCGCAGCACGGCCCGGGAGGGAACCTCCGTCATGGCCCGCACATTACACCGGATACGCGAAAATGCCAGTCGCCGCGTTGTGACCTTTCGACCGCCCGGTGTACGTTGCGCCCAGTACCGCACCCTGCCCCGTTTGGGAGGCCAACCCCTCATGAAGAAGATCCGCGAGGCCTGCGCGCGGCGAATCCAGCAGCTCGACCGCCTTCTGGCGTTCATCCGCGCCCTGTTCCGCTGGTGGCCCGCCAACACCATGGAGGAACTCCTGGAGATCAAGGTGGCGGAGCTGACCGCCCGCCGCAACGATCCGAGGGCGCCGGTCGATCCGGCCAGGACCGAGATGCGCGACGCGCAGATCGCGCTGACCCGCGCTGGCATGCTCGTCATCATCGGCCAGAACGGCGGGACCACCCCGCTGACCAGCGCCGCCGAAGAGATCGGCACCCGCCTGGAGCACCGCGCCTACGTGCACGGTGTCATGCACGAGGACTTCAAGAACTTCCTCAACGAGGAGATCTACCACGGCCGGATCCGCAACGCCAGGTACGCGGCGATCCCCGACCTGTTCAATCCGGAAAACCCCGCCACCGGCAACGCCATCGGTGAGCCGGCGGACGGCGTCCTGGTCACCCGCATCGTCCGGCCTGGCGCTGACGACGCCGAACTCGAGTTCCAGGGCGCCCAGCTCACCGCGAACCAGTTGTGGGAGATGTTCCCGGTGAAGCCGAACGTCGCCTACAACCTGCACGACGGCTGGTTGGTCGTCATCTTCTCCCGCGACTTCGGCCCCAGCCACCTCTTCGAGGACCTGCACCAAGCCGCTGAGCGTTGGCGCAGCCTGTTGCTCGACGACGACGTGGAGATCCACGACGCCCGCCAGTGACCTGCGCCGCCCCCTTCGTGGCCCTCGCCGCCCGGCACCCCCGGCGCCGGGGGCCACTCTCTTCCCGACAACACCACCATGCGAAAAAGTCAGCCACCGCGTTGTGACCTTCCTGGCATGCGGGGTAGCGTCCGGGACGGTAAGCAACCCATCGCTTCTTGGAGGCGAACAACCCTTGCCCACCACCACCCTCACCCTGCCGGCCCGCTACGGCCGCGCCGTCGCCGAGATCTACGCGACCACGCAGTCCCTGACCGGCGAACAGCGCGACCGGCTCGACATGCTGCTGCTGAGGACCCCCAGCACCGAGTGGAAGCCGGCCCGACAGCGGCTCGACAACGACGACGAGCTCGGCATGCTCGACGAGCTGGCCGAACTCCTCGATGAGCAGACCGCGGTCTGTTACCCGATCCTGGCGGTCTACGCCCAGGACCTCGGTGTGATCACCAGCGACGACTTCAACGCCCTCACCTCCTGGTGGGTCGACGCCGGGCTGCCCCTGCCTGAGGTCGTCACCGGCGACGACGATGCCGCCGCCACCGCACCGATCGAGCGGATGACCAGCGACCTGATCTGCGACGAGCTGGCCAGCGCCAGCCACGGCACCAACGAGTACGGCGCAGTGACCGCACTGACCGGCTACAACCACGGCCAACTCCTGGCCTACCCGTTCGTGCGTGGCTTCATCGGCCGATCCGCCCGCGACCAGTCCCTGTACGTGGACTGGGCCGGCCTGACCGGCGCGCTTGACGGCGGCGCGAGCGGCGAACTGGACCAGTCGGGCCGGGACGTCCTCTCGTTCGCCATCACCCTCCAGGACTTCGGTGACCTGACCACTACTGTCGACGGGCACAGCATGAGCCGGGGCAACCTGGAGGCGCTCGGTCTGGCCGCGATGCACGCCCTGGCCACCACCCACCTGTTCACCCCGGTGATGTCCTCCCGCCAGAGCATCTCCTAGCCCTGGCGGGTCAGGGCGGGCCCGGCTGGCGGATCCCACCGCCCCCGGTTCCCTCAGCCTTCGGCCCACCCCGCGTGGCCCCCGAGCCTTGCCCCCGGCTCGGGGGCCACGTTGTATCCCGCACGCGCTACGGCCCCCGCCACCTTTGATGGGTGCGGGGGCCGCAGCGTGTAGAGGGGGCTCAGCTGCTCGGGCGCAGCCAGGCCAGGACTTTACGCAGGAGAGTGGACGCCGCGTACGCGTCGTGCACGATCCACGCGATGGCGGCCAGCAGCATCGGACCCGCCACGAACGTGATCAAGGCCACGACCAGCAGGAACGAGGGCAGGGCCAGCGCTTCGAGCATCCGCTCGAGCATCAGATGGTTCTCCTAGCTGGGAAAAGGTGGGCGTGGATGCCCGTCGACCCTACCCGCCTTCAGTAAAATACTGAAGGGTGACGACCCCGCCTCGGCCGACCCCAGACGACCTTGACGCTGCACTGCGCCGGATCCACGAGCGCCGCCGGCGTGCTGGCGACGATCACCCGCTCGCGCTGTCCGAAGACCCCCGGGACGTACTGCGTTACCTGCGGCAACGCGGCAGCGCAGGCCTGGTGGCCGACAATGCGGGCGACGACCTCACCGACGCCCTGACCCTGACGTTGGGCCTGTGGTGGGAGCACCTCGAGTTCGAGACCTGGCTGCTTCAGGCAGGCGAGAAGCTCGGCCGCAACCGCCGGACCGTCGGCGCTGTGCTCGGCCTCACCCACGGGCAGAGCCTGGTCGACCGGATCGGGCGCGGCCTGAAGACGCTCGGCCGCGGCCCCATCGCCAGTTCGGCCCCTGCACCCACCGGCCACGACCCACAGATCCGCGCCCTGGCCGACGCCCTGATCACTCGATCCGGCGAGATGCCTCAGGATGTCGTCGACGACACGCCGTTCCGGCAACTCGCCGACGCGCTGGAGCGCTGGCCGGCCGGAGGCCCGCCCCCGAGCGAGGGCGTCGCTCTTGCGCTGAAGTTCGTGCTCGGCGATCTCGACGACGAGCTCGCGGCTGACGCGCCACTACGTGATCTGGTGACTGCGGGCATCGACCTTGTGGGTGCCCGGCACACCACCGTCACGGTCACGATCCCTTGACCCTGCTGACCTGGAACTCGGCCAGGACGATACACCGCGCCCAAAAAATATAAGTCGCGGAGACTTGCATTTCCCGGTCTGCGGTGTAACGTGGCCTCCATCAGGCAGCGAGCAAGACCTGACGGAGCAGCGCCCAGCAGGAAGTAGCCCCCCGCCCACGGGAGCGGCGCCCAGCAGGAGCAGCGCCCGAAGCGCCTGGCTCGCCCGACAGAACGGATCCTCCCGTGACCCGATCAAAGATCACCCGGACCCTGAACATCGGCTACCTGCTCATCGCCGCCGGACTCAGCTACATCCACATCGTCGAGGTCCTGCAGCACTGGGGCTCCACCTGGCAGTCCTGGATCGGCCCGATCCTGATCGACGGCCTGGCCTTCATCGCCAAGCTCTACGACAACACCACCTACACCCCCGCCACCCGCAAACTCGCCCACCGCACCGTCCTGGTCGTCGGCTCCCTCTCGCTGGGCTGCAACATCTACGCCGGCGTCCTCACCAGCGCCTACGGCGACTCGGCCCTCGGCGTCCTGGCTGTGCTGGGGTTCATGTGGGGCGAGAAGCTCGCCGAGAAGGCCACCCTCTCCCGCGCCCGCACCCAGACCACCCGCCGCCGCCCAGCGGCCAAGAAGACCGCAGCCAAGAAGGCACCCGCCAAGAAGCCCGCAACCAAGACCACGCCCGCCACCACCCGGCCGACCCTCACCCCCGTCCCTGCTGTCGCCTGACGCAACCTGCCTGGTCGGGAGCCCCCGTCACGGGTTCCCGGCCAGGCCTACCTAGAAAGGGGTCGTCCATGGTGAACGAGCCAACCGCCCGAGAACTGACCGACGACGAACTGTTCCTGCTTCAGAAGGCCAGGAGCCGCGGCAACGGCTACGGCCTGCACTTCACACATGGCGTCTTCCGCGATCGAATCGGCCCGCTTCGGGATGCCGACCAGCGCCTGGCTGCGGGGCTTCTCACCGAGGGCTTTCTTCACCTGACAGGCGAGCAGGCCAGTGCTGACGGCAGCGCCATGACGGCCCTGGACGCCAAGTTGGGCACGTACCGCGTTGAGCCAGCCGCGCTTACTGTCGAGGCCCAACTAGCCACGCTCCGCGCTGAGCTGGCCGATCTGCATCACTGGACCAAGTGCATCCTCGAAACCTCAATCGACCAGCGGCACGTCGCTGAGTATCTGGCGGAGGTGTTGGGGGCCTTGGCCGCTGGCAACGAGGTTCCCGACAGGCCGTTCTGAACCGTGTTTCCCTGACCCATCCCGACCAGAGAGGCCACGATGATCTACCTGATCAGCTTCCGCACGATCGAGGGCGGCTTCGGCCGCGACTTCCTCGAAACCGACGATGCCCTCACGCCCGCCGCGATCGAGGCGTTCGAGGCCCGCATGCGGCGCAAGTACCGGAGCGCGCAGCCGGTCACGGTGCTCGCCGTCAGCCCGCTCGCCCACTCAGCGTCCACCCTCCGCCCGGTCCCGGTCGGCGATGTGGAATGCGCCGAGGGCAGGTCCGACGCCCGCGGCGACTGCGACGGCGAGATGTTGTTCGTCGAATTCCGCACCAACCTCGGCTCCGTCGAGACCCGCGCCGGCGAGCACGGCTACATGTGCAGCTCGCATGCTTCGCAGGCGCGTAAGGCGCACGAGGTCGAGATCATCAGCCGGGCGGCTGCCGCCCGCTGACCAACCATCGCCTCACCAGCTCGGCCCCAGCGTTGTCCAGGCGACACGCTGGGGCCGAGCTGCGTTTTCACCATGTGCACGACAATATAAGTCACTGGGGTAGTGACATTATGGGGGATCGGAGTAACGTCCGGGGTACAGGGGCGAGGCCAACCGCCCCACCGGCCAAGGAGGCAGCATGCCGGCCACGACCACCCAGACCGCCACCGCCGTGACCCGGGCCCTGCGCACCATCTGGCCCGCCCCGATCACCCTCAAGACCGCCGTCACGGCCAGCGGCGAGATCCAGGTCGTGGCCGGTGTCGGCTGCTGGGACGACGCCAACGGCGCCGCCAAGTACGTCACCAAGGCCACTGGACGCCCGTACGCCTTCGCCCGCGTCCAGCGCATGCGGTGCAGCAGCAACATCCGGATCACGTACGTCCCGGCCGAGCAGTGCGGCGAAGCCCCCGCCGCCGTCGCCACGACGACCAGCCCCGAGCGGACGGCTAGCCACGGCCTGCCCGCCGGCTGGAAGCACATCCAGGCCGGGCTGACTCGGCACACCGCCACCGGCACCGAGGTCGTCAAGAGCAGCAGCCGCTGGTGGATCAACGTCCCTGGCGCGATGCGTGTCGGCGGCACGGTCCGCGCCCCAGGGTGCACCGACTGGGCCACCCGGGCTGAGGCCATCGCCGAGGCCACCGAGAAGATCCTCTGGCGCACCCGCGCCCTCCAGGCCAAGGCCTGGGATGAGGCGCACTTCACCGCGACCGGCCGCACGCACACCTGGCTCGGCAAGGGCCAGGCCGACGCCGAGACCGTCGCCGCCCGCCACGCCGCCGTCCGGGCCACCCAGACCACGACCGGTCACGACGCCGAGCCCGGCGACCTGATCGTTCACCTCGAACTGGGGGTGCCGGGCGTCTACATCGTCGGCGACGACAGCATCGCCCAGGTCCGGTTCGCCGGCGACGTCGACGCCACACCCACCCACCCCGACGACGTGGTGGTCCTGCCCAAGGACTCCCACGACTACATGTGCACCGTGGGCGGCGTGCTGCCCGGCCACGACGACCACTTCCACGTCGACAGCCCGGAGTGTCTGATCCCCCGCGAGGCCGCCGAGCCGTTTGCCGCGCTCGCCGCCGCCCGAGCGGAGCGGGCTCGCCTTGACGCGCTGCCCGCCGGTCAGCGGGACGCCGGCGCCGAGCAGATGGCCAACATCACCCTCACGCGCTGCGAACTGGCGTGCGACCTGGCGCTGGGCGCCACCGGCGAGCGGTTCCTGACCTTCGAGGCCTCCTACGGCGACGACACGTGGGAGTTCATCAACTGGCACCGCGACGACGCGGAGCCTGGCGAGTCCGCCGACGGCCAGGCCCGCCGCGCCGCGATCCAGGGTCGCCTGGCCGGCAAGCGCGACGGCGTGGAGTACGGCGCCACCAAGCCGTGGCGGGTCCGCGCCTACACCCGCGCCGCCGGCGAGCCGGACGGCGAGTGGACCAACATCACCGAGCCGTGCCCGCCGGGCGAGCACACCGTCGGCCGGAACCCGGTCGCCAGCAGCGTCGGCCGCTCGGACGGCTCGACGATCTCGGCGGGGTACTGCGAGAACTGCTTCCACCGGGTGCACCGCGTCCGCCCGTACGGCACGGTCCTCCCAGGCCCGTGGCTCCTGGAGACCGAGCCGCTGCCCGACCCCGAGCCCGGCGTGATCTACCTGTTGCTGGAATGCGTGCGGGAGGAGCACTACGGCATGCAGATCAACAACGGGGCCGGGGAGTGGTTCACACTCGTCTCGGTCGGCCCGTACGACCGGGAGGCCGGCAAGACGACCGTCACCCTCGCCGACCGTGCACCGGTCAAGGTCATCTGCGGCGTCATGGTTCAGCTTCGCCCCCGCCCGGAAGGTCCGGGCGGTCCGGGTCCGGACGGTCCGAGCGGCAACCCGGACCACCCGGACCCGGACCCTGGCGCTCACGCGGCCACCGCGGGTCCGGCCACCGCCGACGGTCCGAGTCCGTCCACCCCGCCGGGTCCGGGTCTGGACACCACTCGGACGCCTGTCGCGTTCGGGTACCAGATCGACACTCGGACCGGCGGCGAATGGACCCCGGCGGGGTCCGGGTGGACGCCCCCGCTGAACGTCGCCAGTCAGGTCTGCTTGGACGCCACCGCCGACACGATCCTCAGCAACGCCCGCAACCTGCTTGGACTTGGACCGAAGGACCCGATGCCGGAGGTCCGGGTGCTGACATGGGCGCGGGGGTCCACCCGGTCCGGGCGCGCCGCCCGGCTGACCACCACCTGAAGGGAACCGAACCCGTGACCCTCCCTAAGATCAAATCCGCTGTACGGCGCGCCCGGCTGCGGCTCGCCAAGACGGTCGCCCCGGCCGGCGCCGACGTCCACGACCCCGACGACACCGTGTGCCCCAGCTTGCAGGACCTGCTGGCCGCCGTCTTCTTCCAGGGCCTCACCTACCAGGCCGACGAGACGTGGCTGCTCGATGTCACCGACGACCTCGACTACCTGAAGGACCGCGGCCTGGTCGAGATGTTCAAGGGCGATCCGTGCCTGACCGGGGACGGTGAGGTCGCTCTCGCCCGGCTGTGGGGACCCGGCCGGGTGCCGCCGTGGGGAGGCACACTCGGCACCTGCGAGGTGCACGGCGATTACGACGTCCACCCAGGCGACTGGATCGGCTGCCCGAAGCCTCACCCGGTAGGCCTTGCCCTGGCCGTCCACATGCCCGGCCGGGTGCACTGGTAGAGCACCTGACGGTGACGTTCCGTTGAGGGCCGCCTGGTGGTGCCCGCCAGCGGTAGCAGAGGGGCCCGGCCACCCACGACGGGGTGTGGCCGGGCCCATCAGTGTTCTGGGGGCCGCCAGAGGGCGGTCACGGATCGTGTTTTCGATCGACCCCGGGGGCCCCGAAAACCGGCGCTCTTCGCGCGCTCGCGCGATGCGCGCGCGAGGACCAGGATAGAAATCACTTACCGTCACGTCAAGGGATCTTTGGCGGAAAGGTCGCAGCCCCCACGCGCGTGCGAGGGCGACGCGGGCGGGGGCTGCGAAAACGCGTGGGGTGCGCGCGGGGATCGTTACTGTCCGCTGTCCTGGTCAGGTGCCGTGCGCGGGCCCGGCACCCCGGCCGGGTCGTCGGCCAGCGCCATCAGGTAGTGCCACTGGTCGGGGATCAGGTGACCGCGGCCGGCGCTGATCGCGTACATGACGGCGTGCCGGGCGTCGACCCACCGCCGCGAGCCTGCGAGGGGAGGCCGCCCGCCGCTGATCTTCCCGTCGTCGACCCACCGCTCGATCGTCTTGATGTTGACACCGACGATGGCCGCGGCGACGGAGGTGGTCACCATCTCGTGCTCGGCGGGTGGGGTGTCGATGTGCGGCAGGAACGCCGCTGCGCGCCGTCGGCGTTCCCGGAGTGCTTCTGCACCTGCATGGGCCACGGCGTGATCGACCTTTCTGTCAAAACCGACTTCTGCTCGTGAGTCTTGCAGATGGCCGGGCCCGGCGGCAGTGGCGCCGCGCTGGTCCGAGTCCCCCGGTGTGCTGGCGGGGTCCGAGTAGGGTGCGTGAGACATCGGTCCAAATGGCTGGTCCGGCTAACTGTCAAAATCGACATTAGAGTGCCATCATGGTCCGCATGGACCTGACCCAGCACCACCCCACCGCCGACCCGGACCCGGACCCCGTTCCGGGCTCGGACTCGGACCCGGGTCCGGGCGACGCCACTCGGACCGCGCGTACCACTTGGACCCGGACTCCTAACGACACCGGCTTGGACCCGGACCACGGTCCTAGTCCAAGCACCCCTCCGGGTCCGGCTACCGCCCGGACCCGACGCCCGGACCCGGACCCGGACCGGCCGGCGGCCGGCGCCCACCGGAAGATCCAGAGCAAGAGCCCGAGTCCGACCGACGACGACGACGCCCGGACCCGGACCGCTCGGACCAGCGGCGTGCTGAAGAGCTGGCTCACCCGCGGCGGCTACATGTACGCCCTGACCGCCGGAGTCGCTGTCGTCGCCGCCGCCGGCCAGAAAGCGTTCGCGGAAGCCCAGGGATTCACCCAACAGATCGTCATCGGCCCCATCGACCTGTCACCCTGGTTCACCCCGTTCGCCTTCGACTTCGCCGTCGCCGCGACCCTGCACGCCGGGCTCGGCGCGGCCCGGCACCGGCTGTCGCCCTGGCCGTGGTGGGCCGCCGGCACCGCGATCGCCGGGGTCTCGGTGTGGACCAACACCGAACACGCCGGGGCCAAGATCACAGCCCCCGCCTCCGGGGTGCTGTTCCTGATCTGGTTCCTGTACCTGTTCTACGAGTACAAGAAGATCGTCCGGACCCGGGAAGTCACCGACGCGCTGGCCGCGGACTTCGCCCCCGGCGACGTGCTGTTCGACATGGAACCCCGCCTCGCCGCCAAGGCGCGGCTCATCGCCGCGTCCAGCTCGATGGCTGCCGGCCTGGCCTACCGGCAGTCGCTCGGCGACGAAGGCCTCACCCGCCGCGACGTCGCGATCGAGGCGGCCCGTCACTTCCTGGAGATCTACGACGACACCCTGGACGTCGAGCTGAACCCCGGCCTGCTCACCGCCGACGGACGCAAGCAGAAGCGCAGCAAGGTTCGCCCCTGGCAGTTCGCCCGCCGGCGCCGCGCCCGCCGGGTCGCCACCATGACCGCGAACGACCACGTCAGCATGTTCCTCGGGCGCCGCGTGCCCGAGCGCCGTGCCGTCACGATCACCCGGCTCACCTACGTCGAGCCGGACCGTACGCCGCTCGCCGCCCCGCCCACCCAGCCGGCGTTGCCGGTCGCG
>JACCDR012437240.1_pt1 | contig 15210 bp, 14 predicted proteins | sample 7446431 | NCBI WGS metagenome assembly JACCDR01 (sample SAMN15323443, study PRJNA562643) | freshwater metagenome | isolation source: river surface water | place: USA:Blue River Watershed | collected 2017-08-17 | reverse complement strand
CCGCCGCCGCCGCCTCCCGCGCCTGCGCCTGTTGCACCGCCGGCGCCTGCCGCTCGCCCGGCGCCCGCACCTGCCCCCGCACCGGCTCCGGCCGCTCCCCCGGCACCGGTCCGCGAGAAAGTCACTTTCGCCGCCGACGCGTTCTTCGATTTCGGCAAATCGGTCCTCAAGCCCGAAGCCCAAGCCAAGCTGGCCGATCTGGTTGACAAGACCAAGGGCATCAGCTTGGAGGTGGTGATTGCTGTGGGCCACACCGACTCGGTCGGTGGTGATGCGTTTAACCAGAAGCTGTCGATCGCCCGGTCCGAAGCGGTCAAGAAGTTCCTGACCAGCAAGGGCATCGAAGCCAACCGGGTCTACACAGAAGGCAAGGGCGAGAAGCAGCCCGCCGCTGACAACAAGACTTCTGAAGGTCGCGCCAAGAACCGCCGCGTTGAAGTGGAAGTGGTGGGCACCCGCGCCAAGTAAGCCCGAACCTGCGACACCCGCTGTGGTGTCGCTGTGGCTCGAAACCCCGCCCTGGCGGGGTTTTTCATTTTCTGCGCGCTTCCCGTTCTGCCTGCTGATTCGTCACGGGTTGGGACTGGGGCCCGCGTTTGGACCATGACATCGGAAACTTGACCCCCAACGGGGTTTTCAGCACAACGCTTACGATCCAGCCATGCCCAATGTCGACGCCCAAGAACTGCACAAATTCAGCGAACTGGCCCACCGCTGGTGGGACCCGGAGAGCGAATTTCGGCCGCTGCACCAGATCAACCCGCTGCGCCTGGACTGGATAGACCAAATCGCCCCCTTGCGCGGCAAGGCCGTGCTGGACGTGGGCTGCGGCGGCGGCATTCTGGCCGAGTCGATGGCGCGGCGCGCAGCGCACGTCACCGGCATCGACCTGGCCGCGCGGCCGCTGGGTGTGGCGCGTCTGCACGCGCTGGAATCGGGCGTCGAGAACCTGCAGTACCGCGAGATCGCCACCGAGGCGCTGGCGGCAGAACAACCAGGTGCATTTGATGTGGTCACCTGCATGGAAATGCTGGAGCACGTGCCCGACCCTTCGGCGGTGGTGCGGGCCTGTTCGCAGTTGGTCAAGCCCGGGGGCTGGGTTTTCTTTTCAACCTTGAACCGCAACCCCAAGTCGTTCCTGTTTGCCATCGTCGGCGCCGAGTATGTGCTGCGCCTGCTGCCCCGTGGCACCCATGAGTACGCGCGCTTCATCAAGCCCAGCGAACTGGCCCGCTGGGCGCGCGACGCCGGCCTGGCCCTGCAGGGCACCCGGGGTATGGAATACAACCCCATCACACGGCGGTACTGGCTGTCTGACGACACCAGCGTCAATTACCTGTTGGCCTGCCGCAAGAACAGCTGACGCCACCGATGCCCGCCGATGCCCGTTGTAGCCGCGGTTCTGTTTGACCTGGACGGCACGCTGGTCGACAGCGCACCCGACCTGGCCGGTGCGCTGAACGACATGCGCGCCGCACGCGGCCTGGCGCCTTGGCCGGTGGCCGCACTGCGCCACCATTGCGGTTCTGGCGCGCGCGGCATGCTGGGCGAAGGTTTGCAAACACAACCGGGCGACCCGGAATACCTCGCCTTGCGCGACGAGTTCCTGAACCTGTACGAAGCGCGCATGCTGCGCCACACCGCGCTGTTTGAACCTGTGCCGCCGCTACTGGCGGCCTTGCAGCAGCGTGCGCTGCCCTGGGGCATCGTCACCAACAAGGCGATGCGCTTCGCCGGCCCGCTGTGCCAAGCGCTGGCCCTCACACCCGGGGCCGCAGCCCTGGTGTGCGGCGACACCACGCCGCACACCAAGCCGCACCCGGCCCCGCTGCTGGAGGCGGCCCGCCGGCTGCCCTGCACCCCCGAACACTGCGTGTACGTCGGCGACGACCCGCGCGACATAACCGCCGGCCGCGCCGCCGGCATGCGCACCCTGGTGGCCGCCTGGGGCTACACCGGCGCAGCGCCACCTGTGCACACATGGGGCGCCGACGCCGTGCTGATGGCGCCGGGCGACGTCTTGCAATGGCTGGATATGCCCTAAACTACGGCGCTTGGGACCGACCTGGCTTCGACGTGGGTACGGAGTCGGCGCGGGGCATGCCGAGCACCAGTTCGCTCGTTAATCCACTGGAAACAAAGTAACTGCGAACGATCAAACGTACGCCCTCGCCGCTTAATACCGGTGAGCTTTGCAACAGCTTGTCTATGGGCTGGGTTAAAGGCTGAAAGGCCGATAGCTGCAAAGTCATACACATAGGCTCGTGCCGCTGCGTGTCATTCGCAGTGGTCCTAAAACCAAATGACTCGGACTGTGGGTAGCGTGCTGCTGCGCGACCCAGAGGCTTAAAACCAAATCAGTCAGCTACGCATGTAGAACCGTCCGGTGAAGGCTTGCGGACGGGGGTTCGATTCCCCCCGGTTCCACCATCCACGGCTCCGCAAGGGGCCAGACACCACAGAACCTCCAGTTCATCAAGGGCTGGGGGTTTTTGTTCGTGCGGGGTGGCCCCGCGCCCGGCCTCAAGTGGCTGCGGCCTGTGCGTGCAAAACCGTCACGCGGTCCACCTCGTGCCGTGAACCCAGCACCACGCTCACCCGCTGGTGCAGCTTGGTGGGCACGATGTCCAGTATGCGTTCGTGGCCGTTGGTGGCGCTGCCGCCGGCTTGTTCGATGATGAAGGCCATGGGGTTGGCCTCGTACATCAGCCGCAGTTTGCCGGGCTTGTCGGGCTCGCGTCGGTCCCAGGGGTAGAGGAAAACGCCGCCCCGGCTCAGGATGCGGTGCACGTCGGCCACCATGCTGGCCACCCAGCGCATGTTGAAGTCTTTGCCGCGCGGGCCTTCACGGCCGGCCAGGCATTCGTCGATGTACTGGCGCACCGGCGGCGCCCAGTGGCGCATGTTGCTCATGTTGATGGCAAATTCCTTGGTGTCGGGCGGCACCTGTATGCCTTGCTGCGTCAGCACCCAAGAACCGGTTTCGCGGTCCAGCGTGAACATCGCCACGCCATTGCCCAGGGTCAGCACGAGCGTGGTTTGTGGGCCATAGACGCAGTAGCCGGCGGCGGCCTGGTGCTTGCCGGGCTGCAGAAAGTCCTCTTCACTGACGCCGGGCGCATGGCCCACCTTGCGCAGCACGCTGAAGATGGTGCCGATGGAGACGTTGACGTCGATGTTGCTGCTGCCGTCCAGCGGGTCGAACAGCAACAGGTACTCGCCCTGCGGGTAGCGGTTGGGTACGACGTGGATGCTGTCCATCTCTTCGCTGGCCATGGCCGCCAGGTGGCCGCCCCATTCGTTGGCTTCGATCAGCACTTCGTTGCTGATGACGTCCAGCTTTTTCTGCACCTCACCCTGCACGTTGTCAGTGCCAGCGCTGCCCAACACGCCACCCAGGGCGCCTTTGTTGACCGAGATGGCAATGCCCTTGCAGGCGCGTGCCACCACCTCGATCAGCAGCCGCAGCTGGCCCGGTATGCGGCCGTGTTCACGCTGTTGTTCGACCAGGTATTGGGTCAGGCTGACACGGCGGCTCATCAGGCTTGCTCCAGGGCGCGGGTGACGATCTCGCGCACATCGTTGCTCAAGTCGGGTTTGGCAGCCACGCGCTGGATGGCCATGCGGGCGGCGCTGCGGTAGGGCTCGGCCAGCGACGCCCAGCGGTCCATGGCGCGCGCAAAGCGCCCGGCCACGTGGGCGTTGATGGTGTCCAGTTCCAGCAGGCGGTCGGCCCACAGCACGTAGCCCGCAGCGTCGGCGCGGTGGAAGGCGGCCGGGTTCTGGGTGCACAGGTTCTGCAACAGGCTGCGCATGCGGTTGGGGTTTTTCATCGAGAAGTCGGTGTGCTGCAGCAGCGCCTTGGCGCGCGCAAAGGCGCGGCCGGGCACCGCGCTGTGCAGCCCAGCCACGGGCTCGCTGGCCGTGGCCTGCAGCCAGAACCACTTGTCCAGCACCAGGGCTTCGTTTTTGGCCAGGGCGTAGAAACGTTCCAGAGCGGCGTCGGCCAGCGGCGAATGGGCATTCATCAGGGCCGACACGGCGGCCTGGCGGTCGGTCATGTTGGTGGCGTCCTTGAAGCGCTGGTAGGCGCGGCCGGGCCACACGGTGTCACCATGGCGTACGGCGTGGTTGCACAGCAGGTGCAGGGCGTGGTTGGCCAGGGCGCGCCGCCCGGCTTGTGCCGGCCCGGGGTCGTAGCCTTCCTTGACGCCATGCGCTTCAAAGGCCCACAGCCAGTCGGCATGCAGGCCGTCGGCCAGTAGCGCCAGCCAGTGCTCACGCACGCGGTGCACGGCCTGCGGGTCAACAGGGCCCAACTGTTCGGCGATGTAGCTTTCTGACGGTGGTGTCAGCGCCGCGCTCTTGAAGGCGGGGTCGAGTGCGGGGTGGCGCAGCAGGTTTTGCAGCGCTGCTTGCAGCTCGGGCTCCAGGGCCGGCGCTTCGCCGCTGTGCAGCGCCGCCAGCAAACGCGCCAGCACCAGCTTTTGCACGGCCTCGTAGCGGTTGAAGGGGTCGGTGTCGTGCAGCATCAGCACCAGGCGCTGGCTGTCGCTCAGTTCGTCCACCAGGTGCACGGGCGCAGAGAAGCCGCGCAGCAGTGAAGGCACGGGTGCCGTGCTGATGCCGTCGAAAACCCAGTGCTGCTCGGCACTGTCCAGCACCAGGGTTTGTGTGGTCAGCAATTCACGGCCGTCAGCGGCCATCAGACCCAGGGCCACCGGTATCACAAAGGCCTGCTTGTCGGGCTGCCCGGGTGTGGCGGCGCAGCTTTGGCGCAGCGTCAGCGTGTAGCGTTGGCTGTCGGCGTCGTACTGGCCGCTGGCGGCCACGCGCGGGGTGCCGGCCTGTGCGTACCAGCGCTTGAAGGCCGTCAGCTTCTGCGCCAGGTCGCTGCCCGGGTTGGCGTCGGCGATGGCCTGTGCAAAGTCGTCGCAGGTGACGGCCTGCCCATCGTGGCGCTGAAAGTACAGCGCCATGCCGCGCGCAAAACCTTCCCGGCCCACCAGCGTGTGCATCATGCGCACCACCTCGGCGCCTTTTTCGTAGACGGTGGCGGTGTAGAAGTTGTTGATTTCCAGGTAGGTGTCGGGCCGCACCGGGTGCGCCATCGGGCCCGCGTCTTCAGGGAACTGCGTCTGCCGCAAGCGCCGCACGTCTTCAATGCGGCACAGCGCGCGCGCTGACGGCGAGCCGGCCATGTCCATGCTGAATTCCTGGTCGCGGAAGACCGTCAGGCCTTCTTTCAGGCTCAGCTGAAACCAGTCGCGGCAGGTGATGCGGTTGCCCGTCCAGTTGTGGAAGTACTCGTGGGCGATGACACTTTCGATGCCGGCAAAGTCGGCGTCGGTGGCGGTGGCGGCATTGGCCAGCACGTACTTGGTGTTGAACAGGTTCAGGCCCTTGTTCTCCATCGCGCCCGAGTTGTAGTCTTCCACCGCCACCACCATGTAGCGGTCCAGGTCCAGGCTCAGACCAAAGCGTGCTTCGTCCCAGACCACCGAGGCCACCAGCGCCTTCATCGCGTGCTCGGTTTTTTCCAGGTCGCCTGGCCGCACATACACCTGCAGCAGGTGTTCCTTGCCCGAGCGCGCCTGTATGCGCTGCTCACGCGCCACCAGCGTGCCGGCCACCAGCGCAAACAGGTAACTGGGTTTGGGGAAGGGGTCGTGCCAGGTGGCGTAGTGGCGGCCGTTTTCAAGCAGGCCTTCGGCCACCAGGTTGCCGTTGCTCAGCAGCACCGGGTAACGCGCGCGGTCGGCGCGCAGCGTGACCCGGTAGGTGGCCATCACGTCGGGCCGGTCCAGGAAGTAGGTGATGCGCCGAAAACCTTCGGCTTCGCACTGCGTGAAAAAGCCGCCGCCGCTGGTGTACAGGCCCGAGAGTTCGGTGTTTTTGTCGGGCGCGCACGTGTTGCGAATTTCCAGCGTGAAGCGGTCTGCTGCCGGCGGGTTGTCGATCACCAGGTCGCCACCGTCGTTGCGAAAAGACACACTCTGGCCGTCGGCCTGCACGCGCAGCAGCGTCAGCCCTTCGCCGTGCAGCCGCAAGGGCATGCCGGCGCTGGCCACGGCGGCGTTTCTTTCGATCTGCAGCTTGCTGGAAACAATGGTCTTGGCCGGGTCGAGGTCAAAGCCCAGCTCCACCTGGCGGATGAAAAACTCGGGCGGTGCGTACTGGCTGCGAAAGGTCGCGACGCTGGTGGCTTCACGCATGGTGGGGGGTCTCCGTCGGGTATGGGCGCGCGGCTGAAAATGGGGGCGCTGCAGGCCGCGCGCGCGGGGTGGGTTCAGGGCTTGTGCTGCACGGGGTGCCGGTGCTGCCGGTGCCCGCAAGGGGACCTAAGGGCAGCGCCAGCGGCCGTTCACAGGCCTTGTTTCAGGCTGGCTTCGATAAAGCTGTCCAGGTCACCGTCCAGCACCTTCTGGGTGTTGCTGATTTCTACGTTGGTGCGCAGGTCTTTGATACGGCTTTGGTCGAGCACATAACTTCGAATCTGGTGGCCCCAGCCAACATCGGTTTTGGTGTCTTCCAGCTTCTGCTGTTCTTCCATGCGCTTGCGCATCTCGAAGTCGAACAGCCGGCTGCGCAGCCGCTTCCAAGCCACGTCGCGGTTGCTGTGCTGGCTGCGGCCGTCCTGGCACTGCACCACGATGCCGGTGGGGATGTGCGTCAGGCGCACGGCCGAGTCGGTCTTGTTGATGTGCTGGCCACCGGCGCCGCTGGCGCGGAAGGTGTCGGTGCGCACGTCGGCGGGGTTGATGTCGATCTCGATGCTGTCGTCGACTTCAGGGTAAACAAACAGCGACGCAAAACTGGTGTGGCGGCCGCCGGCTGAATCAAACGGGCTTTTGCGCACCAGGCGGTGCACACCGGTTTCGGTGCGCAGGTGGCCGAAGGCGTAGTCGCCTTCCACCTTCAGCGTGGCGCTCTTGATGCCCGCCACGTCGCCCGCGTTTTCGTCTTCCAGCGTGGCCTTGAAGCCCTTGCGCTCGCAGTACTTCAAGTACTGGCGCAGCAGCATGCTGGCCCAGTCGCAGGCCTCGGTGCCGCCAGCGCCGGCCTGGATGTCGATGAAGCAGTTGCTGGGGTCGGCCGGGTTGCTGAACATGCGGCGGAATTCCAGCTGCTCCACCGTCGCGCGCAGCGCCTGCGCTTCGGCCTCGATCGCCTTGAGGCCGGCTTCGTCGCCTTCTTCCTTGCTCATCTCGAACAACTCGCTGTTGTCCGACAGGTTGCTGTGCAGGTGGTCGATGGTGCCGACCACGGTTTCCAGCGTCTTTTTCTCGCGGCCCAGTTCCTGGGCACGCTTGGGGTCGTTCCACACCGCCGGGTTTTCCAGCGCGGCGTTGACTTCGTTCAACCGCAGGGCTTTGCGGTCGTAGTCAAAGATACCCCCGGAGCTGCTCGGTGCGGGTACTCAGGTCGGCGAGCAGCGAGCCGATTGAGTTGATGTGTTCGACGTCCATGGGTGGCAGTGGGTGCAAAGCTGCGGATTGTCGCATCTGCGGCCGGGCCGCCGGGCACCGTTTCCAGTGCAGGGCAAGGCAAGGCTTTCAGGCCAGTGCCTATGCCAGGAACCGAGTCAGGTGCTGCGCCAGCGCCTGCGGCTGGTCGTGGTGCAGCATGTGGCCGCTGGGGCTGAGCGTGGTGCGCTGCACCTGGCCCACCACGGCCAGGCGCTGGTGGAACTCTTCACGTGTGTAGCGGTGGCCCCACCACTTGTGGGTATCGGTCAGGTCGCCCTCCACCCACAGCAGCGGCGCGGTGATCTGCTTCCAGGTGGCCAGCACCTCGTCCACCTGGTACAGCACCGGGTTTACACGTTTGTGTGCCGGGTGGCCCAGGATGTGCCAGCGGCCGTCGGCCCCGGGGGCCGACCAGTGGCCAGCCAACCAGGCGGCCTTGTCGGCGCTGAGCAGCGGGTTGTTGGCCTGCAGCCGCGCGGCCACTTCTTCCGGGCTGCCGTAGCTGCGCAGCGGCGCCGGGGTCTTCAGTTCGTCCAGCCACTGCGCCAGTCGTTTGGGCGCTTGTTCGGGCTGGGTGCGCGGCATGCCGAAGCCTTCCAGGTTGACCAGGCGGCGGATGCGCGCGGGGCGCACACCCGCGTAGGTCATGGCCACGTTGCCGCCCATGCTGTGGCCCAGCAGGTCGATGGTGGGGGTGGCGGTGCCGGACGCGGTGCCGGTGGCGCTGTCGGGCTGCGGTGCCGGCAGCAGGGTGTCGAGCAGCGCGTCGAGGTCGGCCACGTAGTCGGGGAACCAGTAGGTGTCGGCATCGGGTGTGAGGGTCAGGCCAAAACCCCGCCAATCCGGTGCCAACACCCAGCGCGGGGCGTCTTCAGCCTGGGCCAGCGCGTCAACCAGAAACTGGTAGGAGGCGCCGACGTCCATCCAGCCGTGCAGCAGCACCAGGGGCGGCCTGTCGGGTGTGACCAACGAGGCGTCGCCCCACTGGTGCACGTGGTAGCGCAGGCCGCGCAGCGGCGTGTAGGTGCTGCGCGCCGGGCGCAGGGGCTGGTAGGGGGCGGGGGGGTGTGGTTGCATGGGACAACACTGTAGGCCTTGCCGGCCCCGCAACGGCGTGCAGCGTGCGCGCCAACTGCGGTCGGCCAACTGCGGGCGGCCGGGCTGGGCGCACAATTTGTACATGTCTGAAAACCGCACGCCTCTTCATCCGCAGCCCCACATCCGCGCCGCCACGCGTGCTGACGTGGGCGCCATCGTGGGCTTGATCCGCGAACTGGCCGACTTTGAACACCTCAGCCACCGCGTGAAGGTCACGCCGCAGCGGTTGGAGCCGCACCTGTTTGGCCAGCGCCCGGTGGCCGAAGCGGTGGTGGTGGAAGTGCAGGGCACGGTGGTGGCCTTTGCCCTGTTTTTCACCAACTTTTCCACCTTCCTGGGCCAGCCGGGGCTGTATCTGGAAGACCTTTACGTGCAGCCCGCGCACCGCCGCTCAGGCATCGGGCGCGCGCTGTTGAAACACCTGGCTGGGCTGGCCGTGCAGCGCGATTACGGCCGCTTCGAGTGGAGCGTGCTGGACTGGAACCAAGACGCCATCGCCTTTTATGAGCAGATGGGCGCCACGCTGATGACGGACTGGCGCATCTGCCGGGTGACCGAAGACGCGCTGGTGGCGCTGGCGCGGCCGGGCTGATGGGGCCGTGCGCCCGCGCTCAGGCGGCCACGGCCAGCAGGGCTTTTTCGAACGGCACCTTGATGGGGCAGGCGCTGGCCTGCACCACGCTGTGCACAGCGCTGCCGCGCGCGCCAGTGCTGCGGCGTGTGGGGGTGGGCAGGGGCGCGCCGCGTTCGTTGGTCAGGCAGGCCACCACGGGCGAGGTGATGGTGGGGCCGCGGGCCACCACCAGCGCCAGTTCGCCCGAGACCAGGCGCACCAGGCAGCCCGGCGGGTAGATGCCAAATTCCTTCACCAGCGCTGTGGTGATGGAGTGACCGGGGTCTTGCATAAACATTTGCCGGCTGGCCAGGTCGGGCGGCAGCGACGGGCGCGAGCTGCGCGCTGACAGCTTGGCCGTGTAGATGTCGGCACGGCGAACCAGGCTGGCCAGTTCGCCCACCGCCGTGGTGCCCGTCGGGTAACCACTGCCGTCTTCGGCTTCATGGTGCTGTTCCACGGCCTGCAGCCACAGCGGGTCTGCTATGCCGGCCAGCTCCAGCATCTGGCGGCTGCGCACAGGATGGCTTTTGATGTCGTCGCGTTGCTCGCTGCTCAGCGGTTCGCTCTGGCGGGCCAGGATGCCCTGCAGTTGCAGCATCGACAGGTTCATCGTCAGCCCGACCTTGAAGGCACGCTCGGCCTGCTCGGCTTCCCAGCCCAGGCGCTGCGCCACCAGCATGCTGGTGATGGCGGTTTGCAGCGAGCGTTGTGTGCCGTAGGCCTGGTCGGCATCGGTGGTTTGCTGCAGCACCTGGAAGATGGCCAAGTCGGGGTCACGCTCGATCAGCGCCTGCACGGGTTCGGCGGCCTCTGTCAGCGCGGCGCTGAAAGCCGCGTCGGGGTCTTGTTCCAGCACCCGGCCCACCTTGCCCAGCGCGTCTTTCCACAACCCGGGCAGTTCGGCGCGCGTGGCGTGCTGTATGCCTGCACGCGGGCTGGCCTGCGGGGCGGGCGGCAGCAGCTCGGCCAGGTCCACCAGTGCGCCGCGCTCGAACAGCGAGGTCAGATGCTCCTGTGATTCCACCCGCTGGCCGCGGGCCAGCAGCAGCGTCTGGTCGGCATTGCGCACGTTAAAAGGCAAAGGGGCGCCGGGCGTGATGCGGTGTTTGACTTGGGAGAGTTCGGCAAATTGCATGGCGGGCAGGGGTAGGGGCTGGGGTGGGGCAGGGTCCTGCGGCGCTGCGGGCGGTGTGAGGGCCCGGCAAGGCCCTTGCTGCTGCACACGCCAGGGCAAGCCCTGCAATCAGCTTGTTTTCGGCGCCCAGGCCGCAAACTGAAGCGCCAGGAAAGGCGCGACACAATCAGGCCTTCACACAACCCCAGCGACGGGCCCGAACCCGGCCCGCCAACCTGTTTTCATGGCCCATCTCATCGTGCACGGTGGCACGCCACTCACCGGCCGCATCGTTCCTTCAGCCAACAAAAACGCCGTGCTGCCCATCCTGTGCGGCACCCTGCTCAGCCGCGCGCCACTGCGCTTGGTGGGCATTCCTGAAATCACCGATGTGCGCAAGATTCTGGACATCTTCAGGCAACTGGGCAGCGCCGTCAGCGTGGACTACGCCACCGGCATCCTGGACCTGCACCACGAACACACGCAGTTCGACCCGCAGCGCCACCACCTGCCCGAAGAAATGCGCTCGTCCATCATGCTGGTGCCTGGCCTGCTGGCCCGCTTTGGCGTGGCGCGCATCGAAAACGACGTGCAGGGCTGCACCCTGGGCGTGCGCGAGATCGACCCCCACGTGGAAGTGATGGAACGTTTTGGCGCCCATGTGGAGCGCCGAGCCGAGGCGCTGATCATGCGCGCCGAATGCGGCTTGCAGCCCAACCACCACTGGCTGGACTACGCCAGCGTCACCACCACCGAAAACTTCGTGCTCTGCGCCGCCCTGGCCAGCGGCACCAGCACGCTGATGAACGCCGCCAGCGAGCCGCACGTGCAAGAGTTTTGCCACTTCATGACGCTGCTGGGCGCGCAGATCGAAGGCATCGGCACCAGCCGGCTCACGGTGCATGGTGTCAAACAGTTGGGTGGCGGTGAGTTCAAGTTCGCCGAAGACTTCCACGAGGCCGTGACCTTCATGGCGCTGGGCGCCATCACCGGCGGCTGCATCACGGTGAAAAACTCCGCGCCCGAGCAGTTCCCGCTGATCGACCGCACCTTCGCCAAGTTTGGCGTGCAGGTGGTGCACGAGGGCGGCTGGAGCCACACCGTGGTGGACGGCCCGCTGCGTGTGAAAGAGCCCTTTACGAAGAACATCCTGCAGAAGATTGAAGCCGCGCCTTGGCCTTACCTGCCGGTGGACCTGCTGCCCATCTTCGTGGCTTTGGGCGCACGCAGCGAGGGCAGCGCGATGTTCTGGAACAAGGTCTACGAAGGCGCAATGGGCTGGACCAGCGAGCTGGCCAAGTTCGGCGCCCAGGCCTTCATGGCCGACCCGCACCGCATCATCACCTTTGGCGGCAAACAGCTGACGCCGGCCGAGGTGGAAAGCCCCTACATCATCCGCGTGGCCATTGCGCTGCTGATGCTGTCTTGCAGCATCCCCGGGCGCAGCGTGATCAAAAACGCCACGCCGGTGCGGCGCGCGCACCCGCGTTTTGCCGAGAACATCCGCGCTTTGGGCGCCCAGATCGAGTGGGTGGAAGGCGACTGAGGCACGCAGAGGCGATTGCAAGCGGCGAGGGGAGGCTGCGCAGCATGGCGAAAAAAGAAAGACACATCAGCGAAACCCCGGCTACGCAGATGTTGCGGGCCGCCGGGGTGGCGTACACCGAGCACCCCTACGACTATGTGGACCACGGCGGCACCACCGAGTCGGCCCGGCAACTGGGCGTGCCCGAGCACGCGGTCGTCAAGACCTTGGTCATGCAGGACGAAAAAGCGCAAGCGCTGGTGGTGCTGATGCACGGCGACCGCCAGGTCAGCACCAAGAACTTGGCGCGCGAGATCGGCTGCAAGGGCGTGGAGCCCTGCAAGCCCGACGTGGCGCAGCGCCACAGCGGCTATCTGGTGGGCGGCACGTCACCCTTTGGCCTGCGCAAGGCTTTGCCGGTGTACGTGCAGGCCAGCGTGCTGGAGCTGCCGCTGATCTACATCAACGGCGGCCGCCGCGGTTATCTGGTGGCGCTGACGCCGCAGGTGCTGCTGGATGTGCTGGGCGCAAAGCCCGTGTCCTGCGCGCTTTGAAGGGGCAGGCCCCACCTTGCCACTGAGCAGGGGCCAGCAAAAACGGCCTCAGCAGGTGCCAAGGCCGTTCAGATGGGGCAGCGACGGCAGGGGGGGCCTCAGGCGGGATTGCTGGCCCCGCTGCAGCCGTTTCAGGCCTGCTTGCGGCGGCGCGTGGCCGCCAGCGCGCCGGCTGCCGCCAAGCCCACCAGGGCCAGACTGCCGGGTTCGGGCACGGTGCTGTTTTGCACTTCAACACCCAGCGTGAAGGCGATAGCGTCACCACCGCCACTGCCCAGGAAGCCGAGGTTCAAGCCCAGGTTGTTGTAGGGCCCTGCGGGCAGATTGACCGTAAAGATGGAGCTGGCGAAAGCGCCGCTGCCACCTGCTGGGCCCGCGAAGGCCGAGCCACCCGAGACTTGCACCACGCTGTCGAGCAAGCCGTCGGCCAGAAACCCCGAAGCCAGGGTCGGCGTGACACTGCAGCCGTTGTTGTCGGCATCGGTGCACGAGCCGCCGATGGTCAGCTTCAACGACACCGGCCCCACGGTGGGCACGATGGGCAGGGCGAAGATGAAATTGAAGTTCGAGGCTGCTGCCAAGTCCAGCACGCTGATGGCGCTGGTGATGATGGGGTCCGGGTCCATGAAGGCGCTCAGCTGCACGTTGCCGTCGCCCGAGCGGTAGTTTTCGATGACCCAGACCGTTTTGTTGCTTTCACCGGGCGTGGACGTTATGGCCACGGGCTCGCCGTTGTCGATGCTGTAGTTGACCAGCGGCGCAACCAATACCACCTCGGAGGCGCTGGCGCCAAAAGTTGCAAGCGCCGTCAAGACGGCAAGGGCAGTGGGCTTGAAAGATGGGATGTTCATGGCGGCGTGTGGCGAATGGGGTTGATCGGGCAGGGTTTGAAGGGCAGGTTGGAGCAGACGTCGGCCCAATGCTGGCCAAAACACGGGCACAGAAGACGACTCCACGTCTACAAAACTTTCATAAAGTGTCTGCAGCACAGGGCCAAAACAAAAACCTTGGGTAGCGGCCAGCATGCACCCCGCGTTGTTTTGAATCTGTGTTGACTGTTGCACATTAAGGCCGTGCAGACAGCCCGTCAAACACCGAAAGAGGGGGTTGCATCCGGCCCCGGATACCTGTAGCTGTAACAAAACGAACTGTCAAAACACGCTGCAGCGTGGCCACCAGGCGGGGCCTGACAAGCGCTTAGACTGCAGGGCATGAACACCACCTACTGGGTGCTGGCCCTGTTGGGCGCTTACCTGATCGGCTCACTGTCCTTCGCCGTCATCGTCAGTCGCGTGATGGGGCTGGACGACCCGCGCAGCTACGGCAGCAAAAACCCGGGGGCCACCAACGTGTTGCGATCGGGCAACCGTTTGGCGGCGCTGCTGACGCTGGCCTTTGACGCCCTGAAGGGATATGTACCCGTGTTCCTGGTACTGGCTTATGGCCCACGCTGGGGTTTGGGGCCCACCGTTGCGGCATTTGCGGGGCTGGCGGCTTTTGTGGGCCACCTGTGGCCGGTGTTTTTCCGTTTTCAGGGCGGCAAGGGCGTGGCCACGGCAGCGGGCGCGTTGATGGCCATCAACCCCTGGTTGGGCCTGGCCACGCTGCTCAGCTGGGCCATCATTGCCTTTTTCTCGCGCTATTCGTCGCTGGCTTCCATCGTGGCCGCCACCTTTGCGCCGTTCTACCAGGCCCTGATCTGGGGCGTGGACACCGGTTTGCTGGCCCTGGTGGTGATGAGCCTGCTGCTGATCTGGCGCCACGAGGCCAACATCCAGAAGCTGCTCGCCGGCACCGAAAGCAAGCTGGGCCAGAAAGCTGCGCCCGCAGCGTTGGCCGCCGGCCGCGCTGCACCCATTCCGCAACAACCGGGCCCCGGCGCTGGCACAGCCGCCAGCAGGGGCGCCCCTGAAAAAGGACAACACTGAAATGGTTCAACGCTTTGACGTCGGCACCCGCCTGTCTGAAATGGCTGTGCACAACGGCGTGTGCTACCTCGCCGGGCAGGTGGCGCCCGACGGCAGCCAGGACATCACCGGCCAGACGCGCCAAGTGCTGGGCGCCATCGACGCCTTGCTGGCGCGCGCCGGCACCGACAAAAGCAAGCTGCTGATGGTGCAGATTTTCATCAAGGACCTGGCCGACTTTCCGGCCATGAATGCCGTGTGGGAAGCCTGGCTGCCGGCCGGCCACGCGCCGCCGCGGGCCACCGTGAAGGCCGATCTGGCCAAGCCCGAATGGCGGGTGGAAATGGTGGCCACAGCAGCCTTGTAAGCCGGCAGCCCCTGCGCACCGATGAAGACCTCGCTGCGATCGCTGGGGGGCCTGGTGCTGCTGGTGTTGGTGGTCAGCGGCGCCAGCCAATGGTGGCAGCAGCGACACCAGCAAACCCTGGGTACGCAGGTGGCGGCGCTGGCCGACGCGGGCGACATTCACATGCTGTCGTCGGACAGCTGCGTGCAATGTGTGGTGGCGCGGCGCTGGCTGCAAGCGCACGGTGTGGCCTTCAGCGAGTGCAGCATCGAGCGCGACGCGTCGTGCCAGCAGCAGTTTGAGGCCTCGCGTTCACCCGGCACACCCGTGATGCTGGTGCGCGGGCAGGCCCAGGTGGGCTTCAGCGCGCAGCGCGTGCTGCAGCGCCTGCAAAAACAGCCGGGTTGAACTGCCCTTGGCCGCTGACCGCAGCGGCGGCAGCAACTGCAGTTACCCTAGAAACGGCAGTTGGACGCGCCCGAGTGGGCTGCGATACGGTGTGGTGGCAAGGCGCGACGACGCTGCGGCCTCATGGCCGCGAGGAGAAGCAACGCCGCCAGCGCGCCGTAGCGCGGCCCAAT
>JACCDR010241878.1_pt1 | contig 15210 bp, 19 predicted proteins | sample 7446431 | NCBI WGS metagenome assembly JACCDR01 (sample SAMN15323443, study PRJNA562643) | freshwater metagenome | isolation source: river surface water | place: USA:Blue River Watershed | collected 2017-08-17 | reverse complement strand
CCCCCGCCGCCTTCATTGCAACTGCCGACGATGTTGGACAGGTCAACAATCGATTTTCGCGCAATCTTGGCGTTGATCGTTTGCGGCCAGACGCCGTTTGCTTCAATCGCTTCTTCGTTCGGGTGCGATGTGCAGACCATCACCCGCACATCACGCAATTGCGGTTTCTGCTTTGGTGTCGATACTCCCGAGGCCCGGCGAGCATCCCTTCTGCGGTGATACTCTGCCAGCCGTTCGACGTCGCGTTTGGATAGTGCGTAGCCGCGCATCAACGCCACTTTTTGATAACGAGACTGGCCCCCGGCTTAACATCGGGCGGGTTCGTGATCGTCAATCGATTGTTCGGGTCATCGATCACGCATCGCCCGTAAACCGTGACGTTCGTGTATGTCACCGCGATATCAGAACCTGACAGGTCAATCGTTCCGTCGCCGTACAGGTTGACGTTGGTTTTCGTGCCAGAGCTATTGTCGACGAGCGCCCCGGTGTTGTTGACGGTTGTGATGGCTCCCGCACCCCACAACGTCAGTGTGCCTGAGTCATTCGTCACGGTGGTGGCACCGCAGCGAAGAATCATCGTTCCGCCGCCTTTGGAGACGGTTGTTGCGGTGACATTGGCTCCGACTTCGCAGGTTCCGCCAGTCTGGCGAAGCGTCGCGACCGTGGCCGCTTCACCATTCGCGCCGATGCCCACATCGCCGCCGAACACGTTGACAACGTTGCTGGCATTGGTTCCGCGCCACTGGAACGCGCGACGATTCGTTTCCGCACTGTTACCAGTTTGGTAGACGTTCACCGTTCCTTGAACGCTGCCGTTGTTGAGCTTGATCCGCCCCGAGTTCGTGCGCACGGTGGTCGTGGTCGCACCGATCTTGAATTCGTCCTCTCGGTATTCTTCGTAGCCCGGCGTGTTCGTGGTGTTGCGGAACGGCAGACCGACGTAGGATGTTGACGTCATGCCCGGCCCGAATTCCAGGCTTGTGAGCGTGACCGCGTTTTGGTCGAGTGCGTACAACATCGACACCGGCCGGTCAAGAATCATGTCATCGCCGGTCGTCGGTACGCTGCCTTCCGCGTAGTTGTCCACATTGTCGAAGAATGCCGGACCTGTCGCCGTGGTCGTGTGGCTGATGGACGCCGTACCGCTTCCCGCCGTGGATTCTGTCGACGAAATGGTGTGCGGCACACCAGCACTATCCGCCGTCAGGATCACAGTCGAACCAGAGACGGTTGCCGTGAGTTCTGCCATCTCGCCGATCGTCGTCCCGCCACCAGACGGAGATGCTACCGCCGTCGTGTCCGTGAACGTGGTCGATTCCCACGCCTCTTTGACCGACGTCGCCACGCCCGCCGTAGTTGTCGCACTGCCGACGGTCGTTGTCAGGTCTTTCCCGTTGATCGTGTGCGTCTGCGTATCGCTCGTGGCCCACGTATTCGCGAATACGGTAGTCCAGACGTCTTTGATCGGTACGGCATTGCCGATGTATGTGCGTGTGGCCATTCAATTAGCTCGGCAAAGTGATGTTGAGCGGTCCGAAGTCAACTTCTTTGTAGACCTTCCAGTCGGTTTCATCTTCGTAGCCGGGCGGGCATGTTTCGCCACCTGAATCGAGGAGTTGCGGCTCTTGAATTGGCTCGCCGTTGTCGGTGTAGATTGGCTTCAGTTCTTCCGTGCGGGTTCCGTCTTCTGCCACGGTTGTTATCAGTTCGTAGATGTCCATCGACACAAGGCGAAACTGCCACCCTTGCGGCTCGTCGCGGAATTCGAACTGATAAGAAACCTGGTAGAACGGGACGCCATTTCGCCAGCGTTGAACCGCCCGAATCTTGCGGCACAGAACAGACTTAGCGGGAGCACCATTCCACGCGCTCGAATTGACCTTGCCCATGTACTGACGCTGCGTCGCATACGTGAACGACAGCTCGTTTCGATGGAAAGTTACAACAGGACGCGGTTCAAAGATTTGCACCGGGTCAGGCGGTCGCTTGTTACTAAGAACAATCAAATTGCCGTCAACGTCCGTGCGGACATACTTAACACCATCACCGGAATCGAAATCCCAATACGGCGTGTCGTCTGCCGGATTCGGATTGTTGTTGCCCGGTGGCTGATCAAGATCGCCGCCGCCTGAGTTCGGCGTGTCGGTCAATTCAGTCGTGACAAACCAGAGAATCCGGTTTGAGTCGTCAGGCGGCTCGACTTCGACAGACGAGACGTAGTACGTCACGCCGCGGAGTGCGATTTGATCACCCTGCGCAGGGATGCGTGCATCGTCCAGAATCTTGAGCTGTTGATCGGCCTCGAACTGGTCAAGCTGCACCTTGTACCGCATCCGCAACGTTTGCGGGCCGTTCATTTCACGGCGTGCGGCTGTGCCAACCCAGTGCAGATCGACGGCTGTAATTGCCATGTCAGAACCTCGCTACTTGGAAGCGGTTTTCTGACAACGTGCGGCGTACATCTTCCATCTTGCCGACGAGTTTCTTCGCAGCCGTGGCGGTCTCTGCGGTGTTCTTCTCGACAACCTTGGTATCTTGCGTGCCGCGGATGGCGCGGTTAATCGCCGTGAGTGTTTCGCGTGAACCGGCCTCAAAGGATGGCAGGGATGCCAGTTGCTTTCGGCCCTGACCTTCGATGCGTGCGCGTAATGTGTCTGCCGATTCTTTGCTTAACGCACCGTCTCGTTGCAGCGTGTCGACTTCCGATAGTTGACGCTGCATCTTCTCTTGGAACGTCTCGAACGATTGGGACAATGATTTAGCGCGGGACTCGGCTTGCGTTTCGCCTTTCGTTTGTGCGAGTCCGTCCGCTTTCATTGCCTTATCTTGCTGTTGCAACTCAGCAAGACGGTTTTTGCGATCCAGTTCAGTGCGTTCGGCCTTGAGCACTTGCGGCTCTTTGCGTGCCATCGCTTCGCCACGGGCAACCGTCGCGCGGATGTCCTCGTTGGCTTGAATCAATCGCTTTTCGATGTCGCCAATCTTTGCAATCGTTTCTTTGCTGAAGAATGGCAACTTCTCGCCGGTCTTCGGATCGATTCGCGTTGCGTTCGCTGTTTTTCCGAGTGCTCGCATTGTTAGCGGCCCGGTGTTCAGCGTGGCGTCCCCAATTGCGACGATGCCCATACCGGGAACGTCTACGCCAGCCCGCTGCGCGAACTGACCGCCGCGAACCTGCCCAGTAATTCCGTTCGGTAACGCTCGATTCAACTCAGCTAACAAGCCTTGCCGCTGCGTTTGCAGTTCGCGCAGCCGCGCCTCTTCTTTGGCAATCTGAGACTTGAACTCCGCATGTGTCGATGGCACATCGCGCCCGGCATTGATGTCGCTAACCTCGCCGCGGCTTTTGCGGATAGAGTCCCGCACTGATTCGGCGGAAGCACTGGCATCCGCAGCAATCTTTTTCCAGGCTGCTGCGGACTCTTCGGCGAGTGTTTTCTGTGCTTTCTTGGCCTTGTCGCTTTGCTCGATGAACACACCCAGCGCTGTAGCGGCAACACCAACGCCAGCAGAAACGGCCAAGCCCATTGGCCCGAACGCTGCCCCGAGTTGCTGGATATTATTGGCCGCCGCTTGCAGGCCACCACCAAGCCCACGAGTCCCAAGCTGGGAAATGAAGTCGCCCGCACCGAACGAGACGGACGTCAAAGCGGGAGAGAGTTTCCCGAGCTGGCTCCCGAACTGGCCAAACCCACCAGAGGCACCAGCAGCAGCCGCACCAGCCCGGCCAACATCAGCTTCGAATCGTTTGATTCGGCTCGCCGTGCCACTCAATACAGCCTCGAAAGTCTGGTTGTCCAGACTCAGGCCAATCGAGATGTTGCCGACGTTGTTAGCCACCGAAACGCCTCTTGAGTTCGTCCAGACCGCGAGTCACTTCCTGCTGCGATTCCCGCTTCGTCTTCACTCTCGGGATGAACTTATCAGCCGTCAGTTTTTGCTTGCTGTGCGGTGTCAGTGTCGCCGCGATAATCGATCCCGCTTGCTCCCAGTCGTCACCAAACGGATGTTGCTTTTTGAACTCGATCCACTCGGCAAGCACACGATTCGGGAGCACTTCCGCCAACCCGTCGACATCCATCGTCCCCACCACGCGACTGGCAAAGAAAAACAGCCACGCCCGCGTTGGGGACTCCTCTAGTTTTTTGCGAGTTCCTCGCGCTCTGCTTTTGTCCCGGCGCTCAATCGCTCGATTGCATCGACCAACCGAGTAGCCACAGCAGACGGGAGAGCACTCAGGCCGTTTGCGTCAGCATCGGTAAACAGCCGTTTGCCATCTGCATCACAGACGCCCTTGGCGATAGTCAGTGCTCGCCATCCATACGCCGCTACGCCCGCTTTGCCGTTGGAGAGTTCGCTCGTGTATCGCCCAACGGCGTCATACTCAGCAACCGTCAGGCCTCGCACCTGCAACTCTTTTCCGTCGCCCATTTCTGGAACCGGGATCGTCTCGACCACAGGCCGAAAACTGCCCATCATCCCAAGGATTTCCATGCGGTCCATTGCCATCGATTACGATCCTGCCGTAAAGGTGATTGCCCCGGTGATCTTCAGCGTGGCCCGGCGCACCATGATGTCGTCATAGGGAATGGTCTCGGACTTGTTGATCATGAACGCGGTTCCGGCGACAGTGGCGGCAACAGAACCGCCAGCCGGAATCGGGTACGTGAACGTGAACGAAGCGGATGCGTTGTCCAAGATCGTCCACGGGTCCGTGTTCGCCACCACGAGATACTCAATCGTGATGGTCCCGTTATCGACGATATCGCTGGGAATGAATGTCGCTTTGCCAGCCGTCGTGTTGTTGTTGGTAGTTTCCAACGCACGCCGCAACGCATCCGAGAACTCGAACGATCGCACTTCGAGGAAGTGACTCGATTCGAAAGTAATCGTGGCACCAAAACCGCCGTCAGCCATGACACGCTCCTATGATTGATGGCAGATTTTGTAAATCAGCCGATAGCCCGGATTTCCAACCTCGTCATCCATCACCGGCAGTTGCGATTGGTCATAGCCATCCTGCCGGAGACAAAACGAACAATGCACACTGCCGAATGTTCCACGTATCGCATCTAATGCCGCGTCTGCCAGTGATGCCGTATCAACAGCCTGTTTGTAGGTTGTGCCCCATACCGACAAGCTCACATAGCTGATTGTCACACCGGCTGAACCACCGCTCTTATGCTGTTTCTGTTCATTGGGAAGCTTATTAACGACGATGTATGGCTTGGATGCGTTCTGAGGAGCCATTCGCGGATAAATCTGCTGGCCAACCACCGCCGTAACGGCAGAAGTCGCCAGTAACTTGTCAATCACCGCATCCTCGATAATGTTCACAGGCCAATCCCCCCGAACGCCTTGACGTTCCGCTTGGCTTCAGCCCGCAATGCACGATCGATCCCCGACTTGATCTCTGACAACATCACCTGCCGCGCCTGTTGCTCGGTTTGCGAGAACGCCCGCTGCGTCGGTCGGAAAGCTGGCATGATTCCGCGGTTCTTTCGGATAGCGCCAGCAATTGCCTTTGATCCGATCGACTTGCGAATCTTCTTGAAAACCCAGCCTTTCCGGGTTTTGATCTTCTTTTGGCCGGCGTTTTCGTAGTCGGTTTTGCTCCCGGTGAAACGCTGTGCCGTGCCCTCTTCAACCAGGTGCGCATTAGGTTTTACGCGGGACGGCGCACCTCCCCAGCCGATAGCAAAGTACGTCACCGATGCGTTGCGTTGCTTGCGGTAGGTCCGCTGTTTGACAGTCACCGTGTCCCGCAAATGTGGCGTTTTGCTTTGCCGCGTCTGACGTTTCGCGACACGCGTGTTCGACTTGATCCTGTCAGCAATAAACCGCGCACCTTTCCGCCCGGCCGCCCTCAGGACGTTCTTTTCAATGCGGCCCGGAATCCCCTGCAGCGCCGTCTGGAGTGCGTTCAGGTCTGCGTAGTCAATCTGCATCGCAAAACGCATCATGACACCACCTCAGTACACCACAGAACTACCTCTTGCCGTGCTTCCGTCTCGTCATATACCCCGCCGATGTTCACGACTCGACTACCAATCTCAATTCGCATATCAGAGGTAATAGCCCGCGTCTGTGAGTCACTACGGACCCGCATGATCATCGACACCAACCCCTCTACCTGCTGTGCCTGCACAAACTCACGCGCCGAACTCGGAACCACATAGGCCCATCGCTTGCAGTACAACTCCGTATAGGCTGGAACCTGTTCGTTAAGGTTGTTCGCCGCCCGTGTTGGGTTGCGGAACGTGACTCGCGTTTTGTATTTGCCGGGGTATGTCATCAGTCGATTCATCGATAACCGTCCCATCCAACGGACTGAATCAATGAATCGAACCCATTCGGCGGGACGAACATCGAACCGGCCACGACGTTCGCCCCAGTTTCGAACCACTCCCCGACAGCCATTTTGATTGCCGTCTTTGCCATCGCTGGAACTGATGCCGGTGTTGTTCCGTATCCGACAGTGAATGTCACCGTTACAGCGTCGCTCGTGTCTAATGTCGATGGCCACGAGTACCCGTATGCAGGCGTCAAAATTCCGGGATAGCTGCCGGTTGACAGCCGGTATTCCGACGCTGACAGCGTTTGTGACGTGCCGTCTGCGTCCAGATAGACCACAGACGACACCGCCATTACCGGGCACCGACGAAGTTCAATCTCCCAGTCGGGAAACTGATCCATCTTCAGCACCCATGTCTGTTGCAGCAGTCCACAACTGCGGCGAAGTTCGACCATTTCTCTGGCTGCGGATATCATTCCGCTGATCTTCGTCGCTTGCTCCGGTGCTTCTGCGTTCAACCAATCTTGACACTCGTCAAGCGTGACCGGCTCAACCGTTGGTGAGACGGTACGCCGCAACGTGTGTCGGATATCGCCGAACTTCATGCTTAGCGACCGATTTGGATAACGGTGATACGATCAATCTGGCAGGTCTTCGCCGTGGTCGATCCAGCAAGGAATTGCAGCGACAGCCGCAACGCCTCGTCGTTCGGAAGATTCGTCGTTGCCAGCGATCCAGCGCTTGCGCCGTTGATGAAGAATTCCAGGGTGCTGGTCGATCCATCCCAGTAGAATTCAGCATCGAACGCGGTGGAGTTCGCCACCGTCAGGATTGACGAGGACAGCGTTTCTGTGCTGTCTTTCTCGACCATACACGTCAGCGACGTGGAACCGTCCAGCTTCTGAAACCCGATCCGGTCCGTCACGCCGCCGAGGATGTCGGTGTCGGTGATCGCCAGACCCATGAACAGATCGGATTGAGTCGCTTCTGACAGCGAAACACCGAACGCCCCAAAGTACAAATGCTGATCGGTAGTGAGTTCGAATGACTCACCGATCAACTGCATGTTGACGCCATCGTCTTCATTGGCGTCCGTCGTGATCAGCAGGTAACCGCCGCTGCCGTCCGTGCGCGTGACAGTCGACTCACCGGCCCCGGCTTCAACACGAGTCACCGTCCAGTTTGAATCGAAAGCGGTGTCGATCCCCGGCCCGCTTACGAAGTCGTCGATGTACTTGACGACAGACTCGCCGAACGCATCAAGCAAACGCTTCTGGTGCGCATCGGATTTGATAACCAGTGCATCTTTCAGCACACCAAGCCGCGTGTATGGCATGTTGCGTTTTCCTTTGAAGAATGCCGGGGTGCATTCACACCCCGGCTATGGAGAACATCACCCGCTATTAGGTGATGGCAGTTGCCGTAAGACCGGAGTAGCAGCGACGCGGCTTGGCGATGTAACAGACGTTCGCCTCGTCGGTGTTCGTCGCGTTCGTGAGACGCGCCGCTACGTAGCGATAGTCAACACCAGCATCGCTGGCGAGCTGCGAGACTTCTTCGGCCGTGCATTCAAGAAACACGGTGTCATTCAAGCTATCAGCCTGAATCGCCGCCGTTTCCTTCACAACAACCACCGAGGAAAACGCGGTCGATGCACTCGCCACGATCTCCAGTTTCGTGATGCCGTTGCCACCGACGATGGTCGGGCGTGCTTCCACGCCAAACCATTCGTAGTCCTTCATGTCCGCATAGCGGATCGTGGTCCCGCCGTCGGGACTGGCCAGAACGGCAGTCGTCGCGCCCGGATCGTGGTCGTAGCTCTTGATAAAGAGCGTCGCCCCGATGTTCTCAGTGCTCAAAGCAGAAGCCATATCAGTTCACTCCTTAGCGTGCTTCGAGCACGACAAACGGGGAAAGGGTGCTGCCGTATTTCGGCGTAAGAGCCGAACGCCACCAGCAACGCCCGTCGTTTCGCATCGTGACGCGGAACGCACGTTCGTTGTTGAGGAAGCGGACGTGAACCGACTCGGCAGACTGAAGGCCCTGCAATTCGCCTTCGAGGTATTCACGCCAGTTAGCGAGAATCAAGTCGCCAACATCGCCAACCGAGCTGGCGAACTCGGAGAAGTACACCGGCAATCCGAGCAACGTGGGCGGCGCACCTTCACGGGCAGACGGCTGCCAAATGAACCGGCCGAACGCATCCGCCATGTTCATCAGGGTCGGCATCGCGTTGTGGTTCGCCATCCACATTTGCGGGCGATAGGCCCGCGCCAGCATGTTGACAACGTTGGCGTAAAGGATCGTGTCGGCAGTTTGACCGACTTCCTTGCTCACCGTGATCAGGCACGGAGCGCCAAGGATGCCTTCATACTGACCGACACCAGTGCCGCGCAGCTTTTCCTGCAACTTGGTGGCCGCGAGTTCGTCGCGGAACCCGTTGGCGATGATCGCCGCAAAGCTGATCGGCGAATCGGAAAGCAGTTCTTCGGTAGCGTAGGAAACGCCCATCAACGTGTGCGCGTTAAGGGTGACTTGCTCCATCGCGGACCGGCTCGCGGTGACATCTTCCGTCTCGGCCCGACGGTAGACACGCATGCCACCGGAAACGCTGGATGAATGGTTCTTGTCAACGCGGGCGTTCAGGCGAACCGTGGGATTCGCCATTGGAATCTTGGTCGTGAACTGATCCGTGGGATCAGAATCGAAGCCCAACATCAACGGATCAGGCCGGAAGCCTTCGGGGATCGTGAACCCGCCGTAAGCCTGGCTGTATTCGCCGAACTCATCAGAACCGGCCGCCATCGAACGCAACGGCTTGAGACGGTCATCCACTTGACCGGTCATGCCCGCAGTCATCACCGCCGACAGGAACTCGCGGTCATGCTTGAATCCGCACTTGGGATCATCTTCAACCGCGTCGCGAACCTTGGTGATCACCGACGCGGTGTTGGTCGTCTTGCGCGGAAGCGGTGCCGTGCGGGACGCCATCCGCTTCTTCAGGTCTTCCGCGACCTTCGCATCGGCTTCCAGCTTGGCAATGTCCGCTTCGAGCTGCGTGACTTCGGCGGTTTGCTCGTCGGTGAACCCGCCAGATTCTTCGGCTGACGCTAAGATCGCTTTCAGCCGGTCTTCGGCCGCTGCGATCTTCTTTTGGAATTCGTTCATCTTTACTCTCCTGGCCGGAGAGTGCTGACAAACGAATTGACGCCGTGTCTCCGGCACCAATCCAAGGAAGGTTTGGTGCTCAGAAACTCGGCGTCGCTAAGGCGTCGCTCTGTTTCGTCGCGTTGTTCGGCAACTTGTGCTAAGGCACTCGCCACCGGCAACCGAACTCAATTTGTCTGATAATCAGATTATCAGTCTTTACGAAAGTGTCAATCCCCTTCCGCGAAGTTTTGTTCGAAGCTGCGCAATTTTGAATGCCGACTCGTTCAACTGCGGGACAGAATCAAAGTCCGTGACCGCTGGCCCGGTCGTGCTCAGCTTCCCATCCTGCATCCGTGCGAGCACTTGTTCGAACGTAGCCACGCCGTCTGCCATGCCAGCCGATACGGCCGCTTTAGCGTCGACGACACGGCCCTTGCCGTAGGTTTCCCGCACGTTGGCCGGAGTGGTCCCGCGTTGCTTCGCCACGGCCGCAACGAAGTCGTTGTAGATGCGTCCGATGTCGGATGCTTCCGAGGCTAGGAACTCTTCCGTAGCGGCCTCATACGGCATCCCCTCTGCCTTGAATTCGGGAATCCGCGTGATCGTCACTTTGACGCCCTCATTGGCGAGTGCCTGAGACCAGTCCTCGTGGACTGAGAACACTCCCACGCTGCCGACGTAGCCGCTGGGAGTCACGTAGAGACGATCGGCCGCACTGCCAACCCAGTACGCCGCCGACGCAGCCATCGCATCGGCAACCGCAACAATCGGTTTTTCGCCGCGCCGCTTATACATTTTCGCCGCCAGTTCCGGCACACCGAACGCGGACCCACCTGGAGAGTTGACATCGATCAACACCGACTTGACTGACGGATCGTCCATAGCTGCGTCAAACTCAGCGCCGAAACGGTCCGTCGCCGTGCCGCCGATCCAATCCAGCCACATCGACGCCCGATGATCAATCGGACCTGACAGAGACAGCACCGCCACCTCTTTGCGTTTCTTTTTGCTGCTTCCGACCGTCGACGCGGCGCGCTGCTGATACACGACGCCTTTCGCCTGCGAGACGTTCCCCAGGCAAAACGCCCGGAGTCCGTTGATCATGGCGCGAAAAGCAGTGTCGTCCATCAACCACACCGGGGAAAGCATTGCGGCAAGTTGCTGCGGAGTCATTTCAGCCCTTTCACGAATTCGACAGCCGCTCCCGGCCGTTCGCTGACAAGTTTCTCACACCATCGATCAACCGCACCGGCAAGGGTGCGCACGGTTTCCGTGTCCGAAATCCGGCCCACTGCATCACGGCTACACGTCACCCAATGCGTCGCAACCGCTGCGGACTTGTCGCCGATCACGTCGGCAAATGCTTCTGCCACAATGGACTCGTGACGCGCCCAGTATTCATCGGTTTTGACCGGGAACGTTGCCGGATTCTCTGCCATGCGGCGCATTGCCGTGGCCTCGATCTTTGCGACCCGTTTTGCCGTCGACTCGATCCATTTATCCTGCGTTTCATCGCTCGCCGCTGGCGTCTGCTGCGGATTTACCGGCGCGGCGGCTTGGTCTGCCGTCTTCATCGCCCCTTGCACTAACGGCTCATCGCCACCTTCGAGTGGGTTGTAGCCTTCCTCTTCGCGGACTTCGTTGCGTGTCATCCATCCCAGCGTGATGGCGCTCTGATATCGTGCGGTGCGTGCTTGATTGTCGCCGCGTGTCAGTGCTCGCAACTGGAACTCCCAGTCGAGTTGGCCGCGTTCGTCAGGCATGATCAATTTATTATCGGCCTCTTGTTCCCAGTGCTCGCCATAGATCAAAAGACAGAATTGGACGAACTCCGTCGATAGATGCTCGATGTTGTTCTGTGACGACTTGAGCAGATGCGCCATCATGTGAACCGGGATTCCATACCAACGGCTCACGTCTTCAATGGAAAAGTAACTCAACTCCAGGTGCTGCATGTCGCGATAGTTCAGGTTCAACGCTTTCGCCGTCGCTCCATTCGTCAGCAGTGCGACAGGTGCACCGCCTTCGCTGTGAACTTCGCGCCATTCTTTGCGGAATGCAACACGGTCATCGGGAGCCATTAGCTTCGGGGTTTCGACCACCACCGCGGGAACGTTGTTCGCGCTGAACTGATTGGCGCGGTTCTTTTCGGCACCGAGAGCAGTGCCGATGCTTTCCGAGGCCCGGTTGATTACACCGATCCCCCAGAACCCCGTGCAGTCCGTTTCCCAGTTCGTGATGTGGAACACGTCCTCCGGCATCAGGTCCGTATCCGCCGCTCGATCATTGCGAACCCCGATGTAGTATTCGCCAGTGTCCGGGTCTTGCTTCGGATAGAGTCGGCTCGGGTGAATAACGTGCATCGCCGTTGGGTTTCCCATGCGATCCCGCTGGATTTCCGCCACGCCGTTACCGTAGTTGATTTGGTACGTCGTCATCAGCGTTCGGAAGACAACCGACTTCATCCACGGATTGACAAACCCATCGAAGAGGTTCGCCCGCGGGTCATCGTCCAGAACTTCCCAGCCGCGTGTTTTACGGCGAAACAGCTCGAACGGAATCCGGCCCAGCGTCCCGGCAATCCCGCGCGTCGCCGCATAAACAGCGGAATACGTCATTGCCCGGTCTTCGCTCACAACCGGCCCTGCAAGCGTCTTCTTCGGCAACAACGAATACCACGGCATGCCGGATTGCGTCCACATGCTCGGAGACGAGGTTTCGCGAGTCGGCATCAACATCGAAAGCATCACACGCTCCCATATTTTTTGTGAATTGCCATTGTTCGCACAGCGCGCAATGCCTTCAGTTTGTTTTTTACATTCTGCTCGTTTTCATTAATGCCCCGATGTCGCATCGCGTCTTCTCGCCATACCCTATACAGGGTGCTGTACTTTTCCTTAAATGTGCTACACGCGTACAATGGCAAGCGACAGACCATAGAATCCATAACATTCCGGCTACCCTTGTAGCTGCAAAAAGCGGGTTGCATCCACTCATGACATGATGTCATAAACGATGCTACGCCTTCGCTCGGTTGCTGGTCGCGAAACAGCAGTGTCATCATCTTGATACATAGCAATCTGCCGCGGTGCTTTTCTTCAGGTATTTTTTCCCGCAAAGTGTTGCACTCAGGGTCTCGCCCTCGCATGAGATTGAACGACACCACCGTACATTCTGATGACGCTTGGCAAGATATCGCCGACTGCACCACCGACATTGATGACCTTGTAATTCCGCCGCACAGGTCGGCAACAATCACGTCGATATGCCAGTCCGCTGGCCAGTGATAGATCACACTTTCAAAACGTTCAGCAACCCCAATTGCACCACCCTTCCGCGCCTTCGCGATGTTATCCTTCTCGATGTCGACCGCAATCATGTTGTGACGACTGAACCCGAGGCGTTCCGCGTGGGAGTAGTCCACGTCATCCGGCCCGCACAGATAGAGAACGGTTTTCTCTCGGCATACACTGCGATCCTGGTTGTTCATTCGCTTGACGTTGAACCCACTGCGGGAAGCGAACTCCGGCAACCGCTCCACAATGCGATTCCATTGCCATCCGCGCCATGTTGTTTTCTGACCGCTGCCGTAGGATTCAAGACCAGACACTATTACCCCCTCGCTCGCGAATAAACGCACAGTGACACGACAATCAGTCCGAACGCAATAAACCCATACGCCAAGTGCAGAGACGAAAGCCCACCGCACAGCGACGCCATGCCCACCAAAAACGCTGCATCGATTGGGTTCTTCACAGTCGGCATGACTCCGGTTTCCAGTATGTTCCCGCATCACTCACAAGACACCGGCCCAGCGCCATCAGTAGCGCAACAATCCCGTCGATCTTCTCGCCGCTACGCTCTTTGTCTGGCCGCATGTTGCCGCTGGGATCGATCTTCACTGCAACATTCGACGCCATCCAACGCAACACCGGGTTTCCGTCGTGCCGTAGCTTGTGGCTGATCACCAGCTTTTCTAACGCCGTGCATGGCTCGCAAAAGTTCGCGATGGACTGCCGGAACTCGATTACCTCAAAGCCGTCTTCGGTCAACTGCTGTGCGAATTGCTGCGCGTTCCACGGGTCAAACGCAATTTCCGTGATGTCGTAAGTGTCACGCAGTGCGTTGAGTCTGGCCCGAACGTAGTCGTAATCGCACACCTTGCCGGGAGTCCGCTCGATCTCTTTCACCCACTGGCGAAACCCCGTCATATCATTCTCGGCTCGCCTGTCTACCGCTTCCGCCGGTGCAAAAAAGTGCGGTAGAACGGAGTACGATCCGTCATCATGCGGGAACACGAACACCGCCGCCGTAATGTCTCGGGTTGATGCAAGGTCCAGACCGACGAAGCACTTTTGACCAATCAGCGACGCCGCGTCCATCGTCCGGCATTCGTCCCAGTCCCGCATCGGCAACCATCGCCGCGCCTGTTCCGTCCACTGATTCAGGTACAACTGCCGGAACGTGTTTTCGTACGCTGGCTGTCGCTTCGCCTTCTCGCATTCTTCGCGCAGGAACTCAGGCCGCACGCTGATACCGTAGTTCGGATTCGCCTTTTTCCAAGTCTCCTCTGCCGTCCAGTCGTCATCGACATCCGCCGCATAGATGCACGGAAAGAACGTCGGGTCGTCAATCACACCGTCACGGACCGCCACGGCGTATTCGTGCTGTTCCCAGCAGATTGAACCGCGATCGTGCCCCGCCGTTGTGATCGAAAATAGCAACGGTTGCTCGCGTGCCCCCATGCCGGTCTTGAGTGCGTCCCACAGATCGCGGGTCGGTTGCGTGTGCAATTCGTCGAAGATGATCCCCGACGGGTTCAATCCATGTGCGTTCCCAGCGTCGGCGCTCAACGCCTTGTAGATCGCGTCCTTATCCTTGTGCCGCATCTCTTTGATGGATGGAGTGACCTTCAGGCGCGACCGCAATTCCGCTGACTGGTAGACCATTTGCGCCGCATCATCGAACACGAGCGCCGCTTGCTGGCGCGTGCTTGCCGCTGAGTACACACGCGGCCCGCCCTCACGATCAGCAATCAGCAGGTAAAGAGCGATGCCAGCGCCCAGCGTACTCTTGCCATTCTTGCGCGGAAGTTCGATATATGCCTGACGGTATCGCCGCGTGCCGCCCGCGCGCTTCCACCCGAAAAGGCTCTCCACGATGTTGCGTTGCCACGGCTCCAACTTCAGCGGCTTCCCGGCAACCGACCCTTTGACGTGTGCGCAGTACCGCTCGATGAACTTCACCGCCCGTGAAGCCGTGTCCTCGTCGAACCAGAAATCGCTGGAACTAATCACCGAGCAAATCCCGATCTTCGTCCGTGGTGCCCTTATCGTGACCGACAACAATCCGCAGCCGGTCAAGTGGAGTCATTCCGAACTTCGCGACATACTTACCCCATTCGTTCGCGTAGGCCGTGTAGCTGCATCGAGCGTCCTTATTTGTCGGATCATCTGACAATGTTTGCAGCGTGGCTTTCATCAGGTTGTAGACCTCGCAGCAGTGCGCCAGCGCCGCCGAATCGATCTCGCCACAAAGCCCGTTCGATTCGAGGTGGTCAACAATCTGGAACCACAACGCCTTTCCAGGCTCGGCTAGCCCTTCTGGTGGAACGGCCGCCCCGCCCGCATCCGGTCGCCGCTTCCTGACATCATGCTCGTGTGGTCGATAATCACCACTTTCGAGCAGTTCAGCCGTCTTTTTACCTGTCGGTCCGCGAAGTCCCATGCCAATCGCTCCAAAACTGCCCGATATTTTTACGCGGT
>JACCDR010353018.1_pt1 | contig 15217 bp, 24 predicted proteins | sample 7446431 | NCBI WGS metagenome assembly JACCDR01 (sample SAMN15323443, study PRJNA562643) | freshwater metagenome | isolation source: river surface water | place: USA:Blue River Watershed | collected 2017-08-17 | reverse complement strand
TCACGTTCTGCCCTGCTGGCGTTCTCGTACTTTTCGCGTGTGAGTGCGTCGATTCTTTCCTGCACGCGGTCGCGTGGAGGTTTGCCGGAATCTACGTCGGCAGCGGGGGCTGATTCCGCACCTTCGGTCGCTACGGGGTTGGAATCCACCTCACCCGTGTCAACCGAGGCATTTGTGTCAGCGTTCGCAGGCTCAAGGCCAGTGGTATCCATATAGCAAAGCTCCGTTTCAGCTTCAAGCGGGTGCCGCCGCCAGTCGGTTTCAGTCAGCCATCAGCAGCACGATCTGCTGGATCGCGAGCTGCTCCATTTCCAGCATCTGTTCGATTTCCCGCCGCATCTGCTCCAAGGCATTGCGACTGCGGGCGTCCTGCGCGTTCCAGATGGCGAGCTGCACCTTTTTCGGTGCGTCGATGGGCTTGCCGGCGTACTGGTCGGCAAGTTGCTGGAGACGCGCGAGGTCTGCTGCTTCGGCCTCCTCTGCCTCCCGCTTGCGCTCGGCGAGATAGATCTGCCGGTCGAGTTCATCCTTGACCAGCTGCGCCTGTGCCTCGGCTTCCTCGATCTCGCGGCGGCGCTTCTCACGCTGCCTGCGGGCGTCCTCGTAGTCCGGCCACCAGCCGCCGCTGGATTGCTGCTGCTGTGGCGCCTCGCCCAAGCTGACGGTAATGGTGACCGTGGAGCCGGGAGCGACAGAAGATCCAGCCGCCGGGTCTTGGCTGATGACTTCACCGGCTGGAATCGTGCTGCTGTACGCCGTGAGCACGGCGGCAACGAGCCCGACGCCTTCAATGGCGGCTATTGCGGCAGCTTGCGTGGTGCCCGGGTCGTCAACGTCTGGGACGATGACGGGAATGGCGGCTTGGCCGCCGCCCATTCCGACGCCGGGTATCAGCAGCGCGAGCATTTATCAGCCCTGCGCCTGGAACCCGTTCACGCTGATATACACAGTTGATATCGCCGCGCTCACGTCGAACGCGACTGCAGTGTTGTCGGCGAACTTCAGCGGCGGATCGAAACTCATGGTGCAGCCGCCGGTCTGCGGCGCAGGGAACGTCCACTTGACCGCGCCTGCAGTGCCGTCCCGAAAGTCAACAAATCCGTCAGTGGACGAGCTGTTCCAGATGGACACCTGCGTCACGTAGTTGTGGACGCCCGATCCGCCTGCCGCAAAGTTGGTGAATGCCGTCGAGTTTCCATCCGTGTTGCTGACGCGCTCGCTGATCAGCTCCTCAAGCGTGGTATGCGGCCTGACAACCTGCACGCCGTTCAGGTCATGGACCGTCCTCGTGAGGTCTCCTGAGGCTACCTGAGTCACGCCCTCGATGTTGTTGGTGGCATATCCGCCGGTCTGCACGGGATTGCCAGCGGCAGCGGCGTCATGCGCAACATCGCCAACCACCTCGATAGTGCCAGTGCTCGCCGGAAGGCTTGCGACGGTCACGGCAAGCTGTCCGCTCGCGTCGATGTTCAGGCCGCGATTGTTGCCCGCAGCATCGCGCACGCTGACGTGCAGGCCGCGATCTGCCGTCATGCGAAGGGCGCCTGCGTCACCCTCGTCCACCGAGTCAGGACCCGTCGCGTCGCACTGCGCACCGATCATCAGAACCTTGTCGGTGGCCGGAGTGAAGGCCGCGTCGTCGGTCTTTACCGCATCATCCAGCAGCTGAAGTGCCGTAAGTGCCGGGCCGTTCTCCTGAACAACGAATGTGCCTGTATTGGTGACCGCATGAGAGCCTACGGTGACTGTCCCGGTGACGGGGATGCCGGTGGATGCGATGAATCGCAACTTGGCGCTGATCGATCCCGTAGCACTCGCAGCATCCGCATTGGCGCCAAACGGGTCATTTGGGACCGTCAGTACATCCACATCCCCGATGTTGTTCGTGCCTGCAGGTAGCGCTGCCGACACTGCCACCTTCATGGAACGAGTCTGGGTTATGCCGACAACACCCATGTCTCCGTCGGTCACGGATGACGGCGATGACTCGTACACGCCCATCACAGGGGTTGCCGAGGTCGTCCCCGCAGTGAAGTCCGCATCATCGGCAGCCGCAGTACCGCCAGATCCAGCGCCCGCGGCGATCTCCACCAGCACCTGTCCAGAGGCATTCAATGCAATCGCACCTGCGTCCCCCGTTTCCAGCGTGCGCGGCGTCGAATCGTAACGACCACCCACAAGGACGGGATTTCCAGACGCGGCAGCGTCCTCCGCTGCTGCACCTACTGCGGTCACCGTGCCGATGGCATTGGAGCCTGCCGGAAGGGCTGGAAGTGACACCACATCGACATTGCCGATGTTGTTGTCACCGGCGGCGATGGATGCGATATCCACGTCACCGATGTTGTTGTTTCCCGCCGCAATGGAGCTGACCTGCACGGCGAACGTGCCGCCGTTGTCCACCGTGAGGCTGCTGCCGTTGTCGGTGACGGGTACTGCTGCCCCGGAAGCATCCACAGTGACCGTGCCGGATACACTCACCGTGCCATCCACAGTCACAGATGCCCCGGCGTCCGAGATGGGGATGGGATTGGCGTTGGCTACCAGATTGGCTGCACCATCGGCTCCTACCGCGAGCTTGACGACCTGATACTTGACCCCGCCGACATCATCGGCAGCGATGGTGTCTCCACCACTGCCGGCGTCCAGTTCTACGTTGTCTGCCATTAGCGTCCCACTCCAAGTAATGCCAAAGACCCTTTGCGACGCAGCGTCGGTCCACCACCCGCAGCAGCCTTGATCGCGACCACAATCCCCGCGTAGCCCGCGCTCGATGCAGACCCGCTGGCGAGCGTGATCGTGAACGCAAGGCTGCCCGTGGCACCCGCGCTCACGTTGTCCGCGGTCTGCAGGCCCATGCCCGACACCCAATCGGTGTTCACGCCGTCCTGGCGCTCGGTGTAGCCGCTGATGGTTGAAAGCGTGCATCGACCCGTGTCGCCGGCCTGATCCACGCCAACCAGCACTGCGATGTCGTCGCCAGCCGTGGCGGTGATGCCTGTCAGGGACGCCGATACCGGGAAGCTGTTGCCGCTGGTGTTGCGGGTGACAACCGGCGCCGTGCTGCGTGGAGCGGCGTTGTCCCTGCCGCTGAATGCGCTATTGATGACCGCGTTGTGGAACCCGAATCCCGTGCTCCACTGGAACGAATCGCTGCCCGAGGCGTCGTTCTTGTCCGAGAACTGCACCGACTGGCCATCGGGGCCGGACAGGTCCATGTCGATCAGGCTATTCCAGCCGGTGGGCTGTGTCGGGGTAAGGCCCGCGATGTCCTGCATGTAGATGCCACACAGGTAGTCGTGCGCAGCTACACCCGGAGGCGTCGCCGTGAGGTTGCCGCCGCTGCTGGAAGACGCGATGGCCGATGAGCGGTAAGCCATCTACCTGGCCTTCTGCTTGGCGTCTGGCAGCTCGATGTCTACCCGCGTCTTGGCGCCCTTGCTCATCGTCACCGTAACCATGACGTGCGTCGGGGTGATGCGCTTGTCGCCATCCCCGTACCAGCAGCCGAGTTCGCCGGATGACTCCCGAATCGGCTGGCCGTCACGCCCGAGCTTTACCCCGCCTTCCTGTTCGAAGCGGATCTCGCCTTCCTTGGTCCACGTATTGCCGCCGTCGAAGCTGAATACAGCGTCCAGTGCGATGCGGGCGGTGTCGTCATCCCATACATCGGGCTCAACGCCACTGCAGCGGCGGATCGCGTACAGGATGCGGTCTGTGCCGCTGGGCATTTCCCACGGGCCGAACACCTGCTTGCCGGCGTTGTGGGCGCGCATCTGCATGAGACTTTTGGTCTCGGGCATTACTGCACCGTCGGCTGGTAGTCGGTGACCATCTGCCCGTTGGCGCGCTGCGAATTGGCAACGCCAACGACGTTCCCTTCCTCATCCAGCACCTGCGTCTGGTAGCCGCCATTCACGCGCTGGGATACCGCACGCTTGGCCGACTGCGGCTTGGGCTGCATGGCGAGCTGGGCAAGCTGTTCTGCCGTCTGCTGAAGCATGTCGGCGGTCTGCTGCTGGATCTGCTGCAACGCTTCGGCAACGCCCTGCACGATGGTCGCCGTCTGCTCCTGCTCGGCGGCGACCTTCTGGGTGCTGTCCTCGCCTGCTTTCGCGGCTTGCTGCTGGGCGAACTTGGCCTCGGTCTGCGCAACCAGTGCCTGGAAATTGGCGACTTCTGTCTGCAGCTGGGCCTGTTGGACCTTGAGATTCGCTGCTGCAACCTGAACGTCGGACTTCGCCTTGGTCGCATCGGCCTTCTCGGCCTCCGCCTCTGCTGCGGCCTGCTGAACCACCTGAGCCTGCTGCTGAACCAGAGCGGCCTGCTCGGCAACCTGCTGCATGGCGGCGACCACTTGCGGGTCTTGCGCCTTGTCGCCGCCCAACATCTGCTGGATCTGCGGCGGCAGCATCGCCCTCAATCGATCGCCAATCTCCTGCGCGTACGGGTAGTCCTGCGCCTTCATGATCAGATCGCCGGCAACCTGACCAATGATCGGATTGGTCTGCATGACGTTGGTGTAGAACTCGGCAGCTTCCTGCCGCTGCGTGGCGTAGTTCGGCCCCTGCGTGACTACGAGGTCATACTTGCCCGCAGACAGGTCGTTGACCACCTCACCAGTCATCGGGTCGCGCTGGTTGATCGTCAGGTACTTTTCCGCCCCATCCTTGCCGAGAATGCGAATGGTCCGCTGGGTGTCGATGATCTTCGGGGCAAGATCCAGCAGGATTTCATGGATACGCCGGACAAACTTCGCCATGTTGTCCGGATAGTTGAACGTCGCCATCGCGCCTTGAGTCTGGCGCGCGCGTATTGCACGTCCTGACTGCGCGTTGCTCTGCTCGCCCACGTTGTCTGGGAACAGGCCCAGAGCGCCGTCCATTTCCGCGCTCGCCATGCTGGCTGCTTGGATCAGAGCGGTGGGAATTGTTGCCGCGGTCTCTTTCTGCGGCGGACCAGGAGACGCAGGGTCAGCGTTGTAGACCTTGATCGGGAAGTTCTTGCGGACCGCCTCTGCCCAGCCGTTGACCTGATCCTTGGCCTGCGCAGCAGTAACCCACGTCGTCGCCAGCGGCTGGCTCGCAATGGCCTCAAACACGCTGGTCATCGCCCAATTCAGCGCTCGGGCAGGGTCCTTGCCGTGCTCAGGCAGCCCGTACCAGACGATCTTGCCGTCAATGACGAGGTATTCCCCGTACACCGCGGCGAACGGGAATTCCTTGCCGGCCCACTCGTGACGCTCCAGCACCGCATCACCAGAGCAGATGTACTGCACGATCACATGCGAGTCGATCTCGCGCCGCTTGATGATCTCGGCACCGGCCGGAGCCTTTGATTCCTCGACCGTCTCACCCGTGGCGAGCTTGACCAGAACGCGCTTTACCGGCTCCTTGCGCCAGTATTCAGCCACCCACACGCTGTTCTCGTCGTCGTTTGGGTCAAGATCGTTCTCAACCTCGAACTCGACCTCCGTGCGGCCCTTGTACTTGGCTTCGTAGACCTCTTTGGCGATCTTCGCCTCGTAGATCCAGAACCTGGCGTCCGACTTGTCCTGCTTCTGGCAGGCGTAGTCCGGCTTCAGGCACATCGGATTCAGGATCGGCTCAAGGAAGATGTCCTGCTCGTCTACCGACTCGTCGCAGTAGCGCGTCACAAGCCGCGCCGCACCCATGCCACCGGTCACCTGATGCTCGGCGGCGTAATCGATCACGCTGTCGCCGTCGCTCGCGTTCCACACGTTGTCGTGGACGGCCTTCCTGATCTCCGCGTTCTGGATGTCGCCCTCCTCGAAGGGGCGGATCTTCACGCTGGGCCGGTTCTCGCGGATGCCGTTGATGACGTACTTGCAACGCGCCCGCATGCGGTTGAACTGGTACATGGGCCGATCAACGCCGCGCTCGTTCTTGATCGCCTGTTCCCACTGCTCGCCGGGAACGTAGGTAAAGCGCATGTTCTTGCGGTAGCCGTCGCGGTTGTCGCGGTCGGCGTCGTCGCATTTCTTGTTGCGCTCCAGGAGTTCTTCGAGGATCGCCTTGTCGGAGGCAACTTTCTTGGCATTGGGACTGTCGTCGGCATCGGGCTTTGTGGGCTTCTTGGCCATTACGCGCGTCTCCGAAAGGCGCTGTTCACGTCTACGTGCAGCACTTCGCTGTCATTGGTGAGCTGGTCTGCAACGATGGCGAGGTAGCGCGTGCCGTCTGCTCCATGGCTCGCGTCGTCGTGCATGGGTGTCGATCCCTGCCCCTCGCTGTTCACCCTGCGGCGATAGCGACCCCAGCGGCTCACAAGATCCCCGGCGTTGGCCTTGTCCACATGGAAGCGCGGGAACACCTCGCGGGTCTTCCTGATGCCCTGTTCAAGCTCGATGTTCGGAACGTCCTCGCACTTCCAGCCGAGCTTCTGGAACTGCTCCTTGACCGTGGCGCCCAAGGTGTTGCTCGCTGCCGCCAGAGTCTTTGCGCGTGCGTCATGAGGCAGCCACACACTGCCCCAGTTGTAGTTCAGGTTCCTGAGTTCCGCGGAGTAAAACGGCACATCTCGGAAGCGGTCTTCGATGTAGCGGATGATCCTGATCTCGCTCGCCCGCCTCTGGACAACGAGCATCGCCATGAAGTCGTTGAAGCCCAGGTCCGCGATAACGTGCGCCTTCAGCATCGGGTCGTAAGGCACGTTCATCAGCCGGCCTGAGTTCTTCAGGGCGCTGACTTCGTTGTAGTAGATCGCACCCTCTACGGCAGGCCGGCATTCGCCCAGGTAGATATGCGCGAAGTCCTCGGGAGCCTCGACGCGCATGCGCTCGCGCTCTGCATCCAGAACGGCGGACTTCCACGGGTTGTCCGTGTAGTTGATCTTGACGACGATGGCATCCGGCGGCGGATTGGTGACGAACCTGCGGAATGTGTCGTCGGTGTCCATATCCGGGTTGAAACTCACCCAGATTTCCGAATCAGGCGCTCGAATGGTCGGAATCAGGATGTCCCAGCTGCGCTTGCTGACCGACTGTGCTTCCTCGACCCATGCGACGTTCAGGCGCTCGAAGGACTTGATGTTGTCGCGCGTCTGGCTCGATAGACCGGCGAACAGGATCTCGGTGCCGTTCTTGCCCCTGATCTCGGTCTGCAGCACTTCGTAATGCGCGGACAGGCCCATTTCCTCGATCTGGTCGGACAGCAGCTTGTGAACGCTGTCCTTGATGGACTTCTGCACTTCACGGAAGCAGCCGATGCGAACCGGCTCCTGAATGCCGCGAATCAGCAGCGCCTTGGCGAAGGTCGTGGACTTGGCAGCGTCTCGGCCGCCATAGGCGACCTTGTAGCGGTGCGGCTCGAACAGGAAGCCGAGCTTTTCAGGGATGGAGACGCGGGCTTCCATCAGGCGGTGACTCCCGCCAGGTTCCTGATCCACCAGTTGCGCATGGCGACATCACAACTGGACAGACCGTGATCAGCCTCCACCACCAGCACACGGCGCTCCTCGGATTCACAGCCGGATAGCGTGTTCTGCGTGACCGTGATCGTGGCCTCGTCGTCAGGGGTGACCGTCGTCCAGTCCACGATGACGGCGCCGGTCTCGGGGTTGTCCACGCGATAGCGCAGCGTGGTCGGGACCTGAAGCGTCCATGGGGTTGTGCTGTCGTTGTAGCACTTCACGGCGAAGGCAATGGCAGCGCCTTCCATGCACTGACGGCCTACCAGCCGATCAGTGATGGTTATTCGCACGCGAATCCCATCCGAAGCGCGAGCAGATCAGCCCAATACCACTGGTCGGGAAGATCTCCGGCTGCGCGCAAGCGGTAATTGCGACGGATCAGCGGACGAAGGACCGCGACGAACAATAACCACTGCTGGAATCTCAGGATCACGTCTGCGGCCTGACGTGCTCGATGACGACTTTGGCGGCTATATTCAGCGGATTGTCGTCTTCGTCACCGCCGACAATCGCCTGAGCGGGCTTGCCTATCCCGCGATCCAGCAGCGCATTGGATGCCGCGAGGGCAATGGATTCGTTTTCGCTGTCCATCAGCGATGCCAGCTTCGTGATGGCCTTTTCCGAGTGCTGTTGCGCGAGGGCCTTTACCCTGGCGCTCTCTTTCGGGCGGCCTCCGGGATTGCCTGACTGTCCCTTCTCAAACGGCACGGCCTTGAATCCTGTTCTCAATGAATATTCCGTGTGGACGGAACAACTTGGCCATTTCCGAGTCGCCCAATACGCCGTAGATCAGCAGAAGTACTTTCTTCGCCGCCGCTGGCAGGGTTTGCGGCGATTTCTCGTGGAGCAAATTCAGCCCTTTGGACTGCGGAGAGGCGCCGGCGATGACCCTGATCCAGCGAGCGACATCAGGAATCCAATCCCGCGCCTCTTTGCGCTTCCTGAAGGCGGCAAAGTCCATGGAGCTGCCGCCCTTGGTCTGATTGGTCAGGTTCTCCTGACCGTACTTGGCGATCAGGCGTTCCTCGTAGGCGTATGCTTTCGACTCATCGTCGAAGCGCTTGACGATCCGTTCGATTACACGAGCGGGAGGTTCCGCGAGGATTTCGCGAATCATGTCGGCCTTCAGACCGACCTCGCCTCTTTTGGCTGCCTTAACGTGCTTGGATACCCGCTTCCCCTTGCCCTTTCCGACATAGAAAACGGTATCGGTGCGTGAATCCACCAGCTCGTAGACGTAGAACTCGCCTTGCAGATTGCTGCCGGACATGGGCAGCAACTGTCGCCATTCAGCCTTTCATTGTCTGAAAGATTCGCTCTCTGGCTTCACGCTCACGCTACGCAGCAGTTCCAGCAATCGCTCGCCATCCGAATGCCGCGGCTCTGCACACACGCCGTTAGCGAGGTTGTGCAAGCTGCCCAAGGACATCCCCGTGCATCGATGCAGCTGGGGATAGGTCATGCCCCTGGCCCTGAGCTGGAGTACTACGGTGCTCCAGTCGATGCGGGTCACAGCACCCTCACAATCAGCCACCAGATCCCGCCCCATATCGCGGTAGCCGCAATCAGGGTGCCCAAGATCCACAGTCGGTCCATGGGCTTCAGGCGTGGGTCTGTCACAGCTCCCCCAGATCGCGGGCGTCTTCTGCGGCCTTTGCACGGGCGAGTTCTTCGGGGTCGGTGTCGCGGTAGTCACCCATGACTCTCCTCCCCCGCCCGCTCGAAGTAGAACGTGATCTTGTCCGGCACCGTCACCTGCACCAGCCCGTACCGCTCGGCGTGCCTGAAGTTCGTGGCATTACGGCGCAGCAGCGCGATCTGGTTGGCGATCATCGTGCGGAATTCTTCGAGACCGAAGAACAGCTTGTAGTTGTTGCACGGCCGGCACGACGGGAGCAGGTTGCGCATCTCATCCGTTCCGCCGGCAACCTTGGGATGAACGTGGTCCACCTGCATCGACTGGATATTGATCTCGCACCCGCAGTACGCACACCTGCCGGGGAACTTCTCGAATACCGCAAGCCGCGTCTCGCGCTTCACGTCCTCTCCTCCCCCGCTTCCTTGCGAACGATCCATACCGCACGCGCGGCAGCTTCGGCTGGCAGGATGACTGTGGCTCCGCTGCTCTGGAGCGACAGGTAGTTGGGCGACTTGGCGACCTGCGTAAGCTGGTCGAGCATCTGCGCGTGCTGTTCGTCGGTGACTTCAGTCCAGTCCCCGATGTACGTGTGACCCTCGTAGATCAATTCCATGCGAACTTTCATCGAACCTCCTCCCCCGCCCACGGGAACACCCTGGCGATGACCTGCGCGACCCGCTGCTCGTGGCTCCTGTCGGGAGGCGTGAGGTCCATCGGCTTCCACCTGCCGGTGTTGCTGCGCTGGTTGCCCTTGCGGCGGCGCAGTTGCATCAAGCCTTGGTTGTCGTAGTGGTTCATAGCTCGCCTACCGTGTACCCATATATGAGACCGAGCGCGCGCAATGCCTGCTCGGGTGTCGTCACGTACGGCACGCCATTGGCCGCACAGAATTCGGCTTGCTCCTGCTGGTCCTTGCGATTGCGCATCTTGCCATTCGGCTGCGGCGTCTTCGCCTCCAAAAGCTCCCAGCGGCCACGCACGCGGACCAGGAGGTCGCATGGCAGATCACGCCATACCTGACAGCCGGCGGCTTCCAGCGCTTCCACGATGGGCTTTTCTGCTGCGTCTCTGCGCGCGTCATATCGGCGATTCCCCGGCATCAGCAACGCCTCCATGCTGCCCCGTCCTTGATGCGCCTCACCATGGAGCGGTGAATACCGAATCGGGCACCGATGGCTGTTAGAGTGCCGTCTGCCACTCTAATTTCCCTCGCCTGCGCTTCTGTCTGCTCTGCATTTCCTTGAGCAGTACCGACGCCTGTCGGCGTCATATTCCGGCACATCAAATACCCCAGCGCATACAGGGCACGCTATTTCGCGCTTCGGGTTGTTGCGACGGTTGTAGGGCATCAGCGTTGCGTCTCTGGTGTTGAGCGGCGGTTCCATGCCTCGGCGGCTGGCTCCTGCTCCTGCCTCGCAGGACCGTCCGCATCGCAGGTGATGCAGTTGCCCATCCAGTAGTCAGCCGTCGTGTGATCCATGCTCGACAGGGTGGCGAGAAGCATGGCTGGGCCACCACAGAACGGACACGGCTTCAGTTCCACAGCCTCACCTCCTCCGGCTTGCGGCACCTGGGGAATTGGGTCATGCGAGCGGCTCGATGCGCTGGGCCTTGTTGCCGTAAACGACGAACATGGGCAGCTTCAATAGTCGCGCGTCCCACTGGATGTGGGCGCCATCGCGGAATGGTTTATCGATGTCACCGTTATCCCACTCGGGAGTTCTGCCGTCGCTCTTTCCGACATGCGTACCGCCCAACTTAAGGCGCAGAAACTCCTTCTTGCCGCGCGACCCTCGGCGGATGTCGTGCTTGTCGAGCGGCATAAGCAGCTCGTAGTGACAGAACCAGTTCATGCCGTCGCGTGGCTTCTTCAGTTTCTCCCACGTCAGCTGCAAACGCGGCATCGGCAGTGCCGACAACTCGATGCACTCTTTCACGCCCCACCCCCTGCCTCGCGCATGTCGCGCTTCACCATCGATTCCAGCCGCGCTATCCCGGCATCGCGCTCGAATAGCTCGCGCCTCGCAGGCTGCCTGTCGTGTACGCCGAAGTGCATGCCGGCGTCGTACGCTGCCGCCACGTCAAACCATGTCGCCGAACGCTGCGGATCTTTGCGGCGGACAAGCTCCACATGCGTGTGCGCTCGGCGAGTTGTGCGGGTCACAGCGGGCCTCCGAGGTACTTGTAGCGACCGCTCGCAACGCCATCGACGGTTGACTCACTGACGCCGAACCTTGCCGCCATGGCCTTCATCGTCAGCCTGCGACGCAGCTTCACCGCACGGCGGATGTAGTTGATCTGCCATTGTGACAGCTTGGGCTTGGCGGCCATCAGAACGCCTCCGCTGGCAGCCGATGCGTGCGGTGAATTTCCTCGGCACGCCGCTGCACGTAGCGATGCTGGCCTACCGTGCGGCCGTCACGGGCCTCTTGGTCGCAGACTTCATCCAGCAATGCGCGAAGCGATGCGGCGAGCTGCGCGTCTTCAATCAGGATCTGCTCCATGGCGTCGAACCCGACCATGAACGTCTTGCAGCACGCATCCACAATCGCCGAGCGCCAGTAGTCGCGCGGGAAGTTGCGGACAGGCTGGTCAGGGTCCGCGGGAACCAGATTCTTTGGCCGCATCTGCGACGGACGCGGGAATTTCGTGGCCTCGTCCGCGCGAGCGAGAAAGCGCTCAACGTGCGATGCCACGACATCGAAATCCACATGCCGCAGCGCCTTCCACCAGCTTTCCAGAAGTTCATCAGTGAGCGGCTTGCCCATCGTCTCGCACAGCCGCGAAATCAGCTGCTTGAAGTTGTAGTAATCGCGCTGGTTGTCCATCAGTCGGGTCTCCAGGTCACGCGCTCAGCGGCGGATGCGGAGCGGCCTCGCGGTCGGAAAGTTTGCTGGCGTCGGCACCAGTTGCGCCACGTCGCGTCCCAATCCATTTTTCGGGCGTTGGCTCCCGACGCAGCCCGCCAGTGATCGCAGAACTCGGCGAATGTTCGGTCGGGATCGCAGGCTTCCGACTCGGCGACTGCTCGGCGTTCCGGCGTCAGCTCGAAATCGGCAGGCAGGCGCGTGGCGGAGCGCGCAGCGCGTCGCGGTTTCTCTCCATGCTCCTGATCTTGTCCATGACCATGACCATGACCATGATCTTGGCTTCGTGGGGTCTCCGAAGGGGCTTCGGAGGGGCTTGGTTCCATTTCCTCTGTCGGCAAGTCGTAGGTCTCGCCGTACAGGGAAAGAAACTTCACTTTCAACGGCTTGGGCATGCCGTCGATCTCGCGCAGCAGCCACTTCAGGCGCTTGTCGTTGGCTTTCAGGTTCGGACCGACCTGGAACAGCGCCATGTTGTAGACGAACACGAACTCAGAGGCTTCGTCGTACTCGCAGAAGGTCCATTCATTCAGCCTTTGAAGGGCCTTAGAAGCCCCTTCAATCGTGATGCCGATCTCATGCGCCATGTACGCCAGCGGGCAGTAGTAGACCCCCGTTGATGTGGCATGCGGGCTGGTCATCAGGTACAGCGCGAGACGCTGCGCGTCGGGATCAGCGCGCAGCTTCTTGCCGGTGTCGCCGGTCCAGAACTTCGGGGAAACTGTGCCGTAATCTCTCAAGCTCGACTCCATACGGGCTTCGCACTGCTGTTCCTGGTCGCCGTGCTCCAGTCGATGCGCCGGATCACCCCGCGCCGTGCGGCTGTAGCGAATACGCTGCCGAAGGCGCGTTTGTCCTTGGGCTTCTTCAGGCCATGTCGGGATGACCAGTAGATGAATTCCTCGCCGATCCAGCCGCGCTTGCGCCTGCGGGAAAACGTCCCCAGCAGCTCGTATGCCCTCTGTGTCCAGCCCGGCGCTCTTGCCTCTGCGGCTTCTGTGCATTCCACGGCTTTGGCGTGGCGGGCGCGGCGGTGCATGTCAAGGCAGAGCTGGTCCATGACTCTCCTTCAATTCAGCGTTAGTGCGCTTGTGTGAGCGGCGCGGACCTAGCTCTATGGCGCCCTGCCATCCGAGCTTTGCAGCCCTGTCTCGAAATGTTGCGAGGCTTATTCCTAGCGCCCTTGCCCACTCGACGCGAGTGCGTTTGATTCCGCCGTGCTCAACGAGCTTGGCTTTACGAGAATTTAGGTACTGCTCAATTGGCGTGGCCCAGCGGCAATTCCAAGCAGCGTACGGACCGTCGTTGTCGATGCGATCAACAGAATGGCTAGTGGACGGGCGCGGACCCATATCGCTAACGAATTGCCAGAAATTGCGCCACTCGTCGCACACGGTGATGCCGCGGCCACCGTAGAGGTGGTACTCAGGATTGCTCGGCTGGGTGCATCTGCGCCGCATGTTGAGCCATGTGTCGTACAGCTCGTGTTTGCTCGCGATTGGCGTCGTATCCGCGACCGGCTCTCCACATGGGAACGTCGGGCGTCCACTCCTTCGGACGCTTTCGTAGTGCGTCGCGCAGAAACCTTTGCCGTGGTGTGGCCTGTTGCAGTTCAGCGCACAACATCCGATGTATTTCCTGTTGGATATCTTTTTCCCTACTTCGGCGGGGAAGCGGATGGCGAGTTGGTTCATGGCGCGGTCGCCTCCATTGGCACCACGCGCATCAGCACGGCGATAGCTTCAAGTTCTTCCGCCCTGTAGTGGCCGTTCAGCTTGATTAGCCCACCGTACGAATTGGCCTTGTGCGTGCGGACGTACGTGTTAGGCACGTAGCCGGCCGCCGCGATGATTTCGCGCGCTTCGTCAGGCGTCATAACGCCCTCCCATAGTCCGTTCGGCGTCCGCGTCGCTCCTACCTGCTCCCACGCCGCCTGCTGACAGATCAGGGATGACGCCATGGGCGACAGCCAAAGCCCGCTGTGCGGCTGCTATGGCTTCCTCGTGGCGGATCTGCTCGGGAAGCAACGTCACGATTGCAACCTGTACACGGAGACGCGCTTGCCATTGGTGCGCACGGTCTCGCTGACGATGTTGTGGCCTCGGGATTTCAGCTCAGCCACGCGAGCCGCGAGACGGGTGCACTTCCACATCTGGATGGCCTGCCAGGTGGTCAGGCCCTGGCGGCGCGTCAACCAGGTCTGGACTTGATCGCACTGGCTCATGGGACCCTCTTGTGCGCTCGGGCGAGGGTAAGGGGCATGGATAGCTGGTTCATGCCGACTCCGGTCGATGCAGCCAATAGCGACGGAAGCCGCGAGCCCATCCCCAGGTGTACAGCAGGCAGCTTGCAAAGATTCCCCACTGGCCGGCGGTCCACGTCGCGTAGAACCAGAACGGCTGCGAGCAAAGACCGCAAACACAGGCCCAGCGAGCAACGCGCGGCCTGGCATCTTGGGAAAGCCAAACGGCGGCAACGCCGAGTATTGGAATTGCGACTTGATCGAAGCCCGTCACGGCAGCGACCCCCATTGATCGGCCATGGCTTCGGCAATGCCCTGATACGTGCGTGACCGCTCTTTCCAGCGATCCTCGCTCGGAGCCATGTGGTGGATGCGCGGCTCGCGTCCGTCTACGATGTTCGTGGACGTGAGCGGCGGCAGGCTGTTGAGCCAAAGGCAGGTGGCTTTGGTCTCGCCGTGACCGAACTGCCACGGCTGAATGATCTGGTCTGGCTTGCGCAGGCGCGTGCTGAGAATCCCCACTGGATTCTCGATTGCCCGGCGCTTGATGTTCAGGAACGGGCCTTCCAGGAGCCACCACGCGAACGTGACGGCAAACCCCTGGACTTCCTGCTTGTCCTTGAACCAGCGCGCTCCGCTGGTGGCAAGATGAGTGCACGGCGGATGCCCGATGAGCAGATCGAACAACGGCGTGCCGCGCTTCGTCACATAGTCGCTGATGCACCCCTGCCAGTGCCCCCCCCGCTCCACGGAGTAGGTCTCGCCATCCTCGGCGGGCAATAGATCAACACTGACGGCGTAGTGCCCGCGAGCTTGGAATGCCCTGCGGACCGTGCCGGTGAATTCGCAGGCGATCAGGACCCTCACAGCTCCCTCCTGTCGGTGTTCGTCCTATGCGATGCTGCGCGGGAGTCCGACAGCAGGCCGATGTGGGGCGCGGCAGAGTTCGGCAGGCTGGGGGTCGATACGTGCGCATAAAACGCGCCATCCGATTCATGGATCGGCGACAGTTCGGCGCCGTAGCAGTCCGTGCGCTTG
>JACCDR011211912.1_pt1 | contig 15218 bp, 15 predicted proteins | sample 7446431 | NCBI WGS metagenome assembly JACCDR01 (sample SAMN15323443, study PRJNA562643) | freshwater metagenome | isolation source: river surface water | place: USA:Blue River Watershed | collected 2017-08-17 | reverse complement strand
CCGTGCGTGTTTCGGGGGTCCCGCTCGTTAGGCTGAGGGCATGTCCCCCAATTCCCCGGGCCCTGGTTCCGTACGGTCTGCTGCCGTCGTGACCGCGGACATTCGCGCGCTGTGGGCCGCCCCGCGGTCCGGCTGTCGGCTGCGGACCGGGCCCTGTATGAGGCGCTGGTCGCCGAGTGGGCGGCCGCCGTGCGCGCCGAACGCCTGCGTGAAGACATCGTGACGGCCGCCTAGAATTCGGTCACGTGAGCGACATCGAATACCCCGAGAACCTGCTGGAACTGGCGCGTAACTCCTGGCAGGAGATCCAGGAGCGGCGGCTGACCGTCGACACCGCGCTCGCCGTACATCAAGGCATCGCCGCCTACGTCGCCCGAGACGACGTCGACGCGACCCGACTCGACGTCGAGATGGGCCTCAAGCGCGCAGTCCGGCACCCAGCCGAAGCCTGAGAGACCGAGCGCCCCGCACCCGGTGCTGTACGGGAACGGGGCGCCAGCGCGTGCAGCCAGCAGCGCGGATATCGATACCACCAGCCTAACCACGGCCACCGACAACGGGCACAACAAAGAAGCCCCCTCCCGCCCGAAGGCGAAAGGGGGCGACCCTCATGCATACAACAAGCGGCGCGGATCCAACCCCGCAGCCAACGGCGACGAACCACTGTTCCCAGAGCCCGGATCCGGCGCGCCATCCCGCCTGCACACCAAAGCATCCGGATCCCAAGACGGCGCCTGCGGCGAGTAGCCCTCACGGCACTCCGGACCCGGCGGACCGGCCGGGCCCTGCTCGCCCGTCTCCCCACGCTCACCCTGCGGACCAGCCGGACCAGGCTCACCCTGAGGCCCCGCCGGACCCGGAGCGCCGTCCGTACCCGGGGCGCCGCTGGCACCAGACTGGCCGTCCGACCCGGGCTGCCCAGCCGAACCGTCCGCCCCGTTCCTGCCCGGAGAACCCGAAGCACCAGGCTTGCCCGTCGGCCCTGCCGGTCCGGGCGGCCCCGGGATCGGCACCGGCACCTCCGCTCTGTCCGGGAGATCCTCCACAGCCTTCGTCGGATCCGGCGCCACCGGCGTCGCACCCTGCGCCTTCACCTGCTCGCGCAGCGCGCGGACATCGCCAGCCAGCGTCGACACTGCCTGCCCCCGCAGATCAGCCTCGTTCGCCAACTGCCCGGCCAGCCGGTCGCGTTCCGCCAACAGCCACGCGAACCCGGCGACACCACCCACGAACAGCACGATCGCAGCCGCCCACAGCAGGCGCCGGGCCCGATACAGGGCTACCTCCGCGCGCGTCATGGCAGCCCGCCGAGCTGCGCGACGAGAGCCTGCAACCGGGCGACTTCCGCTTCGAGCGCGTGGACCTTCGACTCGGCCGCGCCCGCCCGGCTCTCCGCCGCCGAGGCCCGCGCCTCCGCCGCCTTCTCGTCCATTTCCGCCTTGTCCCTTTCGGCGACCAGGGCCTTCGTCAGGCTGTCGTAGCCCGTCACCGCGCTGGTCTCCCGGGCTGCCCGGTTCGCGCCGCGGGTCCCGTACATGGCGGCCAGCATTGCCATTGGTGCGGCGACCACTGCTCCGATCGCCGTCACCATGGCCGCGTCCACGCCGCCTCCTCCCCGACGCGCTCATGGGGCAGGTCAGGCTGCCTTGACGAGACTGGACTGCTCGACCCGCAGCGACGCGATCGGCGCTGTGACCTCGCGGCGCACGAAGAACGCCACGCCGCCCTCGATGGCGAGCATCCACAGCGCCTGCTGCTCGGCCGTCATATGCAGGCCGAACGCCAGGAATAGGGCGATGCCTGCCTGGCCGAAGTTGACGATCGCGGCGAACGCGGCACCAGTCTTGAGGACGAAAGCCTCAGCGACGGCGACCGCGCAGGAGAGGAACGCCATGATCGCGGCCTGCTTCTCGGCCGAGACGTCCCAGCCGTAGGCCGAGCCGAGTTTGAGCGCGATGGCTATGAACGCCAGGATCGCGACGGGCTCACGTCCGAATACCTTCATGGTCAGGCTCCCTTTTCCAGCGTGGTAACGCGCTTCTCCAGATCGGTGAGCCGCTGCTCAACCGTTCGCGTGGGGGGCTTACTCGGGGGCGGCGGCGTAGTAGGCGGGGACCAGTTCGCCGCGTGCTTCAGCCGCTCGGCGACGTCTGCCCGGAGCTGGGTGCCGGTGTAGGAGAAGCGGCTCCGTGTGCCGTACCCCTCGACCGGTCCGCGAGGGTCGATCTTCCCCTCGATGGACGTCTCCTTGTGGTCGCCGCAGGACTCCGCCGACCACCGGTACTCGCGGCAGATCGCGGCGTTGATGCGCACCCACGCGTCGTACTGCGCCCGCGGGTAGACGTCCTTCCCGTCTCCGAGGTTCTCCGTCTCGATGCCGTAGGCGACGTCGTTGCCGTCGACCGTTCCCGAAGACTTGGCCGGCGCGGGATGCGTGGAACGCTCGTTCAGGAAGCTGTCGTACGCGTTCTTCGCCATCAGCCCGGCGTGGTTGGCGCGCCCGGCGGAGCACAGGGTGGCGACGCCGGACTTGGCGAGGTGGATGTGGGCGAGGGGGCCGGGCAGACCAGTCACACCGCTCTTGGCCACGACGTCACGCGAGTTGGAGCCTGCTGTGTGGTGGTTGAGGATCATGTGGACGGGTCCGAAGGCTTTGCCGGTCTCGTCGTCGCGCTCGCGCGTGCGCCAGCCCGGGTACTCCGAGATCTTCACGCCCTCGGCTCTGAGGATCGCTATCAGCCGGTCCGGGCTCAGGGGATTGGCCATCGGGCCTCCAGAAATGAGAAAGGCCCCGGCCAACTGGGCGCGGGGCGTAGCAGCGTGGGATGGAGGATCAGACGGGCCAGGGATCGCCGGGAAGCGTCGCGTCGTAGCTGCGCTGAGCCGCGACCGTCGCGTCCGGGAACTCGGACTGAAGGTGCGCCACGATCGCGTCCGCGCCAGCCTCCAGCGCGGCGTGGACCTGCGCGTCCTTGATAGGGCTGAAGGCGAGTCGCTGCGTGAACGCGAGGTACCAGTCGGGCGCTCCGCTGCCGCTCAGGGCGATGCTGTAGGTGACGGCGGTGGCTCCCTGCGGGATGGCCATAGAGGTTCTCTTTCCGTCAGGTGGCGGGCTCGACGAGGACATCCCGCATAGCGATGTCCCCCGTAGAACCTGCTGATCCGAACTTGATGTGCACGACGCGGCAGTAGTACTGCTGGCCAGGCGTCAGGCCCTCCAGCATCGTGGTGTGGCCACGGGTCCCGTAGTCGCCGGCAGAAGCGATGCCCTCCGATGAGACGCCGCGGAAGACGGTGGGTGCGAGGAACTGCGCGCCTGCGGCATCGGTGACGAACACCTCGGGGGCGAGAGCCACGCGGTCGGCGTTGGCCGCGTCGTTGCGGAGGCTGCCGCCGACGCTGATCTTCACGCGGCCGGTCGTGGGCGCGATGAACGTCACGCCCACTTCGGGAGGGCCGGACACGTAGGTGGTTGAGCTGATGTTGGTGATCGGGGTGGTGTCCTGGGCGAACACCGTGGGCGGGGTATCGGCCCCCCGGACTTTCGATCCGGCGAGGAGATCAGGCACCGGACACCTCCCTTACAGAGCACGGATAGCGGGCTGCGCCAAACTGATTCCGGCGCCCGCTGCATGAGATTTCACGACGCCGTTCTGTGAACGCATCACGGTGAGCCGCTGCGGGTTCACGACGTCGAAATTGTCGTAACGGATCTCGACGCTGGCGGCGTTGGTGTTGCCGGTGCTCCGAATCGACCTGGTGCCGATCTGGTTCGCGGCAGTGATCGCCGTGTCGGTGCCGGTGATGTGCCAACGGGCAGGCTCCGCAGCTGAGGCGAGCCACATCTTCGCCTGGAACTGGCTCCCCTGGCCTTGGAAGCGCACCCTCACGAAAGTCCCCGGGGCGTAGCCGGAGGGCAGCGTGTATGACGCGCCGATCTGCGTCTGCGTGCCCGCGACCATCTTCCGCACGGTCAGAATCGCATTGCCGCCCGTGGTGAATTCCAACCGGGCCATCATCATGTTGTTGGCGTCCAACATCCGCGCCGTCACCGCGCCATACAGGGAATCCCCCGTCGCCGCCGCGCTCGCGGTGACATCGCAATAGATATCGAAATCCGCATGATCCGCAGTCACCGCGGTGCGACGGGAGGTATCCAGTGTGGCCAAGACCTGCACCGCGTAGGTGCCGTTGGTCGAGTAGTCCGCCGCCGTCCCGCCACCCACGGTGCTCCAGGCGGTGCCTGAGTCGCTCGTGCCCCAGCTGCTGGCTGTCGTGCGGCCGAAGGCATCGCGCAGGAAGCTCGCGCTCGGGCGGGTGACCCGAACTGCCCACACGTAGTAGATCGCCGCGGCGGACGGCGTCCCACTGTGCCGGGCCCGTGCCTCCGCCCGGGACGCCGTGGCCGGCGCAGTGAACGTCTGCTCCACATAGGACCAACTACCTGCGGGCGCGGCGATGGCGGAGCCGGAGCTGGTGGAAATGAACGCGTCCGCCGCCGTGTACCAGTTGATCGCGGGCTGGACATCGGAGTGGCCGCCCGGGCTGTACACCCACATGCTCGCGACGTACTGCGCGCCCGGTGTGACGCTGCCGACCGGTGTCCGCGCGCCGAGTGCTCCGCCGACTGCGTTCACGCCGTCCGGGGTGATCCGCATGACGCCGAGCGCCCGCGGGTCCGGCGGCAGGATTGCGGTCGACCAGGCGACGGTGCCGTTCTGCTGGGTCCAACCCGCGGTGTCGGTGTCGAACAGGGAGTTGGTGTTCACCAGGGTCCCGGGGGCGAGGACGGTCATCCGCTCCCCGCCCACCAGCACATCGAACGGGCTGTCCGCCAGGTTCGACGTCCACCGAGGCCCGGACGGCGTGACGACGCTCAGCACGGAATCGGCCGCGCCTGCTGCGACGGCCAACGCGCTGGTGCTCGCGTCCCGCCGGTCGACGTCGTAGACCGCGACCTGCCACGGACCGGCCGGAGCGCACACGAAGTCGATCTCCCACGTCCGTACGCCGATCCGTTCCGTGTAGCCCTGCACGATCAGGTCGACGGGTCCGGGTGGCAGCCAGTCGGGCAGGTCGGTGATGCGGATGACGTCGCCCTCGGTCATCGTCAGGACGGCCGGGATCAGTTCCGGCGCCTTGTGGAGGCGCACGCGCACGGTCGGGTAGCGGGCTTCGTCCCACGTGCCCAGGTGCAGCCGCCAGGAGGCGACCGGACCGGTCTGGGCGTCGGAGTACAGGTTCAGCTCGATGCTGTCCTCGTACAGACCTACGCCGTTCGGCGGGGCCTGGAAGGACAGCGGTCCCGACTCAAGGGCTGCGGGCGATGAGGATCCGCCCGTACGGGTCACGGTCACCGAGTTGCGGACGCCCTCGTCATCGTCGACCAGCTCCAGCGGGCGGCCCAGCCCTTTCGTGCCGTAGGCGAGGGTGAGAGAGGGGGCCTGGTTGTACAGCGAGGTCCGGGCCCGGTAGCGCAGGCCGGGCCGCTCGCGGTCCTCTGTGAACATGCCGCCGTCGGCGTCCTCACACTGCCCGAGCAACTCCAGCAGTGTCGCCGGGCGTTGCGGGCCCATCGGCATGGTCTCGCTCGCGATGCCGATGATGCTGGTCGGAATGGACTCCTCCAGCCCCAGGCGGCTGACGCGGGCAGCCGCATACTCCCCGTTGAAACCGTCGTCGGCGCCGTCGTAGATCGTGTTGGTGCTGGCCTGCAAGACGCCGAGGTGCCCCAGGCCCATTCCCTCCAGGCCCGCGCCGAACGTCGATGAGATCTTCGTGACGCGGCCGACGGTCCCGGCGAACGACCCGGATGCGAAGTGGCCGATGGGCTGGTCGACGCGTAGCCAGCCGATCACCACGTCCACGTTGCCGCCGTTCTGGCTGGCGTAGACCCGAAGACGGTTCCAGCTTCCGAAGAAGTTCGGAGTTGTGCCGGCCGTCAGGTTGAAGAACAGCAGCTGCGTGCCGTCGCTGTCGAACGCCTTGAACTGCACGTTGTTCGTCTGGACCTGGAACGTGTAGCGGGCCCCGGTCCCGGTGGTGGCGATCTCGAAGACTGTCGCCAGGGCCGTGGGGGCGGTGTCGATGCGGTAGACCATCGCGACATGCCACGGCCCGGTACCCGTCGCCGGGGGCGGCACGGTGGCCGACATCGTCGCCCCGGGCTGGACGACCGGGAGCGCCGACGATCCAAGCAGGGTCTCGTCGCTCGCGAAGTCGACGTTGGTCAGCGTCATCGGCCGCACGCCGGGCAGCGGGCTGTAGGCGCGCGTTGCCTCGCGGGAGTCCTCCATCGGCCAGTACGCAATCAGCGTGGGATCCGAGGGGATACGGCGGCGCAGCGTCGAGTCGAGGGGCCGGGCGCCCTGGCCGAGGCGGCGCAGAATCCCCGAGCCCTGCCCGCGCACCTTGATCAGGTCGCCAGTCGGGGACCAGGTGGGAGGCCAGTCGCTGTACTCGCCGGAGAACCGCACCCACCGGTTGGTGATCGCTGCGCCACCGTTCAGAGTCCACGCCCGGCCGGCGGAATCGGTGAAGCTGGTCGTGCCCACGCTTTGTGCGGTGAAGTCGGGGCTGGCGACGAGGGTCCCGTTGATGGCCGAGCGGACCTCCACGGCGTGGAAGCGCCCCCTGGGCTGGGTGAACCCGATGTCGGTTGCGCGGCTGACACGCAGTGCCGTGGCCGAGTTGAAGATGCTCGTCGTCCCTGCTTGCACGACTGTGGTGCCGAGCTGCGTCCACGGCCCGGCCATCGTGGGCGCGGTGTAGAACACGATGGTCCGGCCTGCCGCGCCGTTGTCCGCGTCCATGGTCACCCGCAGTGCCATCCGCCCGCTGGACGGAACTGACAGCAGCACCGTCGATGAGGCGGACAGGGTCGCTGTCCCGTCCGCGGACCACTCGAAGTAGGCATGCCCGGACCGCGTCCCGAAGATCCAGCTCTTGGTGCCGTTGGCGAACGCCCATTTGCCCAGCAGTTGCGTCGTGCTGGCGGTGCCGGTCAGGTAGTCCGTCCAGTTCAGGAGCGTGGCGTCCACGCGCACGTCGATGTCGCCGGCGATGTCCAGCGCCGCCACGTCGGGGGTGGATGCGTTATCGACGGCCGTGCCCGCGACTTCCATCGCTGGGGCGCCGGAGCGGACCGACACGCGCACGGGCGTGTTGCGGCCGATGAGCCCGTAGTAGGGCGATCGCGGGTTGCGCGGGCTGTATTTCCCGGCGTTGCTGCGCAGCGTGAGCTGGCAGGACGCCGGGTCCGCGCGGGTGCCCCGGTCCTGGCGCCCCCGCGTGTGGGTGATGATGTCCTCCAGCTGGGCATCCGCAGTGATATCCGTCCAGACACCGCCGATCTGAAGCGCAACATCGACGTCGAGCGGATCCTCGGGGAACGCCACAGCGCCTCCTTCCTTAGTTACTGCGGCCGAAGGCGAATTGGACGTCTCCGCGCCCGACGTTCTTCACCGACCGGCGCGCCGACTTCAAGATCAACTGGTCCAGTTCCGAGTCTGAGGACCGGAACTCAACGATCGCCCGCGGTGTCTTGCCGCCGACTGCCGCCGAGCCGCCGGCTCCGAGGCCCAGCTGACCCGGCGTCGGAGTCGATACCAGAGAGGACATGGACCGGTTCACGGCGGAACGGCCGGACTCGATGCCCTGCCGCAGTCCCTCCGTGGTGTACGCGCCGACCTGCGCCATCACCCGCGAAGGTGACCGGATCCCGAGGGCCTTGCGGATCGCGGCGGACATGCTTTTCGCGATCGCCGCCATCTGCCGGTCGATCGCCTTCTGCTGAGACTGGAGGCCCTTGACCAGCCCTTGAGCCGCAGCGATTCCCGCACCGTACATGGCGTTCCCGGCTGTGCTACCGGCCCGGCCCGCCGCGGTGACGAGGGCCGCCTGCTCACGGTTGATCGCCTTGATCTGCGACGACGAGGCGTTCGCCAACGCCGCGGCGGCGGAGGAGCCTTGCGCGACCCCGGCCTGCGCGATCTGGGCGATCAGGTCCGACCTCACGCCCTTTTTCCGGAGCTGCGCCAGGTTCGCGGCGAACCGGTCGGCGGCCTGCCGGTCGGACCTCAGCCGCGCGAGGATCGTCTCCGCGGTCTGCGGCCACCCGCCGGTGTCGCCCTGGGTGATGTTCGCCGCGTCGAGGACGCCCTTCTTCACGTCCGCAGCGAGCTTGTCCCGGTTCTTGATCTGGTCCGCGACGCGCTTCGTTGCGGCCTTCATCCGCGCCGCGAGCTTCTCCTCCTGGCCGGCCAGCTTGGTCAGCCGCTTCGTCCCGGAGCCGACCAGGGACAGTGCGCGGGAGCGCTTCTTCCCCGGCTTCAGGGAGTCGCGGACGATGTCTGCCAGCTTCGTGGCCGCGCCCTTTACCTGCTTTGCCGAGCCGGTGAGACCGACGGCCAGGCCGCGAGCGATCCAACGGCCCTGCGCGGTGGTCACCTTGGACGGCGAGGAGATACCCAGCGCGCTCTTGATCGAGCCGGAGACCGTATCCCTGGCGAACGACATGATCCGGCCGCGGAGCCAGCCGCCCATGCCGCTGATGCCGTTCCACAGACCCGTGATCACGTCACGGCCCTTCTGCGTCAGCAGCGAACCCAGCGACCCGACTCCCGCCGAGATCCGCCCGGGCAGGCCCCGTACCCAGGCCACCATCTCCATGGCTTTGTTGACCGTGGCGGTCTTGATGCTGGACCAGTGCTTGATGATCAAGCCCAGGAGCGTCCAGTTCAGGAACGCCCGATAGATCATTCCGGGCACGCCCCGCAGCCAGCCGATCAGCGCGTTCCACGCTGAGGACGTCTTCTCCTTGATGGTCGACCAGTGCTTGATGATCAGGCCGATCAACGTGAAGTTGAGGAAGGCCGCGATCATCATGTCCTTGGCCCACACCAACTTGCCGACGACCCAGGACCAGGCGGCGGCCGTCCAGCGCTTGACGGTGTCCCAGTTCGCGATGATCAACGCGACCAGACCGATAATCCCGGCGATCACCCAGCCGACCGGGCCCATCGCAATCACCCAGGCCGCGGCCATCCGGCCCGCCTGGAGCAACGACTGAACACCCATCAGCACCCAGCCCGCCACCACACGGGCACCAGCCAGGACCTGCATGGCCGCACCGGCGACCGCGCGGCCACCCGTCATCACCCAGGCGCCGGCCACGCGCGCGCCCTGCACCGTCGCGGCCACGCCCTGAGCGATCCAGCCGCCGATGACCCGGGCCACTGGCAGCGACTGCACCGCAGCACCGCGCACCGCGGCCGCACCGGACATCGTCCACGCGGCGACGGTCCTGCCCGCCGCGACGGTGGCGTTGACACCCATGAGGATCAGCGCGGGCACCAGCACGGCGGTGATAACCGCTGCGGCGACCTTGAAAGCCCCGGAGTGCTCCTGCACGAAGCCGAACAACCGGGTCAGGCCCGGGATCACCCGGGTTCCGACGAAGACGACCAGCTTCTCCATCGCGTGCCGCCGGAACTGCTCGATTTGAGTCGCGGCGTTGTCGCGGATGCTCGCGCCCATCTTGTCCGCGGCCCCGCCGACCTTGCCCAGCGCGTTCGCGGCCTTCGACGGGTCGATCGCGAACAATGCCTTCTGCATGTCCTCAGCCTTGGTCCCGAACAGAGCGACCGCGAGAGCGCTGCGGTCCGCAGGGTCCTTGACCTTGCGTAGCCCGTCGAAGACCTGGTCGAGGCCTCGCTTCGCCTCCGGGCCACCCTTCGAGAACGCGGTGGCCATGTCCTTGCCGGACAGGCCGATCTTCTTGTACGCCTCGTCGACCTTCTTGCCGCCGCCCTGAGTGATCAGGACGAGCTCTTTCAGCGAGTCGGCGACGATGTCCGTGTCGCGGGCGCCGGCCGCCATGCCCTGCGCGAGGATCCCCGTCGCGTCCCCAGCGGAGATGCCGAGCTGCCTGAAAATGGTGCTGTATTCGTTGAAGGTGTCGGCCAGGTCGTCGGCGCGCGGCCCCATGACCTGCATGCCGCGGGTCATCACGTCCATCGCAGTCTTCGCGTTCGGCGCGAGCCCGGTCTTCATGATCTGACCGACCGCGTTCGCCGCCTGCCCCAGGTCCAGCTCGAAGGTGCTGCTCAGGTCGTGCAGGTTGGCCGCGATGGATTTGATCTGTGCATTCGTCGCGTCCGGCGGGACCAGGCCCGCGGCCATCGTCGCGCCGATGACGTCTGCGGCACCCTGAAAATCCTCGGTCACCGCGTCCGCGTACAGCTGGCCAGCGATCTTCCCGTACCGCTGTGCCTCCGCCGGGGTCTTGCCCATGGAAGCGCCGAGGTGGGCAGTGATCTTTCCCTGTTCCAGCGCCTGCCCGAAGGCCTCCATGAGCACGGCCCCAGCCGCGAGGCCGACCCCGACCGCGGCCGTCTTCAGCCGGTCCAGGCGCGACTCGGTCGCCTGGACCGCGTCATCCGCCCCGTCCCCAGCAGCATCGGCGAGACCGTCACCGACGGCGTCCCCCGCTTGGCGGCCGGCCGTAACGAACCTGCCGCGCGCGTTGCGAAGCCGTCCGTCCGCGCCTCGGATGATGCCTTCACCGAGCTGCTCGCCCGACTGCTGTCCGGCCCGGTCGGCGTCGTTGCCCATGCGCTGCCCGGACGCTCGCATGGCTTCCTCAGCGCGGCGCAGCGCCGGGCCCACCGCACGGTCATCGACGCTGAGAATGCCGTTCAGCTCGCCCACAGTCAGCGCCACGACTACCTCCTGCGGGGTGTGCGGGGTTGATCATCAGGAGGGTTGAAATGCCGGGCCAGCCGCGACTCCGCCGAGAGCAGGCCCCAGATGCGGACTTGAAGCCAGCGCCACGTCCGCTCGCGGAGGATCCCGGACTCCACATCGATGCCGTACTCGGAGTGCAGATCCGCCTCGATCAGCGGCCATTGCTGGAGCACGCCATGCCAGGTCAGCTCAGGTGCCGCCTTGCCTCGCCGCCCTTGCTTCGGCGCCGGGATCCCGCCCTCGTACCACTCGTGGAGCCCGGTGTGCGGGTCGAATTCGCCGCAGCCGACGCCGAGGAGCCGCGCGACGCCTGCCGACGGGCCGCCCTGTTCGGAGCTTTTCCCGGCTGCTGGCCCGTCCGCCAGTACTCGCGCGCGGTGTCCTTGTCAGTGGTCACCCAGAACATCGCGGTCAAAGCGACGTGTTTGAACTGGGCCCACTTGAGCTCGCGCATCAGTGGCTCGTACTCATCCCCGAGACACATCCGGTAGAGGTCCAGCTCCTCATCGTCGCCAAGGACCTCGGCGTTCGGAGCCTTGCCGCCAGCCGCGAGCCGGGCTGCGAGCGAGGTGATCCGCTCAATCTTGATGCCGTCCTCGGCAGAGGGGTCCTCGATCCGGTAGACGCGTGTCTGACCGTCACGGCCTTTGACAGGGAGTTCGAGGTAGTCGTCGAGGAAGTTGTCGAGTGCCTCGAACTCGGGGCCTTTGGCGCTGTCGGTCATCAGGACACCGGGTTCGTGATCAGCAGCAGCGGGCCCGTGCCAGTGAGGGTCATCTCGACCTGGTCCAGTGCCGTGTATTCGCCGCCCGAAGGGGCCCACGTCACCAGCGCGGTGCCCTCGTACGCCTCCGGAAGACCGTCGCGGTCGTAGTAGCGGACGTGCACCTCGGATGCGCTGCCGAACGCGAACGAGGCTGCCCTGAACGCCTCGTGAGTCGGGTGGTAGACCTTCACCTGGTCGTTGATGCGCCGGTTGATCGTCACCCCCAACTCCCAGCTCTGGCCGGTCTTGGTGTTACCCGCCCAACCGCCACTGTCGTAGTCCGAGGAGTCCTCGATGTTCGGCTCGGCCTCCGGGTTGAACTCGGTAACGCCGATGACGGTCTGCCAATCGCTACCGTCCTTCGCGGCCGACATGTCGAGTTGCAGAGCCCACCGGCGGGCGAGTGCGGTCGTGGGCGTGGGAGTGGACATGCTGTCCTCCTAGTCGATCAGGTGAGACCCGGACCTGGTCGTCCGGAAGTAGAAATTGCTGGTCAGCTCCATGCGCCCGTGGGTGTCCTGACCGATCCACGCCTGCGACTCCCGCCACGACAGGGCCACGTGGATACCGCCGCAGTCGTAGTGCTGGCGGTTGTGGAAGGCGTCCCAGACGGCGTCCGCCATGTCGTCGATGGCGTCCGGATCCCTGCCTGCGCGCATTCGGAACTGGACGCCGGTGACGGCGTCCGGTAGGTCGGAGTCCTGCACCGGGTAGGCCGTCAGCCCGATCGCCCGATCGGGCTTGTCGGGCATGACGCCCCGGAAAATCCCGGTGTCCGGGTCCTCGATCACGAAGTCGGGCCGGAACACGCCGATCCCGGCCGCCTCGGTGAGTCCGGCGATGCCGTCGAGGAGGCTGCTGGTGTAACCGCTCACCGCATCGACCGCCTGATCTGCGCGGCGATGATGGACGCCACCGTTTCGCGCGCGGCGTTGAGAGGGTTCTCCAAGTACTTCGCTGTCCGGCCCGGGGCGTGACGCCAGGTCAGTTCCTCGTGCTGCCTGACCGCGTACGGAGTGTCGTAGGAAACCATCGCGGTCAGCGACGGCTCATCGACGCTGGCTGTCCCGGACTGCATGAGCGGGCTCTCGTCGAGCGGGACGACGGCCTGTGACTCGGCGAGCACGTACTCGGCTGCGAGGTACAGGCCGCGGGCCGCGCCCTCGCGCATCTGCCGTGTCACCGCGGTCCCGTCGAAGTGAAGCCGATAGTTCCGCGGCATGAGGCCTCCCCGCTATTCGAGTTGGATCTCCACGTGGTCGGGAGTGGGCAGACCTGAGCCGTCACGGTCCTTCGTCTGGATCACCGTCGTGACTCGGCCGCTGGGCAGCGTGACGCGCGAGAGTGGGGGCGCCTGGGTGCCCGGGTCGGCGTACACCGTGGATGTGGAAGTGACCTGCTCACCGGCGGGTGTTCGGACGGCGCGGGTCTGCTCGTCCACGAAGCACTGTTGGATCACGACCGGAGGCCCGTACTTCGGGCCTTTGCTGGACTCGCCCACGTACGCCTCGATAGTGACCTGGTGTGGCATCAGGAAGCGGGGGATCAGCACGAGGCCACCGCGCCCATGCGGAAGATGTCCGGCGTCAGGTCCGGCGAGAGCAGCGCATCCCACGCCTCCGGCGCCACCTGCCGGGCTGAGGAGCCCTCCCCCGAAGCCGTGTTCTCAGGGCGGGACAGCGTCACCGAGCCGATGCCGACCGAGTTCCAGCCGACCGCGTCGGCGCCGCTCGGGTCACCGACCTGGCTCCACCAGCGCACCTGAGCACACACGGCTTCCCGGAACGCACCGGCGACCAGCGGGTGTGCGGGGGCCCCGTTGCTGTCCGTGTCGTACAGGCAGAAGCGAAGCACGATGCGGTCCAGCATCCGTGATGCCGTGCGGAGCCGCGCGGCTGTGCCCTCCGGGGCTGGCCCGGCGTCCGCCTCGTACTCCTGCACCGTTGCATACACGCGGCTGCCCGCGGCCGCAGTGACGGTCAGGGACTCGGTCGCGGTGAGCGGGGCGGCATCCTTCAGCCCGGCCCACACCGCGAGGTACGCGCCCGGCGTGAGCGACGAGGCCGGCGTCCAGAGGTACCCGTACGTTCCGGTGCCGGGGTGGGTGACCCCTGTACTGGTCGTGGCGACGGCGGGCGCGCCGGTGGCGATGCTCGTGATGGTGATGGTGGGGGTGGCGTCGAGGTCGACGAGGCTGCCGCCTTCGTAGTCGTACCACTGCGAGATGAGTGCTGCCGACTGTCCGGCGATGACGTCCGTCATGGGCTACTCCGTGGCCGTGAGCTGGTCCCAGAGCCACTGGTGCCACTCCAGGTGCGCGGTCCAGTAGGTGAAAGGGCCGTCGTCGCCGCGGACTTCGGAGCCGCACATTTTGCAGGGGGCGCTGATGTCGACCGGGTAGGGCCGGACGTCACCGACGACAGGCCTTGTTTCGGGGATAGCCATGTGATCGTCGCCTCTCAGTAGATGGACGCCCAGAAGGCGCTGCCGGAAAAGCCCAAGCTGCTGTAGGTGACCGAGGCGGGGAGGCTTGTCTGCCCGCCCGCGCTGGACATCGCCGGGTACGGCGCGCCAAAGGACCAGCCCGCGTTCGCCATGCCGCCGGGCGCCCCTTTGCACCACACTGGCCCCGTGCTGCCGTTGAACATCATCGCGGCCCAGTAGTTGCCGGGCGTCGCACTGTATGGGCCACCAGTGAACGCGCCGTCCTTGTTGATCACGGCGCCGGACGACCAGGCAGAGGACTGGTCGCCGCTGACCGCCACCCTGTTGCCCGCCGCGTCGTACAGGCCCACAAGGCACTGACCCGCGGTGAGAGTCGCCCCTGCCGAGACCTGGAAGAGCCTCACGCCAGTGATCGAGGTCGCGGTCGGGACCGGGACCAGCATGTAGTAGATGACCCCGGACGCCCCGGCCCCGGACGATGACGTCGCGACCGGCGGATAGGACCACGAGATCACCCCATAGTCCGCGGGGAACGGGCCCACCAACCCCAGGCTCGCGCGAGCTGCCGCGGTCGAGGCCAGGTCGGACAGGTTGGCCGACTTCTGCGCCGCGCCGGTGATCCTGCTGTCGTTGCCTGCGGCGTAGTTGGAGGCGCCGGTGCCCGCAGTTGGGATCTGTCCGAACGCGGCGGCATCGCTGGCTGCGCTGCCGTTGGTGAGGCTGGTGATTTTCTGACTGTTGAGGCCCACCGCGCCGGTGGGCGCGGCGAGCTGATCGAGGCGCAGAAGGGCCGGGGTGCCGTGGGTGTGGTCGCCGCGGGCAAAGGTGCCGGCGCTTCCTGCGGCGGCAGACTGCCCGTAGCCGGTCTCCGCCGCGACCGTGCCCGATGCGCTGGGCACGGTCGCCGGAGTCTGCCACGACGCAGCGGTACCCGACGTGGCGGTGGGTACTTGCCCGGATGTCGGGGTGCCGGAGACGGTCACGCCATTGACCCGGGACACCGACGGGTTGGGGAAGGTGCCGGACAGGTCACCGCCCGCCGATCCCGTGGGGGTGCGCGCGTCGCTGAGGCGGGAGTCATTGCCCTGCGCCGCCGTGCCCGCACTGCTGCCGTACTGCACGCTCAGCGTCCGGTCCGCTGCCAGCGTGCCGCCGCCGGACAGCCCGGTCCCGGCGATGATCTGCGTTGCCGTGGAGGCCTTGCCGGAGGTCACGGTGTCGACGTAGCCCCTGGAGGCCGCAGCGAGCGCCGTGTCCGGGG
>JACCDR012306707.1_pt1 | contig 15228 bp, 31 predicted proteins | sample 7446431 | NCBI WGS metagenome assembly JACCDR01 (sample SAMN15323443, study PRJNA562643) | freshwater metagenome | isolation source: river surface water | place: USA:Blue River Watershed | collected 2017-08-17 | reverse complement strand
CTGATGCCGAGTCGGCTGCGATCCTCACGCAGTTCCAGAACGAAGGCAAAGCACCTGACCTTGAAATGCTGCATGCGAAGCTGATGGCAATCACCAATGCCACGCGCTTGGAGATGCTGGATCAGGGGCTCATCACGCAGTCCGAGTACGACAGCCTTCAGGACATGTTCGAGAACTACGTTCCTCTGCGTGGCTTGGATGAGGACATTGCGCAGCCTGTCCGTCGCGGTGGTGGCGGGTACAACATTCGCGGCAAGGAAACAATGCGTGCGCTGGGTCGTCGCTCGCGTGCTGGCGACATCCTCGAAAACATCGTCACCGACTACGAGCGCGCAGTGTCACGTGGTGAGCAGAACCTTGTTGGGAAAGTCTTCCTGAAACTGGTGCAGGACAACCCTGATCCCGGCCTGTGGGAGATTGACGCAATCAAGACCAAGGACGCATGGGACCGCCAAGCTGGCAAGGTGAAGTCCACCAGCAAGATCGACACCGGACCTGACACCATCTCCGTGAAGGTCGACGGGAAAGAGGTCTACATCAAGATTCACGACGAAGGCATTCTGCGTGCCATGCGCAAGGCGTTCAAGTCGGAAGTGTCTGGTGTCGAGCGTTTCCTGACGACGGTGTTCGGCGGGTTCAACAACATGCTGCGTGCGACCCTGACGCAGTACAACCCGGTGTTCGGTTTTGTGAACTGGACACGCGATGTGCAGATGGGTGCGGTGGGTGTTCTGGATGAACTTGGTGCCGGGGCTTCTGCGAAGTTCCTGAACCCCAAGCTCCAGAAGGATGCGATGCTGACATCCTCGCGTTTCGTGCAGGGCAAGCTGGGCAACTCTGCAATGGACAAGCTGTTCCAAGAGTTTCGCGCTGCCGGGGCAACGACGGGTGGTTTCTATGCAAAAGACGCAGAACACATTCGTGGCGAAATCCGCAACATGATGCTGGCGATGGGCGCAGCACCGAAGCAGGTATTCGGCCCCAATGGCTTCAGCCTTGATGGCCTTGCTGAGAACATCAAGACCGGGGGCGGCACAAAGGTAGGCCGTGGTGCGATGCGCTCCGTCCAGAAGATTGGCGGCTGGCTGGAACACTTCGGCTTGATGACTGAAAACGCCACCCGGTTTGCTGCTTATAAAGTGGCGCGTGACATGGGCAAGACGCCAGCCGAAGCTGCGTCGATTGCCAAGAACCTGACGACCAACTTCAACCGCAAGGGCGAATGGGGTCAGGCCATGAACTCTGCCTACCTGTTCTTCAACGCTGCGATGCAGGGTTCTGCCCGGGTCGTGAAGGCTTTGCAGAACCGAAAGGTTCAAGGCTTGATGGCTGGCATGGTGGCCGCTGGTGCAGGTCTGGCTGCGCTGGCAATGTCGATGGGCGACGACGATGACGGCCAAGCCTACTGGGACAAGATTCCTTCCCACGAAAAGGAGCGCAACTTCATCATCATGCTGCCCCCCGGGTACGAGATGGAAGGTGCAGAGAAGGTTGGCTCGAATGGTCGGTACATCAAGATTCCCATGCCCTACGGGTTCTCTGTGTTCCCGACCCTTGGGTATGTGATGCACGACGTTGCCAGAAACGCGCAGGATCGCACGCGAGGCATCACCCCTGCTGCTGGTGCCATGCGAATGGTTTCGGCTGTCATGGGTTCGTTCAACCCGTTTGGCGGGGCATTCGATCCACAGAGTCCATCCGGCGTGATGATGGCCGCCGCACCGACGATGGCTGATGTGGTGATCCAGCAGGCAATGGGGCGCAACTCCTTTGACCGACCCACCGCTCCGTTCAAGGGCGAGTTCGACACCGACCCAGATTCCGAGAACGTGAACCCACGTCAGGCTGGAAGTGTCTGGCACATGCTGGCCCGGGGTCTGAACTACGCCACAGGTGGTGACGAGGCGACATCAGGAAATATCGATGTGGCACCCGGCACGATTGAGAACCTCGTGAAGACAGCCACAGGTGGCACGGGTACGTTCCTGAGTGACGTGCTGGTCAACCTGCCTGTGAAGATGTTCACACCAAACTCCGAGATCACGCAGCGCGATGTGCCTCTGGCAAGGAACTTCTTCGGCACGGTGGATGGGGTGAATGACACCAGCCTCTTGTACGAGCGCAGGAAAGCGATCCTTGAGGCCAAGTCGAAGCTGAAGAACTACGAGGATATGGGGCTTGATCCCAAGAAGATGGACTCGATGGACTTCGCTCTGGCCTACATGTCGCAGATGTCGAACCAGTATTCCAAGGCGATGTCAGCCATCCGCAAGGAAGAGATCGAGCTTGCACTGGACAGCGAGATGCCCAAGGGTGACAAAGCCCTGAAGCTCAAGCAGTTGAAGAAGGAACGCGACGAACTTGCCGCCGACTTCAACGCTGCTTACATGGATGTCATGCGTGCCGAGAGGGATGGTGATTTTGCGGTTGACAAGTAAACTCAAATGATTCCAAGTACACCAAGCGAGATTCCAATGGAAGATTTTCACGAGAGCCGATTCACAGACAGCGAGGGCGCTTTGCGCCGAAGGGGCGTAGACCCCATGCTAGAAGTGATCGCTCACAAGGTGACCAAGATGGAAGCATCAATGGACAAAGTGGCCGATGCACTCACAAAGTTAGCAGTCATTGAAGAGCGTCAAACCGCTGACCGTGCCGCACTCGAACGAGCTTTCACAGCAATTCAGGCAACGGAAGAGCGATGCGCTCAAGCCTTTGAAAAGACCGTTGCCAAGCTTGAAAAGATCGAATCTCGCGTAGACACACTGGAGCAAGCTGCACCCATCACGGCACAGACAAGCCAGTGGGTGATGACTGCGGTGTGGGCTGTTGTCGCTGCAACAGCGATGTACATAGCCAAAAAGATTGGGTTCATCGAATGATCCAAGGCAACCGCACAAAAGCAGCAGCAGGCGGGGCGGTGATCCTCCTTGCTTCTGCCGCATTCCTATCTGACATCCGAGAACACGAGGGCAGGGAGTACGAACCCTACCGTGATCTGGTGGGCATCTGGACGGTTTGCGACGGAATCACCGGGCCGGACGTGATCCACGGGAAAACGTACACCGATCAAGAGTGCAACGCGCTAACAATCAAACACGCAGAGAAACATGGCTCACAGCTACTTGATTGCATTAACGTCCGCATCACTCAACAGATGTATGAGGCTCTGGCTAGCTGGGCCTACAACGTGGGCGTGGGTGCCGCTTGTGGCTCTACTGCCATCCGGCTCATCAACGCGGGTCAATACGCACGAGGATGCCAAGACCTGATGAGGTGGAACCGTGCAGGCGGTGAGGTTGTTCGTGGTCTGACGATCCGCAGAGCCAAAGAACGTGACGCATGTCTGAAGGGCATTCCAGAACAGAGAGCGACTGTATGACCGAGCAATACCGCAAGCTGACTGACCGGGCAGAAAACAGGATGCGAACCCGCACCGCCAAAGAGCAACTTGCCGAGACGCTGCGTGAACTGCACAAGCCTCAAGACGAAGCCATCCCAGACAGCGACGATGCTTCGATGCGGGGCTACCGGCCAAACGGAGAGCGACCATGCTACCGCTGAAAAACAAAAACCCGTGGCATGGGGATACCAACGGGTTCTTGAATGAGGTTTCCGGGGTCTACCTGACCGACGAAGCACTCCGTGTCTATTGCAGCAGACGGCCCCGATTTTAACCTGAAGGAGATTTGAAGATGAACGACCAAGCCATTGAAGCCGAGATTCAAGCCAAAGGGCTGACTGCACCCCGTGTAACGCCTGCCGACCTTGAGGCGAACATCGCCCACACCGAAATTGTGAAGCATGTCAGCCATACCGGGCAGGTTCTGCGGTGGGCGGTGCTGACAACCAAAAACGGGTTTGCAGTCGTCGGGAAGCCATCGTGCTCGGTTTCTAGTGAAAACGACAACGCTGAAATTGGCGAAAAAATCGCCGTGTCAAATTCACGCGATGAGCTTTGGCCCCTCATGGGCTACGAACTGCGCAGCAGACTGGCGAAGTGATGCTCCCCCTGATCTTCGCCGGAGTGACCGCCGTTGCCAGCATCACCGGGACTTACTTGTTCACGAGGAATCACTATGAGGCCAAACTGGCTGAACGTACCGCCGAGCATGCCAATCAACTGGCTGCAGCCAACGCAGATGCACTGGCAGAAACACAGCGCCTACAGGCGGCTGCGGACAAGGCGGCAAAAGCTGCTGCGGTTCGACAGTCCGCTATGGCTCGTGATCTTGCTGCTAACCGTGATGCTCTTGGCAGGTTGTCGAACGCAGCCGATAGTGCATTGCGTTCAGCCAGCAGTTCCCACGAACAATGTATTGCCAGAGCCGCAGCGTTCAACGACGTATTCACAGGATGTAGCAAACAGCTTGTCGATCTGGGAGCAACGGCTGACAGACTCGCCTCAGACAAGCAGGCCATGATTGAAAGCTGGCCCAAATAGGTTGTCTCCTGATGGCCCTTCGGGGCATCTTTCCTCACCCTTCGGGGTGGGGCTTTTTTGATAGACTCGACAGTTCATTTGGTTGAAGTCGGCAAGCCTTAGTAGGCAAGCCTCGCAACCCATTGATTCGTAAGGCGGTTCGCTTCCCTTACAAGGCGTAGGTCGGGAGTTCGAGCCTCTCAGCACCCACCAGAAAATCTCAACAAAATCAAGGACTTGGAGAAATCCCAGTCCTTTTTTCATGCCCATTTGCCGACTTGATTGGTAGCCACACGGAGCCTCTGCCAACCAGAAAGAGCTTGATGCCAACTGGCTCTACGCCTAGGATGTGTACCCAAAAGGAACACACATGGCAAGCAAGAGAAAACGAGGGGAAGTCTGGGAGTACACCGTCAAACGTGCTGGTGTTCTTCCGAAGCCCTTGTACCTGACGTTCGCCTCCGAGGCTGAAGGTGATGCGTACTGCCGCAACCTTGAGGCGCTTCTGGACAAAGGGATCATCCCTGCCAACCACTCACCAACCACGGCAGTCAGGACGATCCTGTCATTGGCGCGGGAGTACGAGCGTGACGCGCACCCATCACCAAAGGATCGCAGTGCGCTCGGGCCGTTACTCAAAACCCGTGGCGACACGCCGCTGACATCCATCAATGCAGCGTGGGTGGATGCGTGGATCGCAGAGATGAAGCGCGTGGAGAGGCTCGCTCCGGCATCGATCCGCGCCCGGGTGGGGGCATTGGCTAGGGCGACTGATTGGGGTGTGCGCAAGGGGCTTCTGACGCTTCCCGACAACCCGTTGAGGACGTTGCCTGATGGGTACTCGCAGTACACCCAAGCGGACAAGTCGCTGACCGATGGGGGTAGGGTGGATGTCGAGCGGGACAGGAGACTGGAGCCGGGTGAGTTCGAGCGCCTGATGGCCGTCATTGAGTCGGGTGTCATCCCAAGAAAGCAGCGACCCTACGCGATACCCCATCCTGAGAAGTTCAAGCTGCTGGTGATCCTCGCGGTCGAGACTGCTATGAGGCTCAGGGAGATGTACACGCTTTCGACAGATCAGGTGGACGTGTATAGAAAAACCATTTTTTTAGACACGTCGAAGAATGGCGACAGGAGGCAAGTGCCGCTTTCGTCTGTTGCCCTGAAGGCATTGGATGGACATCTGTCCGGTGAGAGAGTATTCCCTTGGTGGGACGGCGAGCAGAAGTCTCTGGTGAAGACCTCTGACTTTCTGTCCAAGTTGTTTGGCTCTGTGGCCGAGGCGGCTGGGTGTGTGGACTTGAAGATGCATGATCTGCGACACCACGCGATCAGTACCTTCTTTGAGCGCACTACTATGTCGGAGATGGAGATCATGAAGATCAGCGGCCACAAGTCACATCAAATGCTTATGCGCTATACACATCTCAGAGGCAGCTCGCTCTCGGAAAAATTATGGTGATGGTGGCATCAGCAATACTGTGATGAATGCCACGCCTTCAGTGGGAACCGTGTTGTTGCGGTGCATGGTCAGAATCTCATCCTGAGTCAGCCGCATCTCCTGCTTCTGGCCGTGGCAATAAGCGATGATGACCCTGTCGTTTGTGAGATTTCTGAAGTCATCAAACCATTCCAGCCTGTCAACCGGGCGCTGGCACACAGAGCATGTGATGACGAGTGGCCTGTCTGTGACGTAGCTCATTTCCGCATCCTCTCTGCCGTCTGCTTGGCAATCTGGTTCTCAAGAAACGCCACCACGTCTTTGACCATGATGACGTATGCCCGTCCTACTTTCGCAGCAGGAATGGCGCACGACCTGATGTGATCCTCGACAGTCTTGGGGTGGACCTTGAGGATGTCCGCTGCGCCTTTGATGTCAACGGTGATGTGATTCATCTTTCATCCACTGAGGTGTTGAGGGCAGCGGTTCCCAGCCGCGAAATTGGAACATCGTCCTGTCCGTCACTTCGCCGTGAGTTGCCACTCCATCTCTGGTGAGAAGGTGCAGCTTCACGCCACGCGGAGCCAGTTCAATCGCCAGCCACTCACGACCCTGATCCGTGAACACCCGCATCTGCTGGTTGTGCTTGTGGCCCTTTGGCTCACTCTTGAAGGCGTGCCATGCTCGTTGCCATCGGTTCATTGCAAGTCCCCAATGAAGTGTGTGTTGAGTTTCGATGTGGTGGTATGCGTGCGCTTGGCGTATTCGTATGCCTCCTGCACCTGTCCAACCGTGCAGATGTCAAGCTGGGCTTGGTGAAGCTCCAGAATGCCCTGCAACGCCTTAATCTCTGGCCCGGTGGCGACGTATCGACCAAGTGTTTTGAAGCGGTCTGTGATGCCTCTGATGGCTTTCTCGGAGGCATCTGTCATCTCGTCGTAGTCCTCACCCACCCTGTGACGCTGAAGTGCCCACGTCATGTTGTGACAGGCGACGATGTCATTCATGTGGTCGCGGTTGGCATCACCATGCACGAGAGACGCCAGACCAGCAGAAGCCTTGAGCATCCGGTCCAGCATCCAAGACCCTTGCTTGCTGACGGGCTTGATCCTGTCAGCCACCAGTTCAAGGGTATTGACCTTGGCCCATTTGCTGACGAACTTCTTGCGCTTCATACGGCAACATCTAGCTTGATGAGGGGTTCGGGCTTGTAGCCAACGACATCGAAGTCATCAGGCTTGTAACCGTCGATGTCCTTGTTGTCCGTCTTGATCACCAGATGGGAGAAGTCTTCCATAAACTGCCGCTGAAGCATCTCCTCAAGTGCGCCTACGTGGTTTGTGTAAACGTGAGCATCGCCGTAGGAGAAGTGCAGGTAGCGCTCCTTGCGTCCAGTCGCCCGGGCGTAGAGGTGCAGGAGTAGGGCGTACTGGGCGATGTTGAATGGAGCGCCCAAGGCCAAGTCCCATGACCGTTGGTTGACCTGCATGTCGAGGTGGTTGCCCTCCGCTGCATATAGCTGATGCGCCCAATGACAGGGCGGCAGTGCCATGTATGGGAGGTCGCTTACCTGCCAAGCGCTAACGATGTGGCGACGGCCATGAGGATTCGCCTTGATGCCATCAATCACAGCCTTGATCTGGTCAACCCCCTCGCTATTCCAGTTGCGCCATTGAGACCCATAGATGCGCCCAAGGCGACCATGCTCGTCAGCCCATGCGTCCCACAATTTGCACCCATTGGCGTTCAGCCAATCAGTTGTTCTTTCGCCTCGCAGAAACCACAGCATCTCCAAGAACGCCGTCTTCCAGCGAGTCTCTTTGGCCTGCACCAGAGGAAAGCGATCACGCAAGTCGAACTGCATGTGCCCACCAAACACACTGAGTGTGCCCACTCCTGTGCGGTCATTGCGCCACTCTCCGTAATTGATGACTCGCTTCACCAAATCCAAGTATTGCTTCATGCAAATGCTCCCACTCTCTTGTACAAATACCCACACCCGTTCGGGTTGGATGTGTCAATGGCTTCAATCAATCCCTCTTCCGCGAGCGCCCTGACCCACAGGTCCAATGTGTTCCGTTTCAGGACGGTCACCTCTTCCAAGTCTTTGACGTAAAAAGGCTCCGGGATCACACGCACCTGCTTCATCAAATCGCAGATGCTGCTGCGTGGAATGCTCATACCTGCTCAGTCCTTCCGTCTGGGTAGAACAGCGTGTCTCCGCGCCGAGATGGCAACGCAAATGCGTCGAACCTGTCGCTCGTCACCCCGGGTGGGCGCTGGAGTTCGATGGGCACATAGAGTTCGTAGCTCCGTGCTTTGATGGCAGTGGCCTTGGCGAGGGAGTAGGCATGGACCTGATCTCCCTTCTTGATGACTGGTGCGTTCAGCATCACATCCACACCCTTTTTCGTTGGCTTGTAGATGTTGTTGTAGGACGACACCATGTCGGCTTCTCTGAGTTGGCGAAGACGCTCAATGACTGTCGAGCGTGCAGCGCCAATCGTTGCGGAGATTGCAGTTGCGCTTGAATGGCCGTTATTCACAGCCACCAAGACCTCCCGTAAACCTTGTTTAATTGGGTTCATCTGATTGGTTTACTTGCTATCAAAATGGGAGGTCGTCATCCATGTCGTTGAAGCCGGAGTCAGCTTTTGGCGCAGGACGAGCGGCTGGTCGCTGCGGTGCAGGGGCTGGGCGCGGTGCTTCACGCTGCTCACGACCACCCAAAAGCTGAAGCTCGGTTGCCACGATGTCGCATGTGTTCTGCTCTGCGCCGTTCTTGTCGGTGTACTTGCCGTACTTCAGTCGGCCTTCAACGTAGACAGGCGAGCCCTTCTTGACGTACTCGCCGACGATCTCAGCCAGACGGTCAAAGAACTGGACGCGGTGCCACTGGGTGTCCTCAATGGTTTCGCCTGATTGCCTGTCCTTGCGCTTGCTCGTGGTGGCAATGCTGATGTTGGTGACGGCTTTTCCGTCGGGCAGATAGCGCATCTCAGGATCGCGCCCGCAATTGCCCATGAGGATGACTTTGTTCACTGATGCCATGATGGTTCCTTATGCTTTCTCAAATGTCCTGACAACTACCAACTTCTCTTCTTCGGTGACCTTCAGGTCGTAGGCCTCATCCATCCAGTCGATGGCTTCTGGCTCGCCGTGCTTGCCACCGCCGTACCAATAAATCCAGCCCACCCAAGACCCATCTGAAAGCTGCCGTGCAACCGAATAGGACTCGTAGTGGCGCGAGCTTGGTGCTGGAATATTCGTTTCTTCACCACTGCATCGAAACCCATTGATGAAGTCCTGAAGCTCATATTCTTCATTGGATGCATCAAAAAGTTCATCGATGTTTTCTTCGGTGATCTCTTCATCAATGGACACCACCTCATCGGCAATTGCCTCTTGGAGAATGTGCAGCTTGATCCGTTGCTCTGGTGTCATGACGACTCCTTGACGAAGGTGCCATCGGGCATCAGCGTTCCCTTGCGATCCTTGATTTCGTCGTAGGCCAGTGCCAAACAACTTGTCAGGTCGATGTCTTTCAAGGCGCAGTAGTTGATGAGGCACACGACCACATCACCCACACCGTCCTTGATCTTGTCAATGTCGCCCTTGAGTTCGGCATCGCACAGTTCGCCAATCTCGCTGACAGCCTTCATCAGTTGCGCGTGAGGCTTCCCGTTGGGGATGATCTTGCGAGCCTCTGCCCACTGGACCACCTTCATTTCGAGTTCCGCAAAGCTCATTCGCCAATCTCCTTTTGCGCCGGAACGCTGCCAGTCTCCTCGACCTTGACGCCTTGCTGGGCCAGTTCGTAGGTGTCGTCAGGAGAGGCCACCGCAACATCAATGGTGTCCTTGGCAACATAGCTGCGAGCCATTGCCTGTGTGGATGCACGCACCAAACGGTGCTTGCCCTCTTGGGTTACTTTGTAAATCCTCATGATTCCTCTCAATACCATTTCAGGGTTTCGGTGTACAGGCTGGCAAGCTCTGTCTCGGACAGCTTCTTCGCCAGCTTTTTGGTTGCAGTGGCGTGGAACCGTTTGAATTCACGCGCCTGTTGCACGGTTTGAATTGCCTCCGGGCGAGGAGGGCGATTCAGCAGTTGGGTGAGTTGGTCTTTCATTCTGAGTAGTTGCGGTAAAAGTCAATCTCAACCTGCAACTCGTCAATGAACCGCTCGACTTCAGACTCCAACAGCCTGATTGCTTGTTCGTCGCGGTAGACCCGGCGAATAATCAGGCGGCAGTTCTCTGGGGCTGTTGGCAGGTAGGAGACGAAGTCATTCCACTCACGCTCCATCACCCACAACTGCCCTTGAATTTGCCACTTGTACGCAGGAGGCGCGTCCTTGCGACGCATGTACTCTGCATGGGTCTTTGGCTGGGGGCACTTGATTTCGATCAATCCGTTCTTGCCAACCAGACCGTCAGGGCTTACCCCGCAGTTGATAGTGTCGTGCAGGCAGAAGCCGATCTCATCCACCAGTTCACCAGTGCGGGCTTCGTATGCAGCGCGGGCAAGTGGCTCAGTGTCAACGCCGTGTTGCATGGCTGCGGTGGTGTTGAACTCTGTCTTGATTCCAGTAGCTGCTTCAAACGCGAGATCGGCAAGATAGCTTGCGCGGGTAGCTGACGGTGCGCCACCCTTGCCTGATGCCATGATGTCTGCGAAGCGTGAGCCGGAAGGAACTCCACACCGGGCGGCAAACCAAGCATCGGTTCCTTGTTCTGCTGTTACGACTCTCATGCTGCCACCTCTGCCGCCTTGGCTGCTGCCTTGAGTTGCACACTGTGTGCTGTCCACAGTGCGTCCTTTTCTTGAGATGCAGGCATCGCCTTGAACGCGGAGCGAAGCGCCATCTCGCCTTGCATGGCTGCATCGCGCAGCTTGGGAAGCCACTCCTCCTCGAATGCCGCAGCCTTTGCAGAGGCAGCAACCGGGTCTTCTTCAGGCATGTCTTCCCCGGCATAGATGTACAGGCCCAAGCCATGCATGGAGATCGCCTTGGCAAGGCAACGCATGATGTTCTTGTTGATGGCGAATGCATCAGGATTGATGATGGCCTTGTTCTTGTGATCCATCACAGGCAGGATGGACTGCTTGGTTTCACCGTTGATGGTGACCTCGACCTTGACCATTGCAGACCCATCGCGCAGCCACATGACTGGCATCATGTTTGCGCCGTCGAGATACTCGACTGCCCTCCAAGTCGCATTGGGGTCGATCTTCAAGACCTCTGCCCAAGCCCAAGCCCATGACAGATACGAGAGGTTGTTCTTACGCTCAATGTGGTCATTGACGTTGATGGAGAGCAGCTTTGACATGATTGACTCCTTGTCGTTTTGTCTGACGTAAGTATACCAGAGAGGTTTACATTCGGCAATAAAAAAGCCACCCGAAGGTGGCCTGTCATGTTGCTAAATTGACACTACAACCGCTTGGGTGTCAGCGCAACAAGTACCTTTCCAAGAACTTTCAGTTGATCCAACTCTTCCTCTTGGACGGTCTGAGGCGGGTATGCGTGGTTATCGGAGATCATGGTGTAGCCACCCGATACTCTTCTCAGCATGCGCTTGACAAAGAGTTCTCCACCCCTTGCCATGACGTACACGCCTTCCACATCGATGACTTGCTTGGCCGTATTGACCAGCAGGACCGACCCGTCTTCGTAGGTTGGCGACATGGAGTCGCCCTTCGCTGTGATGATTGCTAGTGATTTGATAGACGCCCCCCTGAAATTTTGCAACACCCAGTCTTTTGATAGCCGGATGAGTTGCACCACCTCGTCGTCAAACATCTGAAGGGCACCCGGCCCCATAGATGCCCTCACGTCGAGCAAAGGCACCTCGACAAACTTGTCGTCCACCTCGACGGCGATTTGCACCATTGCATCGAGATAGCCGCGCTCGTAGCCGAATGTCTCTTCGATCTTGCGAGCGAGCTTGTCACCGATCTTTTTTGTCGGCGCTTCCGATGCGACGGCCTGCATGTATTGCCGGGTGATGCCGAGCTTTTCTGCAACAGCAGCCCTCGACCCTCCATGCATGGGAATGATCTTGCGGAAGCGGTCATAGCGAGTTTGGTAAACGGTTGCCATAGGTAACTCCTTTGGCGTTTTTGTACCACGACCGGGGCAACAAGTGGGGGACTCCGTTGTTGACCAGTAACCCCGAGCGGTTTACAGTTGGTTGACATGAGGAACTTTCACGATTACTACTTTGGACTGAGCGGCGAACAGCGGCAGCGGTTCGTTGAGGCGGCTGGCACAACCATCGGTTATGCGGAGCGTGTGGCTGGCGGGTTTCGACTTCCATCGATCCCGACAGCGATGGCGTTTGTTCGCGCATCCAAGGGTCGCACTTCTCTGAAGGCGATCATCAATACCTACGAGTCGCGCAATGGCCCAGTCTGAGCATCTGACGCAGGCCGCGTACTTCAGTTGGGCAAGGCTTCACCCTGAAGCGAGGCGTGCTTATGCCATCCCGAACGGTGGGCAGCGCAACAAGATCGTTGCAGCCAAACTCAAGCAGGAGGGCGTGAGGAAGGGCGTGCTGGACATCCATCTCCCCATCCCAAGGGGTGGTTGTCATGGCCTATGGCTGGAGATGAAGCACGGCAGCAACGACCTGACTCCCGAGCAACAAGAAGAAGCCGAGCAACTCGCCAAGGACGGGTACGCAGTGTTCGCATGCTGGGGTGCCATCGTTGCGATTGAGTTGACCCAGCAGTACCTCGATGGGAAGATTCAGCCGGGGTTCACTTCGTTGAAACCAGTCTCCGCACGACCTCGTTCAAAGCGTCTAGCTCCGTCATCTTCTTGACGTTCCACATGATCCGCTGACCGTGAATCCCATTGCGGCTTCCGGTGTGGCAGTCCTTGCATAGCGGGATGCACAGGTACTGCTTGTGCTGCTCGACATGATGGGCATCACTTGGCCCGGGTTCTCCGCACACCACACACGGCTGCTCCTTGACCCACGCGAGGTGCTTGCGCTCTTTGTCGGAGATGCGGTTAAGCATAGGCCAGCACCCGATCCAACGCCTCGTTCAGATCATCCTCACTGAGGTCTGGCAAAACCTTCTGCAAGATGACATCGATGGTCGCGGAGTACAGCTTGGCAAAGTCATCCTCCGTCATTTTGGACCACTGAAGGCTCTTGGCCTCCAGCTTCACAGATCCGTGGACAGTGAACACGGGGTCGTAGTACCCGGCCATGACCGTCACGTCCTTGCGGAACTGGTCCTTGCACATGATTACCTCGACACCATTGTGTTGACGAGGAATCATATTGGCTGACGCATAGTCATAAGCAACGGACACGAGCTTCCACCACTTGCGAAAAAAGGGGCCGTTGCGCATCTCTGTGATCTCGCACTTGATGACACCCTTGAATCGCTGGAGCTTCTCTGCTTCTTCGTCAGAGTCCGGGACAAGCGCCTTGCCGATCTTGCGCATGTAGATGGTTGTCATCCAAGAATCCCCTTAATCGCTGCGATGGCTTGTTTCGTCTGCGGATAAAACACAGAGTCGGATGCCTCCAACGCCTCCAGCGCCTGCTTCAGTACAGCGTCGCGCGCAACCAATTTCTCGGCAAGCTCATCACGCTCACGCCTTGCTTTGCCGCAAGCGGCCTGCCATGTACCAAACCGCCCGTCAAACGTTGGGCTTTTACTTCGCTCCAACTGCTCCTGAAGCTGCGCCACCTGAGCATCCCGCTCCCGGATCATGATGACCATTTCCAGCACGGTGGCTGGGTTGGCTGTGGCGATGTGGTCTGCGTTGGCGTAGTCGAAGTCGTTCAATGGTCTACCAGAGACGGTGTTTCGTATGCGGCACAGGATGGTTCCATCGTCTTCAGTCGGTGTGAGCGTAGTCACGAATAGGGCTTCATCGTCGCGGAACTGAGATGACGAATACCACGGCCCCGGTGTTGCAGTCTTCGCAGCCGCTTCGATCTTGTCAAGGTCGATCATGTCTTTTCTCCTGTGATGCCGTGGGCCTGCTCGATTGCGCGGGCGAACCCAATTGATTCGTGCTCAATCAAACCCGCGTCGAATGCCTCACTGACCTTGCAGAAAATCTCATCAATCTGCTCATCACTCAACGGCTCCCGGCGTGGTGGGTGTGCGAACAGTGGCTGAAGCAGACTACCTTTGTAGCCTTCAACATCACTGAAAAACTGACCAGTGTGCTTGTTTAAATAGCCAACAGGCTCAGACTGCTCCGGCTCTGCCAGTGCTGCGCGGAGTTCACAGATGGCATCAACACAGTAGCCCTTGACCATGTGTGGATACATCTGCCCATGTGCCTCCAGTGCGCTTAAAGCCTGCTCTGCTGCTTTGCGTAATGCTTCACTCATTTCAATACTCCCGCGATGATCCACACAACCATCAAAAACAAAAGGACAGGCACGAGCATGAATAACGCAGTTAAGCCTGCTGCTATTCCGCTTTCTTGCTTTTCATCCGGCAGAAATACCCAACCTATTGCCAGTACTGTCAGTGCAGTAGGAATCCACCACCATTGGTACGTCAATGTAAAAGTCATTCCTGTACTCCAAACTGTTCAGCCCACTGTTTCCGCACTGCGCTCTCGATGGCGCGGGCAAACATGCGATAACGGCTAATAGGGTCAGCTTCAATGAGCCACCTGACATCGGCTGGCGACTCAAGCACAGACCCAATCTCATCATCCGTCAACAGAGGCGGCGGTGTTTGTGCTGGGGGTGCGGTGTAGAACTTGGTGCCGATTGGGTGAATCTCGTGGAAGCGTGATTCGTCACCATGCCACTTGATGAAGGCATACCCATCTTCGTCGGCAATGATTTCTGCCACAGGTTCACCACCCGGCTTCAGCGCAGCCTCAAGGGCTGACCTGAGTTTGTCGCGATGTATGTGGGTGGCTCCGTCATATGCCATTGCTCGTGCGTACTCGGTCGCCAGTGCCATCAGTTCGTCAATTTGTTTGGTCATGTCTTAAGGCTCCTGATGTCCTGCGCGCAATGACGCGGCTCACTTGCCGGGATCGGCTGCATTCCGTCACACAGCTTTGCCGCTTCTTCCAGCGTGGCGTTGCGGACGAGGTTGGCGAAGACTTTGAGTTCATGGACTGCACACCAGACCATGTGACCCGATATGTCGAGGCCAGCTTTTTCGGCCAACTCGGTGATCTGTTCTGGGGTCATTTCTCTCTCACGCATTTGTAGAAGATCACGTTGTGTGGAACCACACCAAGGGTTTTGCATTCATCTGGAATGCTGAAGTGCCGAATGACATCAACGATTAAAAATGCTGCGGGGATGATGAGCGCAACAACTATCTTTGGCAGCAGGTGGTTCATGTCTGCTCCTTCATGG
>JACCDR012117697.1_pt1 | contig 15229 bp, 15 predicted proteins | sample 7446431 | NCBI WGS metagenome assembly JACCDR01 (sample SAMN15323443, study PRJNA562643) | freshwater metagenome | isolation source: river surface water | place: USA:Blue River Watershed | collected 2017-08-17 | reverse complement strand
TGATGAGCCTGATTTGGCGTCAATAATCTTTCAGCAACTTGATCACCTACGAGCGGACCAACTCTAGATCCACCAGGGCCACCTCCGAGTCCTGGGATATTAATTTGTGATGTATATTGACTGAGCCAAGTTCTATTGAGATCGTTGGCGGCTCGCATGGACCCTGCCAAGGTGTTAACTGTGTTGCTTACAGCCTTAGCAAATTCACCTAAGCCCATCTTTTCTGCAAGTTTGGTGAATGGCCCTGGACCCTCAAATGCTCTGTTATATTCTGCCCAAAATCCACCAACGAATTTTTCACCAGCGCTTTCACCAGTGCTGGCTATCTGTCTTAGAAGATTACTGCGTTCTTTTTCAAGATAATGTTTTCCTGCCTCATCCCCTGTTTTTAACATTTTCATCTTGTGTTCAACCTGTTCAAGTTGATACATCAAGTCAATGAAAACCTGCTTCTGTTCAGGTCGCAGTTTGCGCATGTTGGCAAGAGATCGCTCAAGTCCTCTGGCTGAAGATCCTGTCAGTTTTTTACCCATGACAAGCTCTTCAAGAATTTTCTTGAGGAATTCTTCGCTTGTTTCCAAAGTGGAGGAATAGCCCTTCGCTTCTTCAACCATCTTTTCATAAGCGGCTTTGATTTCGTTTGCTTCTTGTGGGTCAAAGTCAGCCAGAGCTTCGTCAATTGTTTTTGGTCCGCCTCTGGGCGATGCTGGTGTTCCTGCTCCTGCTGTCCCTAAGCCGGACGCAGTTCCAATGCTGCCTATTGCATCTCCTGGGCCGCCTCCTGCTACGCCTGGCGCTCCTAGACCCGACGTTGGGGGAGTCTCTACCGTAGGCGCACCAGCAGGCTTTGGTCCTCCTGTTGACTCTGCTGCTTTTTTGGCGGCAATGGTTTCAGTTAGGATTCCAGTCATTACGCCAAGTTCGGTAATGACTTTACCAATTGCTTCCACCATTCTTTCGTCGTGCGTGTAGATGGAGCCAGGAGTCAATGCTTTAGTTGTGAATGCGTGGATGTCTCTGAATGCATCTTGCTCTAACGAGGTTAGTTTGCGCTGCTCGCCAGTGCTGCTACCACCAGCCATCTTAGAAAGCATATCGCCCACATTGCCAAACGTTGCTTGAGGCTTTTGGGTAAGGTCTTTCTGTCGCTGGTCAACCAGTTTAAATATTTCTTGAACTCTTCCACTGAGTTCAGTCATACCTTGATTGAATTGTTCGATCTGGCGTAGTTGTTCTTCGGCTCGCTTCTGATCGTCTGATTTGCCTCTGCCGAACGGTTCAGCCTTTCCGACAGGCGCAAGCAAGGACTGAGCCATGCCATTGTGAATGTCATGGGGCGACATAGTTTCGGCATAATTGAAACTTTGCGACGATCCTTTGCTGTCTGAAACTGAATGTTCTGCCATTACTCTGTTCCTTCTTCACCTTCTATCGGCGGTGCTTGTGGCACCTGTGGCATTTGAATGTTTGCTGGGTTAGGGTTGTAGCGAGCGTCGGGTTGTTCTTTCCCGATGTTGTATTCTTTGTAACCCTGACGATAGAGTGCTTCTTGGTATTCCTTAGCGATATCCTCTGCCTTTGGATGGAATTTATCTTTTAATTGTCTTTGAACTTCTTCCCGAATCTTTTCAACTTCTCCGGGCTTGAAGGATCTGGCTTTTCCTAGCATCTCATTGATGAATTCGCAATCAATCATCCTGAGTTGGCGTCTGCCTTCACGTTTGTAGCTGCGATAAGCATTAACTATATACTTATCCCCTTTGATTAACTGGTATGCGAAGTTCTTGCCACAGTAAGCGTTAATCAAAAACTTGATGTAACGAAAAGTAAGATAGTGCAAGTTCAATCCAGAAATCATTCCTGCATGCTTTCCCGTCCATACCCTTCCTACCAAACACAACGGCGTGAAGTCGTGCTTGTAGAAACTGTATTGGAAACTAACTAGGCTCCCTCTACCTATGGTTTTGTTTTGGATTCGGCGAAAGATTTGCTTTGCGGCTTTATCAGCAGCACGTTGGAGTGCCTTCTGCCTCGCCAGTTCATCAGCCGCTCTTCCTGCTTGTTGTGATTGCAAGTCTTGAGGCGATAGCCCTGGCGTTGTTCCTACGGTTGTCTGCGGAGCAACGGTTCCGGTTTGTGGTGGCGTTACGCCTGTAGGTGGCGTAACTGGAGTCTCAGGAGTATCTGGCATGGGACTCCTTAGTTCGTGTTGTTACGACGGAGATCGCCCGATACTTGATTGGAGTAATCAGAGCCAGTGTTGTTGCCTGGGATGATCTTGCCAAGCGAATCGTCGTCCATATCCTCTTCGTCACGCTCTTGCGCCTTGGCTGCAACGATGAAAAAGTTTAAAACCTCTTCAACGATATACCTGACTAAGTGTTTACCGCTTCGCTCGCCACTGTCTTCTTTCATCAGGTCTTTATACATGCCCTGAACATCCAGCAAATAGGCTGTTCCAAAAGGTTCTGCTATTTCTCTGTTCTGAGGACGGAAAGAAATGATATCCTTGCCACGGGTGTATAGACGGATGCCGCCAAACTCCAAGCTCTCAATGATTGGATTGTTAGCAATTGGCTTCTCAATATACAGGTAAGGATCTTCGTGGTGATCTAGATGATCTTTCACATCAAAGCCAGCCCTGGACAATAGCCTGCCCAATGTTCTTAGGTGGTCTTTGTTGTCTCTGTCTTTTCGTTCAAGGAATGCACTAAAACGCTTCATGGCTGTATTTAGTTTATTGCTTCGTTGTTTTCAAAAATACTGATGTGTTCTTTCCCCAAAGACTTGAAAAATCCTTGTATTGGAACCAGATTGGCCGAATCCATTGAGAATGCGCCACGCTTTGTAATCTTCCCAGCTAATAGCATTTCTCCAATGATGGCGGTAGGAAAGCCTGTATCAATGTTGCATCCTGCATCATGCCAGTCAATCCTATAGGGAACATGACATTCCATTTCTTTTTTGATCTGCCTATTGCCTTTCGTGCCTTCAACGGTAGCCCATAAGTTCTCCCACTCTTGATATCGCTTTGGCACTGGCTTTTTCAAAAGCAACGAAAGTACGTCTGCCTTGTTCATATTCAGGTCATTGATGGTTAGTGATCCATTGTTGAAGCCTAACTTCAAGAATAGCTCAATGATAGCGTCAGAATGGTCGGGGAAGCCAGCGAAGAATTTAAAGTTTTTGAGGCCACGCTTTATGTAGTGGAATGGAACGGTGAAGTTCTCTTGATGGGTCGTCTGAAACGTCTTGATATCCCCAACAAAGTTGAAATTCCTTCTATGAACTGTGTTTACAGGATAAGTTTTAACAAACTTACCATTCTCCAAGTATTCAACTGGCAATGTGTATTCTTCAAAGATAGAAGCGATGCAGAACGGCGATACGAAGTCATCGGTATTGGAGTTCCAAGCAAATCCCATCTCTATTGTTTCAACTGTGTCCATCTGGTTTACGGCATGGCGAATCATGACATTGCCGATGCCTGGGACGGACCCTGAGCCGGTGATGTAGGTTGTATCAGCTTGAGTGAAGTCCTTGGAAAGTTTGAACAATCTCTTTGTGACTAATTTTCCACAGCCCAAGTCTACACAGTGAATTCTTTCAGCTAAACAAGTCCTTGCCACTCTAAGAATTGTGTTCATGGACATGCAGTTTAGGATAACTTTTGGCTGGTTCTGTTTGATTACTCTTTTGAGGCCATTCATTACATCCAAAAGTTCAAAAGACCATTGGCCGTATCTTCGTAGTCTCTTCAGTTTGAAGTTGAACATATCGACGCCGTGGACTGAGTATCCTTTTTCCAAAAGAAACCTTGAGATGATTGAGCCTTGTTGCCCATCAGCGCCTAAAACTAGAAAATCAACCATCGTATTGTGCCCTTGTTAGTCCAAACATCTTGGCGTCAAACACACCATGAACAAGTTCACTCAAGCGGCATTCCTGTACGAACTTGTTTCTTTCTAATACTTTAATAGAGCCTGTATTGGATGCTTGTACAAAGGCAATAATCTTACGCAGTTTAAATTTTTTGAATCCTATTTGGCACATTTTAGCAACTGCCGCTGTGGCAATGCCGCCTCCCCAATAGGGCTTTGCAATCCAATAACTTAATTCAGCAACATTCCTGTGTTCGAAATCATATCCTATTTCCCCAATCAACTTATCCTTTTCGTCTCTGATAGCGGCTGTAGCAAACTGACCATACATTCCAATATGTTTTTTGCTTTCATTGATCCAGTTTTGAGCGTGCTTATCGGTAAAAGGATAAGGAATAAAGACATTGTATTTGGACATGTCTTTATTCCCAAAGTGTTTCATCAATGTGGGAAAGTCTTCATCATCAAGATCGGATGTTAAATAATAGTTTATGCCTTTGGCAATGACTTTCATATTAGACTACTTGCTTGCTAATGAGTTCGTATAAACCCGGTATGCTTCGTTGCAACTGGAGAATTTCAGCAGGATTTCCTCCGTATGGAACTTGATGGAAGAACATGCCACTCATGCCAGAGCTTGCCATCTTGAGAACTTCCATATCGGCCACCAGATAGAGCGTGCTATCTCTTCGCTCAATGAAAGGCACTTCTTCCGTCTCTGGCCTGCCATTATCATCTACTTCGCCGGTTTCTCTTACGAACAAAATGCTGTAATCGATGACAGGTATGATTTCTCCGTCATCACCAATCATGATTTCTTTGTCTTCATTCTCTCGGCCACGAACAACCACTTTGCCGGCCTTGTAAGCCTCAAGGATGCTGTTTCCTAGATCCCAGCCCAACGAATAGACCGTTCCATCAGTGCTTACCACATGCACGCAGAATGCACGTTTGCGATACGTCTCGCCAATGGATTTGACAATGATTTTTCTTCGTAGAACCTGCTTCTCTTCAGGGCTACCTTCCTGTAGGCTCTCCTGTTCGTCTGGCTTCAGGTATTCTTTAGGATCAGACTCAATCAAAGACCACTTTCCAATGTTAATTTCGCCGAACTGAGTAGCGAACCTTGTGGACAGGTTGATATCAAACTCTTTCTCACAGATTTGGATGTCTTTATTGGTAGCGCCACCACCGACCTGAACAGCGCCCAAGAATGCGGCGATCCATTTGCGATGAAGGTCTGCCTTCCAGGCGAATGTGCCAGATAGCTTGATGAGTCCCTGATAAAGCAAAGGATTGGCGTCCAACACCTGAGTCAAGTGCTGCATTACAGTGGTGCCAGGGTTGGTGCGATCCAAGTCCTGCTTGAGTAGATTGCGGAATTCCTTGCTGGCTTTCAAGACGTTGGCGTCACGACGGAACATGAATACTTGGATGTTATCTTCAACGAATCGGCGCTGAGACACCTCCAGTTCACGGTCACGAACGGCGTTGAGCATATAGACAAGTTCTTCGTTGTCGGCCTTGATAGCCATTTCTAGGAAGTTATGCTTCCACTCTTCAAAGCTCTGTTCTTCCGCCTTTGGCTCTTCCATGCTCTGCGGATCTTGGGTAACGTCGTCTGGATCGGGCTGTGCGCCAGCAGATGGATCATCTCCAGGGGCAGGCTGTTGAGGCGGTTCCTGTGGTGGAATCTGTCCTGCTTGACCTGCGGAGAGAGGATCGCTTGTGGGTGCTTGAGGTGCTGCCGGTTGTTCGGCTTCCAACCAAAAGTAAATGTTATTATTCGTCATTAGTTTAAATCTCTTGTCTTGAACCCAAATAGTGCTGCTCCCCAACTCAAATCTTTATCTGCTGCCGTTGCCACAAGGGGGTAAGCGCCTGTGGAAGATGTTAACTTATAGTATGTCTTCAAGCTACAATCAAAGTTATCTACCTTTGTTCCTTGGCTTTGAATAGGAATGTAGGTCTGTGGGCCGGTGAAGCGATTGAATGATCCGCCGATACCAACGACACCATACAAAACTTCAAATGGGTCATTGACGTTGATTGCGCCTGTTGTGATGTTCTCGCCGTCACCCATTCCTGATGTATTCAATGCAGACCTGTCCGTTGGATCGCCAGAGTTGTTATCAAGGTTGACGAACTGGTCACAGAACACTATTCTTCGCTTACAAGGAGCATGGCTTAGAATAATATCCAAGTTACCATCAACCGGGCCAACACCATTCAGAATAAAGCCAGCCATTTGAAAGCCATCAAACCTCATCTGAAACAATTCGGTGTATCGTCTACGTTGCGCAGGTGTTCCATCGGGTTGTGCCGGGGAGAAGTCGGAACAAGAGATACCACGTCCTTTTTTGCCAACATAAAGCATACAAGTAACGATCATGCTGAACGCAGAGCGAACCAGCCCACGGGCATTTGAGATAATGCCGCTACCTTCAATGGTGTAGGTTGTAGTGTTCTGATTAACAACGCTTGTTTGCACAAAAGGATCATAACTGTTCAGCAATTGCGCAAAGTTTTGTGTTGCTGTTCTCCCCATTTTTTTCATCATGATTTCTTCTCCTCTTCTTCCTGTTTATCTAGTTCTTGGAATAACTTTCTCTTGTCGCTGATGTGAATGTCGTTGTGCTGGTGAGCAGTGACGGTCTTTGGTCCGTCTTTCTGAAAAGCACGCAACATCATCTCCATCACACGGGTCTTTTTGTCAACTAGATCACTTCTAATTTTTAACAGATTGACCAGTGCTTCCTTGCTGGCGCTTGTGGCATCTCCAGCGTTGAAGACCATTTCGGAGAAGTTGTTAAACGTCTGAGATATTTCATCTTTCTCAGTGGCGATATCGGAAAGGACATCCTGGCATAGAGAAACAATCTGATCCGCTTGAACAATTTCATTTTTGTTTTCAGCCGGTGCTACATTAACATTTAATGCTACAGAAGGGATAACTTCTTGGGTTGGCTGTTTTTCTGGTGGTGATTCCATATGAATATTTATGCTGATTACATATATAAAGTTGCACAGCCACTCTAATTCACTTCTTATCCTCCTAAATATCTACACATAATAGGGAGGACACATGCCTGAGACAAGAAATCTGATAGATGAGATCAAGCAAGTCATTGACATTACGTCCCGTGTTGACGAGCGTATGAAGATCATTGCGGAATCTCAGGTTCAGCTAAATCAGCGACTAAACCATTTTATTGACGAACATAATGCACTTTCTTCCAAAGTTCACGTCATGGAGACGAGATTTGGTAGCAAGAATCCAGATATGTTGGCAATAGAAGAGAAGCATAATAGAGTGCTTGCAAAAATTGAGATTTTGGAATCGTTAGGATCTCCAAGGCAACAGAAGTTTGTAGAAAACACTGAAGATGCACTCAATGATATCAAGTCAAGAATAAAGGAATTGGAAACACACAAGCAAGGTATATCTGAAAAAGTTAAACAGATCATGGGCTATGTGTGGCAGGGACTTTTTATCATCATAGTTTGTTACCTGCTCTACAGGCTCGGCTTGAATCCACCTCCAATTCCATAACAAAGAGGTAACTATGCCGTTTGCCACCGACCAACGTGGAATGTTGAAGCCGATTGATTGCACAATCACCATTCCGGGCGTTGATAAAGAACTTAAACCTTATGTGCTGCCTGACATTTCTGAAGGGAAGGCAGCAAGTTACGCTGACGAACCAGTCATCGGTCGTTCATTTCCAGTCAAGACTTACGGACATAGTGAAAATCGCACTATTAATATGAAGTGGCATGTTATCATGATGGATGACGACAGCAAAACCGAAGCCATCAGACAACTAAATGCCTTTCGTAGTTGTGTCTATCCAGTTGAAGGAGGGGGCGGTTCTCCCTATGCCCCGCCTCCTATTTGCACCATAGATTGCGGCGAAATGACGAGAGGCACCAAAGATAGCACTTCCGTCTGTGTTGTTCTTAAATCTTATAATGTCTCTTTCCCAACTGACGTAGCTTACGACCCCGATAGTTTGATTCCGTATAGGTTTGATATTGATTTGGTGTGGGATGTTGTCTTTCCAACCAGCGAATTGCCCGGACAAGATAAAATTATTGGAGAATAAATGGCTAACAGTATAGAATTCACAAATTTGCAAAACTCTAACTTTGTTGCGAATACCAGCAGGTATCTCAAATCCCCAATCATCTATTATGGAGACAACAGAGTAATAACATTTACGACATACAAACGTTCGCCTAAGATTACTTCGTCTAATGACAGGTTTATGCTTATCAAACACGGCATGGAGTATCGACCGGATTTGATTGCAAAAGCCGCTTATGGCAAGAATCTTATCTCTATGTGGTGGAAGATCATGGAAGCGAACAACATCTTTGATGTATTTGATCTCAAGGCAGGATTAACCCTGCGAATCCCAGCATTGGTATAATTATGGCAAAATGTTTCTTGGACGGCCTTTGTGGACAGGTTAACCCTGACAACTTGAAAGAGGCTATGGAAGACCCTGTACTAGCACCCTTCGCTGAAGTAAAAGTTAAAGATGCTAGTGGTTCACTTGTCGCTATTGCGCATACGCCTGAATTCTTAGACCTTGTAGGTATCCAGAGAACATTCGGCGTTGGTAATAGCTCGTTCCCTGCCGTCATCAAGTCTATGCAGGTTGGTGTATCCAATGGCGCAGGTTGCGACATTGAAATCATTGACCAAGAAGGCGGCGACTTCAAGAATATCTTCCAGAAGATCAGCCGTGGCGGTTCCTCCACAGACTATCTGATTGAAGTCCGATGGGGCTGGATTTCTAATCAATGCGGCCAAGCACCAATGCCTCAATCCTGCACCCCAGGTGGAGGCGATCCCACTAAAGATCCAGAAGCAGGAATAGGCTCTCCACCTCTTACATTCGCTATTCTCAACATCGCTGTAAACTATAGCCAAGGCACCATTCGCTATACCCTGAATTGCATTGACATGATGCAGTCTCTTTATGACTCTGCTTCAAACGCTGTCATGGGTGGTGGTGAATTTATTACATTGGGAGATGCGATTCGAGAATTGCTCAATGATAGACGTATTGTTGTAGAATTTAAAAAATTCACTGACGCTACTACCGAAGGCGAGTTTGAATGGGTTGACAACGGATGGCCGATGGACCCACAAGACGGGCCTTATGGCATATGGGAAACAAGTAATCGTCCTGTTTTGGCAATTATTGAAGAATGGATCAGACCACTACTGGCTGATGATGAAGAAGAGGGAAAAGGCATCAAGATCATCTATGACCCTTCCTTCAACCCGCCGAAAGTTATTTGCATGTGCGCAATCGGGCCAGTTTGTAAGTATCGCTTTAGTGGCGACTTCCAGATTGGCACTTATGCTGTAAATGCAGGCAAGTGCAGTCCCGTAATTAGCTTCCAGCCTGTTATTCGCTATTCTGGTGCCGCTGGATACGCTACAGGTGGTACGGCTGGTGGTGCGCATAGCCCAACGACCAGAAGTGGTGGTCATCCGCCTTGCTTGGCGAATGAAGACAACCTCCCGAACGTTTACGGCGAGGAAGAGTTACTTTGGCTAGGTTATAATTTAGCTATTAGCCCTAGTAGGAATGAAGTTCTAGGGCGAATGTTACGAGCGGCTTACGAGTCTTATACCGGAGCAGTAATGAACGCCTTGGCGAACAGTTATATTGCTCCTATTCAAGCAGACTTGAGAATACAAGGCAACCCAAATCTGAGTCGGCCTATCTTGCTCATTGGACGATTTGTTGCACTTATTGTTATTAATCCATACCAAATTGACTCAGGGTGTGTATGGTCAAACAACATCAATGGTGAAGCCTGCAATGAGATTCTTTCCAAATCTAACTGGCAGATTGAGGGAGTATTTCATGACATCAGAGATGGCTCATATACAACCACTTTAAGACTTAGATTAGCAGGCCCAGGACAAGAAATGCCGCTGCTTGGCGTGCCCGGAGGAGGATAATGTTAAGACAATTAGAAGATAGAGTTAGACAATTAGAAGCAAAACTGCGTGATCAAGAATATGACATGCGACACAGCGTTCGTTCTGAGCTTTACCAGCGATATCGTATGGAAATGCAGCCGCAGTCCATCCCACACTTGTTCAGCGCTCTTTGCGTCAACACAATTGACCCAATGGCTGAAGGACAGGTGCAGTTCTACACGCCTTACCTCGTTCGTCCTGGCACAGCAGTAAAAGGACTGCCTTGGGCTTATCCTATTTCCCCATTCGGCGGCTTTGATGATTGCGGCGTGACATGGGTTCCACCAGCAGGTTCTAAACTTGCGTTGTTCTGCGAGAATGGCGATAGGAACCAGATATACTACGTCGGAACCTTCTATCCACGAACTAGAGGTAAGAAACTTAAGGATAGTGACGCTGACGATCCAGGCACTCCACCGTCAGAGCCGCCATCACCAGAAGAGAACCGAGAGGATGTATGGGGTTGCACCATTCCTGAGTATGATTGCGTATGGGAGGGCACCCGTGATGGCTATAACTTAGGTTCCAATGAAGGCGATCAAGTGAAGATGCCTTGGAACACTGACAACTACCAGACAAAGGATTGGGACACTCAGAAGGACTTTGACAAGAACCCAAATTCAAACAAGTTTATTACCTACCCTCACCAATATGGCTTCAAGACGCCAGAGAAGCATTACTTGAAGATGGTTGACGGCGATCATAGGTGTAATCACAGATGGCGTCGTTTGGAGTTGGCGACAGGAAGATGTAATATTCTTATCATGAAGGACGACCACTTGCATCCTGCGGGTCAATGGGCGTTCAACGGAGAAGATCCGCAAGAAAGCACCGCTGAGGACGAGAACCAGAATGAAGAGGGCGGTGGTGACGAGGGCGGTGAGCAGGAAGGCGGCGATGAACAGGTTCTAAATAATGAGGACATGGAGCATTGCCACGAAGGTCAAGAAGAGAATGAAGATTGTCCGAAGGCTACAGAAGACACAAGTTGTGAGAGATTTGAAGACGAAGGACAAGAAGAAGATGAAGGTGAGGGTGAAGAAGAAGGTGATGAAGGCGAAGAAGGAGAAGAAGAGGAAGAAGGCGATCCGGTAGTTGATGCTGATGATGGTGAAGACGAAGTAGAATTTAAAAATCCCTACTACAAGCGTGAAGAAGAGATGCGGCTATACAAGGCTGTTCCTTCTTTAGCCCAATATGGCAATCCTAAGTGCGAACTACCTCAGAGCGGCATTCAGATGCAGTCTGTAGGCGGTCAACAGCTTGTTATGGACGACAGTGTAGATCAGCCAGAGGGCGATCCACGTTGGAACTTAGACTTCAGTTGGGGATGTAACGACATTGCCAAGGGAAAGATATTCTTGAGGACAATGACGGGTCATGTAATTGAAATGAACGATGAAGAGGATGATACACACCTCCGTGGTAAGAACAATGGAATTAAACTTGTTACTGCGACGGGTAATCGTATTGAACTAAGGGATCATACGATTGGTGAGAAAGAAGAGCCGGAAAAGGCCGGCGAGAAGAGAGGTATTTTCATTCAAAGCACTGCCGATCATGTATTGGAATTTCATGATGAAGGCAATGAGCAGTTTGGAGAGCCTAGAAAGAGGGGCGGTGTCCCACAGGCGCTATCTGACAGTGCTTTTGTGTTATTGCGATCTGGATATGGTCTACAACTGCGAATGGACGACTCTACCAGCCAGCAAGAGACTGATGCACAATATGTTCAGTTGTTGTCGCCACAGAAGGACAACGAAGAGCGTGGGCCTCACCAACTCGTTATGCAAGAACAACCTGAAGGGCCAGGGCTTGTTATGATGCGAGTTGGTGGTGTCTACTACCGCATGTCTTATGACAGTGCGATTGAAGTGGTTGGTGATGAGGAAAATGAAGAGCCAGCTAACAAGTTTGTTCAGGTATTGGGTGATTACATTGTGGATTCTGAAGGATATTACTTCAACCATAATGACTTGACGATCTTCCAGGCTGAACAGTATATCTTCCTGTTTGCAGGAAGGGATTGTCCGCAACCTGAGAATCCTGAAGAGGAGGCTCAAAGTGCCAACGAGTCTGCTAGAAAGAACGCCCAGATTGCGGCACAATCTAATGCTGAAGGAACACCTAACCAGTTACCACTAGATAAGGGGCCATGTATCTTCCCTGTTGTTGTAGGCAAAGATCCGTTCGTCTGTCCTTTCACTAATTTCATTCACTATGGAATTATGAGCGATCCGGCTGATCCTACTCATACGAAGTTACTACATAATAGTTTAAGCGACCGTGTGTTCGCTAGTGCCTCTCAAGAGGAAGCAGCGAAAGATGAGGAAGAAGGCGGCGAAGGAGATGACTTCTAATGGTTGAAAAGTTCAAAGGATATCCCTACCCAATTGTGAAAACCCCCAGAGGGTTCTTTGCACACTCTTCAGGAGTAGAGCAGATGAAGGCTGACATGCTTATTCTGCTTTTGACTACTCCTGGCGAGCGGGTGATGTTGCCCGATTTCGGTACTCCATTGAAAGATTTAATTTTTGATCCTAATGATGCTACTCTGACCAACAGAGCAAGGCAAATGATTATTGACTCTATTACTAGATGGGAGCCAAGAATTACTGTGGATCAAATCAATGTGACTTCAACGGTGCCGAGAAGTTACTTGTCGCCTGATGATAACCATACAGAATTGAATGCTATCTTAACTATAACCATTCAGTTCCGTGATCCTGAAAACATTACTGAGGCTCAAGAGTTGGTACTAGATGTGCCGCTACCCGGAGGATAAATATGTCAAATGATTGCTCTAACTTGATGAAACCTTTGGCACAGTCTGATACTGCGGCCCCTGCGACTCTTCCAAGTTTAAATTATACAAATCAAGACTTTGCTTCGCTCAAGACACGCTTGGCGTTGTTTGTGGAACAAAGGTTCGGTGATGAATTCTCTGACTTCTTTGAGTCTGACTTAGGTGTCATGCTCATGGAAATGTGGGCATTCTCTGCCGACATGTTAAGTTTTAAAGGGGATCAACTCGCTAACGAAGTCTACATTGACTCCGTAACCGAGTTGGATAACGCTTTTCGTATCTGTAAACAGGTAGGATTCCAACCAACACCACCTATTGCTGCCAGAGCATTGTTCTCTGCCACCATCAACTCAGTGTTGCAGACGGATTTGTCGATTCCTGCCGGTTTCTCATTGCGAAGTGGCACAATTAACTATGAATTGTATCAGGCCGATCCACTGAACAACCCTATCTTTGAACAAGACATTGTCATTCCTTCAGGTGCTTTTACCAACACAGCAATCATTGGGTTAGAGGGCAGGACGAGGAAGGATGTGTTTATCAGCACTGGAGAAGTCAATCAAGTGTTCCAAGTAACGAATGCTTCAGTGATTTTTGACAGTGTTAGGGTTAGTGTGGATGGTACAAACTGGACATTGGTAGATTATTTCTCAGATTCGCAGCCACGAATGGAATATCGTGTTGAATTTGACTCAACTTACACTGCATTCATCATCTTTGGCAACAGCCGAGCGGGATTCATTCCAAGTCAAGGCTCCAAGGTTGAAGTAACCTATCGTGTAGGTGGCGGCGTTGAGGGCAATGTCATTACAGGGGCATTCAATACGCAGGCAGGGTTCGTTGTGCCTGGATTTGACATTACGGTGCCTGTTTCGTTCTTCAATTATACTAAAGGCGACTTTGGTTATGACGGAGACACGCTTGAGGACATTCGTAGGAAGTTGCCTGCTTATAATAAGGTGCAGGATAGGGCTGTGACCGGCGAGGACTACAAAGAATTATCTGAATTGTTCTCTAGCCCTTATAACGGACAAATTGGAAAGACAACTGCTGTTTTACGAAATTATGGATGTGCTGGAAACATTGTTGACTTGTTTATTTTGGCAAGACAAGGTGAAGATCAATTGACAGAAGCGAACGACCAACTTAAAATTGAGTTGGGCGAGTTTATGGAAACCAAGAAGATGATTACGGACTTCTTATGCATCAAGGATGGTGTGGTAGTCTTGGTTGACACTAACATTGACTTACATATTCCCAAGTTTTATCGCAAATTTTCAGAGGAGATTAAGACCAAAGTAAACCAAAGGGTAAATACCTTCTACTCCCTGAATAATTGGGAATACGGCAAGGCGTTGCGGACATCTGAATTGTTGCAGGTGTTGGCAGATATCAAAGAAGTTAAAAGCGTTGATATTTCCTTTACCACCAATGACCCTGACCAAATGGGCGATGTAGTTTCAACTAAGTATTTTGAGATTATACGACCAGATAATTTAAATGTGGTTTTGACGTTTGAGTAAGATATGATCTACAAAGAGTACCAAAGATACAAACAGGTGAAATCACCAATGTCTAAGATCAAACTAGAACCGACTGGCGCTGACATCGAAGGTCCGTTTTACAAGGATTTTGCTCCGTTTGAAGACAAACTAGCGGACGCTCCTACGTTGTTCTTGGCTGGTAAGGTTTTGAATGTTGACGGCGAGCCTGTTCATGATGCTGTGTTGGACTTCTGGCAAGCAGATGCCCACGGTGTTTATGATAATGATGGCTTCAAATTCCGAGGCAAGGTGAAGGTTGACGATAACGGTAACTACAAGATAGCTACCATCGTCCCAGGCGACTATCAGATTGACGAGCATGAGTTCCGATGCGCTCACATTCATGTGAAGTTTAGCGCACCGGGCTACAAGCCATTGACAACACAGTTATACTTCGCCGATGACAAGTATAACGAAACCGATCACTGGTTCGACTCAAAGCGAATTATTGCAATGGGAAGTCCGGCAAATGAAGGAACATTTAATTTTGTAGTTGAAAAAGTTTAATTATGGCATTAAAGAAGATCGATCAAAATCCAGCAATTACGGATACGGTACTGTTTGACCTATACACTACCGATGCTAACGGCAGTCGTGTCAACCCATACGAAGTGAATGTTGCAACTATTTTCTTCGTGGAGAGAGACTACGTCAAAAAAGGCTTTCAATCTTACGATGAGAACATTCAAGATTTTGTATCGACCTTTTACTTCAAGGATGCGGTGCCTTTCAAGGTTTTTGGAACGGAAGATTTTCCAGCATGGCTCTCCTCTGACACAGCCAATGCCTTCCTAACCAAAATAGATTACGATGAAGACGGTAACTCCGACATAGGCCATTTCCAGTTGCAATGGAAACCAGAACTGGCCCGTGAAGGAGATTACTTCCTTTGCTATACTTGGACGCCAATCGCAGCAGGCGACTCTTTCTCAAACGTCTTTCACTTCTATCTTGGAAGCGATCAAAGACCGCCCGTCATCCCAAGTCACCT
>JACCDR011916727.1_pt1 | contig 15229 bp, 21 predicted proteins | sample 7446431 | NCBI WGS metagenome assembly JACCDR01 (sample SAMN15323443, study PRJNA562643) | freshwater metagenome | isolation source: river surface water | place: USA:Blue River Watershed | collected 2017-08-17 | reverse complement strand
GTGTTTTTTTTCGTCCGCTCGCGACGCTGCCCGGCGTGCCCGCTCCGCCCGGCAGGATCGCCGCTGAGGGCCTATCGTGGGCGACATGGCAAAAGCGAAGATCGGACAGATGGTGCTCGTCAGGGACGACACGGCGGACCTCGGCGAGTGCGCTGCCGTCGTGACCCGCGTGTGGTCGGACGATGAGATCAACGTGACCGCGTTCCCCGATCAGGCACACCCGGTGTGGGTGGCGTCGGTGCCCTGGGGTAAGCCGGACGACGCCGCGGCCCGGTGCGCATGGCCGCTGCCGAGGTAGCCTGCGCGCATGACCAACTACGTAGGAACGGACGTCTCCTCGGACGTCGGTACGGCGGTGACGGAGCGGACCGGCGCGTCGTCGGGGGACACGGTGGAAGCGGGGTGCGAGGTCGTGTGGCGGAACACGGGCGCCGGAGCGCACGTCGTTACGATCACCACGAACAACACATCGGGTGATCTTGCGATCGCGGACCGCACGATCTCGCTCGCGGCCGGTCAGACCAAGGTCGGCCGGATCAAAAAGCAGTGGGGCGACGTGGACGGCCGGTGCGCGGTCGCCATCGACGGCACGGCGTCAGAAGTGAAATATCTCGTGCTGGGTGGGGTCTGACTCGCCGGTCACGGACGTGAGCGGTGTCCGGGAGCGGAGCGTTCGGGCGAGGTGGACGGCGCCGGCCGCTGCCCATGTCGCGTCGTTCGGCTCTTCCCCGGCCCGCGCGAATATCCACGTGTCGCCGCGGACCGCTTTCTGTGTCCGCTCGATGTGGGTCGTGACCAGCGGATCCCGGGCGTGCCGGAAGCCGTCCGTCTTGATCAGATCGGCGAAGCCCATGCACGTCGCGGGTAGCTCGCCGCGGATCTCTTCGGACCGCGTCCCCCGGGGTGCCATCGGCCGGCCCCCGCGTCGCTTGCGGAGGTCGGCGGCGATGACCGCCGCGGGGCCGTCTGGGAACCAGCCGAACGCGCGGGGGCGGATCTTCCCGAGGAGATCGGGCAGCTCGGCGCGGACGTCGCGGGTGCAGTCGTCGCCCTGCCAAGCCTTGACCGGCTCACCGTAGATGTGGTCGCCGATCCGGGCCGCGGCGTAGAGGGTGGCGTGGGATGCGTCCAGCGCGACGTCGAGCACAACGGCGACCATTCGGCGGTGCTCGGCGAGCTGGGGGAAGTCGTCCCGGTCGATGCCGCACGCGCTGTAGCTGTCGAGATCGATGGCCGGGTCCAGTAGCGGGACCCTCATGCACATGACCTCGGTCTTGAATCGGGCCAGCTGTTCGCCGCCGGCGGCTTTCGCCTGCAGGGCGAGGCCCATAATCGAGTCGAGCTTGAGACGGTTCCCGAGGTCGGGGTTCGCCTGGGCGAGTGCTGCCGGGTCGGTCGGGTCGCTGCCGGTCGGCGCGGACCATTCGGCGAGGAACAGTCGCGGGTCGCCCTTGCCGGTCTCCAGGAAGTCTTTGGCGAGGTTGCGGAGCGAGTCGAGCACGACCGACAGGGCGTCACCCTGGTTGGTGATCATCACCGCTTGCGCGTCGTAGACGGCATTCATCGCGTTGATCAACGCGTCGTAGGTGTCGAAATCCTGGTGCTCGCGGAGTTCGTCGAGGATGGCCCGGTGCACGGTGTCACCGCGGCCGGCCCGCCTGGTCGGCGCCGCGAACCGGTATTCGCTCCGCGTCGTGTGCTCGTGCTCCTGGGTGCAGTGTCGGCCGCACGCGCGGGTGAAGAATTCCTCCTCGCCGATGGTTTCGCGTGGCTTGCCGAATCGGTGCGCGAGACCGGCGTCGTTGAGCGCGAAGTTGATCACCGCGCGCCACGATTTCTTAGCGGTGTCGCGGGAGGTGGACGTGCCGACAATCAGACCGGCCATCTCCACGAGCATCCAATACAGAGTGAGGATCCGGGTATAGATCGTCTTCCCGTTCTGCCGGGCCACGAGCACGAGCACCATGCGAAAGCGGGGCCGGCCGTCTGCGAGGAGCTCTCCGGAGTGAATCGCAAGCCATCGCTGCCACGGGTCGTAAGGCCAGCCGATCGACACGGAAAAGTCGTAGAGGTCGAACCCGTAGGACGTGTCGGGGGTGAGCGCGCACCCGCACCCGCACGGGCCCGGCGGTCCGGTGATCAGTGGCGGGGTGAACATCCGCGGCATCAAGCTGCCGCGGATCTCTTCGCCGGCGTCGTTGTCGGTGGCGTAGACCTCGGCGAGCTCGGCGCCGGCCGCGGCGGCCCTGCGGGCGCGGTGCCGGGCGCGGATAGCGTCCACCCCTTGCGGGGGTAACTGGGCGAGCTCGGCGTCGTCGGACATGATCGGAGGATACCCACGGGGGGTGTACGATCACCGCGTGCGATGGCCATGGCAGAGACGGACCGCGCCGGCCAACGTGGCCTGGCCGGTCACAGATCCGTACATGGTGCGGCTTCTGTCGGGCGGGGTGGTCACCGATCTCGACGGGATCGTGGTCGGTGAGACGACGGCGATGCAGCAGTCGCCGATCTACCGGGCGGTCGCCCTGATCTCGGAGACGATCGCGTCGCTGCCGTCGCCGACGTACACGACTCAGGAGAACGGGGATCGTCGCCGCGTCGCGTCGATCTTCGACGACCCGGACGGCCCGTATGGGCAGACCCCGTTCGAGTGGAAAGAGACGCTGTACGCGCACGCGCTGTTGCACGGCCGTGCCGGGGCGCTCAAGATCCGGACTGCTGCCGGTGGCCTTGCGCGATTGGAACTCCGCCACCCGTACACGTGGCGGGTGGTGTTGCCGTCGCTCGATGAGTACCGGTCGGGCCGGCTCCCGTTGGGTGGGGTGTGGTTCGACGTCACCCTGGATTCGGGCGAGACCCGACGCTACGACGCTACCGATTTCTGGTATATGCCAGCTAAAAGTCTTGATGGGCGGACCGGGGTCGGCCTGCTGCAGGTGGCCAGGGAGTCGATCAAGACGACGGTCGCGGGTGAGCGCGCCTCGCAAGCGCTGTTCGCCACGGGCGCCATGGTCGCCGGGGCCATGGTCCCGGCCGACCCCGATGAGGACGTGTCCTCGGACCGTGACCAGATTCAGCGCGAGCTAGACGCGTCGCTGCATGGGCCGTCCAACGCGGGCCGCATCCCGCTGGTGTCGGCCCGGTTGCGGTTCGAGAAATTCGCCATGACCGCCGTCGATGCCCAGTTGCTGCAGTCGCGCCAGTTCCAGATCGAAGAGGTGGCCCGGTGGACGGGTGTCCCCCCGCACGCCTTGATGCAGACCGAGAAACAGACGTCCTGGGGTACCGGGGTCGATGAGCAGAACCGCGGCCTGTCGCGCACGGTCCTGTCTCCGTGGTCGAACCGATACGAGGAACGCGCGTCGCGCGAGCTCGCCCGGCCGCGGTTCGTCGAGGTCGATTTCACGGGCCTGGAGCGTGGCTCCCCTGACAAGGAACGAGAGATGATCCGGTCAGACTGGAATGACGGACTGATCACGCTCGATGAGGCGCGGGAGCGGATGGGCCTCGCCAAGGTTCCGGGCGGCGATCGGTTCAAGTCCGAGCCGGCTCCCGGCGATGTTTCACGTGAAACCAGCGGCGATGTTTCACGTGAAACCGAGGGAGACTCCGATGCGTAGCGTCCCGTTCCCGCGGCACGCCATGTCGGCGGTGCGCCGGGCGTCGATCGTGGCGGAGTTCGGCGACGGGCCGGCCGCGACCGGGCCGTCGTGGCGGATCTCCAACGCGGACGGCGGCACCCCGAAGCTGTACGTGTACGACGTGATCGGCGGATGGGACCTCGACTCGGCGGAGTTCGTCAAGGCCGTACACGGCATCGACGCCGCGGCGATAGACCTGCACGTCAACTCTCCGGGCGGGTTCGTGTACGACGCGGTCGCGATGTTCGAGGCCCTGGAGCGGCACCCCGCCAACGTCCACGTCAAGATCGACGGCTTGGCCGCGTCGGCGGCGTCGTTCCTCGCCATGGTCGGTGACACGGTAGAGATCGCACGCGGCGGGCGCATGATGATCCACGATGCGCAGATCGTGGCCTGGGGCTCCCCTGCCGATCTCGAAGAGGCCGCCCAGCTGGGCCATGCGGTGTCCAATGACATCGCGGGATACTACGCTGCCCGGGCCGGCGGTAAGCCTGCCGAGTGGCGTACGGCGATGACCGCGACCACCTGGTACAACGCCGGTCAGGCGGTCGACGCGGGCCTGGCGGACACGGTGACCGGCACGGAGAAAGGCTCGGAGAACGTCCGGGCACAGACGGCACGGGCGCGGCACGCGGCCCGGTTCACGGCGAGAGGGTGACATGAGAACCATCGAAGAGATCCAGGCCGCGATGACCGCGGTGATGGACGGCGCCGCGGGCCGGGCGCTCACGGACGAAGAGGTGACCGCATACGAGGGCCTGGAAGCGGAGCTTCAGAACGTCCAGCGGGACGGGCAGCTCCGGGCGCGGCACGCCGCGTACACGGTCAACGTGGTTCCCGCCGGCGTCCCCGCGCCGGGCGGACCGCGTCGCGAGGAGGACTCCGCGGCCGGTCTGCGGAACTATCTGCTGACCGGACGAGTCACCAACGCGCAGTCGGAGGGCACCCCGTCTGAGGGCGGCTATCTGGTCGCGGACGGCTTCCGACAGAAGCTGGTCGAAAGGTTCAAGGCGTTCGGCGGGATCGGATCGGTGGCGGAGCGCTACTCCACGGGCAACGGTGCCCCCGTCGAGTGGCCAACGGTCGACGATACGAGCAACGTCGGGGAGATCGTCGCTGAGAACGGCACGTTCTCGGCCGGTGCCGATCTGGTGTTCGGGTCGAACTCGCTCGGCTCGTACTCCTACGCGACAGGCGGCACGAACGGGCCGGTCAAGGTCCCCCGCGAGCTGATCCAAGACTCGTCGTTCGACATCGAGGGCCTGATTTCCCGGCTGTTCGCGACCCGGATCGCGCGGATTCAGGCGGTGCACTGGGCGTCCGGCACGGGCATCGCCCAGCCGTTGGGCCTGTTCACCGGGCGAACCCCGGTGCAGAACGCGGCCAACACGGGCATCTCCTACGAGGATCTGGTCACGGCGGTTCATTCGGTGGACCCGGCCTACCGGGGCGAGGGCTGCCGTTGGGTGATGAACGATCTCACTCTCGCGGCCATTGAGAAGATCAAGGACGGGTCGGGGTCGTACATCTACCGTGGACGCGACGCGAACATGGCGATCGGCGTCAATGAAGCGACCCTGCTCGGCTACCCGATCACGATCGATCAGGCGGTCTCGACGGTCGTCGCGAACTCACCCACCACTCAGTGGGGTGCGTTCGGCAACATCGGGCAGGGGTACGTCATCCGTGACGTCAAGAACGTCGAGATCCTCGTGAACCCCTACAGCTCGATGTCCAGCCGGCAGATCGAGATCTCTGGGTGGGCGCGTGCGGACGGCACACAGCAGGACACGAACGCGTACGTCACTCTGGCCGGAAAGAGCTGATCATGACCTCTCGAGAGTTGGTAGTCCCGAAGGTCCTCGCGACCGGCACGGCGTCGATCGCGACCGCGACAACCGTGAACATCGACTTCGGCACCCCGGACGACGTCAAGGTCGCCCTGGGTGCGAACTACTCGAAGGATGACCGGCTGGTCGTCGTGATCACCGCTTCGACGGCGGGCACCACGGACACGACGACGTTCTCTGTCCAGGACGCGGCGGACAACGCGGGCAGCATCGGCACCCCGGCGACCGCGGTCACCACGGGCTCCCTGGCCGGCGGCACGGGCAACCTGTACGCGTGCGTCGGGGTCAAGCTGCAGCCCGGCCGGCCGTGGCTTCGGGTGCGGGCCACCCGGGCGTCGGGCACCACGGACACGCACGTCGTCCGGGCGGTCCTCCTCGCCATCCCGCACAACCTGTAGAAGGGGGGACGCGGCCGATGGTGTGGGCGCCGGACTACGTCACCGCGACCGATCTCAAGGACTACCTTGAGGTCCGGTCCGCGGACGATGACGCGTGGGTGGCGCTCTGGGCATCGGCCGCGTCCCGCAACGTCGATGAGTACTGCGGGCGCCAGTTCGGTAAGCCGGACACCACGGTGACCCGCTACTACCAGCGGCCCGTCTGGGACCGCCGTGAGGGCGCCTACGTCTACACTATCGACGACGTCTACGACCTGACCGGCCTCGCGGTGACCGACGACGACGGCGAGGCCTTGACGGACTTCACGACCGAACCCCTCAACGCCGTGTTGGACGGCCGGCCGGTCGAGCGGCTGCTGACCTCGGCGACGTGCGGCCGGATCGGCGTGACGACGGACCGTTTCGGATGGGACGACCCACCCCCCTCGATCAAGATCGGGTTAGTGCTTATGGCGGCCCGGCTGGCCGCGCGTCGGGGTAGCCCGTTCGGGGTGGCCGGCTCGCCGAGTGACGGCTCCGAAATCCGGCTGTTGGCCAGACTCGACCCGGACATGATCACCGTACTCAAGCCGTTCCGGCGTACGTGGTGGGCGACGTGAACCTGCAGGGGATCGCGGCCGAGGTTGCCGAGGTGCTCGCCGGTCTGCCGGACGTGCGTACGGCGTTCCCGTACCCGCCGAAGAAGATCGGCGGTTTCCCGGCGGCGATCGTCTCCTATCCCGAGAGCCTTGAGTACGGGGTGTTCGCGGACAACTCGCATCGGCTGACGTGGCCGGTGGCGATCGTCGTCGGCGGCGCCGTGGAACGCGAAACCGCCGCATTGCTGTCGGGCTACGTGTCGGACGTCGGCGCCGCGTCGGTCCTGGCCGCGCTGAACGATAAGGCGGACTGGCTGACGGTCGACTCGGTGACCGTGGAGTCGGCCGAAGCGTCCGTGATCTCGATCGCGGGCATCGAATACATGGCCGTAGTGTTCACGCTGAACATCGCGGTGACGACAGACGAGAGGTAGGGATCATGGCTAAGCTGCACGGTCGTCACCAGGTGATCACGGTCGCGGGTGACGACGTCAAGGTCACCACGTCTCAGCTCGAGCGGGGCGGTGACTCGCACGATACGACCCTGTCCGGCGACGACGACCACGTCTTCTCGGCCGGTCTGGGCACGGGCACGTTCACCATGTCCGGCATCTACGACTCGACGGCCGGCACGGGACCGCGTGCGGTCCTCCGCCCCCTGATCAACACGATTGCGGAGTTCACCCGCGCGCCGGAAGGCGTGGGGGCCGGTAAGCCCCTGGAGACGTTCGACGCGCACATCACAAAGTACGTCGAGACCTCGCCGGTCGCGGACATGGTGACGTGGGCGCTCGACGCGACCGTGTCCGATGGGGTCGCGGACACCACCCAAAGCTAGTCAAACGTCTAGGGCAAGAGGCGGAAAGATCATGGATAAGTCGAAGCTCCTCGCGGACCGGGTCACGACCAAGGTCGGCGAGCACAGGATTCCCGACGTCGGGTTGGTCAAGTTCCGGGCGCTGTCCCGATTCGAGATCAACGAGGCGTCCCGGCTGCACGGCGAGGACCCGCTCAAGTGGGAACAGTACGTGCTGTCGCGGGCGATGACCGACCCGGTATTGACCAAGGACGACGTCGCGACGTGGCAGAAAAACTCGGGCGGCGGCGAGATCAACGAAGTCGCATTGAGGATCAACGCCTTGTCGGGGCTCGGGAAGGGCGCCGACAAAAGCGTGGTATCAGACGTTCCTGACGAGTCCTGACGTCCACTTCGATTTCTTCCTGGCGGACCGGCTCGGGATGACGGTCGATGAGATGCGGCACCGGGTGTCCGGCGATGAGTGGCTCGGCTGGCTCATGTGGCACGCGAAACGCGCCCAGGATGAGCAACTGGCGAGGGGGTGAGCGGTGCAGCCGGCGATCCAGGTCGAGGGCCTTGCCGAGATAAACCGTGCCCTCCGTAAGGTCGACTCCGACGCCCCGAAAGCTCTCCGGGTGGCGCTCAACGGGGTCGCCGAGTTCCTCGTGGATAAGACCCGGCCGCAGATTCCGAAGCGGACCGGTGCCGCCGCGGCGTCGCTCAAGGCGCAGTCGACCCGGACGTCCGCGCGGATCGCGGTCGGCGGCAAACGGGCCCCCTACTATCCGTGGCTCGATTTCGGTGGCCGGACGGGCCGGCGGAAGGCCACGGTGCGGGAGTTCATCACGGAGGGCCGCTATCTGTTCCCGACCTTGGGCAGGGAGCGGCCGGCCGTGGAGCGGCGGCTCGGTACGGCGCTGTCGGCCGTGGTCAAGGCGTCCGGATTGGATGAGAGCTAATGCCGAACACGGTCAAGGTCGAATTCGCCGGTGACGCCAAAAAGCTGCAGGCCGCGTCCAAGGATGCGGTCAAGGCCGATGAGGCGTTCGAACAGTCGGTCAAGCGGTCCTCCGACGTCACCGATTCGGCCGCTAAGTCGGCCCAGACATACACCGACCGGGTCGGCCGGCTCGGCGCGGGCGTCGAGGGCATGTCCGGGGCGTTCGACAACGCGGGCGCCGCGGTGCAAGCCATGGCAGACCTACAGCAGGCGGGGGCGGAACGGGCCTCGCGGCTGGCCCGGGCCGCGAACGACGTCAAGCAGGCTACGGAGGACATGGCCCAGGCTCAGCGGGACGCGGCTCAAGCCACGATCGACGGCGAGCAGGCGATCATCGATGAGGAACAGGCCCGGCTCGATCAGGCGACCGCGCTCAAGGAGTACAACGCGGCGGTCAAGGAACACGGAGCCGCGTCCGAAGAGGCCCGGCAGGCTCAGATCGACATGAAACAGGCCGGGCTCGACGTCAAACAGGCCCAGGAGGACGCGGCCCAGGCGGTCCGCGACTCCGCACAGGCCGCCATCGACGCCGAAGCGGCCCAGAATGACCTAAACGATTCGATGCGTGAGGCCAATCCGACCGGCCTGCAGAAGTGGGCCGAGAACATCAACATGATCACCCCGATCCTGTCGGGACTGATCGGTGTCGTCGGCCTGGTCACCGCGGCCCAGTGGGCATGGAACGCGGCCCAGCTGGCCTCACCCACCACGTGGATCATCCTCGCCATCGCCGCGCTCGTGGCGATCATCGTCGTGATCGCGACCAAGACGGACTGGTTCCAGCGGGCGTGGAAAGTGTCCTGGGGGGCGATCAAGTCGGCGGCGGCGGCGGTCGGCTCCTGGTTCAAGGACACCCTGTGGGGCAAGTGGATCAAGGGTGCGTGGGATGCGATTGTCGGCGCCGCGGCACGCACCTGGAACTACCTGAAAACCATTCCCAATAGGCTTAAGGGTGCGTTTTCCCAGATCGCCGGGTTCATCCTGTCGCCCTTCCGTAGCGCGTTCAACGGCATCGCGCGGGCCTGGAACGCCACCATCGGGAGTCTGTCGTTCACCGTGCCCGGTTGGGTGCCCGGCATCGGCGGGAACAGCATCAACGTGCCGGACCTGCCCACATTCCACTCGGGCGGCACCGTCCCCGGCGTGCCCGGCTCGGATGTCCTGGTCATGGCACAGGCAGGGGAGCGGATCTCTCCGGCGTCGTCGTCCAAGTCGTCGGCCGATTTCGTCCCCGTGGATCTCGGCGCCCTGGGCGACGCGCTCCTGGCGGTCATCGCGCCGGCGGTGCAGGCGCGCGGCGGCAGGGTGACCGCGCTCGGCGTGGCCGTGGTCGGCGGGCAGGCGAGACTCTGATGGTGCAGGCGTGGAAGGTGTCCGTGCGCGTGTCCGGCGTGATGACCACCGTGCCGTCGTTCGCAGACCCGATCACCGTGTCCCGTGGCCTGACCCCGTTCGGTCAGGACTCATGGCCGCGGCCGACCGCGTTCCGCGCGGTGATCGACAATGACAGCCTCGCGTACGACCCGGCCCGGCCGGCGTCTCTGCTCTATGGGCTCGCCGGCCGCAATTGCGAGGTCCGTATCCAGGTCGCGACTGCCGACGTGAATTCTTCGCTGCACGTCGAGGCAACCAACTGGGAGTCGTCCGAGACGATCGACCACGTCCCCGGGCAGCGACGCGGACGCGCACAGACCGTGCTCACCGGGGAGGGCGTTCTCGGCCGGATCTCCCGCTGGACGGGCACGCTCGACTCCCCGCTGTTGCGCACCAACGCGGCCCGGCCGACGCTGATCGGTTTGTGGCCGATGGAAGAGGAGGACACCGCGGCGACCCTGACCAACGCCTACCCGGGCGGCGCGCCGGGGGTCGCGTCGTCGGTGACGTTCGGCGACTCGGACCGGCCGTTCGGAGCGGCACGGACGGTCGGCACGTCGGCCGATTCGGCGATGGCGGGCCGCTTTGCTGCGGCGTCGGCGACTGCCGGGTGGCAAGTCTCATGGTGCTTTCACCTCGATGAGGTGCCGGCGTCTGGCACCTATGAACTGCTGTTCCGGATCAACGTCGGCAACGGCTACACGTGGTACGTAGACATCAACAACGCCTCATACCGGCTGAACATCGTCAACAACCTGGGCGTCACCATCCTCACGGACGTGACCGGGTTCGGCTCCCAGGGCACCCCGGACCGGTGGATCTCGATGCGGATGGCCGCATCGCAGTCCGGCGGCAACATCTCGTGGACGATGTCCTGGTATCCGCAGTCGTCCCCGGTGATCTACTCGACGTCCGGCACGGTGGCGGGGGCGGTCGGCGCCCTGTCCTCGTGGCGTATTCCGGGGAACACGGTGACCGATGGCGCCCATTGGTCGATGGTGTACGGGGTCACGTCGCTGGCCGAGGATCTCTTGTCGGGTGCCTCGACGTCGTCGTTCAACGGCTATCAGAATGAGTACGGGCTGGCCCGCTACCGGCGGATCATGGCAGAGCTTGGGATTACCCGGTTCAACTTCGGCGCCAACACGGACACGATCATCATGGGGCCCCAGCCGATCGACACGGCGATCGCGGTCCTCAAAGAGGTCCGGATGACCGACGACGGGGACATTTCCGATGAGCGGTTCACCGTGTCGGCCACCACGATGCGCCCGCGCCGCACCCTCTATCACCAGGACCCGGCCCTCGAGCTCGAGTATGGGGTGAACGTCGCCGGCTACGATCGGTCCTTCGGCGCCGACGGGGTCTGGAACCACGTCACGGCGCGCGACGTCACCGGGGTGGAGTACACGGCGCGGCGTACAGACGGGCTCAACTCGGTGTCCGCGGCGCCGGCCGGGATCGGCGAGGTCCGCAAGCAGGTCGACGTGTCGGTGTTCGACACGCGCATGGTGCTGCCTTCGGTGGCCTCGTGGTGGCTCGCGAAAGGCACCCTCGAGGGGCGCCGCTATACCAAGATCACGGTCGACTTGGTCCGGTCGGCGTCGCTGCAGGTGGACGCCTGCTACGTCCGCGAGGGGGACATGATCACCGTCGCCGGGCTTGAAGCTGACGCGGTCCGTCTGCTCGTGGTGGGGATCGAGCACTTCAAGACCCCCGGCGAGTGGAAGATCCACTATCTGACCGAGCCGTACGACACGTACATGGTCGGCATCTACGACGACCCGGGCTCGGTCTGGGGGACGCACCTGTCGCGGCTCGACGGCGCGCACACCGCGGGCGATACGACGCTCGATCTGACCACGGTGAGCCGGTACGGGGTGTGGACGGCGAACACGGCCGGCCGTGACCTGTGGATCGAGGGTGAGCGGGTCACCGTGTCCGCCATGGGCGCCGCGACCGGCTCGGGCCCCTACACTCAGACGGCGACCGTGACCCGGGCTGTCAACGGCGTCAGCAAAGCTCAGCTGTCGGGCGCGCGGGTGCGCCTGTGGGACAACCGGAAATGGGGACTGTGATGGGCGCCGGCGACGACATTCTGTGGGAGGACATCGCGCTTCTGCTCGACCCGCCCGTGGTCCGGCTCGTACAGCAGGCGGCGCAGTCGATCCCGGACGCGACCGCTACCGGTCTGACGTTCGGCGCCGGCTCGACCGTCGAGGACTCCCACGGGTTCCACTCCGAGACGACGAACAACACCCGGATCACGCCGAACATTGAGGGCCTCTACGACTTTGGTGGCGCCTACTTCACGGCCGGCATGACCACCCCGGCGTCGCGCTACTGTGCGATCCGGATCAACGGCTCGACCATCCTGGCGCCCGGCCCGCGCGATGCCGGCCTGGCGTCGATCACGTCCAGTGCGGCGCCGACGATGGTCACGGACATCTACATGAACGGCTCGACGGACTACGCCGAGATCGTCGCGTTCCAGGACTCGTCGGGTGCGGTCAACACGGTCGTGTCGTCTCAGTTCGCGTCCGTGTTCTGGTGCAAGTACTCTCGCCCTGACACGGCGTAACCACGGAAGGGCAAGGGATCATGCGGAATTTGACGTGGCCGGCGGTGGCGCTGGTGGCGGTCCTCGGAGGTCTGTCGGTCGCCCTGCTGTCGCTCACCCCGCTCTCGGCAACCGAGGTGATGGGAATCGTGGCGGTCCTCGCCGGCGTCGGTGGCGGCGCCGCGGTGGCTAGCGCGGCGTCGGGCGACGCGCGTCAGGTAGCAGCCGACGTGGCGGAGATCCGGGCGGAGACGACCGGGCAGACACAGACGCTGGATACGGTCGCCCGGCGGGTCAACGGCGAGCTCGACGGCAGGATCAAGGACGCGGTCGACCAGGGCGCCGCGGATCTGATCAAGCTGTTGAGGCTCAATGGGGTGATCAAGTAGTGGCCGCGTGGGAGTTGCCGGCGGCGCTCGTGTCGCTACGGGCGGAGTTCAACGCGCTCGCCCCGGCCCGGGATAAGGCGTCGGACGGGTCGATCGGCGACACGGCTCACGCGGCGTCGGTGTCGGACCATAACGTCGACGACGGGCCGGGGCAGGGTGCGACTCCGTCCGAGGATGCCGACTCGGTACCCGAGGTCCACGCCATCGACGTCGATGCCGACTTGCGCCGGGTGGGGTGGTCGATGGCCATGGCGGTCTCGATCATCGTCGGCCGGCACCGGACGGGCCTCGACGGGCGCCTACAGAACGTGATCTACAACGGGCGGATCTACTCCCGCTCGTGGGGTTGGACATCCCGCCCCTATGAGGGTTCCAATCCGCACGACAAGCACGCGCATTTCTCACTGCGCTACACCGATGGCGCCGAGGACGACACCCGGCCGTGGGGCCTGCTGGCCGCGGCCGGAACCGAGGAGGATGACGGCATGGGCATCGATGAATTCTTCGCCAGCGTGGGCCGGTCGGTCCGCGGTGAGAGCACGACCGATCAGGCGCAGGCGGACCGGACCAACCGTAAGAACTTCGCGGACGCGACCCGCTTCGCACTGGGCTTGAACTATGAGGCGGATCGGCCGCTCGCCGAGATGCCGGCCGGTCAGCTGGAGCGGATCGCGGGTGCCCTTGAGCGGATGCTCGCGGCGGGCACGGACGGCAACCTGTCGACCTGACCCGCCTCATGACGGCGCCGCGGCCACCCCTTCCTTGCCCTGGGGTGGCCGCGGCGCTTTTCCGTGCGAGAGGTTAGTCCCGGGGGCCCGGGGGCCGGTTGTCGGTCGGCTCGGGGGCCGGTGCCGGGGTGATGATGACCGGCTCTCGAGTCGGCCCGACAGGCAGCGTCGGCCGCGGCGCGTCCGGGTCAACCTCATCCGCGCGGGACGCGGCGGCCGCGGCGAGACCTCCGAACGCGAGCGCCATGCCGGCGAGGGCGCCGACGACGGCGCGCACGGCGGGGGTGACCCTGCCGTGGGGGCGCTCGCCGGCGAACTCGGCCGGCACGATCGGCCCGGCGTAGTGGGCGGTGTCGGGGACGTAGTCGGGGCGGGAGTGGCGCACTGGTTCCTCCTGGGGTGTGTGGTAGACCGGGATCACGGGGACCCGGACGAATGGGGGCGCGGCGTGCGCGCGGGGCCGGGGGCGGGTGCAGATCATGTGGCGTTGCCGGGTCCGCATCGTGTTCATGCCGAGGTGTCCACGGGGAAGCGGCCGTCAAGGATTTCCCGGGCGCACGGCAGGCACCGGTTACCCTGCCGGCATTCCGGGTCGTGTCCTTCGGCGTACCGGACCGGTTGCGGCTTGTGGACCCGGTCCCACGCCTCGATAGCGGTGACGTACTCCTCGGGCACGGCGGTAGCCATCCACCCGGCGAGATAGACCGCCTGGTGTCTGTCCGGGTGGTGGGCGTCGGCGCGCTGCTTGATCTCGGCGCTCGCGGGCTTGTGCACCGTGTAGCCGGCGGCCCGGAGTTCTTCGGCGAGACGGTCGTGGCGGGCCTGCCGGCGTCGGGCGGCGGCGGCCTGGGTGGCGGCGGTGGTTCGTGTCATGAGACCCACCATGGCACGGTGTCACGGAGTCCGTCAATCCGTTGACGGGAAGTGGCACAGGCGGCTACCGTCTGCCCCGGGATGCGAAACGGCGCCCCCGCCCCGGAGTCCTAGGGCGAGGGCGCCGAACGCGCCCGACTCACCGAACCATCACCAGCGTGGAGGGTAACACGTGAACGGCATTGAGGGCTTGGAGACCGTGTATGCGGCGGGGTACGCCGCGGGCTACAACAAGCGGGTGGCGGAGGAGAACGCCGACTATCCGCCACGTCCGTTCGGGATCGTCGAGGGCGAGGCCGGTCTGATCATCGACGGTGTCCGGATCCGGCGCCAGACGGTCAAGGAGCGGCGCGCGGCCGACCGGGCCACGCTCGAAGAGGCGCACGCGGCCGACCTGCACGTCGGCTTCCGTGCGACGGGGTGCCCGGAGTGCTTCCCCGGTGACGTTGAGTCACAGAAACAACATAACGGTCATTATGGTGTTCACCCGACGTGCATCGACGTCAGCACGATCGCGGAGGGTCGCGGGACGACGTACGCGTGCGGCCCGGAGTGCCCTAGTCCGTGCGCGGACGGCTGCTCCGACCTGGCGGCGCACGCTGAGGGCGCGCACGATGTCTAAACCGATGCTGCTCGACCTGTTCTGTTGCCAGGGCGGCGCGTCGGCCGGTTACGTGGCCGCGGGCTTCGACGTGGTCGGCGTCGACATCGACCCTCAGCCGCGCTACCCGTTCACGTTCGTCCAGGGCGACGCGCTGGCCTACCTCGCCGCGCACGGCCGCGACTTCGACGCGATCCACGCCTCGCCGCCGTGCCAGCGCTACAGCGAAATCACGGCGGATGATGTGCGCGACAGCTACCCCGACCTGATCGCGCCAACAAGGGAAGCTCTGTCGCGCACGGGCAAGCCCTACGTCATCGAGAACGTCCCAGGCGCGCCGCGCCGCGATCCGTGCGTCTTGTGCGGAACGATGTTCTCCGGCTTGCGGGTCTATGGGCACCGCTTGTTTGAATGCTCGGTTTCGGCCGGGCAACC
>JACCDR010106694.1_pt1 | contig 15229 bp, 25 predicted proteins | sample 7446431 | NCBI WGS metagenome assembly JACCDR01 (sample SAMN15323443, study PRJNA562643) | freshwater metagenome | isolation source: river surface water | place: USA:Blue River Watershed | collected 2017-08-17 | reverse complement strand
GGGGGTGTCCGGGGGGTGGTGCGGGCCGCGGTCACATGCCGATCACCGGGCCGCGCGTCTGGCGTCGCACGCTGCGCACGCTCGGCTCGCCTGCTGGGCTCGGCCACAGCGGAACCATGAACACCACGCTCGCGAGCAGGATCGCCGCGGCGATTGCGGTCGGCTCGCTGCCTGCGATCGCCAACGAGTTACGGTGTCGGGTTAACATATTGTTCATTGTCGTGCGCCTTGTTGAGATTGCGCGTATCCGTTGGAGCATTACCAGCGACTTGCGCAGTGTTGCCGAGTAGCTGCGCTGATACAGCGTCGCCGTCTGCACCTTGTTGAGACTGATCGAACTCAAGCGTGATGTCGTCCTCGAGCTCGTTGGCCTGCACCTCGACCGGCTCGGCCTGCTTTTCGACCGGCGCATTGTCACCAAAGCGCGCGAAGACAAGCGTGGGACCTAAGCCACTCTGGTTGCCTCCGCTGCGATCCAGCCCCAAACCCTGGCGGGCGATCTGCACCATGATCTGCGTCCCTTTCGCGGCCATCGCGAACGCTTTGGCGTCTCCCTGCTCGCGCGCCTGACGGGACATCTCAAATCCACCCTCGGCTTCTTCCATGGCCTGCGGAGTGATGCTGGCGATGAAGTCGAGAGCTTCGTCCATGGCTTCATCTTTGGCGCGTGCGATTGCTCGGCTCTCATTCTTGGCCCTGATCTCCGCCAAGCCATATCGGTGAACGATATTGTAAACTTGCTGCCTTGGAATCGCCAGTTGAGACGCGATCTCAGCGGAGGACAGACCCTTGCCAAGATAAAGTCTTTGGACCTTGAGCCGGGTCTCGCGCGACCATCCTTTGACCTTGGTTTCGGCTGCCATTGCCCGGCCACTTGAGTAGGCACAATTTGCCCGGTCAACTGCCGATAGTGTGGTCCATTTGGGCCGAAAAAATACGCAGAACTGGTTTGGGTCTGATCCCCTTGAAAATGCCACATGCGCGCGCACGCAGAACCTAAAGGATTCTGCGTTTTGCGCATCGCACGCATAAGCGAGTTTTGCGCAGTTCTGCGCAGTTTTGCGTAATGCGTGAAATTGAGGGTTTCTCCCTACTTGAGTATTCTTAGCGTTATGCTATCTTTTCAGCGTCGAGACACCCTGTTTCGACCGCTCTTCAAGTGCCCGGACAGCCGCGTGGAGAGTGACCAACCAACGCGGCGAACCGACTGCAATCGGTGTCCGGGCGAAGAAAGAGTGACCATGACAACGATCAAAGGCAAGGTGGTAGAGTTGGCTCCGGTGCCTGCTGGGCAGGCGCTCAACCTGGCGGAAAAGATTCTGACGAGCCGCTGCACGTCGGACTGGCTCTTGGCAGGGCTGTCGTCGGCGCTGCGGCGTGATCCGGTGGACGCGGTGAATGACGCGGAGCTGCTGCTGTCGGTGCTGCTGGCGCGGTTGGAAGAGCGGGAAGGAGGTGCGTCATGACCTTCGGCGAATATCATCAGACGTTGGCCGCGGCGTGCCGGCAGCTCGCGAAAAGCGAGCGTGGTGCGCAGGTGCTTTCCGATCTCAACGCCCTTCTCGCCAACGGCGGGACCGGACTCGACTCGGCGAATTTTCACGCGCTGCGCACGCTGGTCGAGGCCTGCGCGCAGGGTGATGCGTGGGCGGTGAAGGACATGACGGCGCGTTTCGCGCAGGGAGGTGTGCGATGAGTGCGCAGGCAACGTTATGGGGCGAGGCGACGGCCTTGCACGAATCCGAAGCGCCTGCGGTGCGCGAGGCCACGGCCGGCGCTGCGGCGCTGTCCGATGTCGAATTGCTGGCGCTCGTGCTGGGCGGCGAACCGGCGAAGGCAATGGCGCGTGCGCGGCATCTGCTGGCGCAAGCTGGTTCGCTCGCTGGCGTGGCGGCGCTGGCCGGCTCGGGTGCCTTGCAGGCCATCGCCGGCGGCAAGGTCGGTCAGGTGCGGGCCGCGTTTGAAATCGGCCGCAGGCTGGCAATCTGCGCCATGCCTGCGCGCGTGCCGGCGAATCGGCCGGAAGTGGTGGCGGAGATGTTCCGCGGCGATGCGACAACGCTCGACGTGGAGAAGTTCTGGGTGCTGTGCCTCGACCGGAAAAACAAGGTGCTGAAGCGGGTGGAAATCTCATCGGGGACAGCCACGGCGGCGCTGGCGCATCCCCGAGAGGTTTTCCGCGCAGCAATACAGGCCGGCGCGTGCGCGATCATCTGCGTCCACAACCATCCGAGCGGCGATCCTGCGCCGAGTGCTGGTGACTTGCAGGTGACGCGCCTGCTGCGCGACGCGGCGCGGACGGTGGACATCATCCTTCAGGATCACGTAATCGTGGGGCGAGCGGCCGATGATCCGGCCGGGCGCGGTTATTTCTCATTCAGGGAGGCGGGGACTCTCTGACCATGAACGCCAACTTCGCAAACGCCCTAGCGCGTGCCAAACGCCAAGTCATCCGCAGCGGCAGGCCGAACGTTTTCGCCTACGTCTGCCGCGAGCGTGGGGAATGGGGCGGGCAGGAGTTCGTCGTTTACTCCGGCGCCGAGTATGAGGAAATCGGCCGGGAGGAAGACTGCCTTGCCGCGGTCTGGAGCTATGAGGAGGAAAACGGTGAGATTGCGGCGGCGGTGGAGGACGAATGGCAATGAAGACCAAACAAACGCTGCGCGGCCGGATCTCGCCGGAGGTGCTGGCCGCAATCGCGGACGGAACGGCAAGCCTCGAGCTGCGCGAGGCGTATCGCCGGCAGCTCGTGGCCGCACAGAATGAGCCGCTGTTGGCCGCACCGATAGCAACGCAGACGGATTGGGTGGACACGGCCCCGCGGGAAGCGGGCGGTCAGTCGCTCATGTTCTGACCTCATGCCGGCGCCAGCGTGAACCTTGGCCGGCTATCTTTTTCCATGAACTCAACTACGCATCGCCCCCGCCTCCGCCAGACTATCCGCACGCGCCATGCCGCGTTGTTGTACCATGACAGGAAACGAAACCGCTTCGTTGTGTACCGCCGCGCCGGCGGGGTGGTGCGCAAGACAAGCGTGCGCTACGGCTTTGGCGGGCGCCGGGAACGACTCGACGCGTTCGTCCGCGCCGATCAGATTGCAACGCGCCTGAAGGCGTGGCCGGCAGCAAAGCTGTCCGCGTTCAAATTCTGACCCCATGAACCCGATTATTCCCGACGACTACCGGCGCGAGCGCAAGCTGCGCGGAACACAGAAGAGCGTGGCGGCACAGCTCGGCGTTCACCCTGTCACGCTGGCGAAGCGCGAGTGCGGCCTTCAGGCGATCACGCGCGAGGCGTGGCTGGCGCTGCTGTCGCTGGCGCCGGCGGAGCCGCCGAAGCGGAGCCGGAAGGCACCGTAAACCTGGGCGAATTTCAATCGAAGCGGATTCCGAAGTACCGCCTCACCCATCTGCGGCTTATGGTGAAGCGGTGCCTGCCGTTGATGAGAACGTCCACCTGATCGGTGCGCCCGCGAATTGATCGGACGATGCGCCACTCAATCACGGTTGCGCCGCGGTAAGTGTGGCCGTGGCGCAAAAGCTGGCCGCGTGCGTCGTGTAGTGCGCGGCGGCGCAGCGTTTCGGCGTCAGGGCCGCGGGCGATGCGTGCGGTCGATTGCACGGCGTGGGAGCGTTTCGCCCACTGCTTGGCAACGGCCGAGCGCTCTTGCTTTGAATACCTATACAGCGCGCTAATCATGTGCAAGTCGTGCTATCTGCCTTGTTCTCTTGCCTGGCCGATTCCTCGTTCATGCGCTCAACATTCGCGGCGACGATACTGTCGCCCACGAGCGAAAGCAGCTCGTCTAGTTTATCGGGAGCCAGTTCCCAGCGGGCAAAAAAGCCCGGCGCGCGAACCTCCACAGGTACGCGGCGCGCAGGAGAACAAGTCGCCACATCCAACGACCTGAGCTGGCCCGCGGATTCGGACGGGGCGCGTTCGCTCGCGGCTTGGTTGCCAGCGAGCTTTTGCTTGAAGATGGCATCAAATGCCTGCTCTCGGGGGCTACGGTCTTCTTTCATGCTTCCTTTCTCCGTTCGCGGTCGTGGCTGATCTCCCCGTTAGGGCGTGCGAGACCAGTAGGCTTGGAGCCGCTCGCGGGTTTCGTAGTAGGCCATCGCACGGCTCGACGCTTCCTCGCCCGAGAAGCCATCAGCCATTGCGTCGTTGGCGGTTTCCTGTGCATATTCTTCGAGTCCCTTGAGGATCGCGGAGATCATCACGATTTCGAGCGGTGTGCTCTCGTCGAAGTGTTTCTTCTCGGTTTCCACGTCTTCCGCCGTCGCGTAGTTTCCAAGAAGCCCTAACAAGGTGCCAGAGCTAACACGGCTGTCCACCGCGCTGCTCGTATCAGTGGTTTTCTGTGGGTCTGTATTGCTCATAGAGTTTTCTTCCCGCCGTGTAGCTCATCACCGACGTTAGTGTGCGCTTCGTGGGCTTGGCCGTATTCTGCCGACGTAAGCTCTTGAATCATGTCCATGCGGTCAGCGAGGCACGTGGGACATACCTTGCGGTTGTCCGTGCCGGGGTAGCGTCCCCGAACAAATACCATTTTCCCGCCGCACACCCCGCACCCTAACAAGTCGCCAGTGCCAACGATCGGCGCAACACCTTGATTGAACGCTGCACCTGCGCTCGCGGCTTCACGGCGGTCGCGCTCTTTGTATATTTCGGCTACGTCTTCTGCTTCAAATCCAGTCATGCTATTTTTGTGTTAAGGATTCTCCGTTCGTGCCGCTCGTCGGCACATCTCGGTTGTTAGGCGAACCGAGCAGTGTGTGGCCGAGAAGCGGCGGGCACATTACTTGCCGATGGCTGCGCCCCTGCGCGTCCACGAAGTCGATTTCCCATCCGTCCCGCGTGCGGATATGCACAAGCTGGTAGAGTCGCAGGGCTTGGCGAAGCACGGCAGTTTTGCTCATGTCTTTCTCGCCTGCGAGTTCATCGAGTGCGGCCATTTCCGCCTCGGGTAAATTTAAAGTCATGGTTTTCATTTGATAGTCCTAAGCGCCTAACAAGTCGTGAGAGCCAACGCGGACGTGACTCAGTGGTGGTTACGGAGCCGCTTTCCCGCGTGGCTCCACATCGGCGTTAGGGTGCCAGTTTGATTGCCTGATCGAGAGCGCCCCGCACGCTCGCACCGTCGAAGTCATAAGAAGACACGTAGCGGCGGTGCCAGAGTTGCAGATGCACCTCATCGCAGATGCCGGTCGAGGCGTCCTTGATGTGGATTTCTTGCTTCCAATGCTTTTCCAGCCAATCGACGCGCGCAGCATCCTGGCGGAGCTTTTCCAACTCCGCTCGGGGCACCCTAACAAACTCCCCAGCGCCAACGCCATTACGGGCGCGTTTTGGTTTGGTCGTGGTATTATTCATGGCGCGGCTCATCTCGGACGTTCTCTGTGCCTTCCGTGAAGTCTTCGGCAGGCAGCCATTTGTTTCTGATTTGGTCCCAGACGCCATGCACGTTTACGAGCGTTCCGGGTGCGAGTGTTGCGGCGCGGATCAGGATGCAGTCGCCCCACTTTGTAGAGCGTAGCCGCGTGCCCCGGCACAGAGAACCACCCCGCCAGGGCACAACGCGGGCGGGGTTCCGTCCGGCGTGCGAATCGTTATTTACCGCGTGGCTCATTCGCGACGTTCGCGAACAGTTGGATCGTTCGCTCGTCGGGCAAATGAATGCCTCGGTAATATGCGATATGTCGCACGATGTTCGGACTGACATCGAGTTTGCTGCCGATCTGTTTGGCGGTGTACGTGCCGGCGCGCGCCATGCTGACAATCTGCGCGACAAGCTCAGGCGACGTGCGCGGCTTACGCACGCCGATCGGTCGGTTGTGCTCCTGCTGCAGTGGACCGCCGTTTGCGGCCAGCAAGCGCTGGCATCCGCGGTTCACGACATCCAGCAGCCCTTCCTTTTCGCTCATGTACATTTTGAGTCTTCCTGTTGATGGGTTGAGTTGATGGGTGAAACAGCCTTGCAGTCGCCGCGGGCGTAGCGGTACGCCGTCCAGTAGGTGATCCCTAGAGATCGTGCGACGTGGGCGACGGAAGGTGTGCCGGTGCGTGCGTTTATCGGCGCCCGCCGCATTTCCTCGTGCACGCGATCGGCGACTAGGCGGATATTGTGATTCGAGCTTCGAAGCGGTTTTTGCTGCCTCATGCGTTTTTCCTACGTGTTCGACCGCTCGATGCAGTTGCTCGCGCCTTCGTTGAACGTGACGCGGTGCGAGCAGTTCGGAAATGAGTTGTGTGCCACAACGTGCCCCTCGGCCTCGCCCGTCGACAGAAACGCGTGGTGATAGGCGTTGATCTCGCAGCCGCTCACGAGCACGCGGCGGCAGTCTTGCGGAATCACGCCGTAGGTTGGCTCGAGCGTGTCCATCGTCTCGGTTATCATCTGGCACCCCTGGATGGATGCGCTCCACACGTTCTCGAAATGGAACGCGGCGATGCCGCCAGTCACCTTGCCGGCGCGGTTCTCGATCATGCCTCCCTGCCATTGGAAGGTATGAATCCTGGGGCCGGGTCCGCCGGCCGGATTGCCGCGCAGCCAGACGCCGCGCTTGACGCCCACCATCGTGCAGCCGGTGCAGAAAATCCCTTCGGTGTTGAGCTGCGCAGCGTGCGCCTTCAACCCCTCGGCCCAGAAGTTCGTGTGGACATTGGTGAGGGTGGCGTTGACGCACATGTCCTCCAGCGTGATGCCCGAGCCGCGCAGCGCGCTCCAGTCGCCTCCTACCGCGTCGATGTCCCTTGTAGCACCTGTGACAAAGAGGTTTTCGAGCTGTGCGTTCCAGACGCCGACAAGCCGAATGCCGTTGGCCCAAGCAAAGTGTGCGTCCGACACTACCTCGACGTTGCTGATTCGCAGCGGCGAGTTGTAGTGCTCATTCGTAGCGCCGAAGTGATGCGCGCGAACGGTGATTCCCGTCTCGCGAGTTTCTCGGCCTGCGGTAGAAAGCGAGAAGTTCGCCAAGTGCAGGCGGAAAGGCTGGCGAAGGCCGACTTGCGCAAGGCCAATGTCAATTCCGTATTCCGACTGAATTTCCGTCACACCGGCGCCGCATCCGGAGATTGTGAGAGGACATTCGAGCCGCGGGATCACGATGCGCTCCGCGTAGTATTCACCGGGAGGTACGTACAGCATTCCGCCACCCGCCTCCTGAATGGCGGCCAGCGCATCGGCAAACGCCTTCGTGTCGTCGGTGCCGGCGCCAGTCGCGCCGAATTGTTGGGGTGTGATGTGGATCATGGCACGTAATATCTCCCATCTTCCTTGTCCTGGTTGAGAATCCCCACCTCGATCAGCTTCGCGATCATCGGCCGGAGCTTTGTCGTCGGAAGGTTGTCGCCGAAGACTCCGCTCATGATGCGCCGCACGACATGAGCATCGGCGCGCTTCTCGCGGCCCTTGATCTTCGCCGAGAGCGCCAGCGTGTAATCTTGCGGATTGAAGCCAGCCAGAGCGCCAACGTCCTCCGGTTCGTTTGGCGTCTGGTCGCCGTCCGTCCGGCGTGAATAGACGCCGCCGACCAGCTTAACTTTGCCGGCCTCCACCAGCTTCGCGACCTTGCGCGCGAACGTGTCGCGGTGCCACCCTGTCTTTGCCAGCCACTCCTTGCGGGTGAGCATTTGATCGCCCAAGGCTTCGAGCGCCTTGTCCGCCGGATGCGCGTCGCTGCGCCCGCCGGGCTGCTTTAGCTTCAGCGGCTCGAGCGATCCGTCACGGCTCCATGTCGGATGCCTCCACCGAACTACGAACGGCTTCACGGGCGCGAAATTGCGCAGCGCAAACTCCGCCGTCATACATTCGTCTTCTTCGTGCTCAGTGAGTGTCATCACAACGTCCGGCCAGCGCGCCAGCGCGCCACCACCCGCGGCTCGGTCGATTGCGTTCTTGTTCGAGGCGTTCCCCTTCGCGAAATGGTGCGCGAGCATCACCGCGGCGCCGTTCTTGATGCACAGCGTCTCAATGGCGTACAGGAAAGCGGCCTGCGCGTCGTTCGAGTTCTCCTCTACCCCGGAAGCCGACGAAATCTTGTAGTGCGGATCGACCACCACGAGGCCCGCCTTCGTCTGCTTGATAGCAATGCCGACCTTCGCCGATAGCCGGTCGAGACTGACCATCTCACCGCGGAGGTTGGCAACGTGCAGCCCTGACGGCGGCGCAATCCTCATGGCCTCGCAGATGTGCTCGATGCGCGACTTGGCAGCGAAGTCTTGCAGCTCGAGGTTGAGATACAGAACCGGTGTCTTGACCGTCTCGAAGTCCAGCCACTTGCACCCGCTGGCGATGGCGATTCCCGCGGCCAGCATCGTGTATGTCTTGTGCGCCTTACTGGGACCGGAGAGCATCATCGTGCCGCCCTGGTAGAGCAGGCCCTTGATGAGTTCCGGCGGCGGCTTGAGCGCCGACGAACACAGGCGATCAGCCGGGACAAGCGCCCAATCCGACCGGGACGCGGCGGGGTCCAGCGCCCGGTCAAAGTTGGCGCGAATCGACGTGACCAGCTCCGCAATGTCGCCCGTGAAGCCATAGCAGTCTTCAACGGCCATCGTCGCCGTCCTGATGATTTCCCGCAGCGTCGCGAGTTCGCGCACCTTGCCGATGAAGTAGCCGGCTTGAGCCGTGGTCGGTATGCGGCTGGAAACCTGCGCCAGAAACCCGAAGCCACCGACCTGCTCGAGCTGCTTGTTGGCCTTCAGTTCTTCGGCCACGAGCGCCACGTCCGTCTGTTCATCGCGCCGGAATAGGTTCAGGATGCAGCCGTACACGGTGGCGTGTTTTGGGTCGTAGAAAGACCACGGACCTAAGCCGGCAGCCTCGCACCGTGGCACTACTTCGGCGCCGTCGAGCATGCAGGAGGAAAGCAGGTACTCCTCCGCCTCCAAGCTGTGCGGGAGTGTGCGTCCGACCGCAGGCGGCGGCGCAAAGGGCCGCGGCACTATGGCATGTTCCTGCGGCGCCTCTTCGGGCGGCTGGAAATCGTCCTCAAACTCCAGGTCTTCACTTTGCGGCACGAGCAGCCTCCTTTTGCTTGAGCTTCGCGTCGATCAGCGCGGATGCGTCTTTGAAGGAAACGAGCGCGGCGTCGTGGACGCCAAGACGCTCGAGAAAGTTCAACTGCTTCGGCGAGCACAGGCCGAGCTTCTGCCGCTCAAATACTCGGCCGATCAGCCTCGAGGCCAGCCCGCGGCTCGTGACCTTCGACACGTCGATGCCGTGGCGCGAAAGCGTGTCCAGTTGCGCAGGCGTCGCCGGCAGGCTGTCCCACTTCGTTTCCGGCTCCCATGTCGCCAAGTCTGCATCGCCCAAAGACACCGCCAGCTTCAGCGGGTCAATCACGCGCGCCTTCTTGTTCGCGTGGGCCTTCGCCGCCTTCTCGAGCGATTGCAGGAGGTCGCGCTCGGCGCGTTCCTCGAGGTTCACGAGGTCCGTCTGCTCGGCGCCTTCGTCGGCCAGCATCCGCTCGCGAATCTCCGGCTTGGTCGCCACGAGGTCGATTGGTTTGACCAGACTCAGGTTGTCCGACAGCCAAAGGAAATCCAAGATGCGCAGGTAGGGCTTGGCGCTGGCGGCGATGGCTGCAATGCGATCCGCGGCAGCCGTCAGGCCGTCGATAACACCGGGAAGGGGGCGAGTTCCGCGCCCTACGCATTGCACGTAGAGGCTGCGAATCTTCGTCGGCCGCAGCACGCAGACGCATGACACGTCCGGGCAGTCCCAACCTTCCGTCAGCAACATGGCGTTGCACATGACCGAGCCGCGGCCGGCAGCGTCGAACGCTTCGAGTTTTTCGGCGCGATCCTGGCAGGCACCAGACACGAAATTCGCGTCGAGCCCTTGAGCGCGCAGCGCCTCGGACAGAAGCCGGGCAGTCTCCACGCCGGGAAGAAAACAGACGGTTTTGCGGTCGCCGGCATGGCGCGCGATATGACTGGCAATCTCGCGCAGAAAGGGGGTGATGCGGGCTGTCACCTCGAACAAGTCGAAGTCGCTCCCGTTTGCCGAGCGCGAGGTCTTGATGCCGCGAAGGTCGATCTTCAGCGGGATCATCTCCGCCACCGGCCGGACGAGGTAGCCGTCGCGCACGGCTTGCAGGAGTCCGTAGTCGAACGCGCACGCCTCGTAGAACTCGCCGAGGCTGCGCTTGTCGCCGCGGTCTGCGGTGGCTGTCACGCCGAGAATCTTGGCGAACGTCTTGCAGTCGGCTCCCGCCTCCGGCGGCTGCCAGCCATCTTGCAGCGACACGGCGCCGAAGTGGAAATACCGCAAAACCTTCTGGTAGCTGGCAGCCAAGGAGCGGTGCGCCTCGTCCACGATGACGAGTGTGAAATGGTCCTCGGGCCACTCGAGCAGGCGCCGCTCGCGGGCAAGGGTCTGGATACTGCCGACGACGACTTGCGCAAAGTGCGAGGCATGGTGCTCCGCCTTTTCCTTTTCCGCCTCAAGGCCGGTCGATCGCGCGAGCTTGTCGGAGGCTTGGTCGAGCAGTTCGTCGGTGTGGGCGAGGATCAGGACGCGCCCGCCGGCGGCAACCTCCTCGTGGGCGACCTGCGAGAAGATGACGGTTTTGCCGGCACCTGTCGCCAGCACCGCAAGCTGCCGCCGGAACTGTCGCCAGCCTTCGCGCACCTTCTCGAGCGCCTGCACCTGATAGTCGCGCAGCGTGAAGTTGCGCGTGCTGCCAAGCGGCAACGTCGCGGCAAAGGTGTCGAGCGTGGCCGGCTCGGCAAAGTCGAGGTCGATGGCGTCGATCATCATCGGGTGAAGCGTCGGCGGCAAAACTGGCCTGCCGCCGACCGTCGATTACTTCAGCTCCATGCCTTCGCCCGCGTCAGCGGCTTTGGCGGGGGCGGGCTTCTTGCCCGTGGCCTTTGGCGCAGGCGCACCGCCGGAGAGCACGAGGGTGCCGTTCCGCACTTCGACCGCCTCGAGCGGATAGTTCGTGCCGTTGAGTTCCAGCGTCACGGCCGCATCATGCGGCGTGTTCGCGACGACGTTCAGCAGTTGTTGGTTCCGTAGCATGTTGGTCCTTTTGTTGGGTTGTTGTTTCAGGCAAAATCCAGCGCATCGCCTTCCGGCTTCTCGACTGCAACCGGCGTGGTGAAGACGACTGCGCTCCGCAGCACGACCGCCAAATGGTCGCGCAATTCCTTCCAGTCCACCGGCCCCATGGCCTCAACCACCTCGCGGAATCCGGCACGGTCAGCCAAGTCGTCGCAGATGACGCGCACGCAGTCTGCCGCCGGGTCGATCAGCGGATACGCCTCGAGAATCGCGACGATGATTTCGGCCATGTCGGCGTCACTCGTGCCCGGCGTCTGCGCTGCCGCCCGCTTCCTGGCGTGCGCAAGCAGGTCTTCCCGCGGGATGGGGTGAGGCGTGCGAGGCGTCACAGTTTGCCTTTCTCGAACTCGAGCAGGCATCGCGCCTTCAGGGTGTCGTAGCGGGCCGCAAACGCTGCGCTCGTCTCGTACTGATCGCGGACAGACTGCCGCGCGTAGCTCGCCGTGCTTTGGTCACGCCCGCCAAACAGCGATCCGATCTGATACAGGCCCGCGGGCGTCACGTCGGCGGCAAGGGCTATCGCGATACGCCGCGCCGTCGCAATCGGCTCGGGCCGACTCGAGCCGCACAGCTCGACCACGCTCAGGCCGAACTCCGCCGACACGATGCGCTGAATGAGGTCGATCCGCTGCTCCGTCCGAAACTCCGGTTGCAGAAACGCCCAGGCTTCGAGCACCGCAGCTTCGCGCGTTTTCGCCGAGAGCCCATAAGCCCGCTTTGTGCGAGAGTAGCCGTAGGGGTACACCAGGGCGAAGTCGCCGTTGTCTTCCAGGATTTCGCAGCGGTTTGCCACGAGTGCGGCCTCGATTTCCTCCGTCGTCATTTCAACCCCTCCGGCCAGACTTTGGCCTTGGCAATCATGCGTGCGCGGGTCGGCTCCGGCAGCGACGTGAACGTAAAGTGATCGAACGTTTCGAGCCGACGCAGTTCGATAGCAGGAGCGTCCAGCTCGGCGTGGAAAAGCTGCGTGTTCCTGCGGCTGCGGTGAACGATTTGAGCCGCCCGCGGAGCCTCTACCAGCCGCGGCAAGTAGTGCGCCTTGAACCAAAACCAATTCACCACGATCATGCCATGCGCCCCAGCCTGACTCACGGCATCATCCCAACGGGTCCACGCCTTCAGCCGGCCATCCTCCGCGAAAAGCGAGGTACAGGCGCCATCCCTCCGCACGCACAGGTAAACGTGCGCGTAGTCCTGCTGCTTTTCTGCGCGGGGGTAGGTCATAGCGGGGTAAGGGTAATCTTGCAGCCCGGCTTTTCGCCGTAAGTCTTGCTCGCGGTCTGGATCGCAATGATGGAGTCGTCCGTCCAAAGGATGCCGGTCAGAGCGTCCTCGGTTGACCGCACGAGCTTGGTCGTGTCGGGCTTGCTGACGTGGTACTGCGGTGCATTGTCGCGCAGGCGCCGGCCATCCTTCTTCGTCTCGCGAAAGTGATACTTCGGGCGCGGCATCGTGAACTCGAAGCACGCCATGAGCGCCCCGCTGAACAGCGCCGCCGGTGCGCACTCGTGGGCGAACGCTGCCACCGCCGTGCGCCAGCTCTTGTTGCGCTGCCCGCCGGCGTCGATCAAGATCGCCCGGCCGGTTTTCTTGCCGATGCCGACGAACCGCTTACTCCCGCCCGGCGCCGGTATGCCCGGCACGAAGACGGAGAACGACGGCTTCGACTCTATGAAATCCAGCTTCATGCCGCCCGTGCCAGGATGCGCTGCCGTTCGTTGCGGTCGTGAATGACCTGGACGTGAATCGCGACGTGCGTACACATCACGACGAACTCGCTTTGCGGGCCATGGAGCCGCATTCGGCGATGAAACTTCGAGAGCTGGGGCAGCCGCATCCGGCGCCGCGGTTGGGTATTCGATGGCATGGTCAGGAGAATTTGAAGACTCGGCGGGTGCCCTGCTGCATGTGGGGTTTGAACCGCTCCGCGAAAACCGTCTCGGCCGTCACCGCAGCCTTGCCCGACTTCGGGATGTTCATCACGCGCGCCAGCGCCGCTTTGAGGTCCGTCACGCTCGGCGTGATGACCTTGGCAATCTCGTTTGCCGGCAGCGTCGCGACCAAGTTGGCGTACAGCGGTTCCGGCGCCGTCACCCTGTACTTGAACGGCTCCTCTCGCGACGTGATCTGCACGCCGCTGCTGGCCGTCGCGGCCTGCCCGGACGCGAGGCGTTCGTGTAGCAACTCCCTTGCGTCATTGAGCGGCTGGTCGATGATCTTCGCGTCGATGATGAGGTCCGCGAGCTGCTGATTCGTGGGGTCGCGCTTGATCTGCGCGAGCATGTCGGGGGTGAGTTTCAGTTTCATGGCTTCACGTAGGGCGTTTTGCGCCGGGCATTGAATCGCTGCCGTACACCAGCGGCATTGCCGCGGGCCGGTGTTCAGTTCGTGCAGGTTGTCGAGCGCCTCATTCGTGCGCTTCTCAAGGTAGGCAACGGCGTCGTCGAGCGCCTGCCCTTCAACTACGACAGCCGAGACGCGCTGTTCGCCCTCGTCCTCTCGAGCGCGAGGTTGCACCATCTCGAACTCGCTCGCCTGAAGGCCAGGGTAGGCCAGTTTCTCCAAAACGATGTAGCCGAGGGCCTGGTTGTTGGCGTCGGCGGGATCGACGACGTTGCGCACGGTCTTCCAGTCCTTCCCCTTGGCCTGCGTGCCGTCGCGATTGACGGAAAGCAGGTCGTGGTGCCCTGACAGAATGAACCGCTCGAACTCGAACGCGAGCGGCACCTCCACCTCGAGCGACCAATCCGGCTGGATTGACTGCTGGGCGTGACGGACGCAGTAGTCGATAAGCCAGTCCGAACTTGGGTGTGGCGCGTAGTGCGAAGGCAGGACCGGCGCCGGAAGTCCTCCGTCTGGCGGGATTGCGCCAAGCTCGACCATCAGGCGCGCGGCAACCGAGTAATGAACATAGTTGCCTTCCCACGAGTCCGACCGCTCGCGAGGCGACACGAGCTTTTGCAACGTGAACGAGCCGGGGCACTCGAACAGTTGGTCAAGCTGGGAACAGCGGATGACGGGCTTCATGGCGATGTCCTGCCCGCCGCCACTGCGGTCTTTTCAACAAAGAACTCTACGCCAGGAACCGCCGGCATCGGTGCGCCTTCCTTCCAGCCAACGCAGAACGTGGCGCGAATCCCCTGTTCGTTCGCCATGACGATCTTGAAGTCGTTTGGCAGCGCGTGAACGTCGGTGACGCGAAACTTGAGCGTGGCTTTGAACGCAACGCCGGCGGGCTTTGCTGTTGCTGGCGCCGGCGCGTACCGAAGCTGTTCGATGCGCGATTCGGTCGCGGTCTTCGGAGCCGGAGTCGGCGTGTCGAAGTCCAGTTCTTCGCTCGGTCCGACAGGGAGCGAAGCCGCAAGGGCCGCAATCCGCTGCTGTTCCGCTAACGCTTCGGCCTGGCGCTGCTTTTCGAGGCGCATCAGCTCCTCGTCGCGCTTGCGACGCTCTTCCGCGATGCGCTTCTGCTCGCGGTCGTTCCATTCGCTCAGGCGGGTGCGAAGCGTGATTTTTGAACGCTCGATCCGCTGGCTTACGGTGCGCGCCACGTCGTCGATCTTGCGGCCAAGATCGAGAAACGGCTTCTTCAATTCGCCGCGGGTTTTTTCGAGATTCCCGCCAACCGTAGTAAGCTGGCGCAGGAGGTTTGCCGCCTCCTGCGCGCTGTTGGGATCGACTACCGCAACCGCTTCGACTGCCTTCTCTACCGCGGCCAGTTCGCCGAGGAATGTTGCGTCGGCGAGGACAAGAGGAGTCGGCGGCAGCGTCGCCGGAACAAGAATTGAATCTCCGGGCACGTTCAATTCAGGTCGATGGCATCGCCACCGACACTGACCTCCAGTTTTTCCACCATCGCCACCACCGCCCCGCTCTTCAGCTTTTTGCCCACGAGCGTCGCCGTGACCGGCTTCTCGAGCTGCCACGCCTCATTGTCGGCGCCGCCCAAGTGATAGACCTTGCCGACGAACGCGCCCTTGAGGTCGGCCTCGATGCTCGGTTGCTTGTTGATGTCCTTCTTCACGAAGCGATCCACCTCGAGGCGGTCGAACGTGATGCGCTGGCCGTCTTGCAGGCTCGTGATAGGCGCAGCGGACGGACGCGGCTTCTCGGCCTGCGGTGCCGGCGCCGGCGGCTCAACGACAGCCTCGGCCG
>JACCDR011883732.1_pt1 | contig 15230 bp, 4 predicted proteins | sample 7446431 | NCBI WGS metagenome assembly JACCDR01 (sample SAMN15323443, study PRJNA562643) | freshwater metagenome | isolation source: river surface water | place: USA:Blue River Watershed | collected 2017-08-17 | reverse complement strand
GTTCACATCACTCGCTGATTTCCTCACACGTGTCACCTCAAAGAATCTCAATAAGAAATCACTCGAGGCACTCATCCTAACTGGTTGTTTCGACCGATTCGAAAAGCGCGCAGTACTCACCCACAACATCGATACGCTCCTCACTTTCCATAAAGAAGCGTCTCATGGAAAGGAAGCATCACAGGACTCACTCTTCGGTGGACTTGGTGGTGGTCCTGCACATGACCTCGTACTCGCACCTGCAAATGATGCATCACCTCTCGAACAGCTACGTGCTGAAAAGGAGCTCCTCGGTGTCTACGTCACAGGACACCCGCTCGATGCATACAAGGCTGAGATGGACAAACGACCATCGATCAAGTCGATAAAGAGTGACGGACGAAATGGCATTCCTGTCGTGACGGCCGGTATGGTGGAAAGTGTTCGCGAACTCCTCACGAAGAAAGGCGACCGCATGGCATTCATAATCATTTCCGATAGAGAAGACGCGATGGAAATGGTCGCTTTCCCGGAAACGTACCAGACGTATCGCGATACCCTCCTCCCTGGCACCTGCATCGCAGTGAAGGGTCGTCTCTCCATACGAAACGACGAACCATCAATCGCACTCGAGAAGGTGAAGACACTCACTCATGAAAGAGAAAACGTTTGAGCTTTTCTCACGACACCGTAACCACATCCGTTGGCTTCTTGGTGTAGTGCTCATCATACTCGTGGGCCTCTTTGTTCTTGCTCGAGATACAGAGCGTCGCTATGAATCACTCCTCTCTATCGTTATCTCAGACCAGCATGGCGTACCCATTCGCATCACACCGAACGAGAAAGGACACTACGTACTTCAAGGTGGTGCACTCCCCACACCATTCAAGGAGTATCTTCTCAAAAAAGAGGATGCGCACTTTTACTATCATCCAGGCGTGAACCCAGTGAGCATGGTGCGTGCACTCTATAAGAAAGTGGTGAGCGGACGTGCTGGTGGAGCATCCACCATCACCGAACAGCTCGCGAAGAATCTCTTGAAGAACGAGAATGAACGAACAATCACAAATAAGCTCCATGAACTCATGTACGTCTTCGGAATGGAACTTTTCATGCGAAAGGAGACCATTCTCACCATGTATGGAAATACCATCTATCTGGGAAACCAGGTGCAAGGATTCACGACGGGAAGTCGCCTCTACTTCAAGAAAGAACTTCATGAGCTCACCGCACATGAGACAAGTGTCCTCCTTGCAACACTTTCCTACCCTACTTCACGCAACCCACTCATCGACGAGAATGAAAGCTACGCGCGCGCTCTGTATGCACGACTTACGGGAGAGTCAGAAGATGCGTTCGTACAGCCAGAGGTGGAAAAGAGGCTCTCGTTTAAAGATACGTCGTGGTTCGAGCTTTCATCCCTCAATATTTTGTGTGAGACCTCGTGCACAAGCACTATCGACACCGCACTCACTGCATTCATACGTGATGCACTCAGTCACACTGTAGACAACGAGTACGAGCGTGGCGTCAGAAATGGCGCTGTTGTCGTCCTCTCTGCACGTACCGGAGAAATTCTCGCGATAGTTGGTTCACCGGACCCAGAGAAGGACAGCGACGGTGGAAGAATCAACATGGCCCTTGCGGCGCGTCCTATTGGCTCCACAATAAAGCCCTTCATTTATCTCAAGGGATTCATGGAGGGACTTCGTCCGTACACCATTGTCGACGATCGCGAGTACCGCTACCCGATTGCGACCGGTTACTCTCTCTACCCAAAGAACTTTGATGGGAGATACCACGGTGAAGTGACGCTCCACTTCGCACTTGCAAACAGCCTTAACGTGCCGTCAGTGAAAGTGCTCGAGTATGTTGGACTTCCCTCGTTTTATTCATTTCTCGAAGCTGACCTCGGACTCATACCAATCCAACCACTTGATAGTTACCAGTACGGTATCGCACTTGGTGGACTCGAGACCGACCTTCTCACTCTCACGTACCTTACTTCGCTCTTTCCAAACGAAGGAGTACTCGTACCACCCCGCATCGTGCGTGATACGAACATGCCACTTTCCGTTCCCCATGCACGCGTGAACACATCAAGGCGCATCTCCTCACCAGAGTACACGGCACTTGTAACCACTCTCCTCAGAGATCGTCTCACGGGTGTAGGTCAATTCGGTCTTGAGAGTAGTCTCAATCTCTCCGAAAGCGAGTACGCGGTGAAGACAGGAACATCACGTGACTTTCACGATAGCTGGGTCATTGGGTACACTCCTGATTTCGTTGTCGGCGTATGGATTGGAAACAGTGAGAACACCGCGCTCGCGCAGGTGACCGGACAGTCGGGCGCAGGCTCTGTGTGGCACGACGTCATGGAGTATCTCCTCTCGTCTCCATACAACACCAAACGTTCGTTCAATCATCACGGGGTGCGACTTCGTACGGTAGATGAAAATGAGGAGTGGGGACTTCCCTCTGATGTTCCGAATGAGCACCGAACACTGCTCACTGATGACAGACTCATCCTCTCACCACACACGGGGGATATTTTTGGCTTTGAAGCCAAGATGCGCATCCCACTTCGCTCACGCGTGCCGCTTTTCTGGCGCGTGAATGGTGAACTAATCGGTGAAGGAACCGACCTGACTTTCACTCCAGAGAATGACGGGCGTTACGAAATCGAAGGACGTCGTGTTACCGATGAATCCGTTCGAGAAATCATTCACATCGAAGTTACTCTGTCTGAGTTACCGTGAATTTGTTTCCACTCGTTCTTCCGAACACCTCTGGGAAGTAGAGCTCGCTCGCTTGCGCAGGCATGTGGACGAATTCACCGGGAATGAGTGCGCGAAGGTAGTACTCGTACTCGTAGACGCCAGGGTCGAGTTCCTCAACGTAGAGGAACACCCTATCGTCGTGTGACTCTGTGTGATTCGAGTAAAGCGTTCGCGTGTATGCGCGTTCGTACGACGCATCATATGAATCATACTCATCGTAGTATGACGGCAACTGCGCGACTTGTGGCTCATCGTTAAAGAACGAGCGAATGCGTGTTGCGAGCGTCCCAAAGAGCGATGTTGTCCCTGGCGCAGGAGGCGTATACTCGGTGTTCATACCCATACCCCATCCATCACCATATTCATCGTATGGTGCATACGAATCACCCGACTCTCCCTCGCCTTCAAGGAGAGTTCGGTCCTCCGTCGCAAGATTGAAGTTCACAATCTCGAACCCTGCGGGGATAATGTCTTCCACTGCAACCTGCGAATACGATTCAGGAATGGTGAGTGTAATCTTCCCTTTCAGAACATCGCCAACTTCTGCGCTTCGGAGGGGATTCTTTTCATTCGTATCGGTGAGTGCAAAGAGTTCTCGTGAGATGGTGATGCCTTCGTCGCGTGACGGTATCGCCTCTGCAGGGAGATAATATCGGAGTGACATGTCGTAATAGAGATTCGTACGTGGCGCACCCGGTTCATCGGTACGAGTGAAGGTGAGCGGCGTCAGCGCGTTCCGTGGAAGCGTGCTCATCGGTGCAATGTGAGTGAATGTGTCGTAGATGTTTCCTGTACCATTCTTTTGACCAAACGCGTACGTGAAGAGTTCCTGCTCTCCGAGCATGCTTTTAAGTGTGAACTCCGCCTCGGCCTCATTCTGCCACGCGAGATACTCGATGAGTGCACTCACCACCATGAACGTATTTTGTGTGCTTCCCCACACACCATCGCGATCGCGCGCAGCAAGAAGCCACCTGAGAACGTTCCCGATAGTAGGATGCTCGTCGTTATGTGCAACAAATGCTCGGAGGAGGAGTGCGGTGTTCCCTACACTTGTCTCAAAGTATCCGTATGCACCTTCCCGAGGGTTCTTGAGATACGCGCCGCGTCCATCGATGTCAATGCGGTTCGTGAGTGCCTCGTACACGCGCTTTTTCTCACTCTCGCTAAAACCTTCTGTCGTGAGGAGTGCGAGATATCCAAGCGCTGCACTGCCAATCCTCTCATTCACATAGGCCTTGTCCTTGATGAATGTGGAAACAATCGGATCGAGAACAGTAGATGTGCGCACACCCACAGTGTGAACGACATAGTCCGCAAGGATGACCGTGTACTGCGCGCTTTCTGGATACTTTCTGTACTCTGTCGCTGCACCAGACTCTATGAATGAGACCGCACGAGTGAGCACATCGTGACGAATTTCATAGCCCGCATTCTTAAGCTCATTGAGCGCAAGTGCTACACGAATGGTGAGATGGAGGTTTGGTTGCATTCCTTTGTAATAGGTGAAACCACCACCTGGTACCTCCGTCTCGTAGATGCGGGCAAGACCCTTTACAACGACATCATCCACGGTATGCTCCACGCCGTACATATCTTTGATCTTCGGCATCTCTCCCTCAATACCCGACACATTCTGTGCACGTGTCACCATTGCGATGGTCGAGAGTGCACTCGCAATTTGCTCGCTACACCCGTACGGATACTGTGCCATGTACGTAAGCGCGTCACTCATGAAAACAGCGAGCGTCGCATTCGCATTAATCGTCAGTTCACCCTCGTCCACTTCGACATTATTCGGTACAAAGAGATACTCCGTCGTCGTGGTCGCTCGCGTGAAGTCTGCTGTCGCAACTGTCTCGTACACCGTATTCTTCGTGATTGGTATCTCAAGTTCGACGATGTCCTGCCCTTCGTCCGTCGTGCCCGTGAATGTGAACGTGTGCACGCCCTCCTTCATCGCCTTTGGTGCCTCGACGTCCATGTATACAATCTCTGATTCACCCTTCTTCACATGTACCTGTCTTTCTTTTTCTTCGAGGAACGTGAGTGTCGGACTTTCAAGCTTCACTGTCACTGTCTCATCGTCATCGCTCTGATTGAAAATGTGCGCACCAAGTGAGAACGTATCACCAGGAACGATGAATCGCGGCTTTTGCGGAACGACCATGAGTTCCTTCTTCGTTGTGAACTCACGGTAACCGACACCAAGACGTGTATCCTCGGTCACACCAAGCACCTCGACCTGCCACGTTGTGAGGTTGTCGGGAAGTGTAAAGCGTGCCTCGCCGACACCATCTCCGCCAGTGACGAGAGTCGCCGTCCAGTAGGCAGTGTCCTTGAAGATGCCACGCTTCTTCTTCGCAAGGTCATCAGGGTCGGCGCCTCCACCTCCTTTCGTACCGAGTGGTATCTCCGCTTCATAGAGGATGTTCTTGATGTTCGATGCTGTCGATACAGCGAGTGGGAACCCGTCGTAGAAGAATTGGTACGGGTCTTTCTTTGGATTACCCCGAAGCGCGAGGACCGAGAGATCAGCAACAGCGACCGAGACCTCTGCCGGCACAGGTCGACCTCCCACATCGGTCGTAAGCACCCGAAGTACCACCTCTTCACCAGGGAGATATGCGTTTTTGTTCGGTGTCGCAGTCACCTGTAATCGATGTGCATCACTCTCTACCCCAAGGTACGTACTGCCATACTTCACCTCTGGTTCGGGAGAGAAGAGAAGTGCAGAAATGGTCATGTTCGGCGTGTACGATTCAGGAACAGTGAACGTGTGCTTATAGAGGCCACCGACCACGTCGACGACCCAGTGATCGTGGATTACGCCACGTTCTGCCGTAATGAGCACTTTCGCTCTCTCGTACGGTGACTTGATGAGGAGCGATGCATTTTCACCAACCTTGAGACTTGAACGTTCCAACTCGATGTCGAGTTCGTAATTATTATTCGGTGGTGTGAAAACGGCTTCATTTCCAAGGATGTAGATACGTGTCTTCGCAGTCACTGTACGACCACTCGTATCCTTTCCAGTCGTGATAATCTCATACTCACCTCCTTCGCCAAACTGATATGTGCCACTCCAATCACCGTTTCTATCTGTATCAAACGTGAATCGCTTCACTTCAGTGCGTGTCTCCTCCGAGCGATAGTAGAACCCTCCATCTACTTCCTGCCGCTTGAAGATGTCCCACGATATCTTGTTTATGACCAGGGCAACATCATCGACTGCCTCCCCCTGCCCGGTGACGTTCACCGTCTTTGCACGAAGTGTCACTGGCGACTTCGTATCACCAAAGTATGGCTCGGTCTTCACCCCAAGGTAGATATCAGCATAGTGAACGATGAATGATTGACTGCTCGATACTGACCGTCCATTTCTATCCTTCACTGAAATACTGACCGTGACGAGCTTACCTCCGCGATCATCACCCTCGAAAAGCGTATCGAGGGTCAAAGGCTCGCGAATGACCGCGTGTCCGGAGGGATTCAGGGGGACCTCGCCACGCGCGATGAACGAGTCACCATACCCACACGAGTAGCACGAGTACCAATCGCGACCGAAGGTAAAGTACTCGTCAGTGTACCGATCAAAGTAGTAATCTTGCGCAGTGATGCCATACGACACCGTTCCGCCATCTAACGGTACGCCAAAGTAGTAATCCGCTTGGATCGCTACCTCACTCGTATCACCGTTCATATACTCGTCCTTGCCGGCACGTACGTCGATCTTGAAGGGTGCCGGGACGTACTCCTCCACTGAGATGTATGCTTCCTGGCCAAGAGCACTCATACGATAGAGGCCGAGCGGTGCATCTTGCGGAATGTCAAAGCTTGTCGAGAATGTTCCGTACTGACTTACGGGAAGCATCGTTGTGTGTATCGTCTTCCCTCCTGCATCCTCTGCAGTAAATGTCACCGGGTCCTTACTCCATACTTCATAACTCCCGTCATAGCCAATGCGATCGATACCACGTACGTAGACCGTCTGTCCCGGTCGGTAGATCGGTCGGTCAGTGTATATGTATGTACGTGAGGCACTCTCTGGACGTCCCGCATACCCGAGCGTATCTGACCAATCGGAGACGATTGTGGTATCAGCACCGGAGCGGATGACGGCACCTGTTATCTTCGACTCTGTAGAAATGCGTGCGACACCGGTACTGTCGGTGACACCATTCTTTCGTGAAGCGATTGAAGATGCACCGTACTCGTTCCCGATTCGTGCATACTGCGTGACGGTGACACCGGAGATTGGCGCAAGCGTCGTACTGTCCATGACCACATAGAGATTCGACGCACCCTGAAGTATGCGATCCTTAACGACACTCGCGCCAGGACTCGATGAACGCTGCCACCCGGCGTATTCGTCATCTCCTGTATCGACGCGTTCCACCTCTTTCTTTCCCACAGCAAGATTTGTTACGTTTACGTACGTGCGGTCGTACAGTTGGCGCTTCGTATTCATTGGACCTACTGTCGTGTAGAGCGGACTACTGAGCGTCACAACATACTGCCCTCGTGAATCGGGGAAATATGTACTGAGATCAACCTGGAAATAATTGTTCACCCAGTATCGTCGCGGGAGTGAGATGGTATCTCTCATCACCTGAGTACACTCCGTGTCAGTTGGCGGTTCGATGTCACTCTGTCGATTATTGGTCCGCGCAAGAAATGTCTCGGGTGTCATCTTACAGATGTGAAGATTCATCACCTCAAGATTCTCAGCAGCGTAGGTGAGTTTCGTACGGCCGGGCTTGGTCACGTTGTACACCTGCTGGAGATTGTGGAGACGCGTGTACTCTTCTCGTGGTGGCTCGGTCGTCACTCGTCGTTCAGCGTTCGCGGTCTGTCCAAATGCATCCGTGAGCGTGAATGTAAGCGTGTATGCAGTTTGTGGCAAGAGGCCGTACCGTATGTCGGATTCGAACTCGCCCTGTGCACATGGCCCTTGATACCACGTGTCATACGGGTCTATATACCGCGAACCATACCATGTTCCGTACACGATATACCCGGAAGCAGTCACGAATTTCTTCAGCGTCTCATCCTCACCGAGTCCTTGGAGCGGGGCCGTACTACAGACAGTCGCTCCATCGACCGCTGCATTCGTACTTCCTTCTTCAGGCACAATCTTTGAAACAACGAACTGTGGGTACGTGCGAAGCTTGATGCCGTAAGGCTCCTCAGAGATTCGGAATCCTTCCTTTGCAATGACCTTTGTGAGAGTGAGTTCGAACTCCTCATTCTTCTGAAACGCACCTGGGTCGAATGAGAATATGACGGTGCGAGGATCCTTTTCTTTTATACATCCATCACCACCCCACATCTCCTCACCACGAGCATCTGTCTTACACCGTTCACCGAGTTCCATGGCGCGGAATCCTTTCACTTTTACTTCAAGCTTGTCGATGTCAATCTCATCGTAGAATGTAACAGTGAGCGTGCCCTCAGGGTCAAGGAAATCGGGACGCACCAAGTCGGTACGGTCTGACGCTGCTGTAATCGATTCGACGATATTCGGCGTCTTCACTGATGTGGTGCGCGTCTCGGTAAGCGGCATCGTTCCCATCTCCGTCTCTGCGCCATCAATTTCGAGCGTGTAGTACGAATCGAATTCCCAGTATCGCTCACGTCGATGTGAATCACGGGTCTGGTACACGAAGAGTACCGCCCGATTCTCTTCTTCTGTATACGTACCCGTCTCCCAATCATAGATTCTGCGTACACCATAGGTGATATCGAGAGAAACAGGTGCACCATCACCATCCCGTACTCGGATCTTACTCCGTGTTTTCTCAAGGTCGACCGGCTGATTGAACTGTATGATAATCGGCGAACGGTATCCAATCACCTCCGATGAAAGGAACTCATAGCGAAGCGGTCGTGTTCTAAATGAGTGTGTAAAAGAAGGTACAGAAAGTCCATCAACTGACGTGAGTCCTTCTCCAACCTCTATGCGATACTCTGACGAAGGTCGAAGTGATGTTTCAGGAATGAACTGAAGGTTTCGTGTACTAATCCACTTAAAGCGGCCTTCGGTTGGTGGTGTAAGCGTGATAGGGAGCGGTTTCCCTTCGGTAATCTCAAGTGAGGTGAGCGGAACCATTGGACGATTGAACACGATGGTGATTTCACTATCCTCATGCGTCTCACTCCCCATTGCTGGGAAAATGGCGGTCACCGAAGGGTCCTCATCAACGAAGAAATCTCCTGACATTTGAGCTCCAGGTGCATCGAGGGTCACCGCGTAGTATTTCCCTTTCTCGAGTGCCTGGTTTGGTTGAAAGAGGATGACATTCGGAATATCTTCCGTCACCCACGAACCGCGTATCTCAGGAAAGAACGTAATGGCTCCTTTTGCAACATCTTCTACCACGGTCTCAGGGAGACTAATTGGTACCGGCGCACTTTCTGAGAGTTTTTCCGGGACGAACGAATACACTTTCGTGAACTGCCGCGGCAACTCAGTGAATTCGCGAGACGTTGAAAAGAATCCTGTGAGATGAAGTGTAATCACAAGAATCACAAGTGCACCTCCTCCAAGGAACGCTACTGTGCGCTTCCCACTTGAGTACACCTTGTTCTTAAGGTGTACATACTGCGTATACAAGCGCTCCCGGAATGATGGTTTTTCGATTGAAATACTTCCTTCTGCAGCAGAAATCGGTTCGGACACTACAGGAGATGCCTGTGCGACTTCTCCGGTCTTCTCTTGTTCTCCATTCACAGTAGTGCTTTGTGGTTAGTTTGTAGTCTCTCGTTCCTTGAAGTATACACCTCTCTACCACCCCATCGTCTATGTACAACTTTGACAATTTGCCCCTTCGCGCTACCATACGATGACCAGAAGATGCGACGGCTACCACCCGTCGGTCAATGACGCCGTAAGGCCTAATCTGGAGAATAAAGTGCCCGACCGGATATATCTGGTTTAGGGAAGCTCGGTGGAACCGCGGCTTTGCAGAAAGCAAAGATCGTCCGGGCAAAAATGCAAAGCTTTGCATTTTTGCCCGGACGTTTTTTCGTTTATTAACTCATCGTATTCCTATGTCATCACTCGAACACAAACGCCACACGTTGGCCCACCTCCTCGCAGCGGTGGTGTTGAAGCAGTACCCTCATGCAAAGCTCACCCTCGGGCCGGCTATCGATACCGGATTTTACTACGACATTGATTTCAGTGGTGGTCCCGTACCGAACGATGAGCATCTCAAGGAACTTCAAGTAGGGATGAAGAAGCTCCTCAATTCATGGACCGAGTTCTCACACAAAGTTGTGACGCCAGAGGAAGCGCGTGCTCACTTTTCCGGGAATCCATTCAAGACCGAACTCGTGGATGAGATCGAGGCGAAAGGCGAAACCATCACCCTCTACACGTGTGGCGACTTCACTGACCTCTGTCGCGGTGGTCACACAGAACATCCAAACAAAGACATCGACCCTGATTCCTTTAAGCTCGATAAGATAGCCGGTGCATACTGGCGAGGCAACGAGAAGAATCCAATGCTCACGCGCATCTACGGTCTCGCTTTCGATACGAAAGACGAACTCGACGCTCACATCGCTCAGGTTGGGGAGGCGAAGAAGCGCGATCACCGTACTCTTGGTGCTGAACTCGATCTCTTTCACTTCGATGAAGAAATTGGCAAGGGTCTTCCGATATGGCTTCCAAAGGGGAACATCATCAAGGAAGAACTCGAAAACTGGGCAAAGAAAGTTGAAGCGCGATGGGGCTATGATCGTGTTACGACACCTATCATCACAAAAGAAGATCTCTTCTATACCTCCGGCCACCTTCCCCTCTACAAGGACAGTATGTATGCACCACTTCAAATCGAAGGTGAAAACTACTACATAAAACCGATGAACTGCCCGTTCCACCACAAGACGTATGCCGCTCGTCCGAAGAGCTACCGCGAACTCCCTGTTCGCCTTGCTGAATACGGATGGTGCCATCGTTACGAGGACTCAGGGAGTCTCTTCGGCCTCATGCGCGTACGTGGCATGCAGATGAATGATGCCCACATTTACGTACAGCGCGAACATGCAGTAGAAGAATTTGTGAATGTCATCAAACTCCACGAGTATTACTACCAGGCGCTCGGCATCACGAATTACTCGATGGAACTTGCTCTTCGCGATCCAAGCAAGATGGATAAGTACCATGGAGACGAGGAGGATTGGAAAGAGGCGGAACGAATGACGATAGAGGCGATGGAGAAATCAGGTGTACCGTACACGGTCGTGAACGAGGGAGCAGCTTTCTACGGACCAAAGATGGACTTCCAAATAACCTCATCAATCGGACGTACCTTCACTGCGTCGACGAATCAACTCGACCTCTACATGGGTAAGCAGTTCGGCCTCGAATACACGGATGCTGACGGACAGAAGAAAACGCCTGCCATCATCCACCGCGCACCACTCGGGACACACGAGCGATTCATCGGGTTTCTCATCGAGCACTTCGGTGGGAACTTCCCACTCTGGCTTTCTCCTGAGCACATTCGCATCATCCCTGTAGCAGCCGCGCATGAAGCGTACGCAGAAAAGATACATACAGAACTTAAGGCAATCGGTATCCGCGCATCACTCGACACAAGTGGTGAATCACTCGGGAAACGAATTCGTTCTGCAAAAACGAGCAAACTTCCCTACTTTGCCGTAGTTGGAGACAAAGAAGTCGAGGCAAAGAACGTCACACTCGAGTCTCGTACAGGAGAAAGTATTCAGATTGACCTCGAAGCACTCGGCAATCACCTTCTTGCCGAAATAGACACGAAAAAGATATAGGGCTATACTTATCAGACACAAATTCCCGGCGCAAGCCGGGTTTTTGTTTTGTCCTTTTTTGATATTAGCTTCGCAAACTTGCGCCTACGGCGCAGGACACGTTCCTTCGCCAGTGATCACAGAGAGTCCATTCGGAAGCGGCACCTGTGTCGGGTCACCTGGTCCACTCCATGCCGGGAAACTACCAAGGGACGCAAATGTATTACCCGCCGAACTACCGCCACCAACAACTGATGCCGCAAGTGATTCTGCAGTGAACACAGCATTACCCCCTCCATAGAACCGATTATTGGTGACTTGTGACCAATTTACGTTTGCTGCACTGATCTCTACACCAAGCCCACAACTAGGTGCGGCGTAAGTGTAGATCGAGTTGCCATCCATCATCGCACCTTGACCGAATCCGTAGGGTGCATTGTTAAGGTTATTCCACATCCAAGCTGTGCGGCCTTCGGCCATGGCCACAAGAATGCTCCGGCCGACGTAGAGTAATTCACCGGTTCCGCCCACCGACTGGGCACGAATGTTGTGGTATCGAGTTCCTTGGATACGCGAATCAATAATGGTCATCGGGCCACCTGAGTTGCGAATACCCCATCCTTCGACGAAGCCTGCTTGAGCACGCGTCACAGCACCATGATAAAAGTTACTGTTTGCAATCACTACGTGTTTTGCACTACCCAACCAAACATACCCAGCCGAGATGGCACGTACGTTCAGTACAGCAAAACGTGTCACATCCACTCGGAATGGACCGCTTTCTGCAGGACCAAAGCTACTATCACCATTCATATCGATACCGTCGAGTACGACGTCAGTATAGATACCTACCGTACCAGGGGAACCACGGAACTGACCCATGCGACCGTCGCCCTGAATACGAACGCGAGCAATGGGAGTCGTCCGAGGCCAGCTACCAAGCTCAATGGCTCCGACAGCGACACCAGCAGGAATGATTACATCTATATCATTCGCATTGATGGTTGCTACGGTGTTACCCGCCCATCCCGTGCCGATGGTGATTCTCGTACCAGGGACAGCTGCAGCTGTATTGAATTCCGAAATACTGTTAACTGTGACTGTACGATTGGTAACAGGGAGTGCTGGTGCTTGGAGCCGCACTTGTGATCCCCACCCTCCTGACCCTGTGTGCCATGGAATGTCATTAAGGTTCAGTGCTGGGTACAGTGGATACGGGTCATTTCCTGTTGTTGGTGGCGTGGTTGGCGTCGTCACAAACGTCGCCGACACAGAGCGTGCACTCGTCATCGAGACGGTACAGGTAGTTGCGGTACCAGAGCATGCTCCTCCCCATCCAGAGAATGTGTACCCAGAGGCTGGTGTTGCAGTGAGGGATACCGAGGTGCCTGAGGTGTATGTCTCTGAACAGTCACTGCCGCAGCTGATACCAGTACCGGTCACTGATCCTGAACCAGTGCGAGTGACGGTGAGGGTCTAGGTGGTGGGGGTTGGTGAGGGTGTGTTCGTGCCGAAGTCGCACTCACCCGTGTTCGCTGCTGCACCCTCGTAGTAGCGAGTACCTGTTTCTGTACCCGTTGAAGGAGTTCGAATTTCAACAGCAGAACTTCCTGATGCTGGCTGTGTGAAGCAGACGAGGTTGTTGCGAACAATAGCATTCGTTGTCACATCGTCTCCATTTGCTGCACTTTCTCTGTCTTCGATAATGACACCATCCTGATACGTTGCTTGGGTATTCTTGACTCTATTGTTCTCAACGACAATACCTGGCGCTGAGTTGATTATGATCGCTGGATACCCAAGATTGATGATGGTATTCCCTCGAACGACGAAGTTACGGAAGTACTCGGGAGAGGTGTAGCCCGTGGTAATCGAGAAGCCGTAGCATCCACCTGCAGAAGCGACCTGACTGATGGTGTTGTTCTCAAGAAGGAGGTTGTCCCACTGACCATGGAGTGTGAAGTTTCCTCCCGTACATACACCGTTCACGACAGAGTTATTGATGAACTGATTGCCGCGTACGATACCACCCCCTGCTCCTTGACTTGCACCAAAGTAGAAGCCGTGATTGAAGCCACTTCCAGAGAAGTTGTTCGCCTCAATGATGTTGTTTTCTATGAGGAAATCATTGAAGGAACCGAGGAGACCCATCGAGGTGTTATGGTGGATGTTTGAATTGCGAATAGTGAGATTGTCGACACCTTGTGTACGACTTGCACTTTGTGAATGAATGCCAATGGCAAAATTGGACAATTCAACATTCTCAATCACTACGTCATGAATCGTATCGCGAAGCCAGACACCCCATCCGGAACCCGCGCCAATTCCATTAATATTTCGGATCGTGTAGCCCCCATCATCTGTTGAAGCACCACCATATGTTCCGAACTCAAAAAGATTCATATTAGTACCAGCAGTACCATTGTGACGGAAGATTGGTGCAGCCCCACTACCATATGCATCAAAGGTAAGTGGTTGTGCTGTTGTCACATTGAAGTTCTGGAGATTAATCATGCCGGTAATCCACGCCCCGCCCCTCGCAAAGAGCAGATTAGTACCCGCCGGAAGCGTGTTGATATTGAACCCCGTGAGATCCCGCTTCGGCGCGCTCGCTGAGGTTCCTGCGTTCGCATTGTTCCCGGGGACACAGCTCGATGCTGCACCCGACTGACAGTCAGAGAAGTAGTACGTGGTACCACCTGATGGTGGAGGCGTCGTCGTCCGTGTCGCAGAACACTGTGCCGTCGTGCCACCATTTGTGCCTGCACAGCTCCACGTGTACGTACTCGTGTTCGTGGTGACGCTTGATGCGGTACCGACCGAGCAAAGATTTGAGGTTGGTGCTGATGAGAATGATTGGTTCGCGGACGTACCACAGGTACCGTTCGTTGGGGTTGGTGCAACGAGTGCGAATGATGCAGACACCGTTCTCGCTTGGGTCATCGACACAGTGCAACTTCCTGTTCCAGAGCATGCCCCTCCCCAGCCACTGAAGGTGTTCCCGGAAGATGGTGTTGCAGTGAGTGATACAGACGTACCTGAGGTGTATGTCTCAGAGCAGTCAGAGCCACAGGAGATACCGGTTGGTGATGAGGTGATCGTGCCATTTCCAGAGACACCGGTTGTGAGGGTGTACGTGGTTGGTGTTGGGGTCGGCGATGTGCCTCCTCCGCCGCCGCCTCCACCACCTCCTGAGGAGCGTGACGCACCGAAGGTCGCGGTGACGTTTCGATTCCTCGTCATGTCAACGACACACGTGTTCTTGAGTCCTGAACACGCACCACCCCAGCGGAGGAAGTACATGTCTGTCTGCGGTGTCGCGGTGAGGGTGAGTCGTGTCTTGTCTGGGACGACGAACGCACACGGTGAGAGGGAGCACGTGTGACCAGCAGATGTGGTGACCGAGCCCTTCCCGCGGAGCGTGATGGAGAGTGTGCGGTACCGTGTTCCTGCATCAACGGTCTGTGGTGAGATGCGAGATGGGGTTGCTGTGACGGTCGTGTTCGTTGTGTTCGTTGTACCCGAGGAGAGGAGCTTCGCATTGAGGTGGTTTCGTGTACTCGTGAGGAAGAGCCCTGTACCCTTCGTGAGGTTGTTCGGGGTGAGGATAGCGGATGCGTTCGCCTCTTGGTACCGGGTGAGGGCTGCTTGGGTGCCTGGACCGAATAACATGGTCTCTTGGCCTTTTGAGCC
>JACCDR010799018.1_pt1 | contig 15232 bp, 21 predicted proteins | sample 7446431 | NCBI WGS metagenome assembly JACCDR01 (sample SAMN15323443, study PRJNA562643) | freshwater metagenome | isolation source: river surface water | place: USA:Blue River Watershed | collected 2017-08-17 | reverse complement strand
GTCTTGCTTAAAGTCTGTGGACGCATATTTTATTCCCAAAAGAAAAGGGGATATACTGCTGCGCCACAATATACCCCCTTTGGAGATTAGAAACTAAAGCCCTGTTGTGGGATGTAGTATTCTACTTTAACAAGCCAAGGACCACCAGTAGTTTCAGCACCACTGGAAGTATACTTAACCTTATATAGAGTGTCAGCAGTTAGCTGTGCACCCATTGCTGAACCACCAGCGGCACCTACCGCATAGTAACCATCACCATTGGTCTTCATGTTAATGCTATCAATGATCTCATCAGCAGTGCCGGGGTTAGTACCGACATCGAGGATCGCAGACGTAGCAGCATCAGAGTTAGTAGAGCCGATGACATAAGCACCGACTACTACCGCACCCTTAGGAAGAACAAAACCATCAAAGGCTGTCGTGTCAGTGCGAGTGACTTGAACAACCTTTGATAGAACACATGATGCTGGTGGGGTGGTATAATTGACTACCTGATTAGGACGAACAGCCATTATATACCCCTACCTATTAAGCGCCAGCTGAGCCGTAGATGGAACGTGGATCTGACCAACCGAAGGAATAACGAGCAGTGGCCTTGAACTTGGCGTTCTCGGTATCAAAGTCATTATCCATCTCAAACTGATCACCACGACGCTCGAAGTACTTCAGACCATCCTTGACATTAGTCAGGATGAACCAAGCATCTGGATCAGTTAGGTAGTGGTTAGTAATGACATTACTAAAGATACCCATGTCCTTGAGAACGTTAGGATCATTTAGATCAGTACCAACACGACCATCAGAGCCAAGAATACGCTTAGCTTCAAATTGGAGTTGATAAGGAATAACAAGCTTTTCGGGCTTAGCAGCAATGAGCAGACCACGATCATCACGGAAACCAGCGATGTCGATAACGGCTTGCTCGAGAGCAGCTTCTGACATATCAGCAGCAGTGGCAATCTGGTTAGAGAAAGTACCACCAGCGACGTTGGGGTGGGAAGCGTTAATTAGGGAAACACCATCACCACCAGTGTATGAACCACTGAAAGCACGGTTGTAGATGTTAGCACCTACGATTTCCTTAGTTTGACGCATTGAGCGGGCAAGAGCCTTGGCCTTCTGTGCACCAACCTTACCATACTGATCATCTTCATAGATTTCACGAGTAATAATAAAGCCAAGAGCATACACTACATGGTTGTAGCGTGAGGTGAAGCCTTGACGCTCAGTGTCGTAAGTGATTGGAGCGCCTTCGTTCTTGACTGAAGCAAGACCAAAAGAGCTTAGACCGAGGTCTTCCTCATATGCACGATCAGAGGTATTTTTCTCGAACAGCTTATCCCATTCAACTGGGTAGTCGGCATATTCTTTACCGTAGATTGAGTTGAGGCCGGGCCACAGTAGTTTAGCAAAGGAGCTAGAAGTAATTACACCAGCAGACATTATTTATCCTTTCTTAATTATTAAACACCAGCGGTGCCAGTACCAGCGGATAGCTGTGCATTGTTGATCTTGACTAGAACCTTGGTGGAGTTACCAGTGATTTCATTGTCAGGACGCTGAACAACACCCATAATCTTAAACTGGAGAGTAGCAGTGGCAGCCTTGGTAGCCATGTCTAGTGCAGCAGCAGAAGTACCGGTAGTGGTAGAACCTGCTACAGTTGAGGTGTCAGCATTTTGACCGACATCAGCAACAGCAAAAGCATAAGCGGAGTTAGAGCCAGTTACGGCTTCAACTTCATAAATAACGTCTGGGGAATCACAGACTAGTACATATTGACCAGTAGATGCTGGGCGATATACTGGAGTGTCGAGGGCGACAGAACCAGCAGACATGTTACCAGCAACAGGATCAAACTTAGTATTAATAACACCAACAATAACACCTAGAACAGCAGCGCCTTGGGTAGCCTTGGTGACTTGCTGAATACCTTGTGCGTTTGCGTCAGCAGCCAGTTTGACTGGATCGCCTACGAACAGAGCAGTACCATCAGATGATGGAACATAGTAGATATTGGCTTGGCCGTTATAGGGGGAGCCAGATACGTGCTTTACAGGTTGAAAGCCACGAATTTTGGAAGTATTTGCCATACTTAAAATTTCCTTTCGGTTTTAGACATCCCCCAGATTGTGTTAATCACTTGATAGTTTTAGTGAACCATAATCCGAGGATGATTGAGTTTTCATTGCTCGCTCAGTCTCATTAATTAGTTTAGCTTTTTCAGCTTGATCTTCGTTGAACCACTCCTTCTTGATTCGCATCAAGTAAGAAACAGTACCATCATTAGACGTAACCTTTTTAGCAGAACCTAGATCTGAGGGATCAAATACACGAGAATCTCCTACAACCAGTTCGTCATCTTTTACGATTTCATAACCAGCAGCTTGGAAATTAGCAATACGACTGCCAGTATCATTTACAAAACGATAATGGAAGTTTTGGTCCTTTTCACCAGCAATACTCTGTGGACCACGCTGGACTAGTGACTTACGCACTGTGCGCTTTTCTTGAACTCGACTCATTATTTAACCCCTCTCATGGATTTGACTTGTGCAATAAACTCATCTTTGGTCATCGCACCAGTACGGACAAAGGTGTTCATGACTCGACGCTCATCGTCAGTTAGTTCAAATTTAGAACTTTTTGGAGATGACGTAGTATTTGTGCCCTCAACTGCTGAAGGTTTTTCCCTATTAGGATTCTTAAACTTATCTGCAAACTGTCGTTTAACTTGTGCAGTTACATACTTTAAAACATCTTCTGGGTCTAGGTTGGGATTACGTTGGGCATACCCCATACCAATAACATCAGCATATTCACGCATTTCAGCGTCAGCGCCGTACCATTTGTTCTCGGCAGTCCATTGCTGGAAGCGAGGATCAACACCCTTAGGTGCTGTTTCTTGGATAACGTCACGAGCTTTTTGCTCTGCCTTTAGATCGGTTAGAAGTTCTGTGGTTTCTAGATAACCATCAGAATTGCCTTCTTCCAGATGTTTCTTTTGAAGAGCTTTAAGCTCGTCAACAGCACGGTTATACTCCGATTGTTTAATCTTGGCATTATGCTCTTGTAGGAGCTTCATAGCTTTTTTAGTCTCTTTTAGCTCTTTGCCTAGAGTATCAATCTTGTTGAACAACTCACCGCGTTCTACGAATTCCTTAGCAGGCCGCCACTTGTTGGGATCACCTTCGTATTCTTCCTTAGGTTTCCATCCCTGTTCACGGGCTTCTACTTCGTAGACATCAACCTGTGGGGTACTCTCAGGTACTTCCGTGGTTGGGGTATCAATTACTTGCTTAGGTGCAGCTTGTTGGGTTTCTAGTTCCATGTCTATTCCTATTTAAGTACTGCTAGTACATCGCTATCATTAACAATGACATACTCTTCGTTGTCAGTGTCTTTTACCTTCTTACCAGCATATCGTGCAAAAGTAACACGATCACCTACTTGAAGGATGTCTGGTCCTCGACCATAATCTAGGAAAGCAGTTGGACCTACCTTAACGACAGTGCCGTACTCAACTGCTTGTTGCTCCCGTTTATCTAGTGCCAACTCGATACCCAGCGCCTTTGCTCGGCGGTAGGTTTCATCAGCTTCAATTGCATCATCTAACTTAATTAGAACGTGGTGCAGTAAAATATTAATGCTCATCTAGATCCTCAATCCGAAACTCTAACGCTTCTCGATATGCTTGGATAAAACCACGAAGGTAGTTATCCTCATGTGCATCCATACCAGCACGTGTGGATAAGATCTCTTTCGCTTCTTCGATTCGATCTACCATTGCTAGTTTAAATGCTTTAGTCACTGGATCTGATGACCAGTTTTGGAAATCACTTTGACTTACCCTTGCCATTGTTTACTGCTCCCTTCTGTAGAGATTGCTTGTTTGCTTCTTGTTGGTGCTGCATTTGCATCTGATGATTAGCATGTTGTGTTGCCATGTTCATCTGATTTTGTTGACCTTGTTGTACCAATGTTTGTTGATGTGCCTGTTGTTGCATAGCTATATCAGTTTGTGCTGCTTTGGCTTTCAGAATAGCTTCAACTTGTTTACCTTGAAGCTCCATCTGCATGAGTTTAGACTTGTGGGCTAACTCCTGCTCTTTAGACATTTGCTCCATCTTCAACTTCTCAGAAGCCATCTGCATGTCCATCTGAGCCTTCTGCTGATCCACCTGTGCCTTAGCTTGTACAGCTTCCATCTTTGGATCTGGCTTAGGTTGTGGTTGGATCATGTAGGTCTGTGGATCATCGACACCATGTGCTTCTAGGTACAACTGAGTAACTGCCATTGGGTTGATAGTACCTAATTGCAGGATCTGCATAATGGCTTGTGCCTTAGCTTGTTTCTCTTGTGAAGAAACAGCGTTAGGATCTGCGCCGGGTACAATATCTTCTTCTGGACCTTGGTAATCGTTTTGCTGTACTTCTTCGTCGATAACAGCAATGTATTCTTCAGGATTCATATATGTCCGATTAAGAACATAAATCTTACGGAACTCGGAAGCAAGTGATCGGTATACACGCTTATAAACAGCAGTGAATACCTTCATACCTTGCTCAATAGTGGCCATCGTCGTGGTAGCTGGGGTGTTCTGTCCGGGCATCTTCCCAACGAAGATTTCAGCAACAGAAGCTAGTTCCTTACCAGACTTCAACAGAAGATCTAGTAGATTAAACAGAACTTGGCTAGGCTCACGAACTGGTAAAGGGAAGATCTGTTTCTTGAGATCGTCACCAACAGCATTAACTGCTTTCCACTCACCGGGTTGGAATCGTTCCTGTCCCATCTTAATACGCAGACCCTTACCAATAAAGCCTGCTTGTAGGTTAGACAGAGAACCAGCATCCACTAACTGATTGATGATAGTATTACATGAGTTGTTAATTGGGCCTAATAGACGACCAAAACCAATATCGTAAAAACCACCATCAGGGTTAGGAATGAATCCATACTTGGTGTAGTACTGGATAGGCTCAATAGAAATGAGCTTACCCTTTTCATTGATTAGAACACCACTAGAATCAAAACGAGGGACGATACGCAGAACTTGCTTAGTGGTAGCATCGACAGTAACTACATAAGGTTCTGGGTAATCGTCTTCGTCTAAATCTAAATACGTGTGCTGCTCTAACAGAAGATACGGGGTTGTTTCTGCATCTGTGTTATTATTTTGAAACGCCTGATTAACAGAAGTAGTAACATCCTCTGCCTCAGAAACAGGATCACCTAGATCAACGTCTAAGTAAACACCCTGATTCTGGCGTTCCTTTACCTTGCGTTTACTGACATAGAATTGCTCAGTAACACGCTCGGCATCATCTAAATTACGACAAAAGTAGTTTACTACTAATGTCTTTGGTAGGACAAGCTTAGAACAGTTTTTCTGCTTAGCTGCATCCCAGTAAGTCTTTTTAAAGGCAGTGCCAGCGATGGGTAGAACCAGTAGCAACTTGTCCATATCCTCTTCCCAACCATCCATCTCGTCCAGAATCTGGTACGACATATGCTTGGAGATACGATCTGCGCGTTGCTTCTTTTGCCCATCTGGATCTTTACCAACAACACGACACTTAACGATCTGGTTATTAGATGGAACTAGTGTCGGGTAAGCTCGTGCAGCAAACTGCATAGCAGCAGTAGCAAGTAATGGGTACTTGATGTTGGCTGCACCAACCCAAGGATATGTCTTTTTGGAGGCAACCTGAAGAGCTAATTCAGTCCAGTTCTTTAGATCCTCTTCCCATTCCTCGCGTGAACGTAGATCAGTTTCATATCCAGTTACAACCTGATTACCAATCTCGATAAGTTTGTCTTCATCAAGATCTTCTGCTAGGTTGGTCGATTCTAAGATTTTTTCAATTTTCATTTAATAACCTGTAATTTCATCCCGGCCTAGATCATTATAACCAGAGTTGTTGTAGTCTTCGTCATACTCTTCTTTGTCTAATTCTGCTGTTGTTAAGCCCTCAGACATCTTATCAATCAGAATACCTTGATAGGCTAAGGCATCAACAGTATCATCATGCTTTGCTCTTGGGAAAGATAAGCATTCATCCTCAAAAGTAAGCCACCAATCTGCCTGCTTATCAAACTTGACCATACCTGCACGCATTCGTGCTTGGATGGATCTAGCTCGCTGGATCTTATCTTGTCTATGTGGTTTTAACATCAGGACATTCATATAAATACCTGATTCCATCATAGCACGATTTAGGTAAGGACCAATAGCTTTAGAGATTTGTGTGTCTTCAATACCAACAGCAATCGGATTATAAACCTTTTGCAGCGACAGGAGAGTAGCCACAATCTCGTCACCAGATAGACGCTCTCTGATACAATTAACAATATGTAATTGACCGTTTGAATCTAGACCACCAACCAATATGGCAGTATAGTCAGCACGTTCTTTCTCAGAGATCGCCAAGTCAGCGGTGACATAGAATTGTTTGTTTTTCTTTCTATCTTCTTCTGTTAGTGGTAAGAAATCGCCTTTACGGAAGTAGCGAATAGAATCATCAACAGGATTGTTCATGTACTCGCAGGCGTAGACTTCTGGCATACCCTGTTCTTGGAAGTCCTGACGAAGCTCTTCAAAAAATTGCTTTGTTTTTCTTTCTGGCCATAGTATTTTACTATAGTCGTGATTGTGTGCACGATAAAGTACTGTGCGCCACATACCTTTTTTACGCTTGGACCAAACCTTTAAATCCTCTACAACTGCATCCTTACTACGCTCATTAGGCATCAAAGAGCATAGAGGATCATCTAGGTTCATCACAGTACCTACCCAACGAATTTTACCTACCTCAGACCGACAAGGAATTAAGGCTCCGTAGATCCATTTCCGTAGTTTATCACGTCGATCTTTATTCGCTACCAATTCATCATTTAAAATGTCATCAATAACAATAAGATCAGGTCGTGACCCTTGCCACAGAAGACCTCGAAGCTTTTGTTCTGCGCCTTTGGCTATTATCCTAAACTTAGACTTATCATTAAACTCAACAATAATATCTGTCTCTGTGTCCTTTTCAAACACAACACCTTTTTCATTTATATTTAATCCAAATAATTGATGAATTTCGGGTGAATCATATAAAATCTGTTTTATTTGTCCTAAGAATAGAGCAGCTTGTGCTTCAGTATCTGCCACCAATAAAACAAATTTCTGTTGTCTGAATAGTAATGCACTTAACGTGTAGGTGATAGTTACAATTGTGGATTTTGCATGGCCCCGTGGTGCTGCCGCAGCCACAAACTTATCTTTAGAACAGCACAGTTCCCACAATTCTCGATGAAATGCAGCAAAACCAGATGCACTATCGTAATATTTAGTTAGACAGGAAGTAGCAAACCCCTCAATAATTTCAGGGGTTAGTACAGGCCAACTTATTGTTTTAGGTTGATCCACGTTTATTTAACTCCTGAAGCCTTTGGACTAGTTTTTGTCTATAGTCTTGTACTTCAGCAGTGACTTCTACATAACTTTTTGTTTTATGTAATGCAATAAAAATCTCAGCCTGCTCTCGTTTAATAACTAGGTAAGGCAATACCTGTTGTAAGATCAGAACTGCGTCGTCTGCCGACCACTTGACTTGATGTTCTTCTTTCCAAACATCTGATCGTTTTCTACTAAAGACTTTTCCATAGAATCGTGCGGTAATCCAAGAGATAAGAAGAACATTAGTATTGAAAATACTTAATTGCTTGTGTAGTGCTAAATGACCTCGTTGTGTTCTGGTAATAGAACAAGATATAGTACCCTCCCCATCAATGAGGCCAGCTAAGTAAGCAAGATCAGTATCTTTCATTTAGAGTTCTTTTCTCTTTTAGATGTTTCTGATTTCATAGAGCCATTAGAGCGTCGAGAGAATGAACGATTTTCGCCGGGATTCTGCACAAATAAATTAGCCAACCCATTCTTGCCTCCCTTTGAGACTGCTTTTTTATGACCAACATCACCTTTTAGTTTTGTTGGTGTAGTTCCTTTAGCTTTAGCCACAGTACTCCTAGCAGCATTACGCTGAGCGCGGTCTTTTACACGGTTCTTTTTCTTGGTGTGTTCCCAGTTTAGCTCGGCTTTATAGTCTCTTTTGCCGTTTTTCATAAAAGGCATTATAAATTCCCCTCGCTGACCCAAGTTCCCGGCGTGCCAGCAACAGTACAAACCCAACCTTTCGGAGAGCCGACTGCTGGCTGATTATTGATACAACGATCCCCCTTGGCCCATGTTCCTGTCGTTGGCGCAGTATTCAGGCTAATAATCTGTAACTCTTGGAAAGATACGCCATTACTACCAATGGAAATAATTGACGATGCCGCAGGCAATGCGGTGCTTGCGATTTCATCAGTAGATTTCGCAATGCCAGAGATCGTCCCGGAAATATTAATCTTCCCGTAGTTAATGGTTCCGGTCATATCAGCAGAACCAGTTGTCATCGTAATGCTGTTGATCCCCTCATAGGTGCCACGAGGCAAGGCAGTGGCCGTGCTTCCGTTCTGGATCATCTTGCAGTTGCGATATGTCGCAGTGCTTGAGGTAATTTGCAGCTTTACCGTTGATTGCGTTGTGACGAAATGGCAATCATTAAATATCGGGTTCTGTGATGAAAAGTCAGCAAGCGCCGCGTTAAATTTTGCGGCAGTGCCATTGAATGATTTATCAGCAGAGAAAGTGCAGTTATTGAACCTAACACGATCCGCCTCAGTCGTGGCGTTGTAGCACTGAACAGCGCCACCAGCGATTAGGCAGTTATCAAACACAAGTCGCGGCTTTTTCGGCCAGATTGCATTTTGCGTCGTGCCGTAGAACTGACAGTCAATGAAGCGCACGTCAGCAGAGTCGCCCGTATCAGCGACCATTGCATAGCCTGTGTTGTTTCCAAACTCGCAATTGATAAACAGGCCGCGTCGATTAACGGCTGACTCGGCTTCAATGTCCAAGCCTGCGCCAGGGCTAGACGCGAGAACACCGCCTAATCCAGTATTGACGGCCTTGCCCATGTTGTTGAATTTGCAGTTGATGGCAGTCAAGCCGTTGCCACCAATCCATGACAACCCTTGCCGACCATTGTATTCAGACACCACGTTGATCAATGTCTTTGGCCGAAGCTCTCCGCCTTCAACCGCGCCCGTATAGCCGCACGAAATACCATCAGTGCCGTGGTGATGAACATAAACATTCTGCGCATAGAAAGACGAATTGCCATTTTCGACGATGCCGTAAGCCATGCGTTGATAGCCAGTATCGCCCCACTGGCCACCGACGGAAAGGTTCGCCAAGTTGCCATCAATCTCAAGTATCCCAATGATCGCAACGCCACCGGAATTATCATCAAGTTGAAATACGACACCCGGATCAGCGCCGTAATTCTGATTTGTGTTTGGCATCGCAGGCGCGTTAGCCAATCCAGTAACCGGATCAAATGAGCCAAATTTCAGGCCATCGGCCATTTTGATTTTCGCGCCTTGAGACTCAATGATTACTGGCTTTGTGCAGTTTTGAATTTTTACAATATCCGCGCCGCGATAAGCGTAACCAAGACCGTTTGAGCCAGCAAAAGTCTGTTTGCCAACAACATAAGTTCCCGGAGGAAGTATTAATTTCCCCCCATCATTCGCAACAATTGCAGCAGCTGCGGCTGCGAAAGCATCTGTGTCGTTAGTTATTCCATCACCGATAGCACCAAATTGTGCATCTTTAACCGAGAAAACTTTGCTATTATTAATATCTTTTACTAGGTCATTAACACCATTTAACCAATCCGAGGTAATGGTAGTACCAGAAGTGAACTCGACATCAGTAAATGCTGTCATCTTTTATTCCTTAATTACATATGTACCATCAGCTTGTTGTTCAACAGTTTCACCTTCGATAACCTTATCAACAAGATCATCGAATTTGTCTTGTTTAATCTTACCAGTAACGAATTGAGCAAACTGGTCGGCTAGGTTTTGAAGTTGAACAGCAGTAGAACTCTGCTCGACAATCTTGGTTGGTTGTTTACGAATTAACTGCCGTTTATCCATCAAGGAGTTAAATGCAGTGTTCAAATCACGTAGTTTTGCTGGCATGATCTTTGTCTTACCAGTCTTTGGATCGTACATGTACTCGCCATTTTCGATGCGGTCCATGACTTGATCTAATGCTTTGTCCAGAGCTTTACTAAGCTTAGCGTCAAGACGCTCATAGTCCTCGCTCTGGATCTCTTTAATCTTTTCTTTCCACCAGTCTTTCTTTGCCCAAGTACGGACGGTTTCGACTGGGATATTTGCTTGTTGTGCAGCAACACTAACGGAGCCAGTAGCGATGTAAATACTGATAGCTTCTAAGCGTTTTTTCTCTGACCAATTTCCGCGATCTGTCTGAGACATATCATTGCGTTTTGGTGCTGCTACATACCGCCATCTACCTCCAGCCATATAACCTCCTCTTTGGATAAACTGACACTGTATACTTCTATTATAACACAGGGAGAGTAAATCTGTCAACAGAATAATGAAGAAAGGACAGAAATAAATTTCTGTTAAACAGTGTAAAGTATCTAGACAGTATAAAGTATTTATGTTATAATCTATTATAGTAATATATATATATATAATACTTAATATAAAGACAATAATATGTCTTTTATATTATTGGATTTATATTTAGTATTATTAGTTATTATGAGTATATAGGGTTTATCTATATACGAAATAATAACTATATATGTTTTTATATTATAGTATTAATTAAGTTATATAATTAATAATGTGTCCACATGCGAGGGGTGGTACACACCGCCCTGAGCCACAAGTGTCAAATGGCGTAAATAGCCTAATGTAGCTATCTAGACTACCTTGTTTTGAAAATACCCCCAAATTTTGTTAAGGTGTGATTCACAATATATTAGAGTTATAAGTTTTCCCCCCACCTACCCCCTTTTATAGCCCCCTCTAGATGAGAATAATTCTTGTTTAAATTTACCCACTCTAATTATCAATGTCCCCCATTCATCTCTCCTCGGTTTGTATTCTACATAATACAGCCTCATTCTCTCCTCATATAATCCTCAACAATGCTATACAATCGCTCTGTATTACACGATCTCTCTCTTACCTATATCTACCCACTACCTTTCTATTTAAATTGATTATACGTTGATTGTGTATGTTTTAGAACAACAACATCTGCTTGCTGTTTAACGGACAATAACTCCGTATGCTCGCTCCGCAAGTCAACCTGCTACGCAATAACAGCATTGCTCCGCAGGACTCACTTCGTGAGTAACTTGCTACACTGTGCTACTTCGTTCTTATTGTCCTACAGCAATCATCTGTGATTGTTGTTTTATTTTATTTAAAGGAGTTAATTATGCTTGACAAACTATATACATGGTCGATCATTATCCTATTAACCTTCATTCTATTAATTGTACCACAACTAATAGACAACCTCTGATACTATCATCTTCTAACCACTTCCATCGAGGTGGTTACTGGATGCATTGTGCATCACAACTCATTACTCACATACCTGAAAGGAATTATCATGTCATTCATCAACTCTATCCGCCGTGCCATCGCTCAAGCCATTGCTCCTGAAACCACCATCTCTACACCCACCGCTGCCGATCACCAAGAGGAAAAGCACTTCGAGCAACAACGTATCTCTGGTCGTGTTTCTCAGTATGCACCAAAGGTCGGTCATCAAGACGTCCTGCGTGGTAACATCTCTGTCAATGATATCTCTGACCTCTGCTCTGATTACAGCAAGGGTGCAATCTGTTCCCTTGCATGTTGGTCAGCACTAGCCAAAGGTTTCAACACCTACATCAAGAATCCCAAAGATATCAAGCTTGAAGCCTTCCTCTCAGAATTTCATGCTTGGAATGCTGTCTCTCCTAATCAAATGGACGAGGTTGCTGTACTCGAAACTATCGCCCGTCTAACGCAGGTAGCACCAGCCAAAGCCAACGAACAAACCGATGCCATCATCGCTCGTGTTCGCAAAGTCTCTGTCACTGAACTGCGTGCAGAACGTGAGAAAAAAGCAAAAGCCGATACCGCACGGCGCGAAGAACAACTCGAGCAATTTGCAACCATTGTGTGGTCACATGTCTTCTCAGAGCACAACTTCGAGATGCCAGCAATGAAAGCAGAAGCCAAGTTGATTGACACCATGCAATGGATCGCCAACTGGCAGAGCAGCAACCCAGCAGCCCAAGCATCTGAACTTCTGTTGCTTGAATCTGATCTCAATCTTGTCCGTAAACTTGCAACACGGGATGTTGGTAACAACGATAGTTTCGTTGATGGTACTCTGTCCGCAGACCACATGATGTTCCAAAACGAACGAGCCGCCTAACAACCAACACCACAAGCCCACGGTCGGTCATCCGGCTGTGGGTTTTTTTATGCCTGTCCAATTAGGACGGGGCAGGAGGAATCTACCATATCAAATGCACTTTTCGTAATATATATGGCGGCGATTTCCACAAACAAAAGGAGATTATTAAGTTATGTCAACATGTCTCATAACTGATCCACATGTTTTAGTCTTAATAGGATTCATTATATTTAATATCTGTTTTATCTTGCCAATGACAATCCTAATCTTATTTATTGCGGTTAAAGACTAAAACATTCACAATCGCTCTACAATCGATTATTTTTGTATCACCTAGGTCTACCCCTTAGTAACATCCTTAAAATCGATTCTAGACCCCTTCCTGTAAATCCTAGAGGTATTTATTATGCAATCCAAACGAAAAGAAACAACAATCCCAACCTACCCACGCCTAATGGAAAGTAAACAATACCACTATGTTATTTTATTTACTAAAGAACAATGTGGTACAGTTATCAACAGTGCAGATTTAGATTACCCAGTAGGATACACAAGCAATGACTGGAGAATGTTAAACTACAAAGACTTTGATGGGGTCATTGAACTTAGTAATAACGGCTAAATTATGCTGAACAAAGAAATCTTCTATTTAATTGAGGATGCATATGGAACAAATGCTGCTGCAATTAGCGCCAAACAACTTGGTGTTCCACTCGCGCAAACCCAACTCTGGATCAGAACAAGACATGGCAAACAAACACCACCATATTCTAGCAAAATGCTACGACAAAAGAGGTCGTTTGTTAGCTGCCGCTTTTAACGCTTACTCTAAAACTCATCCACTACAGGCTCACTTAGCCAGAAAGGTCGGTCATCCTGAGCGTCAATACCTTCATGCGGAAATCCATGCAATACTTAAATGTAAAGGCAAGCCCATACACAGAATCAGTATTGAGAGATATAATGCGGCTGGACTACCAGCTAATGCTCAACCATGTCCCGTCTGTCAAGAAGCAATAAAAGCTTTTGGGATTAAAATTGTGGAATACACAAAATGATTACACAAGAGATTAAACTTTACGATGAGCCAAAACCGGCTTATCAAGCACAACAAACATACTCGCACAAAACAGAACACCATTCAATCGCCGAAATCACTCGTGCCATCCTCGATGGACAAAACGCACGTATTCGTATTGGTGATAAGTACAAATACAAACACAGTGGTCTTGTTGTAAACATTCTTGGAATGGAAACAGATCCATCCAAGGTTAATTCTTATGGTGGTAATCCTGCCATTTATCGTGGTCAACGTCGTGCGTCTTACAACAACTCAATGGTTGAGTTTATGTATACTGTTGAAGAACTACTAGATATGGAGAAGGTATATGAATAAGCACATCATAATTAAGAAAGCTAATAACGTCATTGATGTTTTTCATGGTCAAGAAGGCTGGGAAAAACAAGACTGGACTCGTTTTCTTCTTGTTAAAGGGTTTCTCAAATACATCAATGGTGCTCAAATGAGTACCAACGATTTCTTCTTTGTTAAAAAGGAGCTTGGATTATGATGCACATTGTTATGATCAGTCCTCATGATATTGAGGTATTGAATGACACTTATCAATATAATTCAAACAATCTTGTTTATTTTGCCAACAAACGTGATGCCGATAAGTACATGGCATACTATAGAAAACAATACCCAGAAAAAACAATCTGTTATTACAAACTAGTAGAATACCACAAAAGTAAAAAAATCCAAGAGCCTGTCTACGAAAGTTCTGCTTTCATTGTCAATGATCTTGGTGAGGTATATCCAAAATGAATTTGTTCTCTACAGAGCATAGTTTAGATCCGTTTGGTTTGTTTAATGTAGTATACATTAATAAACCAGAAGACATGGACAAATCAGGTGTTCTTATTCTATGGGGCGGTGCTGATATTGGTACATCTCTATATGGTGAGAAACCCAACAGTCAATGCTTTACCCGCGACCCATCTCGCCGCGATCTAGCAGAAATCGCTTTAATTAAACACGCTGTTAAACTCGACATCCCCATCATTGGTGTGTGCCGCGGAGCGCAGCTTGCTTGCGTTATGGCTGGTGGTAAGCTAGTGCAGCATATTGATAATCATGGGGTCGGTCATACCGTCACACTACATGATGAGGATGATGTCAAAATTCGTTGTAACTCATCACACCATCAAATGATGCTACCACCCAGTAGTGCTAAGATTCTAGCTACATCAGACAGCACCACAGGTCTTGGTGAGTATAACAAAGCATTACACATTGATCGTGTTAATGAAGTTGTTTACTTCCCAAGTATCAATGCCTTAGGCATTCAACCACACCCCGAATGGCAATCATCACCAATTGAGTTTAATGATTATTGCACAAGAAAGATTAAGGAGTATTTGCTATGACCTTTAACTTAGCATTAGGCTGGGGCTTATCCACAGCACAAATTCTACAAGAATACCCACAATGTGCTATAAGAGATACAGATAACTTCCGACAACGAAATATTAGCTGTGGTTATGGTACAATCTATAATATGTGGGGCGACTGTGGTACACTACTACTAGACGGAGCCAATAACATTAAAAAACAAGATCTAAAAGTCTTAATGGAAATTGCTTCTAGATGTGGGTTCAATAAAATCTTTGCCACAATTACTGATTATAACTATCAAAATCGTGCCAAAAACCAACGTGATATGTTTAAATCGTTGGGCTGGCGTTGTGTTGATTCTAGTAACAGTAATCGAACTCCAGAAAAAGTTAGTTACAGTATGTTCCTTCGTATTAAAGATCCAATCCAAAAAGGATATTAATCATGTTTAAAATTGGCTGTGATCCTGAACTCTTCATCAAGTCAAAACAAT
>JACCDR010011728.1_pt1 | contig 15232 bp, 17 predicted proteins | sample 7446431 | NCBI WGS metagenome assembly JACCDR01 (sample SAMN15323443, study PRJNA562643) | freshwater metagenome | isolation source: river surface water | place: USA:Blue River Watershed | collected 2017-08-17 | reverse complement strand
CCAGTAGACACCAGTAAACGCACGTGGCTGATTGCCTCGACATGCGCCGGTGCAGTCGGTGGTGCAGCAGTTGCTGTGCCTTTCGTTAGTACATTCCAGCCCTCCGAGCGCGCCAAAGCTGCCGGTGCGGCCGTCGAAGTTGATATCTCCGCTCTGAAGCCAGGCGAGAAAATGACAGTGGAATGGCGCGGCAAGCCCGTGTGGATCGTCAAGCGCACCCCAGAGCAGTTGGAGTCTTTGAACAAGACCGAGTCACAGTTGGCCGATCCAGGTTCTGAGCGTAAGGCTTATCCAAACCCTGATTACGTGAAGAACCAACATCGCTCCATCAAGCCTGAAATCTTCGTGGCTGTGGGCATTTGCACGCACTTGGGCTGCTCTCCATCGGACAAGTTTCAAACAGGCGCACAGCCTTCTCTGCCAGATGATTGGTTGGGTGGTTTCTTGTGCCCATGCCACGGTTCAACCTTTGACATTGCTGGTCGCGTGTTTAAAAACAAGCCTGCACCAGACAACCTCGAAATCCCGCCACACATGTATCTGACCGACACCAAGCTGTTGATTGGTGAAGACAAGAAAGCCTGATAGGACACACCATGGCTGAATTTAAAGAAATCTCCCCCAACGCCAGCGCTGGCGAAAAACTGTTGAACTGGGTGGACAACCGCTTCCCAGCTTCAAAAATGTACAAAGAGCATCTCTCCGAGTACTACGCACCCAAGAACTTCAACTTCTGGTATTTCTTTGGCTCATTGGCGCTGTTGGTGCTGGTCATCCAAATCGTGACCGGTATCTTCTTGGTCATGCACTACAAGCCTGATGCCGCTTTGGCGTTCGGCTCTGTCGAATACATCATGCGCGATGTGCCATGGGGCTGGTTGATCCGCTACATGCACTCCACAGGCGCTTCGGCTTTCTTTGTGGTGGTGTATTTGCACATGTACCGTGGCCTGATTTACGGTTCATACCGCAAGCCTCACGAATCGGTGTGGGTGTTTGGCTGTGCCATCTTCTTGGCATTGATGGCTGAAGCCTTCATGGGTTACTTGTTGCCATGGGGCCAAATGTCCTATTGGGGTGCTCAAGTGATCGTGAACTTGTTTGCGGCTGTGCCTTTCATCGGTCCCGACTTGGCTTTGCTGATCCGTGGTGACTACGTGGTGGGCGACGCCACATTGAACCGTTTCTTCAGCTTCCACGTGATCGCTGTGCCACTCGTCCTGTTGGGCTTGGTGGTGGCACACATCATTGCATTGCACGAAGTGGGTTCTAACAACCCAGACGGCGTTGAAATCAAAGGCCCTAACGCACCGAAAGATGCCAACGGCCATCCTCTCGACGGCGTGCCATTCCACCCTTACTACACCGTGCACGACATCTTGGGCGTGAGCGGTTTCTTGTTGGTGTTCAGTGCTGTGATTTTCTTCGCGCCTGAATTCGGTGGCTACTTCCTCGAATACAACAACTTCATCCCTGCCGATCCATTGAAGACACCGCTGCACATTGCGCCAGTGTGGTACTTCACGCCCTTCTATTCGATGTTGCGTGCGATCACCAGCGAAATGATGTACGCCTTGATCGCTTGCGTTTTGGCTGGCGCTTACTTTGGTGCTGTAAAGACCAACTTGCCAAAAGTCATCAAAGCTGGCGTAGTGGGTGCCGCCGTGTTCGTGTCCATTCTCATGCTCTCCATCGACGCCAAATTCTGGGGCGTGGTGGTGATGGGCGGCGCAGTTGTGATTCTGTTCTTCTTGCCATGGTTGGATAACTGTGCAGTGAAGTCGATCCGCTACCGTCCTGACTGGCACAAGTACATGTACGGCGTGTTCGTTGTGAACTTCATCGTCTTGGCCTATTTGGGTGTGCAGCCACCATCACCGATTGGTGAGCGTGTGTCGCAAGTGGGCACCTTGTTCTACTTTGGCTTCTTTTTGTTGATGCCAATCTGGAGCCGTATCGGCGAAACCAAGCCAGTGCCAGACCGCGTGACCTTCACGCCTCACTGAGATTCACGGAGAACATAACCATGAAAAAAATCATTCTCAGCTTGGCATTGGCCCTCGGTGTGGTTGCAGGTGCGCAAGCATCTGGCGACAGCATCGCTTGGGACAAAGCGCCTAACAAAATTAACGACATGGGCGCTTTGCAAAATGGCGCCAAGATCTTTGTCAATCACTGCTTGAACTGCCACTCAGCCGCTTTCATGCGTTACAACCGCTTGAAAGACATCGGTTTGACTGAGCAGCAGATCAAAGACAACTTGTTGTTCACGACCGAAAAAGTCGGCGACACCATGAAAGCCAACATTGACCCTAAACAGGCCAAAGAGTGGTTTGGTGCAACGCCTCCTGACTTGACCGTGATCGCACGTTCACGCGCTGGCCACAATGGCACAGGTGCAGACTATCTCTACACCTACATGCGCACGTTCTACCGTGACGAAACCAAGCCAACCGGCTGGAACAACTTGGTGTTCCCTAACGTGGGTATGCCTCACGTCTTGTGGGAGTTGCAAGGCGAGCGTCGTGCGGTGTTTGAGTCGCACGATGGTCAACAAGTGTTCAAAGGTTGGGAGCAAATCAAGCCCGGCTCCATGAATGAGCAAGAGTACGACCAAGCCATGGCTGACCTGGTGGGTTACCTGACATGGATGGCTGAGCCTGCCCAAACAACCCGTACACGCCTCGGTGTGTTTGTGTTGTTGTTCTTGGCTGGTTTCATGTTCATTGCATGGCGCTTGAATGCTTCCTTCTGGAAAGACATCAAGTAATTTGCACAAATTCGGCAACAGGCTTTGTGCCTGTTGTCACCTCACGGAGTGACAGGTTTGCCTGCCACTCTTTTTGATTTTTAGGAGCTGCCCATCATGATGGTGCTTTACTCGGGAACCACGTGTCCCTACTCACATCGCTGCCGTTTTGTCTTGTTTGAAAAAGGCATGGACTTTGAAATTCGCGATGTCGATCTTTACAACAAGCCCGAAGACATCAGTGTGATGAATCCATACGGTCAAGTGCCAATTTTGGTTGAGCGCGATTTGATCTTGTATGAATCCAACATCATCAACGAGTACATCGACGAGCGCTTCCCACATCCACAGTTGATGCCTGGCGACCCTGTTGAGCGTGCTCGCGTGCGTTTGTTCTTGTTGAACTTCGAAAAAGAGTTGTTCACACACGTGTCGACTTTGGAGTCTCGCGCTGCCAAAGCCAATGACAAAGCATTGGAAAAAGCCCGTGCCCACATCCGTGATCGTTTGACACAGTTGGCCCCCGTGTTCTTGAAAAACAAATACATGTTGGGTGAGAACTTCTCTATGCTCGACGTGGCGATTGCACCACTGTTGTGGCGCTTGGACCACTACGGCATCGATTTGTCGAAGAACGCAGCACCGTTGCTCAAGTACGCTGAGCGCATCTTCTCGCGCCCAGCCTACATCGAGGCGTTGACGCCTTCTGAAAAGGTCATGCGCAAGTAAAGTCGTATGTTGAACGCTCCAGACGCATCTTCTACCCGTCCTTATCTGCTGCGTGCTTTGCACGAGTGGTGCACGGACAGTGGCTTCACGCCATATCTGGCGGTCTTGGTGGACGAGACTGTGCAAGTGCCTTTGGAGTACGTCAAAAACGGTGAGATTGTGCTGAACGTGGGCTATGACGCCACGGCCGGTATGACACTGGGCAATGAATACATTGAATTCAAAGCCCGTTTCGGTGGCGTGCCGCGTGACATCATCATTCCCGTCAATCGGGTGATGGCGATTTATGCACGCGAAAACGGTCAAGGTATGTCTTTCCCGATGGGTGCTGCATCAGCCGAGGCAGTGCCCGTTCAAAAGAAATCAACGCCAGCTCGCCCAGTCTTGAGTGCGGTGGAAACATCGCACACAGATGCTGGCTCTGATGATGAGCCCCCAACACCCACCACGCCAACTTCGCGTCCAGCGCTGACGCGCATCAAATAAGACAAATAAGTTAGGTTAGAATACTGCCTGCGCCGCTTTAGCTCAGTTGGTAGAGCACCCGCCTTGTAAGCGGTAGGTCGTCAGTTCGAATCCGACAAGCGGCACCATTCCCTAAAGACCTGACACCCTCAGGTCTTTTTCTTTTGGGTCTTACCCCCTGTTTTCGCGGGGTTCCAGAGGGTGTTGCGTGTGTCAGCCCAGCCCTGTTGGCCGCATTTATCGCTGTCAGGGGCCTCATGACCGTCTCAGTTCTCTGTTTTTGCGTTGGTCGTAGTCACCGATAGACCGAGATTTGATGCGGCTTGGCGAGGCGGTGGTTTGCACCGCAGCCATACATCTCGGGTCATAAGAAAACCGCGCCCCACCAGTCACTTTGACAGGTTATCCAGCAACTCCTCCTGTTCGCCCCAGTGATAGGGGAGCGTTTTGCGCACAAAGAATTGCACGGACAAGCCGATGGGGCCTTTGCCCTTCGCGATGGCTTCGACGTAGTGGGGAGCCAGCCGAGCCAGCTTCATGAGCTTGTGAACCCGTACCTTATCCGTGCCCTCGCGCTTGGCAATGTCCACCAGGTTGGTCACCTTGCCGCTGTCGATCTGCTCTTGCCAATACAACGCCTTGCACAGCGACTTCATCAAATTGGCGTCCATCTGGGCCTGCCAGTTGGTGGTGGCGCAGTCCGGGTTTTCTTCGGGCTGAACAATCACCTTGCTAAAGCGATGGCGAACAATCCGGATGGGGACGACGGTGGTGAATTGAAACTGAGCACCATCCATGATCTGGCGCACCTGCGCTTGCCCGGCTTGTTCAATGACCTGTTTGCCCTTCATTTCATCTCTCCTTCATTCCATTTCGGCCAGCTCTGCGCCGATGCTGTTGGGTTGAAACTCGCCGACCAGGGCCTGCCAGCCCATCGGGTGCCATTGGATCTCGATGGCGTCCGCCGTGAACTGCACCCGTCGAATCAGCAAGTTGACGATCCGGCTTTGCTCTTCGGGAAAGAGTGAGGGCCAAATTGCGCCCAGATTGCGCATGGCCAGGACCACCTCCGCCTCGTCCATGGGTTGGGGCATGGCCTGAACCGCATCCCAAACGGCCTGAATCGAGGCTGGGGATTGCAAAGCCTGCAACACCTGCTGGACCACGATACCCTCGAGTTGCTCGGCATTGATCGAGCCAAAGGTTTCATCGCTTTTGCCAAATCGCACATATTGCAGGTCGGCGTAATACCGATAGCGCTTTCCACCGGCAGAGGTTTTGACGGTGTAGCTTGGCACCATGCGGTTGCCGTTGGGCGCATAAACCAGACCGCGCAGCAAGGCCGGGGGACTTTTGCGGTGGAAGTTTTTGGAGTGACGAACTTTCCTGTCAACGCCAAGCAGCGCGTGAACCGCATCCCATAGTGACTGATCGATGATCCGCTCATGCAGACCGGGGTGGCTCTGGCCCTTGTGGGTGATCTCACCCAGATAAATCCGGTTGTGCAGGATTTGATACAGAGTCTGCTTGGAGAACAGCCTGCCCTTGCGTGTCTTGATGCCCTCAGCGATATAGCGCTGCACCATGCCGGTGATAAAAGGGTCGGCAACGAAATCACTGAACATGCGTTGCACGAGCGCGGCATCTTCGGGCACCACCAACAGGCGTCGGTTCTCCACCCGATAGCCCAGAGGGACCGGTCCACCCATGAACATACCCTTGGCCTTGGAGGCCGCGAGTTTGTCGCGGATGCGCTCACTGGTGACTTCACGCTCAAACTGCGCAAAGGAGAGCAGCACATTGAGCATGAGCCGCCCCATCGAAGTGGCAGAGTTGATTTGCTGCGTCACGGCGCTGAAACTCACGCCGGTGCGATCAAAGATTTCAACCATCTTGGCAAAGTCAGCCAGTGAGCGCGAGAGGCGATCAATCTTGTAGATCACGATCATGTCCACTTTGCCCAGCTCGATGTCCCGCAACAGGCGTTGGAGCGCGGGGCGCTCCATGTTGCCGCCCGAGTAAGCCGGATCGTCATAGTCGTCAGGGACCGTGATCCAGCCCTCGTGGGCTTGGCTTTTAATGAAGGCGTGACCGGCCTCCTTTTGCGCATCAATCGAATTGAACGATTGGCTGAGCCCTTCGTCGGAGGAGACCCGGCAGTAGACAGCGCAGCGTTTAGGTTTCAGGATGGGCGCCTGTGTCATCGCACCACCTCACGCTTTTTGGGAGTTTCCTTGCGCAGTCCAAAGAACACCGGGCCAGAGCGGTGGGTGCCCGTGATGAAGCGCGCAATCATCGAGAGACTCTTGAAGGCTTTTCCTTGGTATTCAAATTGACCATCGGGCAGCACGACGACACGATGTTCGTGTTCACCGTAATGCCGAACCAAAGCGGTGCCCGGCAGCAACAACAGCTCCGCAGGGTTCTTGGCAGTGTGGATGTTCGAGTGCTTCTCACCCATGCGGATGAGCCGACGCTTGAGATCGGCATCTATGCCACCGTAGGCCTGCTCCTGGATCTTGTAAGCGATCCGGTTGATCACGTAATCTCGGCTCCAGGTGCCAGGGCGCTTTCTGAAATGCGTATCCCACAAGGCCCAGAGGTCTGTCATCTTCATCGATGCCAGACTGCTGAGCTGGGCGGTGATACCCGCATCGTTGTATCTGCGTGTGTGCGTCATCTCAGTCCTCCCAGATCTGCGTGCCATCGAAGGTGATCCACAGGCGAGCGTCATCGACCGTGGCCATTTCGCGCACGGCAAGACGGGTGGCGCGGTTGTGGCCAACCTTGCCGGTAAAGCGGTAAGCCTGGCCTGCATGCTGCACACGCACGGGGCCAGCGGCATCAAACTCGACCTGCACAGGCATGGCCCCCCTGGGGCGGTTGTTGGTGTCCGTCACCAGCGTGGTGAGGATGTTTCTTGTCATGGTTGTTTCCTTTCTGAGAGGGGTTTGCGGACCTGTATGAACGCTTCATTGCGGGCATAAGCCAAGTCCAAAACCCGCTCTGTTTCAATCTGTCGCTTGGTTCTGACTGTCAGGGCCCGCCATGGGTTGACTGCTGGGCGGTTCCATGGATGGGCTGCCATCCGTCTGGCCAAGCAAGGTTTGGGGATGGCCGGTGCGCTTGTCCAGCACCTGCAAGAAATGCACTTCACCATGCCAGTGGGCGCAAGCCACATCGGTGTCGGATTCATCCGAAGGCAGAAGCCACCCCGTCACCCCTTCGGGCAGCTTCGAGAAATCTTCAATGCCCCGGATCAGGCAGTGGAAAGCGGCCCGCTGTGTATTGGCAAATTTCAAGATGTCTCGCGGAATCTCGGGAAAGTTATCTGTGCTGAGGATCGGCTGCCAGATCAGCAGGCGATTGGCATTGAGCCAGGACATCACGCGTTGTTCAATGGTGTTTTGCATGCGTAACTCCTTCAGCGGCGGACAGGCAGACGCATGGCCCGCGTCCAGGCCTTTTTGACCTGGCGTGCCATGCGGTTGGCGAGGGTGCGCAATTGCCACTGCCAAGGCAACGCACGAGCCGCACGCAAAGACTGAAGCTGTGGGCGCAGTTGTGGCCGTGTATGAAAGCTCGCCTGCCGACGCCGCCGTTGGGCTTTGACAATGGGAGCTAACTCATCAGTGACTGCGGCAGGCTCACGGTGCGAGATTGCCTGGAGCGCAGGCACTGGCTTAGCGGATGCTGTTGACAAAGTTTGTTCAATCAGTGTGGCGCGGGCGTGTGTGGGCAGCTGGGCCAAACCCTGCTGAATGTTCGAGGCCAATTGCTGGGACTGGGCAAACGGATTGCTGGCATCCAGTCGGGAGGTTTTGATGTCCATGGTGATGTCCAATGTGTGTTCAATTTAGGGGTGGCCGGTTTTCTGCAATGCCGTTCACAGTCAGCACCGGCCAGGCGTTACGCGACATGGGCAAAGGATGGTTGCGCTGCAAGGACGCAACCACAGCAGGTCATGGATATGTCGCGGCTGCCCATCACCTGCTGTTGCTCTGTGCTTCAGTCGTCCAGGATTTCGGATGACAGCTCATCCTGAATGGCCTCGACCACCTCATCGGGCAGTTCGATTTCCAGCTTGTTGGGCATGCCCTGGTAATGCAGGAGATAGGCCGACACACTGGCCTTGGCAAAAATGGCTGCAAGGCTGTGGATCTGCTCTTTCATCTCCACCTGCGCCACCGTGGCACGGCAGTGTTTAAACACTTGGATGGCCTCTTTCAGCTGTGCGGGAACGGCGCTCAACTCGTCTTTGATGGTCTGAATTTGCTGCGCCAGTTGTGCCTGAGCGGTTTTGGCCACGCGCAATTGAGTGTCGATACGAGCCACGGATTCCGGGACGGGTTGATCTGCGTCCGATGCAATCAGCGCCTGACCGGCCCGCTCGATGTCCGCGTACTGCTGTGTCTCCAATGACGTGATGCGGCTCGTGAGCTTGTGGGACTGCTCTTCGAGTTGACGCAGATGGTTTTGCAGTCCTTGGCGCAAGGTGCGTAGCGCGGTCCATGTGCGCTTAGCCTCCTTGAGGTTTTCAGCGGCATTGACGATGGCCGAGAGTTTGTTGATCTCCCGCTGAAGATCACGTACGGCGTATTCCAACGTGCCAATCAAGACCCGTGCAGCATCGGCTTGACGGTTCAAAGCGCTTTCTGTTTCGCTTCGAAAGTGCCGATTGGGGAAGCGGGCTTCCTCATTCGCCAGGTCTTGCAAATAGGCGCTCAAGTCCTCTCGCGCTGTTTGCAATGCCGATTCTTTGGTCGACAGCTCGAGTTGCAGGCGTTGATAGTCGGCCTTGACGCCTGCCAGATAGCTGGGGGCCTTTTTGGTGAAGGGGTTGAGTTTCATGATGGGAGTCCTTTCGAAAATGAGAGTTGGGTCAGGGAGCCATGTGTTTATTCACGGTGCGCCCCATAGCGGTTGCCGCCCACAGAAACGGGGTTGACGCTGGGCGGCGTGACGTCGAACGTTCGGAACTCAGAAGCCGAGGTGCTTGTCGCGGCGATGCGCCAGATGGCCCCCTCGCGGCTGTGACCAAGGTGTGTGATCTCCACTCCCTTGGCGCGATAGGCAGGTGCAATGCGGCGCAGCTGATCGGCCAAGCCTTTCGGAGACTTGGGCCAGTTGGCGCGGTCGCTCATGAACTGACCATTCAATTGGTCGTAGAGCTGCCCAGCAGTGCCTTGCCAGGCAAAGGGCTGAATCCGCTCCTGGATGTATTTGTCCAGCACCTGCGCCACGCTGTTGCTCTCCAGCGCTCGGTCAACGCCAGCGCGGACCTGCTCGGCATACAGTTGCTGGAAGTGACCCGGCTCAAAACCCAGTGCGCGTGCCACGGCTTCGCCCAGGCGCTCGTAATCGGCCATGCGCTGCTTGCGTTCAAGCACCACGGTGGGCAGGATGGCCAGAGCCTGGGCAAAGAGGTCCAGCAGCGCGCCAAATACCTGGGCACTGTCATGCTCCCACGCTGAGTGGGTATCGGCGTCATCCTTGCGGGCCGTGGCCGCGATGACCGGCATGCTCACGTGAATGACCCGGTCAATCAGGTCAGGACGAGTGGCCACCACGGCAATGCCGTTCAAGACCACGGGGCGTTTGGTCTCCATCACATGCTCTTCGCCGTTTGTGTAAAGCAGTCGAGATGCGAAGCCGCCCCCCGTGGCCAGGGTGCAAAAGGCGTCTTGCTGCTCCGCTGTGAGGCCCGAGAGGTTCTCGTAGGACACCAGCCAGTTGTTCTGGGCGGCCACGAAGATGTCCTCAACCGTCTTGGGGCGGCCACGCAACATCACCTTGTTCGGATCAATCAGGCTGCGCAGAACCGATTGCGTGGTGGATTTGGCCGAGCCCTGTTCACCCACCAATTCCAAAACCGGAAACGGGGTATCGGGGCGAAAACACTCCAGCAACCAGGTCAGCACCATGAGACGGCGCTCTGTAGGGATGTTCACGTGATGCCAGAGCAGGCCAAGATCACCACCGGTCTGTGGTAAGGGCAACGGACGCTGGGATTGGGTGCGTGTGAATAGTTGGGGAGAGGTATTGAGCACCTGCCAACCACGAGCAGTCACATGCACGGCACGCCACTGTTCGTCGCACAGGTCAATCAAATAGCCAGGCTCGGCTTGGGCGGCGCGCAAATGCACCTCGACCTGATCGCCATCGTTGATGCCTGCTGCTGACAAGGTGGCCAACGCGGCACGCAGGGTCATGTCCGGCACGCCTGATTCATTGGCGCGCCAGTACGCCGCCCGCAGCCAAGATTCATAGCCGGTGGACATGACGCGCCACACTTCTTGGCGTGATGGCGACGGAATAATCGCTACGGCTTTGCGATCCGCGTCATGGTGCAGTTGGCACTGAGAGCGTCCCAGGTCCACGAGGTCATCGATGGCCGAAGGTTCATTGCCCGCATGCGGCAGCTCACCACGAACCAGTTTGTCCAGAGTGGTGACGGAGCAGGCGCGGTTGGCCACCTTGGCTGCATGACGCAGGCGCAGGTAATTGACCATGTCGGTAGCCTTGAGTACAGCGAAGGCACGCACCACCGGTTCTTCGGCTAGGACGCCCACGTCATCGACTAAACGCAGTAAGGCAGCCTCGATCACGCAGATGGAGGTCGACGTGGGATCAGAATTTGCAGGATCGGAATTGAGAACTGCTCCTGCTATTGCGCCTGGGTCAGTCGATGTTGAGGAATCGTCCATCGTCGCCCCACATCAACGGGCTTGATCGATGAGCGAACGGATGGCCTCGGCACGCCAGACGGTGGTCTTGCTGCCCAGTTTGATGCCTTTGGGGTATTTGCCCAGTTTCACACCAGCCCACCATGCGGAGCGGCTGATAGGGATCAAGGCAAGGACCTGCGGCAGTCGAAGAAAACCGGTTTCGGGCAGGTGGGAACGGGGCTGATTCATGGTGAGCATCTCTGGTGAATTGAGGATGCTCGCTATTGAATAGCAGGCTCTTTGTGCGCGATAGACGCGCTACGCGCAGGCTGCTCCCTGTGCGCGGACAGGGAGTGACAAGCTATGCCGACATTTCGGTCAATGAGGGTGTGCGTCCCTTGCGTTCGTCATAAATCCACTTGGCCACGGTGCGCGGTGCTTTACAAACTTGCACAGCGATGGCCTGCGCTGCAGCCTCGACACTGGGATAGTGACGCGAGGTGTAGAGCTCAATGGCACGCAACCGCGCAGCATGATTGGTCTTGTGTTTTTCGATGGCGGCAGCTTGGGCTTGGCGTGAGATGCTTGTTTTGATCGCCGTTTTGATTTCGTCTCCCGCATTGGGCAGCAAAATCTGGAACAGGCGCTCAGTGCTGTGGTCATTGAACAATTTTTCTGCCATGCACAGTGCTTCCATCGCATCGATGGCACTTTGGCCTGCAAATTCCATCTGGTTTTGGGAGATGGCCAGCACACAATCGGCCACCAGCCACAAGGTCAAGATGGCAAACGCATGGTGGCGATGCGCAAATTGTTCATCTGGCAATGGCCGATCACCGTAGGCATGAATGTATTCATGAAGCCATTGACCATCGCTACGCTGCTCTCGCCTCATCTCATCCTGGGCCTGCGCATTGGCTGAAGCCAGGCCTCGGTCAATGATCCACTCGACATCGTGAGCCAGTTGAGTGATTTGTTTGGATGACGCCCCGTTCAACAGCGCTCTGGCGCGCTCGGCAATATCGGGCAGACCAGCGAAGGCCACCGTCGGGACCACTCCATCAAGGGGATCAAATTGTTGGAATTGGTCGCGGTAAGGCATGGAACATGAAGGCGTGAGGGTGAGTCTGGACGTTTCAGGCATTTCAGAATACCGTGAGGACGTACGCGCAGTTGCGTGCCTATTTCTACGTTCCACCACGGTTTACCTGCACCCCCGCGAATTCACGCTAAATACCCCACGACATACCATGCACCATGCGGATGTGATGGTCGTGACGGTTGTGACGATGAATCGCTCTTGTTTAACCTTCAAATCACGTGCACATGCCAGGCGGTTTGACCATCACCGCGTCGTGTTGAATGTGACCAGGACTGTAATCACAGTGTGTTGTGGCCGTGTATATTGATCCGTCATGGGCCTGCGATTCAGAAAAACTATTCCCCTGGGGAGCTTGTTTCGGATTTCATTGAGCAAATCTGGACTGAGCCTGGGCATGGGTCCTCGAGGGATGAATGTGAATATCGGTACCCGTGGTATTCGCAAAACAATAGGTCTGCCGGGTACAGGGATTTCCTACCAGGACACACAGGGCTTGAATAGCGCAAGCACTCCATCGCCCACCTCACCCCCATCAGCCCCCGCTCACCCAGGGGTTTCATGGTTGAAGGTCATTGGGGTGGTCTTGCTCGTGGCCCTTTTGTTGAACGTGCTGGTGATGCTGTGGAGTGGTTCCAATAAAAACGTGATGCCAGCCGCCGTGACGATTGTTCAATCACCCACGCCAGCGCCGCAGGCGATTGCATCGGCGCAGGGGCGAGCACTCAGCCGTGAAGAAATTCGCGAGCTTCAACGCCTCTTGAGGCATCTGGGCTTTAAGCCTGGACAGGCAGACGGTCTGATTGGCCCTCAAACCCGATCAGCGGCACGCGCATTTGCGCACCAGTTCGTTCCAGGTGGCCTGGGTGAGGTTGACGCCAGCTTGCTGGAGAAGGCACGGGCAATGTCGCGCTGAAGGGTGTGATGGTCCTGCGCGTGTGGCATATCTTCGTTCCGCCAAGGTTAAACAAAAGAGAAACACCGTCACCACCATCACAACCATCACAGAACTGGGCAGGCGTGACGATGGTGATGGTCGTGATGGTGAATTCCCATTGTTTGGGGTGCTGAAAACGCACACATGTCCGTCACGGCCAGCGTCACACAAATTTCTGGGTCCTTCCTCGCCAAATCCCTATGCGGGGGGCAAAGGCCCGAGATTTCGCCACCGATAGACCTGAAATCCGGGTTTGCAGTTCGCACCGGGTTCGCACTTACCTCTGTTAGACTGATGACGATTTAAGACGATTTTGTTTTTTTATGCTGGGTGTAAACACCGTGAACTCTGAACCGTGGGTGACCGCAATTGAGGTCGCTCGGCATCTTGGCGTCGTGAAGGACACCGTTTATCGCTGGCGTGAACGCAAAGGCTTGCCTGCGCACAAGATTGGGCGGCTCTGGAAATTTCAGCTTTCAGAGGTGGATGACTGGGTGCGCGCGGGCGGCGCAGATGAAGACAAGATGAACGATTCAACAGGAAACCAAGCATGACCAGCATTCAACAACGCGCCGAACTACAACGCCGGATCTGGCAAATCGCCAACGATGTACGAGGGGCTGTGGACGGCTGGGACTTCAAGCAGTACGTCTTGGGGACCCTGTTTTATCGCTTCATCAGCGAAAACTTCGCTGTCTATATTGAGGGTGGTGACGACAGTATTGAGTACGCCAAGCTGAACGACATTGTCATCACGCCCGAAATCAAAGACGACGCCATCAAGACCAAGGGCTACTTCATCTATCCCAGCCAGCTGTTTGCCAACGTGGCCGCCAGTGCCAACACCAATGACAGCCTGAACACCGACCTGGCCAAAATCTTCTCGGCTATTGAAACCTCTGCCATGGGCTACCCATCGGAGCGAGACATCCGGGGCCTGTTTGCCGACTTTGACACCACCAGCAACCGCCTGGGCAATACCGTCAGGGACAAGAATATCCGCCTGGCTGCGGTGCTCAAAGGCGTGGCCGAACTAGACTTCGGCGACTTTGATGCCAGTCACATCGACCTGTTCGGCGATGCCTACGAATTTCTGATCTCCAACTATGCAGCCAACGCTGGTAAATCTGGTGGCGAGTTCTTTACCCCGCAACACGTGTCCAAGTTGATCGCTCAGCTGGCCATGCACAAGCAAACCAGTGTTAACAAAATTTACGACCCAGCTTGCGGCTCTGGCTCGCTGCTGTTGCAGGCCAAAAAGCACTTCGATGAACATCTCATTGAAGATGGCTTTTACGGTCAGGAACTCAATCACACCACGTACAACCTGGCGCGGATGAACATGTTCCTGCACAACGTGAACTACGACAAGTTCAACATCCAGCTGGGCGACACCCTGATTGAGCCCCACTTTGGCGATAACAAGCCGTTTGATGCCATCGTCTCCAACCCGCCGTACTCGGTGAAGTGGGTGGGCAGTGATGACCCCACGCTCATTAATGACGACCGTTTTGCACCTGCTGGTGTCCTGGCGCCGAAGTCCAAGGCCGACTTTGCCTTTGTGCTGCATGCACTGAGCTACCTGTCCAGCAAAGGCCGCGCAGCCATCGTCTGCTTTCCCGGCATCTTTTACCGGGGTGGGGCCGAGCAGAAAATTCGCCAATACCTGGTGGACAACAACTATGTCGAGAGCGTGATTTCGTTGGCGCCCAACCTGTTCTACGGCACCACGATTGCCGTCACGATCCTGGTGCTGTCCAAACACAAGACGGACACCACCACGCAGTTCATCGACGCCAGTGGCCTATTTAAGAAAGAAACCAACAACAACGTGCTGTTGGACGATCACATCAAAGAGATCATGGCGGTTTTTGACAGCAAGGCGAATGTGGACCACTTTGCCCTGTCCATTCCGTTCGAAAAAGTTGCCGCCAACGATTACAACCTCTCGGTCAGCAGTTACGTCGAAGCCCGTGACGACCGCGAAGCGGTGGACATCAAGGCACTCAACGCGAAGATCGCCAGCATTGTGATGCGACAGGCAGAGTTGCGAACTCAAATTGATGCCATCGTGGCTGACCTTGAAGGGGAGGAAGCATGAGCCGAATTGATGAATTGATTGCCGAGCGTTGCCCGGGAGGGGTGGAGTTCAAGGCACTGGCTGATGTGACCATTCGTGGCTCAAATATTCGATGGGCAAATGCGGGTAGTACCGATTTTCAATATATTGATCTGACATCAGTAGATCGAGTCACGGGAGCGATCGGGGAAACAGCAACGATCAGGGCCGAAAATGCGCCGAGTCGCGCTCAACAGCTCGTTCGTGAGGGCGATGTTATTTTTGCAACCACCCGACCAACGCAGATGCGCTGGGCAGTAATTCCTGCCAAGTTTGACGGGCAGATTGCAAGCACTGGATATTGCGTTCTAAGGCCAATTCAAGATCAGGTGCTAACAAATTTCCTTGCACATCTTCTTGGAACGGAGAGATTTCGAAAGTACGTAGAGGAGAAGCAGGTTCCGGGAAACTACCCGTCAATCCCTGATAGTCGCGTTCGTGAATTTATGATTCCCGTACCACCCCT
>JACCDR012192218.1_pt1 | contig 15233 bp, 11 predicted proteins | sample 7446431 | NCBI WGS metagenome assembly JACCDR01 (sample SAMN15323443, study PRJNA562643) | freshwater metagenome | isolation source: river surface water | place: USA:Blue River Watershed | collected 2017-08-17 | reverse complement strand
GCAGCGTGTTCGGGGGCGCGGCAGCAGCCGGCACCGCAGGCGCGGCAGCCACGACGGCGGCGACCGCCGGCTCCGGGTTTTCGTTCGGCACCGCGCTGACGGTCGGATCGACGCTTCTCAGCACGTTCGGCGCGCTGCAGCAGGGGCAGGCGGCGTCCGACGCAGCGAAGTACAATGCGGAAATCCAGCGCCAGCAGGCAGCGCAGGAGGAAGCCAACGCGGCGGCCCGCGCCACCGAGCAGGGAACCCGCACGCGCCAGAAGGTCGCCGCTACCCGCGCCGCCGCCGTGCAGAGCGGCCTGGAACTGGACGGCAGCGTGGCCGACATCCTTGATGTCGTCGAGACGCAGGGCGCGCTTGAGGGGCTGACGTCGCTCTACGACGGCACGCTCAAGGCGCGCGGCCTGCGGGCCTCGGCGGCGCTGAACGACAGCAACGCGCGGGCGTCCCGCACCGCCGGTTTCCTCAACGCCGGGACGTCGCTTCTGTCCGGCGCCAGCAAGCTTTACGGGTGATCCATGGCGCGACTTCCTGTTGACCTGATGACGGCCAGCAACCGCGACACGCTGCCGTCGGCGCGCATGGTTGTCGAGCGCGCGACCCCGGAGGATTTCGGCGGGCAGATCGGGCGGTCCATGCAAGGCTTGGCCGACGCCGGCATGAACCTTGCGATGCGGCTCAAGGCCAACGACGAGAAGATCAAGGGGTTCGACTACGAGCGCCAGTTCCTGCAACTGCAGGAGCAGGACAACCTCGAATACGAGCAGCGCATGCGCGGGCTGCAGGGCTCGGCAGACGGCCATTGGACATCCAGTCGTGACGCGACCAACAAGCGGTTCAGCGACTGGCTGCAGACCCTGCCGGAGAAGGAACGCGCCGAGTACGCCGCCAAGGCGCAGTCGTTCCAGAACCGCCGCACCGGGCAGGCGTTCCGCGACCAGTACAACCAGCAGGACGCGAACACGCGGCTTGTCCTGACCGAGGAGCAGCGCAAGGCCGGCGTGGCCGTGGCGCAGCAGCCGGCCAGCTACGAGCAGTTCATCAAGGATCAGGAAGCGCTGATCGACAAGTCGACCCTGACGCCGCTTGAGAAGGACGCGCGCAAGCAGGAACTGCGCAACTCGCTGGCCTATACTGCGGCGCAGGCCGAGGCGCAGCAGAACCCGGCCGGCGTCGTGGCGGCCAATGTCGGCGGCGGTTTCCGCGAGACGCTGCGGCGGCGCGAAAGCGGCGGCAACGACAACGCGGCGGCCAGCACAAGCTCGGCCCTTGGACGGTATCAGTTCCTGCGCGATACGTGGAACCGGTTCGCCGCGGCGGCCGGCGTGCCGGCCATCAATCCGGCCGAGGCGGGCGGTCCGAACGATCCGCGCCGGAACGCCGACTGGCAGGAAAAGGTTCTTGATCAGTACATTGCGTCCAGCACCGCGGCGCTCAAGGCGCAGAACCTGCCGGTCACGGACGCCAACCTGTACATGCTGCATTTCATGGGGCAGGGCGGCGGGGCGCAGTTCCTGCAGGCCATGGCCAAGGACGGCGGCGCGATCGCGGCGACGCTATTCCCCGAAGCGGCTGCGGCGAACCGGTCGATCTTCTTTGCCAAGAACGAGCCCCGCACGCTGTCGGAGGTCTACGCCAACCTGACGCGGAACTTCAACGGCGCGGGCGTGACAGCCGGCGTGCGCACGGCTGCGCAGCAGAACCTGAACGCGCAGCAGACCGCAGCCGTGACCGAAGCGGCCACCATGACGCTGCTCCGGCAGCAGCAGACCATGGACGCCGTGTCGCAGGCGCAGGCCGCCGCGGCGCGAAACAGCGTCTACATGCAGATCAAGGAAGGCCCGAACCCGGAAGTCGCCTATCAGGAAGCGCGCCGGGCCGGTGTGCTGACCGAACTGTCGGACATCCAGCGCGCCGAGGGGTTGCTGCGCGACCGGCGCGGCGCGGTCGAGGAACTGAACACCGGGATCGGGCTGGTATCCGGCGGGCGCGGCGCGGCCAACCAGTACGATCCAGCGCACCGCAAGGGCATCGGTGCGGTTTACGACAACATGGTCAGCCAGGGGGTTGCGCCGGGCGAAGCCGCCGCCACGCTGTTCGACCGCACCGGCATCATGCCGCAGAAGTTCGCCACCGCCATGCGCGGCGCGCTGATTTCCGAAGACCCGCAGAAGATGCTCGGGGCGCTGACTGCCTCGTCCAACATGCTGCGCCAGAACCCGAACGCCATGGCCGGCGTCGAGGGCGGCTCCGATCTGGAAAAGGCCGCGCAGCGGTTTGACTTCCTGACGCAGGATTTCGGGCTGTCAGGCGAGCAGGCCGTGCAGAAGATGATGCAGGAGGCGCGCGATCCGTCGCGGCTGGACCCGATCAAATCGGAACAGTTGCAGCAGTTCCGCAAGAACTACCTGACGCAGGAGAAGATCGAAAGCCGCCTGACCGGCAACTGGACCGGCGTCATCGGCGGCACCATGCCGAAGGGTCAGCAGGCCACGGCCATCGGCTCGATCTACAGCGAATTTGCCCGCGAGGGGTTCGAGGTCCACCGCGATCCGAACATGGCGCTGAAATACGCCGACGAGAAGATGAAGCAGCAGTTCGACACGCAGAACGGCGTGATCACGCGCTACGCACCAAGCAAGGCCGGGCTGCCCGCGCTGCCCGGCATCGGGCACAAGTGGGTTAACGAGCAGGCTGCGCAGATCGTACAGCAGCAACTCGGCATCGTCGTCGGGGCGGATCAGGTCGTGCTGATGCCGGTCGAGCGCGACGGGGTCAGCACGTCCAAGGTGTTCCGCAACCGGCAGGGGATGGAAGTCACGCGCGCCGACAGCGGAAACCCGCAGCAGCGCACTGCGTTCCGGTCGGTGCCGTACCAGATCGTTGTCATCCCGAAGGACGAGAAGCAGCAGTTGACGATCATCGACGGCGCGTTCTTCCCGGATGTCGACAAGTACGTAGACGACAAGAACAAGGCCAACGCCGAACTCGCGGCCAAGGGCGCCACGACCTATGTCGACCAGTTCGGCATTGAGGCCACGGTGCCGATGTACATGGCCGACAAATTGCTGACGCCGGAACAGGAGCAGCGCCGCAAGCAGGCCGAGGCCAACAAGCGCCTGCTTGAAGGCAACGCCGAAATGCGCAATGTTCGGTCGGCGATCGAACAGCAGCGCGGCATGATCCGTGCCGAGAACGAGGCCCGTGCCAAAGCGCAGGAGAGGATCACCCGGTAATGCTCAAGTCCTTCGCCGAACTGGAACAGGAAGCCGGGCCCGCGTCGCTGTTTTCGAACAACGCGCCGACACCGATTGCCGATCCCAAGGCCGGGTACACGACGCCGGACATGATCGCCAAGGCGGACGAAATTGCGCAGCGCTCGGTCATCGCGGCGGCGTTCCGCCAGGATAACACGATCACGTCGCTGATGTCGCGCAAGGACCTCGGCGTGGACAATTCGGATGACGGCGAGTTCGACCCGATCTCCTACATCCGTGACAACAACCTGCAGGGCTACGAGGACAGTTTCATCGGCGTGCTGAACAGCCGCCGGGCTGACGCGGTCAAGGCGCAGATCGAGCGGGAAAACCGTGACCGCGAAACCTTGGCCGCCTCGGGGTGGGCCGGAACGTTCGCGCAGATCGCCGCTGGCACGTTCGACGCGCCGACCCTGATCCCCGGCACCGTGGCGGTGCGCGGGGCGGCGGGCGGCTGGTCCGTCCGAAAGTCCATGTTGATGGCCGGCGCGTCGGCCGGCGCTACGCAGACCGTTACCGAAGGGTTCCTGCAGGCAACGCAGGAGACGCGCACCGCCGCCGAAAGCTTCGTGAACATCGGCGGCGCGGCGGTTCTCGGGTCGCTGCTCGGCGGCGGTATTGCTGCGGTTCTCGGCAAGAACGAACGGATCGCAGCGGAAAAGGCGCTGCAGAATATCGCGGACATTCAGAGCGGGGCAAAGCCGAATGAATTTGTACCTGCGCATCTTCTCGACATCCCCGGTCGTCCTTCTGCTGGCGGCGCAGATATTCCTGCTAGCGCATACGAGATCGGGGGCGCGTTCTTTGTGGACCCGGTGCAGGTGCCTCGATCGCGGGCGGACCTTGAGGTGCAGGGCGCGGCGGCCAATGCTGTCGTCAAGTCGACGCAGTTTCTCAACCCGGTGCTGCGCGCCACGCAGCGGTACGCGGCTTCGGCGCGGCAGATCGGCAATGTGATCTACGAGAACACCATCTACCGCGCCATGCATTTCGCGGGTGAAACGACCGGGCCGTCGGTCGAGGCGGCCATCCGCACGCGCGTGGCCGGACTGCAGGCGCAGGCCGCCGAGGCGGCGCAGGCGTCCTACAAGGAAATGCGCACCGGCGGCATCCGCATGGCCGAGGACGATTTCTACAAGGCCGTCGGCAACGCGATGCGGAACAACGACGAAAGCGACAACCCGTTTGTCGCCCGCGCCGCCCAAGCCTACCGCAAGCTGTTCGACGATTTCACCAACGAGGCGCTGAAAATCCAGCGATCCGACGGCTCGTTCCTGCTGACCGAGCGCGACCTGGACGTGAAGACGGCGGCCAGCTATTTCAGCCGCGTCTACAACCGGGACCGGCTGCTTGCATCGGAGCCGGAGTTCCTTGATGTGATCGGTCGGCACTTCGCTGACCGCATGGCCAAGGCGTACGACGAGCAGAGCGCGAAGCTTGGCGCAGTGCGCGCCAAGGTGAACCAACAGCTTGACGATCTGCGGCAGGTCGGCGAGGCGCGGGCGAACCGGATCGCCGAGATCGAGACCTATGCCGACCGGCTTGACCGCGCGCACGCCGACATGCAGGACATGATCGACCAGGTCACGGAGTTGCGTGGTGAAATCCGCGCGACCCGCAGTGCGGATAGGGCCGACGCGCAGAAGCGCCTCAAGGCCGTGATGGATCAGGGCGGCGAGCGGCTGGCTTCCTACCTCGAGACCCGGGCGGAACTGCGCAGCCGGATGCGGAACCTGCGCGAGCGCAACCCGGACGCGCAGCTTGCGCGGGGCGAGCGGCTGCAGGAGCGCGTCGAGACGCTCGAGGAGCAGGTCGGAAACTCGCTGGCCGCGTTTGGCCGGCGCACCAAGAACCTGCTGAACCGTATCGCCAGCGACCCGGTCGGACGGGCCGACGATGCCGCGCAGTCCGTGGCCGACCAGATCGAGAAGCTGCGGGCGCAGGTCGCCAAGACCGCCGAGCGCATCGAGAAGACGGGGGCAGCGACAGCCGTCACGCAATACGAGCGGCAACTGGCCAAGCTGGAAGACCTCGCGAACCGCATGACGCGCAAGGAAGACGCCGCTGCGGCGGCGCGCGAATTTGCCGTCGAACTGGAACGGATGCTTGGCGATGTGCGCAATAAAGTTGCGCAGCGCACCGTCCGGCGCGGCGAGAAGGTCGCGGAACTGCGGGCCAAGGCTGCCAGGCTGACGCCGGAGGAAGTGGCGGCGCGGGCCGCCGAGCGCGAAGCCGGTATCCGTGGCGGGCTCGACGACGCCGAGGCGAGGTTCGACGCGCAGTGGGGGCCGCGCCGGGCGATCGGGCTGGAACGTGGCGAGAAGTACGATTTCGAGGCGGCGGCCCGCGAGGCGGCCAAAGAAATCTACGACCAGATCACCGGCAAGACGCCGCAGCGCGAAGACCTGCCGTCGTTCATCGTCGCGGCGGCCAAGGGTCCGCTCAAGGACCGCACGTTCATGGTGCCGGACGAACTGCTGGCCGGGCGCGGCTGGCTTGTTGACGACGTGCGCGAGGTCGCCAATCGTTACGCCCGCGCAATGGCCGGCGAAATCGAGTTGACGCGGCGCTTCGGTCGGGCGGACATGGCCGACCAGCTTGCGCAGGTGGCCAAGGAATACAGCGACATGCGCGTCGCCGTCGATCAGGCCACGAGCATCGAGGGCGTCAACGCGGTGCTTGGCCGCGACAAGTTCCGCAAGGGCGCCGACCTCGCCAAGGCGAAGCTGGAAGCGAACAAGGTTCTGTCTGCCGACGAGGCATCCGCGATCACCGACATCAAGGCGGGGCGCGACCTGATCCGCGGGACCTACGGCGTGTCCGGTACGTTCGGGGCGGCGTCGACATTCGGCGCGATCACGCGCATCGCAATGGGCTTCAACTACATCCGCCAGATGGGCGGGGTCCTGCTTTCGAACATCACGGATTTCTACCGTCCGGCCATGGTTCACGGGCTCGGGCCGTACATGCGCGCCCTGCCGGACAGCATGGTGCAGATGTTCGGGGCCGGCAGCGAAGGGCTCAAGATGTCGATCAAGGAGGCCAAACTGGCTGGCTTGGTCGTCGAGCGCGTCACGCACGCCATGCAGGTCGCGAACGGGGACATCGCCGACCCGTTCATCGGCAAGGCGACCGGGGTCGAGCGCTTCATGCAGAAAGCATCCAACCTTGCGTCGCGCTGGAACCTCGTCAACCAGTTCACCGATGCGCAGCAGACGATTGCCTCTACCGTGTCGCAGCACCGTATCCTGGAAGCTGTGCTGAACCCGGTGGCGCAGGACGGCAGTTTCATCAAGGGCGATCCGCAGGCCCTGCTGCGCCTGCTCGGCATCGGCAAGGGTACGCAGGCCGACATCGCCCGGTACTTCGCGGCGCACGGCGAAACGATCGACGGCATCAAGGTGGCCAACACCGAGAAGTGGCTGGCTGCGGCGAACGCCACCGGCAACGCGACAGAAATCGCCCGGGCGGAAAACGCCGTGCGCGTGTACCGCGCGGCGCTGAACACCGACGTGAACAGCATCGTCTCGCGGCGCGGGCTCGGCGACGCCCCGCTGTTCGGCAACCTGCCGATCGGCAAGGCCATGCTGCAGTTCAGCGGCTACACGCTCGGCGCGCACAGCCGGGTCATGGTTCGCGGCCTGCAGGAAAGCCATTCTCGGCTGATCGGCGGGCTGGTCGTGATGTCGTCGCTCGGGGCGATGTCGGCGTATTTCGCATCGTTCCGCTCCGGCCGTGAAAGCCACGAGAAGCGCATGAACGAGTGGACCAAGAACCCGGCCATGATGATCGGCGAGGGCTTGGACAGGTCGGGGTTCTTCCCGCTGCTGTTCGACATCAGCAATCGCGCCGAGCGTGTCAGCGGCGCCGTCGGCTACCAGTACCGGTTCAACCCGATCAAGTCGCCAATCGCCGCGGCGGGGGGCGGCAGCCCGTTCGGCATCACCAGTTCGCGCGGCTCCGAAAGCTCGGCCGCGTTCGGCGCCATCCTCGGGCCGAGCGTCGGGCTGGTCGATAGCGCACTGGCCGCCGGTCGTATCGCAGCCGATATGTCCACGGGCCAGAACCCGCCGAAGCGGGATGTAAATCAGGCGCTTGCGGTCGTGCCGTATCAAAGCTATTTTGGCATGCGCGAACTGCTGCAGGTCTTGACCGGCAACTCCAACTTCACGAGGCAATGATGACCGTCGCAGCTTCCACGGCAAAGTATGTCTACACGGGCGACGGAACGTCGGTCGCGTTTCCGTTCCCCGCGCTGTTTCTGGCGAACAACGACTTGCTGGTCGGTGTCGACGGCGTGCTGCAGCTTTCCGGCTACACGGTCAGCGGGGCGGGCAACCCGTCCGGCGGCACAGTGACGTTCTCGACCGCGCCGGCCAACGGGGTCACGGTCGTGCTGCTCCGCAAGCCGGCGTTCCAGCAGCTTGTGGACTTCGTGAACGGGCAGACGGTCCTCGAGGGGACGATCGAAACCGCGCTCGACCGCCTGACCATGATGGCGCAGTACCTGCTGGACGCGATTTCGCGGTCCGTCCGTGTCGGCGATCTGGATACGGCGACCTCTGCCGAAGACCTTGAACTGCCGGCCGCAAACGTGCGCGCCAACCAGTTCCTTGCGTTCGACGCCGACGGCAATATTGGCGTGGCCGGCACGATCGCCGATAGCACGGTGATCAAGGCATCGCAGGCCGAGGCCGAGGCCGGCACCGACAACACCAAATACATGACGCCGCTGCGGGTGTCGCAGCGGATCGACGAGGTGCTGGCCTACGTCAAGCCCGACGTCCACCTGTACACCTTCCTGCCGGCCGGCACGGACCCGCTGACCGTCACCAACTGGTCGCCGTACCTGAACGCTGCGGCAGCCAGCGGCAAGTTCGTTGAACTGCCGGATCACGCGCTGCCGTTTGGTTCGACGATTACCGGGTTTCAGCGTGTTGGCGGCGGCTTCATCGGCAAGGGCTACAACACCTTGCTGCAGCCGACGTTCAACGGGCACTACTTCCAGCTTGGCGATGATGTCGACGGCTTCATCGGCCATGTGTTCGCCCATTTCCGTATCTGGCCGACGGTCAAGCAGACCGGAAGCAACAAGGCGTTTCGCAGCATCCGCGGCACGCAGGCCGTGTACCACAGGGTGTGGCTCGGCTCGCTCGAGGACTACGGCGCCGACGGCCACATGATCCGCACGGGCTTCTCGTTCGAGCGCATCGCGGAAATCGTCATCACTGGCCAGTCGCAAATCATCACCGAGACCGACGGCATCCAGATGCACGGCGGGGCCGACGGGTTGTTCGGGGCGGAAATCCTCATCGACGATCGCGTGCGGTTCCTGCACTGCGACGCGGCGATCCACATTGGTGGCGGCTGCGGTGGCGTCTACATTGGCAGCGTCGACGTCAGCCTGTGCGGCATCGGCGTGAACGTCACGCGCGGTATCGTCAACATCGCCAACCGTGAAATCTTCCTCGGGCCCGAAACGGTCCTGGATGTCTGCTCGAACTTCAACCTGAACGTTGAGGGCTCGGCGGCGTTCCGGGTCATGCTGACCGGGACGTGGCTTGCGTCGAACTCGAACAGCGCCGCCGCCCTGATCCGCAGCGCCCCTACGGTCGACGCGCTCAAGCCGATCATCCACATGGTCGGCGGCCGGCTGTTCAACGCGCAGGGTGATGCGACGCAGCTTTCCGGCTGCAAGCTGATCCTCGACGGGGTCGAGATTGCCGATAACGGTCTGGCGGTCGGCGTCGGCGGCCACGGCATCAATGCGGTCAACGCCGCGGTCGAACTGTACATTAACGGGTGCCACTTCCGCGGCACTGGCAACGCGACCAAGGGCTACGCTGTCAACGCGGTGGCCGGCGTTACAGGCTCAATCAAGAACAGCGACTTTGACACGTCCGGACAGGCGCACATCAACAATCTGTCGGCTACCCTGGAAGTTCGAGGGAACCGCGGCTGGAAAACCGAGGCCCGTGGGCAGAACCAGGTTGCCGGGTTGGCCTCAAGCGTTACGTTCGCCCATGGGTTGAACGGTACGCCGCTGGTGCAGATCACGCCGCGCACGATCCTTGGCGCGTCTGCCGCCTCGTATTACAGGGTCACGTCCGACGCGACGAACATCACGGTCGAGACGAACGTAGCGCTCAACGCTACCCCGTGGGCGTTCAACTGGCACGCCGAGGTTCCCTGATGAAGCAGACGTTCGATCAGTTCCTGTCGCAGCTTTTCAAGCACGAGGGCGGTTACGTCGACCACCCGCGCGACCCGGGCGGCGCGACGAACCTCGGCATCACGCTGGCCACGCTGTCGCGCTGGCGGGGGTGCACGGTTAGCAAGGCCGAGGTCCGCGCGTTGCGGAAGGACGAAGCGGCGGCGATTTACCGTGCCGAATACTGGAACAAGATCGACGCGGACAGCCTGCGCGCCGGCCCGGACGCTGCGCTGTTCGACGTGGCGGTCAACTCCGGCGTCGGGCGCGCCCGCCAGTGGAAACCGCTGGCGCTCGGCAACGATGCGGTCGCCGCCGTCAAGGCGGTGTGCGCCCGGCGGCGGGCGTTCTTCCGGTCGCTGCGGACCTTCGATGTGTTCGGCAAGGGCTGGATGCGCCGGGTCAACGAGGTCGAGGCATGGTCGATAGCGTGGGCCGTGAAGGTGCAGGGCGGCAATGTGCGCGCCACGCTCGACAACGAGGCCAAGGCGTCCGACCGCAAGGCCACGACGGCTGGAACAGCAGCCGGAACAGGCGGGGCCGGAACGGCCGCCACCGCGCCGCAGGCTGCGCAGATTGACTGGATCACGCTGTTCGCCGTCGGAATTCCCATCGGGCTGGCACTGGCCTGGCTGGTCTACGTCACGATCGCCAACCTCAGCCGCGCGTCGGCCATGAAGGAACAGCCCGATGTCTGACATCCTGACGACCCTTGCGGGCGAACTGGTGAAGCGCGGGGCGCCGACCCTTGGCGGGCTGATCGGTTCGGCCATCGGCGGCCCGGCCGGCGCGGCGATCGGCGGCGCAGCCGGCAAGACGCTGGAAATGCTCGGCGAAGCCCTGGGCGTTCCGCCGACCCCGGAAGCGGTCGGCGGCGCGCTGTCCGGCGCGACAGACCAGCAGATCGCCGACGCAGAAGACGCGGCCAAGGTCATGGCCCCGATCTACATGGCCGAGGCAAATCGCCTCTCCGAAGCGCAGACCGCGGAGTTGACGAACGGGTTCGGCGCGTGGCAATTCTGGAAGGCCGCAATCCAGTTCGTCGTATGGGGCGGCTGGCTGGTCATTCTGATCTGCGCGTTGTTCGGCGGTAACTTCGGCGTGAAGTCCATGATGCCGATCGGTGAACTGGTCGGCGTATGGGGCAGCGTCACGATGACCTGGATGGCGGTTTACAATGGTGGACACACGGTCAAGTCGCTCGTCGGGAGCGGAGCCTTCAACTGGCGGGGGCGGTGACATGCGCACGCCCTCCTGGTTCGACAATCGGGTGTCCATCGGCAACGTCGTGACGTGGCTGACGCTGATCGGCTCGGTCATCTGGATGGCTGCCGAGGTCCGGGCCGACATCGCGTCGCTCAAGGACTTCCGCGAGAAGACCGAGGCGCAGATGCTGCGGGTCGCCGAGCAGCGCAGCATGGACCGCGATGTCATGGCCGAGGTCAAAGCCGACATCCGGCTGATCCGGCAAATCCTTGAACAGCAGGCCCGGCAAAGCAACACGTCCCGATAGGAGGCACCCATGGCCATCACCGCCAATATCGTCCAGTCCCACAAGAACGCGGGTGCCGCCGGCACGGTCCTCGGCACGCAGAACCTTGCGGCGCCGGCAAACTGGACCCGGCTGACCAGTCTCGACAACACGATCCCGACCGGCGGCGCGCTGCTGTCGATTTCGTCCGACGCCGAGGCGTTCCGCTTCGCGATCATGCCGCCGGACAGCGCGGCCAACACTTCGCAGGCCGACCAACTGCCGCGCGATAATGGCGTGCTGGCACCGTATTTCGGCGCCGGGGCGGTCGAGGTCGACGCCGTGGCCTTCGGCTCGCAGATTTGGGTCAAGCAAGCCTGATCACATTTCCGTGACCACATAGCGCCGTGCCGTGGCCTCGCCCGGCACGGTTTTCGTTTGCACGCCGACCCGCAGCCCGCCGTCGACCTCGACCATCTGCGACAGACGCAGTTCGAGCAGCGCCTTGATGTGGCGCAGGTCGCCGCTCGCCGGCACCTGATCCCGGAAGTACGGCTCGGCGTCGGTCAGGACCTTGGCCGCGTCGTGGGTCAGCAGGTGCGACGTGCCGTTACGGTCCATGTACGCCGCCAGGATCGTCGCCATCATCCGCCCCTCGCCAGCCGACGTGGCCGTGGTGTCGAACGGGCGCAGCGCGTAGCTGCTGTCGCCGTTCGGCATCGGGAAGCTCTGCCGTTCCAGCCACAGGGGCTTGGTTTCCAGTGCGGCGTTGTTCGCTTTGGCGTCGTCGATGCGCACGTACTTGGCCCGGTAGCCCTCGCCAAACCCGTACAGGGCGGCGTCGTGTTCATCGGCGGCGTACATGGTCGCTGCGATCCGGACGGCATTGACGATGTTGCCCGCCCCGCGAACCGCGTCCTGCGAGCCGGCGGCACGCACGCCCTTCGGGGTGTGCTGCAGCACCAAGGCGGCCACGTTGGCCAGTCGGGCCAGCCCGTTCACCGCCTCCATGACCTCGCCCATGGCGACGTTGTTGTTCTCGTCCTCGTGGTGCAGACTGACGAGCGGGTCCAACGTCAGCACGTCGAAGCTGTTTCCCTTGAGCAGCCGAGCCAGTTCCTGCACGTCGGCCATGGCGATCTGGTGGTTCTTGTCCAGCAGGCGGAACCGCATCTCCCGGCCCGGCCACAGCAGGACATTGCGCTCGACCTCGGCGATGTCCAGCCCGTAGGTCGCGCAGGTCGCGTACAGCCGGGCCTCCATTTCGTGGCGATCGTCCTCAAGATTGTAGATCACGGTCTTGAACGGGCGCGGCACCGGATAGTTGCCAAATGCCCGGCCCACCGCACCATGGGCCGCTATGGCCAGCGACAGCGCGGACTTGCCGACGCCGCCCGCCCCGGCCAGCACGGCGGTTTCGCAGCGCAGCAGCAGGCGGTGCATGATCCACTGGCGCGGGGGTATCCGCTCGAGCGGCGTCAACTCGCGCTTCTGGAACACGGCGTCGAACTTGCCGCGCGACGACGGGGGTGGCAGCGTCACCGGGTCGCCGGCTTCCTCGCGCAGTGCCGACACGCCGCCCGATCCCTGCCGGGCCAGCGCGTAGTTCGCCGCATTGCCGCAGATCGTGGCCAATTCGCCGGCGCCCCACGGCGGCGAGCATCGCTCATTCCAATGCTCGAGCAGCAGTTCAACGGCGCGCTCTGCCGACACGCCGATCTCGATCAGGCGGGCCGCCACTGCGTAGGTCGTGTTGTTGCCGCCTCGGCCCTCGACGGCGGGCGGCGCATCCTTCTGCAGGTAGTGGATGGCGAACACGATGTCGTCGGGGTCGTCCACGCTGACGGCGCCCTGCCGGTCGCGCTGCTTCGCCTCGCCGCAGCGCAGGACGAAGCCGGCCGGCGCCTCGGCCGCGTCTCGGTCATCGACCAGGGTGTAGGCCCCGCTGTACCCCTTGGCGCCGTCGGCGTCTGTGAACACCGAGCCGGGCCCGACGACATAGCCGCCCTTGGATCGGATATCGATGCCGGGTGCCACGCGGTCCACGCTGTTCGCCACATCCGGCCCGCGGTAGTAGAGGTGCAGCCCGCCACCCGGCGTGCGCACCGTCAGCGTGTCCGGCAGGTCGACGTCAAGCAGCGAAGCGTAGCCGTTCTTGCCGGCGTCCACATCGACAATCAGCCAGCCATCGCCGCCCGCCACGCCGTAGTTGTAGTCGGGGTTGAACGCCCACCACGCCCGTATCTTGGCCTCGTCGGTGGTCGCCTCGGCGCGCCACAGCACGCCCTTGGGCGGCACCTTGGAGCCGGGCAGGATTGGAAACACGCGGAACCCGCGCGCCGCCCACGCAAGCGCATTGTCGATCAGTCCCATCCGTCACCCCAAAACTTCGGTTGCGGCTTCGGCGAAGGCCTGGATGAACTCTTTCGTCGCGATGGCATCGACTGCATTGCCGTAACCGCGCAGTCGTCCCACGCGGGCGGGAGCCCCATGAGCCAGCGGGAATGTGCCGGGCTCAACTGGCCGCCACTTTCCATCCCGGCAGTAGAGCCAGTCAGGATTTTTCCAGAAGCCGTCAGCCTGGCCGGGCTGTTCTTGCAGTTCCACACCGCCCGCCCGAGAAGCGCATTCTCCGGCGCCGTCCCGTCCGCAGAGCCGTCCTTGTGATCGCGCGTCGTCGGTGTTGGCCAGCCCGTGAACTTCACCGCGTGTTCCAGCGAGGCCGTGTGTTTCTTGCCGTCCGCCGTCCGCCCGGTCGCATCCATCTTCTCTATTGGAACTGAACGGCCGCCGCTCGGAGTGTTTGGTGTCGGCCACCCCGCCAACACCTCCTCCTGCGACAGCGGGATGCCTGTATCCCACGGCCTCGGCTCTTTGCTGCCGCGCGAACCGTCCTGCGCTGTGGGGCTCACCCAGCCTTTTAGCTCCAATTCGGAGGCGCTGGCGGATGTGCGGGGCGCCTGTGAGCGCGCTGCTGGTATCAACCGCCCCGACGGCGTATCCCTCTGCTTCCAAGTCGTCACATACAAGATCGAGCCAGTGCAGGCCGTCCTTGCTCGCAACCTGCTCGCCAAGCCAGATGTCAGGGCGGCACTCTCGGATGAGGTGGAACTGCGCTGGCCATAGGTGCCGCTCGTCAGCAAACCCGCCTCCTTTGCCTGCCGCGCTGAAAGGCTGGCAAGGGCAGGAGCCGGTCCAGACAGACCGGTCGTCGGGCCATCCGGCGAGCCGCAGGGCGTAGGACCAGACGCCGATGCCGGCGAAGAAATGGCATTGCGTGTAGGGTCGGAGATCATCGGGAGAAACGTCCTTGATTGAGCGGGTGTCGACATCGCCGGGCGCGATGTGGCCTTGGCGGATCAGCTCACGCAGCCACGCCGCAGCGAACGGGTCGATCTCGTTGTAGTAGGCCGGCATTACACCGCCTCGCATCTAACGCCGGCTTCCTCGAACATCACGCGCGCAGCCTCGAACTCGTTGTCGGCCATGGCCGTTTTGCCCGGGCCGAAGCGAACGCGTTTGATGCCGGCCTGGATCAACGTCCGTGCGCAGGCGGCGCACGGCATGTGCGTCACGTAGACCGTGCAGTTCGCAGTCGGCGTGCCGGTGCGGGCAGCAAAGGCGATCAGGTTCGCCTCGGCGTGGCTGGCGAACAGGTACTTGGCCGGACGTTCGAACCGATCCGGCGTGTCGGCTACGCCCCTCGGCGGGCCGTTGAACGCCGTGCCGCAGATGTTGCCCTCAGGCCCGACAAGAACAGCGCCGACCTTGGTCGTGTCCTTGGATTTCAGCGCCGCCGCGCAGGCCATCGTCATCAGGTAGTGGTTCCAGTTCAGCTTCATTGCGACGCCTCGCACTTCTCGGCCGGTCGGGGAGGAGAAAACGCAACGACAATGGCAGCAGCCGGTATAGCCACAGGCCACAGTAGCGCAGCAAAGAAAGGCGAGGACGCATGTCCGCCCCCGCACCGATGCTGAAAGTCGGCTACGGTCGCACCCACGACCAAGCCTCCGACGACGTACAGGTAAAGCGCAAGTTTCATTTCACCCTCCGTTCCAGCGGCACGGCCTTGTAGCTGTTCTTGAGTTGGCCAAGGACGAGAACCAGGCCGTCGCGCTTGAGCGCGGCCCGAACCTCGCCGATCGCGCGGCTGCACCGGCTGTGCATCTGCGTCGGCGTCATGCCGTCCTGCGGCTGGCGGGCCACGACCCGGTAAATCTGTTCCAGCGTGATGTCCTGCCCGGGCAGATTGCGGAACAGCCCGGCCAGTTCTTCGCGTCCCCGTTTCTTCATG
>JACCDR012109492.1_pt1 | contig 15234 bp, 28 predicted proteins | sample 7446431 | NCBI WGS metagenome assembly JACCDR01 (sample SAMN15323443, study PRJNA562643) | freshwater metagenome | isolation source: river surface water | place: USA:Blue River Watershed | collected 2017-08-17 | reverse complement strand
GCATGTCCCCTATTTTACCACAGGGACAGGAGAGTAATGGTCACCAGAGAATCTGACTGGTTGAAGAGCGCCGGTTGTGCGGAGAAGGATCCTAACCTTTTCTCCGTCAATGAGCGCATGAGTTATGAAGAGAACAAAGCCAACCTTGAGGCTGGCATAGAGATTTGCATGGACTGTCCGGTGTTTGTTGAATGCTGGGAGGATGCAACTCCCAGCGATCAGTACCACACGGTTCGTGCGGGCCGCATGCCCGAGGTGTTCAGCACCACCATGGAGTCCAAGGAGGGCATGAAGACGTGCCGTCGTGGCCACGTCCATCCTCCGGGCAGGTGCAAGGAGTGCAAGAAGATCGCCGACGACGCCCGGCACCTCAGGCAGAGGGAAGCGAGGCAGGCTGCCAAGCCTCCTCGGAGGAAGAAGTTTCCCTCTGACACTCCGCCCAACCACGCAGAGTGGCCCGCGCCTGCGGAGGGTGAGCCCCACCGCAAGAGAGTGAGCGGCAAGGGCTATAGTTGGCGAGAGTCGTCCGCCCGTTGGGTGCGGACGAGCTGAACTACCTGTTACAATCTATCTATCTCCCCTTGAAGCCCCGCCTTCGGGCGGGGCCCCGGTTGGGAAGGACTTGGAGTCCAGGCTACAGTGCACTAGCCGCCTTAGGCATAGCAGGTTCGATTCCTGCACCAACCACGCAGAGTTCAGGTGAAGCATCGTTGGGTCACCCCCAGCAGTGCGCCGGTCACCCCGGTTTCCGCTCACCAGCGGGCATTACCCTGGATGGATGGCGGTTGGCTACCGCGCAGTCTATACGTGCAACGGGTTTGAGGCCCTGCGTAAACTGTAAGCCACATCAATCCCTCCATTGGAGGAAAATGTTTCTACCAGAACACCTGAGTTACAGCGCCGTCAGCATGTTTGAGACATGTCCGCGTAGTTGGTACCTCAAGTATGCCCGTAAGGGTGTCGAGACACCAACCTGGTTCTTCCCTATGGGCACCGTCGTTCACCAATCCATTGAGAGCTATCTCGAAACAGGTGACGTGCCCAAGTTCGAAGACCTTTTCTATCCAATCATTCGTAAGCAACGCCTGGTTGAGCCGGACGTCACGAAGTGGTTGCATGCCGGGTCCAAGCAGGACCCGGTGATGAAGGCCAAGGCCGTTGAGCTTGGCAAGATCTGCGTCGAGAATGCGATCAAGTTCCTCGAAGACATGGATGTGTACAAGGTGGAGTACGACGCGTCGGGCATACTGCCCGGCTGCGAGGTGCCCATCAAGGCGTTCGTTGATATCTACGGGGAACACAAGAAGCACGGCAACGTGATCGTTGACTGGAAGTCCGGCAAGCGCAAGCCCAAGGGATACTTCCAGCTTGAGACGTACGCTGCCCTGTGGCCAGACCCTGTGAACATGGGGCTATGGGCCATGCTTCACCCGGACGCCGCTAAGGCGCGTCCGTATGACCTATCCTCGGTTGACCCAGCCGAGGTGGGAGCACGCTACCAGCGTGCGTACGAAGGCATGAAGAAGAAGATATACGCAGCTAAGCCACCGTCTGCAATGGCGTGCGACTTCTGCACTATGAAGCCGAACTGCCAATACGCAAGCGGACCTAGCAAGCGTGCCAAGTTCTATGACCTGGCCGATAAGGAAGGGTATCCGTTTTGATTCCTGAGATTCCGAACGTCCCGGATCGCAGCTCTCTGGGCCGGGCGGTCACGCAGATCATCGACCGCATGTTCGTGCGGATGGCAGCCAGCGGCTTCGACGTCACTCTGTCGGAGTGCAAGATCCTCGGCTTCCCGCGCATCGACATCGTGATCCGTGACAAGCAGACGGGCGAAGAGTTCTACCTTGCCCACCCCATCACGGACATCAGCGCTGCCGACGTGAAGGTGCCGGACGATCTGTCCGGCCTGATCGACCTGCGTGACGAGCCGGAGGACGACGCGTGATCCTGCGCATCCCGAGCAAGATGATTCAGTACGGCTACGTGGAAGTCAGCGTGGACGTGCCGGATTCCCCGGAGAAGGCGGCCCAGATCTACATGGACTGGGTCTCCCGATTCCAGGTGGCAGAGCAGAACGTCGTGGAGAACGTGGCCAGTGGCCAGGCTACTCCCGAGGGTCTGCAGGAGGCTGCCGAGAACATCGTCAAGGAAACGCTTGGCGCAACGAAGGTGGCCGATGAGGCCGCCCCCTGGGACGAGCCTGCTCCTGCTGCCGCTGAGGCGGCATGGGACAAGCCCGTCGAATTCGATCTGTTCAGCTGAGAGGAAACAAATTGGCAACCCAGGAAGAGTTCTTCGCCAAGCTGGGCCAGGCTCGTAAGAGCGACACGCCCCTCCCGGACTTCGTGAAGTTCCCGGAGAAGAACGTCCCGCACCAGGGCGTGGTGACTGACGTGTTCGCCACGACCGAGTACGACCCGGCCAACCGTACGTCCAAGAAGGACAAGGACGGCAACGAGAAGCCGCAGCTCAACGTCACCATCAAGAAGGAGGACGGTTCGCTCTGGCGGATCGGCTTCAAGGGCAACATGCTCTACGAGCTGCGGATTCAGATGGCTGAGCTTGACCTGTCCTCCATCCCTGTCGGTGCCCTGATCGGAGTCGCCTGGACTTCTGACTGGGAGCCGCCGAACGGTGGCTACAAGGCCAAGGAGTACACGGTCAAGCTGAAGGTCCAGTAAGGACTAGATGAAGACCCTAGCGAGAGCTGTGAAGAAGGGCCTCAGTGCGGGTGAACCACTGCCCTCGCCGTGGCCCATCTTCGACAGCAAGAAGATCGCCCTGCGTAGGTCCGGCCTCCACATGGTGGCCGGGCCTCCCGGGTCCATGAAGACCCTGTTCACCCTGAACATGGTGAACGCTATGGGTCCAAAGGTTCCTACGCTCTATCACTCCTCCGACTCCGACGACTTCACCATGGCCAGCCGTGCATTCTCCATGCGTACGGGAACCCCTGGCGAGGATGCAGAGGAGATCATCCTCACCAACCCTGACGCCGCAGTAGCGGCGCTCAGAGAGATGAACCACGTCAAGTGGTCGTTCCATGCAGCCCCCACGCTGGAGCACATGTGGACGAACGCTGAAGCGTTTCGCGAGGTGAACGGAGAGTATCCGCATCACACCGTGATCGACATCCTTATGGATGTCGACTTCGAGGGGGCCTCTGAGCAGAACTACTGGGGCCTCATGGCCGAGCTCAAGGTGATGGCCCGCGATCAGCAGACGGCTCTCACCATCGTTCACCACACCAGCGAGAGCGCCAAGGCTGGCAGTCCTCCGCCTCGCAGCGCGATCATGGGCAAGGCGAACCAGTTGCCAACTCTCATCCTCACCCTTTGGGGCGACGGTCATGCCGGAACGCTGGATGTGGCAGTAGTGAAGAACCGCTTCGGTCCTGGTGATGCCATGGCCAAGAAGTTCTTCAGGATGAGTGCAACGCCAGGCATCAGCCTGGTGGAAGAGTCCGACAACCCCGAGCCTGCGGACGTTCCGCTGCTCTTCAAGGACGGTCCGTGGGTTCCTCAAGAGGAGAAGATCCACGATGGCGCAAGCGTGTCCGACCTGTAAGGGTAACGGCGTAGTCTTCAAGGAGATTCAGGGTGAGGGCGGTCCTCGGATCGTTCCTCAGGTCTGTCAGACCTGCGGAGGCAAGGGGTCGTTGCCGGAGCACACCCAGTGAAGTGCCCGACGTGTCAAGGCACGGGGACTCAGACCTATCCCCGTGCCCACGTTGACAGTCAGGGTCGTAGAATGATTATCCAAGTGATTGTCACGTGCAAGACGTGCAATGGGAATGGTAAGGTGTAGCATGAACGGTAAGTGCCCCATCTGCGGTAAGCCCTATCCTTGCCTGGACCACTGAGTGACGAACACCAACAAGGCGAAGGGCACGGCGGCTGAGACCGCCGTGGTTACCTACCTCAAGACGTGGGATCGCCCCTACGTGGAGCGTCGCACGCTGTCTGGGGTCAACGACCGAGGTGACATCGCCGGTATTCCTGGCGTCGTCATCGAGGTCAAGAACGAGAAGACCACGAAGCTGTCCGAGTGGCTGCGCGAGGCTGAGACCGAGTGCGTCAACGACGGAGCTAACGTTGGGGTGGTGTGGCACAAGAAGCGTGGCACCACCAACCCTGGCCAGTGGTACGTTACTATGACGGGAAAGACGTTTGCGTACCTCCTCAAGCAGGCAGGGTACTAAGGAGTTTCCTAAGCTCCCAATCGTGCCCGTTCTGCAGCATTACGGCGGAGACGACGCAGAGGAAGACAGGGGCTGGCGTCCGTATCGGTGTCCATTCCACGGCGACCGTCAGGCGTCGGCCTCTGTCTCCACCCTTCTCAACGTGTTCGTATGCCATGGATGCGAGATGAAGGGCGATGCCGTCCAGCTGATCATGAAGGAAGAAAGGATTCCCTATGCCGATGCTCTCCGTCGGGCAGAGGAGATCACTCGAACGAGCGCTGCTGACGTACTCGGCTCAGGTGAAAAGGGCGATGCCGTATCTCGAAGGACGCGGAATCGATCTGGCCGCCGCCAGTTCCGCAGGACTTGGGGTAGTGGTCGACCCGATCCCGGGGCATGAGCACCTGCGAGGCAGGCTCGCAATCCCTTACCTCACTCGCCGTGGTCCGGTGAACTTCAACTTCCGATGCATGGAAGATCACCGATGCAAGGACTACGGCCACCAGAAGTACATGATGTGGGCTGGTCTTTCGACTAACCTGTATCACGTCAAGAGCATTGACGCTGCCCCGGAGTGGATTACCGTCGCCGAGGGCGAGCTTGACGCTCTGTCTGCTAACATTGCCGGTATCCCATGCGTGGGTATCGGCGGTGCAACCAAGTGGGAATCCTGGTGGAACCTTATCTTCCAGGATTTCGTTCGAGTTTACGTGTGGCAGGAAGGCGACGACGCCGGTAAGAAGTTCGGTGATCGCCTGGTTCAGGAAACTGAGGCCATTCGTATCGTCCTCCCAGAGGGGGAGGACGTGAACAGTCTCTGGGTCAAGAATGGTTCAGAGGCTCTGCGCGAGATGATCAAGAGGTAGCATGACTGAGATTCAGAAGGACACCAACGAGTCCGCCTACGTGCTGGTGAACGAGTACCTTCCCGTTGGCTCCGAGAACTCCACCATCGAGATCATCTCCGTCCACCTGGACGAGAGTGGTGCGTGGGAAGAGCTCCGCGACATTGCGGAGCAGTACGAGATCTACCTCACCGGAGATGACGTCGAGTTCAGTGCGCCCCCCGGGCAGCACCTGGAGTACGACGACTTCTACATCATCGAGAAGGAAGTGGGCCCCAACCGTGGGTAAGCACTCGAAGGACTGGAACACCACTCCGGTCGACCCGAAGGCTGACGCTCAGCAGAAGGCCGACGAGTTCGACAAGCAGTACGAGCAGAACCAGCGCACGGAAGAGACCGAGGAGAACGAGTGAGCAGTGTGAACAACTGTACCAACCCGCCGCACTTCCCGCCGCACTGTGGCTGTCCGGCCTAGCTGGGATGAGACCTGGGCCCTTGTGGCCCAGGTCTTTTCCCGTAGAAGCACATGTTCACGGCGCCAGGTAGGCGCCGTTCTCGTCAAAGACAATCGAGTGGTTGCTAGTGGATACAACGGGGCGCCGCCCGGAAAGGCCCACTGCATCGATGGCGGATGTCCCCGAGGGAAGCTCAGCTATTCTGAGGTACCCGCTGGGGCGGACTACAATGCTTTCCCGTGCGTGGCAGTCCATGCTGAAGCAAACGCCATCGTACGAGCTGGTCATTCTGCCACAAAGGGTGCCACGCTCTACGTCACAGACGAGCCCTGCCAGCAATGTCAGAACCTCATCGCCGCAGCGGAGATCGGAGAAGTCATTGTCACAAGTAGAGCGGGCTCTTGAAGAGCTGAAGAAGGTCCTTGTCTCTAAGAACAAGGACTACAAGATTGGTGGCGAGTTCTCGAACTTCGAGTTCGCCGCCGACGTAGTCGGCGCTGGCATGCAGACTGAAGATGTCATGCTGACGCAGATCGGTATCAAGCTCGGAAGAATCCTTGGCCTGCGCACCAGTGAAGACCTGGTGCCCAACAACGAATCCCTCCAGGATTCGTACATGGATCTAGCCGGGTACGCAATCATCCTCTACGCATACGCTAGCCGTGAGGATAGTTAGAATCGTCTCCCGCTTCCCGATAAGGATGGAAGTAGTGGATCCCGAAGAGCAGCACGACTACCCCGACTTTGAGCAAGACGACGCACACGAAACGGAAGCAAGGGAGCACCCCGATGGCGAAGGCTGAGAAGACTGAGCGAGTGGTGGAAGAGGTCTTCACCCTCACGCTGACCAGGGCTGAGGCTGAGGACCTGTACGGCATCCTGTACCGGGCTGTGGCCGGTTCGCTGAACGGCCCGCGAGGAACCAGCAACGACATCCACGAAGCGCTGTACGAGGCTGGCGTCCGGAAGACTCGGGTGACTGCCGAGCGCACGGCCGTCGTAGAGGCGGGCACGGTTCGCTACACCTCTCGCTAAACACAAAGAAGGCCCCCGCCGTGATGGCGGGGGCCTCCTCGTTAGTTGATCGTTGGGGAGTCCTCGTCGCCAAGCTTCTTGACGAGCACTCCATACACTACCTGCGCAACGGCTGCAACGCCTGCGATAATAGCACTCTTGGAAGTGCTAAGATCAGAGACGTTGAAGACGGACAGGAATCCTACTGCGAACACGAGCACAGCCTGCTCGCCTAGACGCTTCCAAAAAGTCATCATGCTCCATAGGGCCAGATACGTTCTACTTGCTCCGCCGTGCCGGGGTCTAGGACCCCGGTTACAGGCAGTCCGAAGAGCTTCTGGAAGCCCCGTAGGTGGCCTCGCATCTCTTCGTCCAGCTCTCCAGTCTCGGCGACACCGAAGACCTTCTGTACGTGACGCAGGGCCTCACGGTCTGCGTCCGTTACAACAACGATGGTGGGCTTCTCGTACCAGTCGGACAGCATTAGGCACCTACCTTGATAGCGATACGCTCCACAACCTCACGGACTCCGGTTACCTCCGTGTGTACAGCCTCAACCTCTGCCCTCTGAGTTACTAGGTTCTCCAGGATTTCGATCCTCGTGCGTAGCTCGGTGATCTGTCCATCCTTCTCACTGTTCTTCTCCGTGAGGCTGGAGACCTGTACCTGTAGGAGTGAAACGGTGTCGACGGCAGTGGATACTGCCTGTCCCGATCCAATCCTCTTGCCCCCCCAGAGGCCACCCGCCGCAGCGGCGAGCGGTAGTACGACGCTGACAATGGAGTTGAGATCCATGTCTCTCCCTTAAGTGCTCTCGGCTACCGTCCTCATGACCACAGTCAGATAGCCACCCGTAACCCCCCGATTTGGACCGGGAGCGGCAAGCTGCCTGAACTCCCAGTTGTCAATCACTACGGCTGTAACACGCTCTTCAGCTAGCTCCTGGAAGAGGGTAATGTCACCGGCCCTGGCGATAGCCTGGAAGCTATCAAGCCTGGCCCTAGCGTATCCGTCGTACCCAATACGCTGACCGAACTTGTCCTCTTCCTCATCGAAGCACTGGAATACGTGCGTGATGATACGCTGCCTGATTGACCCTGGCAGGGCCTTGACCTGCCAGCCATTGAGGACTGCACCGAGAGCAACGTTGGAGCCACGCTGAAGGGTGAACTTCAGGGCGATCCACGTCTGTGGTCCAGCCGGGTTAGGCGTTGCGATGTCTCCCGTTCCTGGAGGAACGGTGGAAGTGAACGTAACGTAGTTCGTCTCTCCGCCACCCTCGTCAAGGAGGGCCACACTTAGTGCCCCCATGAGTGGTGGGGTACGGATGGAGAAGAACTTGTAAAGCTTAGGCTCTTCGGTGTTGTACCTGATTCGTCCGGTCTTCAGGTAGCCATTGGCTACAAGCCTGGTGGCGTGCTCCCTCACGGAGCCGACACCCTCGACACTGAATACCTTTCGGTCAGAGTTACCGAACATGGTTACGCTGGAAACCTGCCCTACTCCGGCATAGTAAATGTCACGGGCGTAGGCGTATCGGACTGCTCGGGTAGTCTGTTCCTGAATAGTCGATCCCAGGTCAACCCTATAGAGTCCCGTGTTTCCATCGTGCTGGTTAGTCGATCCGGTCCACATGAAGCGATCGAATCCCACAATTCCCTTGCACCCTCCGGTCGGGGTGAAGAGCAGTGGTCCATACGCAATGTCCCCATTGCTGTCGATCTCTCCAACTCGGAATCCCTTTGTGGTTGCGATGCCAACGAAGCTGCCAATGTACTGGTAAATGGTATTAACCCGCTCCCCGAGAGGGAGCGTAGCAGTGACACCAGCCCAGCTCAGGGTAGGCAGTCCACCGGAGTCCAGTGCGGCAGTGAACTTGTGGATCTCGCTATTCGTTCCGTTGTCACCAGCTACATAGATTGCAGTAGGACCGTCGGTGATGGACTTCCATCGCCAATTCGTATCCTGGTGATTGTATGTGGCAGTCGGTAGCGCCACAGGCGCTCCGGCAGGTGATACCTGTAGCTGGTAAACGGAATTGCTGGTGCCCAGAACAAGGCGACCCTTCACAAACTCCAGCGCGGATGGAGCAGTGATAGCCGTGTTGTAGATCTGGGTCGGGGCTGCAGCGTCGGAGCCCTTGAATACGCCCGAAGTCCGGGCGATGAAATACTGTAGACCAGACGACGTCAGATCAAGAAACGCAGCGCCACCTGCTGCTACAATAGCAGTAGTGCCAGAGTCGGTGACCTTGTTGAGCTGATCACCAAACATCTGCCAGTATGCATCGACACCAGAACCGTCAACATATCCGCGCACCTTGATGGGTGCCTTACCCGCTCCGGACAGGCCAAGCTCTGTGTCCCTTAGAAGGGACACTTGACCTGCAGTCCACGGGTCTACGCCGAGAGAGTCGGCGAAGCGGAAGTTGAACTGGTTGTCGTTATCGGGGTCCTGGTAGAGCAGTCCCGCACCGCCAGTAAAGGTGGACTGAGACCTCAGCCACCATCCATACAGGGACTGCTCTCCAGGCTCCGCGAAGTTATCGAACTGCTGCTTCCTGATCTCCGCCATGCCCTCAGTGTAGGGGCGCTGGTCGGAGGTTGCGGAGAGCCAGGGGATACCGCCAATGGCGTAGTCGTACGCATTGTCCTGTAGGCTGTACTGGCCCTGGCTAGTAGATCCGCGAGAGCTGATCTGATACGGGATCTTACGTACGATATCCATGCTCGTCCTTACACGTCGATCTGAAGAGTTCCAGAGAACTGCAGGACGTTACCATTTGCCCACGTCCACGGAGTCACGGCGTCCACGACGCCCGCATTGGTGAGCGCGTTACCATCCTGCTTGCCGCCGGTGGTGTCCAGCTGTAGCAGGCTGTTGGATCCCGCAGTCCTCACCACGACAGGGCAAGTGTTTGCCGAGTTCTGAGTGATCCGCCCAAAGCCAAGGGCGAATGGAGTGCTGGAGTCGGTAACGGTAAGGCCGCTTGGCATGCTGAACGTCCAGTTGTCTCCCGTTCCACCACCACCGAAGTTGGTGGTGTTGCCGAACGCGATATACACCATGTAGTGCATGGTCGCCCCGAGCACCTGATACCTGGCCTCAACCGTGGCATTACCGAACGATGGAATGTTGGCGCCAGTAGTGGTTCCCCACGTTGGAGTCCAAGAGTTCCACGCCCCAGCGGGGAAGTTGGATGCGGTCCACCTGTCTACGGTTCCAAGAAGGCCGACGTCGAACCTGGTGATCCTGTTGTCAAAGGATGTGTTGCCAGGCCCAATGTCGATTCCGTCCTTGCTGATGACGACGGAGTCGAACGCGTCACCAGTCTGGCGGAACTGGAATCCCGGATCGAAGGAATTGCTTCGCTCGACCCTAACGGCTGCATCGCTACGGAACTGGCGGTTACCAGTGCGCTCGAACGTACTGTCAGCCAGCGTGGTTCCCGGACCGAAGCGGTGTGCTCCATCAGCTCGGACAAAGAACCTTGCGTTCGCATCTCCGGTCACCCTGGTCTCCCACTGGCTATCGCCAGTGGTTGCACGGGATCCACGGTATAGGTTGGAGTGGATGATCTCACCAGAGAACGTCCTGTTGCCAGTGTATGTGGCGGCACCCGAAATGGTGCCGGTGGAAGATCCACCAGCAATGGTCGGACTGTTGATGATTGGAGATGTTAGAGTCTTGTTGGTCAGGGTCTGAGTGTCGGTGGTACCGACAAGAGCAGATCCGGGAGCCAGGCCGTGAACGTTGGCGCTGGCATTCTCGTGAGCCCTTGAGTCCGCGAAGTCTCGGGCGGAGCTGACGTGACGGACCCTCGCGCCTGCGTTGTGCGTAGTGGCAGACGTTCCGTCGATTGCGCGAACGACAGTGAGAGACGTACCCGCAACGGCATCGACCTGCACCAGCTCCTCCGTGGCGCCCTCGTAGTCGAGTGCGAGAGTGAAGGGAGTTAGTGCAGGGAAGCCAGTCGTAGCCACCACCACGATGGTGGTGGCTGCTGGAGTTGCAGTGTTCTGGAGAGTGGTCTCCGCTGCCACGCTGGAGTAGAAACGTACGGTCATGGGAGATCCTTATCCATTGAACGTCTGGTAAGACTCGAACTGCTTGATGAGCCTGTCGCGCTCTTCCTCAAGCCGCTTGCTGTAAAGCGCCAGGAAGAACTGAGACGCATCCTTGGCAGCCCCTGTAGGCACGAGCGCCGCACGCTCGGTTGCCTCGATGTTCTGCTGCTGCAGGCGTCCTGCTTCGTAGGACGGAAGTACACGCCAGCAAGCGCCGTACACAATCATGTCGATCATGCGCTCAGGCAGGCCCGTGGTGAGGGTGAAGTCGTCGCTTAGATTCACCAGCGGTGAGGCTGGCTTCGTGTACGAGACACGTACATTCCTGCCCGGAACGATGAAGTCGTAGATCTGAAGGCTCTTGCCCGTCGGCGCTGGAGTCGGGGCCACCTGCGAACCGGTAGATGCCATTGGATTGAAGCGCCACTTCTGGCTTGGGAACCATACTCGGCTTGGTCCAATCGTGTTGACGACAACCTTGTAGACGTCGTCCACCTCTACAGGCAGCGGGTACTCATACCGCGCTGCCACATAGGGAAACTCGTACTCACCGAATACCCAGATGTCTGGATAGAGGGCGATGATGGTATCGTTGATCGCTTCCTTGATCCGCTGCTTGGGGAAGCGTGGGTCGTTGGTAACCATAGAACCTTCGACATGTGACGCTGCAGTGGTTCCCTCAACCCCGCGCCCAACGGACGGAAGGGAGGCGGTACCGAGCAGCGTCACAGTCCCAGTCGTGGCGTCGAAGCTCTTGGCGAGAACAAGCTCGTCATCGATCTCAAGCAGACCACGTGAAAGGTTCTTGACAGTCGACGGATCAACCAGCATAGTCAGGTCATCCGCGTCAATGGCAGTCGTCAGATAACTGACAGCCGCCTGATCCTTGGTGTAACCAAGAAGCTGCTGACGCGCGCGGTCAACAACCTGGTTGAATGTAACTGCCATGGTATTCCTTATCCGAAGATGTAACCGTGGAGACTTGCAGAGCTGGTGCCGTTAGCACCAGCAGTGAACTGAATGGTCGCTCCAGACTCACCACCATACACCAGCACCTCGTGCGACACGGAGTCACACACAGTGGTTAGTGCCAGACCGGTAACGTTCAGCCTGGAGATAACAGTTCCGGCGGCTGGGGCTGGAGTGGATCCGCCGGTGCTGACCGTCGGAATGGACGAACCCGCAACCGTAACGGTTGCAGACAGAACAAGGTCCCCAGTGAACCACTTGCCAGCAGGGATGGTGATTAGAGTTCCGCTCGAAGTGAGCGTTGCTCCCATCATATCTACTGCATCGGGTGCTCCCGCAAACATGCTTACTCCTTACGCCTCGGACCAGACAAAGCCCAGGTCCCAGAACTGGTCAGTATCTCCGGCAGCCGTACGAGCAACCACACCCTCACCAGGCAGGCAGATGAAGGATGCGCCAGTAGGCGGAGTGATGCTTGCTACTGCGGAGACTCCTGCCGCCGCTGCCGTAATGGCAGGCGGCACCGAAAGGATAGGAACATTCGCATTGGTAGTCGTAGGATTACCGGTGCGCACCTCAGACACGGAGTTGGTCTGAGACGTTACGAACTTACCGACATCTGCCGCTGGACGCAGCGTTCCACCGCTTGCTGCAGTAGTCCTGAATACTGCCATTGAGGCGGTTGCAGAAGTGGCTCCTCCCGCATACGGGAAGGCTACGAACTGGTAGAACGTAAAGACCTTGCCGCTTCCGAGCGGATTGAAAATCGATAGGAAGTTGTTGGCAGCAACCACGCCCGGAGCGTCAACGATCTGCGTGGTGTAAAGCTGCGTACCGGCAGGAATGCCGGAGGTTACATAGATTGGGGTCATCGCAGTGTTGGCGATGGTCATTGCCCCAGTGGCAGTTGGAATGATTCCATCTACCCTGACGGTATTTTCTGCAGACATTAGATCAGACTCCCTGTAGCACTCGCCGCACCAGCGAAGCTGGTGGCGGTTGAGGTCAGCAGGTCCAGCGTAACTGGACCGCTGGCAGGGGCAACGATCGTAACGCCCTCATGAGTAACCACGCCAGGCGCAGTGTCTCGGCCCGACAGGGCTGTCATGATCACAGTATCCACGGCGGGGACTGCCCCCGCAGTGCCCCCGACGAGAACCCTAGAGTTCTGAATGCTGCTAGTGCCGCTGCCTGAGGCAGCGACAACACTAACAGTTCCAACCCAGGTGGCGCCTGCAGGGATAGTCAGAAAAGGAGTGCGGTTGTTGGTTGCCACATTAGTGCTACCAACGACGATGGCACCTGGACGAGCCGGTGACACCGAATACTGGGCCTCGGGCATTATGCCTCCGCTTCTGCCCAGGCCCTATCCACAGCGGCCTGAGACGTACCCTCAGGCTGAAGGCCATTGCTGACGGCCTTCTCGTAGTTATCTAGCTCCCGATCCCAGTTTCGCTGTGTCTGGCTATCCGAGAGATTGGGATTCAGCTGAATCCCCTTCGCCCTCATGCACTCACCGAAGGTCTTGTGATCCCTGGTGAGGCACTTAGCGGAACAGTTCTTACCTTTACGGACGCGCGGCAACTACGCCAACTCCCTGAATTGCGGTCCACGGAAAGAATGCAGTCTCGGTGAACGGAGGGTGAACGGGATCCATCTGGACGTACAGTCCGCTGGGATCCACTGCTAGCACCTTTACGCTGCGATAGCACACGTTCCGATCGACATGAAGATTGACGAGCTTGTCCACCTGGACAAGCCACTCAGGCACCTTCGGCTTGGGTGCTTCCTTTGCTGTTGGTGCAGGTACTCGTACGGTTGCCACTACCTATCCTTACATACGTGGCCCGAAGACCAGGGCTTGCCACAGTTCGGACATACAATCCAGTTAGTCATTGTCGCCCATCGAGTTGGTGCGATAGATTCCCTGGCGAGAAGAGTCGTGGTCAGAGCCAAGCTCTGCCATCTTCATTCCGGCATAGTGATCGAACACAATGTTCTCCAGAATGCCCTTCTCATTGTTCTCGGTGTTGGTGCTCTTTCCTCCGGGGCCTGCGATGCAAGTAGGGCAGTCACCGCAAGGCTTGTACAGAGGATCGCATGGCTCCTTGGCCGGATCATAGTACGTCATCAGTCTTCCACCTCCTTGAAGATCTTGCATGGTACAACCATCACGGGGATGGAAGGATATGAGTTGTTTGCAGCGACTGCGTCGGCAGTCGCCTTGCTCTCGAACAGTCCGAATTCCATGCCGCTGGCGGCTACCCACCATGCGTCAAGCTCAATAACCGCCATTAAGAAACTCCTGCCCAGTAGGACGTGATTGAGTTCGCCCTGGTGGACAGGTCGATAGACGCCGGAAGGGAAGTGGCTGAACCGATCGCCCCCACCGTGGTGAACCTGGCCACGCTCGGCGCTAGGTTGTGGTTGATGAAGGCCGAGATCGTACTTGCGTTTACGATACGGAGGAATGTGGGCGAGGTGGTCGCATTCACCAGATAGGCCACATAGTAAGTGCCTGCGCTGCACAGGACTGGCGCCGTCAGCGCCATGTCCTTGGACCCGGTCGTTCCCCAGTTGGTGGTCTGGTCGGCGGTGATGCCAATCCTCTGGCCAATCGAATTGTAGAGGCCTGCAAAGTTCTGGCCTGCGGTGAGGACGCTTCCCAGTCCGACAACACACTGAGTAATGGTGGAGATCGTGGCCTGGCGAGCAAGGTCCACACGCACCATTTGGATCTGGCCGAGAGGCATGGCTAGAGAGTTCAGCGCCATGACCGGATCGTAGGCTACGGCGATAAAGCCGTAGGTCTGTGCAAGGCTGGAGCCCTGCACCTCGATGTTCTGAATCCTGGTGTTCTGCTGATCCACGGTGTTGGACAGAGAGGTTAGCCCACCCTCTGCGCCCGTGATCCTGGCGTCCTGGTCGGTGAACGCAGCGTTCACGGGGACGTCCCAGTCCAGCTCTCCCCTTGGGATCGGGGTGTATGTCATTCTCCGAATCCTCCCTCTCCGAATCCGCCAGCACCAAAGCCAGCGGCGAGTTCAAAGTTATCCTCCGTGACTCCAATGTCGGAAGAGAGGAGGCACGCCTTTACGGCGTCGTCTACGACGTGCTCATAGCCGCCGCGAAAGTAGTGAAGCCCGGCCGATGGGGCCGGATAGAACGAGGTGTCGTTCTCGTTTGGATTGGGTGGCAGATTGACTGCGCCAATCTCATTGGTGTATGCGTCGTACCGAACCTGACGGTACGAACACGGGGCAACCTCAACGATGGAGATTCCCCTGTCCATGCGGAATCGCTCACCAAGCGGGTTCCACATGAAGGGGGCCTCCGCCACTGTTGGGGTCGTGAAGATCCAAGTAGCCACGGAGGCCCCTTTCTATTACGTGTTGGTCAGCCAAGTGGTTCCGTTGTTACGGACCACCTGAGTGCCGATTGCGCCCGCAGCACCAACCTGAATAGTTGCTGCGCCAGTTCCGTTGATGTTTCCGGTAATGTTCACTACGTTGGTGGCAGTGGCATCACGACGGATGATCAGTACGCGTCCAGGAATGGTGGACGCCGGAGCTGGAAGGGCGACGTTGGTTGGGTTTGCACCCGGGGACACCGCAATGTAGTAGTCATTGTCGGTCGCAGTAGTGGCCGCAGTGACAGAGCGGATAGTCTCGCTGGTGTTATCGAGTCCAGACATT
>JACCDR012293173.1_pt1 | contig 15244 bp, 13 predicted proteins | sample 7446431 | NCBI WGS metagenome assembly JACCDR01 (sample SAMN15323443, study PRJNA562643) | freshwater metagenome | isolation source: river surface water | place: USA:Blue River Watershed | collected 2017-08-17 | reverse complement strand
GTCATCATGGCTTGGTACGGAGTGAATTTTGTTTTGGGTGCAGGTCTTCACTCCTACGGATTCGGTGCGGGCGGAGTTGAGTACGTCACATTTTTTGTGCTTGCTCATTTTGCATTTGCAAGTTTTGTGGCCTTCAAGCGACAGTTGCAGACATCATGATTTGTTGAGGGGTTGCGCATTCATAGAATCATTTTGTTTTCAAAAAGAGTGTTGCCAACTCTCAATTCCAACTTTAGATTAAATTGAAATCACAAATGACAATCCATCTGAGGTGAAGGATCAAATCTTCTATGAAGTTATTTTTTTTGAGCTCATTGTGTCTATTCGCATTGTCCGCATGTAATTTTCAGTTTGGAATTGGGTACAATAAGGGCTATCAACCAGCTCAGCCAATTCCATTCAGCCATGCTCTGCATGTCGGAACAAATAATATCCAATGTCAGTATTGCCACAACCAAGTTGAGAGATCGAAGCATTCGAACATTCCCTCTCTGGCAACTTGTATGAATTGCCATCTTCAAGTGAAAACAGATTCTCCACATATTCAAAAGCTCACAGAAGCATACAACGACAAAAAACCATTTGAGTGGGTTCGAGTTCACATGCTTCCTGATCATGTGCAGTTCAATCATTCGGCACATTTGAATAAAGGCGTGAATTGTCAAACCTGTCACGGCGAAGTGGAAAAAATGGAAGTTGTTTCCCAATTTTCAGATTTGTCCATGGGCTGGTGTATTAACTGTCACCGTCAACCAGAAAATAAGGCTCCGCTTAACTGTACAACTTGTCACCACTAAGAAGAGGATAAGAGATCTCTATGTCTGACTTGAACAGCAACTTCAACGAGAAAGAAAATATGAATTCACAACCTCATGATGCAAAAGCTGCGGCAGAGCCTCGTCCCGCGCATTATCCGGAAACACAAAGAAGCTCTGGTTACTGGCAAAGTTTAGAAGAGTTCTACAAAGATCCTTCATTTCAAGATTCACTCAATGCTGAATTCATGTCTTCTCCATTGCGAGAAGATCAGGCCGATGATGCGTCAGATTCTGCCCAAGGTTGGCAGCGCCGGGATTTCTTGAAGCTCATGGGTGCGTCCATGGCTTTATCTGCGACAAGCTGTATTCGAAGACCTGTTCAAAAGATTATCCCGTACAACACACAACCTGAAGAAGTCACATTTGGAATTCCAAATTTTTACACTTCGACCTACTTTGATGGAAACGAAGCTCTTGGTCTGTTAGTTAAAACTCGCGAAGGTCGTCCGATCAAAATTGAAGGAAATCCATCATTTCCTTTAAATAAAGGTGGAGCTTCTGTCAGAGCTCAGGCAAGTCTATTAAATCTTTATGATCCTGAACGTTTAAAAGGCCCTCAAAAAAATCTCTTCCGAAAGGACCGCGGAAACAAAGACACCGTTGGAATCAAGTGGGAAAATTCTGATAAAGAAGTCAGCGAACAGTTAAAAAAGGGAAAAGTTGCCCTTTTAACAGGGTCCATTGTTTCTCCATCAACAAATGCTGTGGTGAAAGATTTTTGCCAGGCATTTGGTGCTGATCATTATCAATGGGAAGTTCTCAATCACGAAGAGGTTCGCGCAGGACAATCTGCATCTTACGGCGAAGGAACAGTTCCTTTTTATCGTTTTGATTTGGCGAAAGTGATTGTTTCTATCGATGCCGACTTCTTGGGTGATTGGCAGAACTCAACAAGCTATGCACGTCAGTTTTCGACAGCGCGCAAAGATATCAAAAACATGAACAAGCTGATCAGCTTTGATTCAACGATGTCTCTCACAACCTCAAATGCTGATATTCGTTTTCGCATTAAACCTTCACAGCAATTATTAGTTGTCATGAATCTCATTGCAGAGATGAAAAAATTGGGACTTTCTGTTCCTGCATCTCTTGAGAATTCTCTTTCTAGTTACACCTCAGCCTTTGCTGAGCTAAAGATTGATTCCAAGCTGTTCCAAAAAATGGCCAAGGATCTTTATGAGGCTCGCGGAAAAGGGTTGGTTGTCGCTGGCGGTGTGCAGACACATACTTCAAGCTCTGTGGCTTTACAAATTGCCGTGAACTTCCTGAATTCTGCGTTAGGAAATGAAGGGCAAACGGTTCGTGGTGCTGCGGGAAATAATTCTTTGAAATCAAGCAGCGATGATATGGCTCGCCTGATTGAAAAAATGGAACAGGGTCAAATCACAACTCTGATCATTCACCGAGTGAACCCGGTTTATGGATGGGTGGATGGAAAGCGATTTGCGGAAGCGACTAAAAAAGTAGAAATGGTCGTGACGACAACAGATCGTATGGACGAGGTGGCACAGCTTGCTCACCTGGTTTTACCTGACAATCATGCCTTGGAAAATTGGGGTGATGCGGAATTTAATAATGGGCTTTTTGCGATTCAGCAGCCGACGATTTCCGCGATGTACGACACTCGAAGTTTTCAATTTAATTTGATGACCTGGTGCTTTGAAGCAAACCGGGGTCCGAAGCGTATTTTGGATTTTGAAAGCTATTACGACTATCTTCGAAATATCTGGAAAACTGAAATTTATCCTCAGCAAGGTCGTGGTCAAAGTTTTGACGAATTTTGGCAAGGACTCTTGCAAAAAGGATTTGTTGGGGATCTTCAGCGCGCTGGATTTGAAGGGGCAGTTTCGGCTCGAAATTTCAGATCAGAAGCCCTCTCGCAGATCCCAGCTTACAACGCTCAAAGCGGGTACGAACTTGTGGTCTATACAAAGATCGCTTTGGGTGACGGCACGTTGGCAAACGTTGCTTGGCTCCAAGAGCTCCCAGATCCAGTCACCAAGATCGTTTGGGACAATTACGCCATGATGTCCGTCGCAGCAGCAGAAAAAAATAAATTGAAAGAAGGATCGCAAGTTTCCTTCACAGTGAATGGCAAAACGATGAAGCTTCCGGTTCACATCCAACCAGGGCTCCATGATGATGTTGTGGCTGTTTCTTTGGGTTACGGAAGAACTCACGTTGGAAAAATCGGAAATGGAATCGGCCAAAGTGTTGTTGGTTGGGGAAAGTGGGACGCCACCTCAAAAATGGTTGTCTATTCTGGCCAAAAAGTAGAGCTGGGAGCAGTTGAAGGTGTTTATCGATTGGCTTGCACGCAAGCCCATCATTCGATGGAAGGCCGTCAAATTGTTGTTGAAGCGACTCTGAACGACTACCTCAAAAAACCAGATGCAAATATCCATAAACATCATATTTGGTCACTTTGGGCAGGTCACAAGTACAATGGACACAAATGGGGAATGGCTCTGGATCTGAATTCATGCACAGGATGTTCTTCTTGTGTCATCGCATGTCAGTCTGAAAATAACATCCCTGTCGTTGGTAAAAAATACGTTCTCCAGGGTCGTGAAATGCACTGGATTCGTATTGATCGTTATTACACCGGAGATGCAAAAAATGGCGATTCAATCGGCGTCGTTTTTCAGCCAGTCATGTGTCAGCATTGTGACAATGCTCCGTGCGAAACTGTTTGCCCTGTCTTGGCGACGGTTCATAGTTCTGAAGGTTTGAACGAGATGGTCTACAACCGCTGTGTCGGGACAAGATACTGTTCGAACAACTGTCCATATAAAGTGCGACGATTTAACTGGTTCAACTACACAAAAGATATTGAAGCTCCAACCAATATGGCGATGAACCCAGATGTGACGGTTCGTATTCGTGGGGTGATGGAAAAATGTACTTTCTGTGTTCAGCGAATCAAAGACGGTAAAAACAAGGCAAAACTTGAAAATCGTCCTCTGAAAGACGGAGAAATTCGTGTTGCATGTCAATCGGCTTGTCCGACTGAAGCAATTATATTTGGTGATCTCAATGACGCTGATTCGCAGGTTGCAAAAGCTTTTAAAGATGAGCCGCGCAGTTACGCTCTTTTAGAAGAGTGGCATGCAGCACCAGCCGTGCGTTATATGAGCCGCATCCGCAATAATGACAAAGAAACAGTTAGTCATGGACACGGTGCTGAGCATCCACCAAAAGAACATTCACAAAAAGATCAAAGACAACAAAGTGAGCGAGCATAATGAAAACTGAAATCAAAAGAAATCCCCTGATTTTAGGAAGCAAAGATCTTAAGGCCATCACAGATGATATTTGTCGGCCTGTTGAAACGATTCCTGGGAAGGGATGGGTTGGGTTATTTTTGGGAGCAAAGACGTTGCTCCTTTTCTATCTCTTAATTTTAGGAACAGTCATTGCCAATGGTATGGGTTTACTCGGGGTCAATCATCCGATTGCTTGGGGAACGATGATTATCACCTTCGTCTTTTGGATCGGGATTGGACACGCGGGAACATTAATTTCGGCGATCCTATTTTTGTTCAGGCAAAAATGGAGAACGTCCGTAGCTCGAACAGCCGAGGCCATGACGGTTTTTGCCGTCATGACAGCGGGTTTGTTTCCGCTTCTGCACACGGGACGTCCTTGGCTTGATTTTTGGTTATTCCCATATCCAAATCAACGTGGACCGTTGTGGGTGAATTTTCGATCGCCCTTGTTGTGGGACGTTTTTGCGGTTTCTACCTACGCAACTGTTTCAATTGTTTTTTGGTACATCGGAATGGTTCCTGATTTTGCGACAATTAAAGATCGCGCGAAGAACAAAATTCGCAAGGCGATTTATGGAGCCTTGTCTTTAGGTTGGCGCGGAACTGCAAAAAACTGGTCACATTATGAAATGTTGTATTTGTTGCTTGCGGGTCTCTCAACACCTCTCGTTCTATCTGTTCATACCATCGTCTCCTTTGACTTTGCTGTGGCAGGTCTTCCTGGCTGGCATACAACGATTTTTCCACCGTACTTTGTTGCTGGAGCGATTTTTTCTGGATTTGCGATGGTGATCACGCTGATGACATTGGTTCGAATCGGCTTTCCGGAGTTTAAGAATTACATCACATTGGATCATATGGAAGTGATGAATAAAATCATCATGACCACTGGATTGATGGTTGGATATGCCTATGGATCCGAGTTCTTTGTTGCTTGGTATTCTGGAAATATTTATGAAAAACATGTGTTTTTCGTGAGCCGTGCTTTCGGTGACTATGCATGGTCATATTGGACCATGATTATTTGTAACGTGATCATTCCTCAGGTTTTCTGGTTTAGAAAAGCTCGTCGATCAATTCCAATCATGTTCGTCGTTTCTATCTTTGTGAATATCGGGATGTGGTTTGAGCGATTTGTGATCACCGTGACTTCTTTGCATGCTGATTTCCTTCCTGCAAATTGGGGAAATTACGCATGGAGCTTTTATGATGCGGGTGTATTGCTCGGAAGTTTTGGAATGTTCCTGACTTTGTTCTTACTTTACTTACGTGTTTTCCCGGCGATCTCAATTGCTGAGGTGAAACCTGTCCTACCTGTGGGACGTGATCAGAAAGGTGGGCACTAGTCATGGCAAAAAAAATGGGCGGCGTTGCCGGAATTTGGCTTGATGAACATACAATCGTGGAAGCAGCTCGCAAAGTTAAAGCGATGGGTTCCGATAAAGTAGAAGCCTTATCTCCCTATCCTGTGCATGGGATGGAAGATGCTTTGCAAATTAAGCGCTCACCAATTCCTTATGTCACCTTTGTGGCAGCTTTGGTTGGTTTGAGTACGGGTTTGTTTATCTGTTGGTGGACTTCTGTGGTGAACTGGCCGATCAATGTGGGTGGTAAACCATTTTTCTCACTCCCAGCCTTTATTCCTATCATGTTTGAGCTGACGATTTTGTTTGCGGCGCTGAGTTCTGTGGCATCACTTTTTTACTTTTGTCGATTGCCTCAGATTGATCCTCCGGTCATTGATCCGGATTTAACTTCACATAAATTTGCATTGTTTATTCCAGAGAATGATGTGGTTTACGACGAACAAAAGCTTTCTCAGGCGATGAGAGATTTAGGTGCCGTTGAAATCAAGAAAGTGACGGAGTTTTGAAAATGGTCATGCGATTATTCCTTTTGATGAGTCTTATGGCTGCAGCTTTAACTGGTTGCTCAGATAAATCTCAGCCGAATATTGAGTTGATTCAGGACATGATGGAATCACCGGCGATCAAGCCCCAAGAGCCTGGAATGCGAGAGCCTGCCAAGAACACGGTTCCTGTCGGATTTACTCCGTACCAGTGGGGAACAAACTTGGATGAGGCGATCAAGGAAAATAGAAATCCAATGGCAGGTCAAATGACCGAAGATGTTCTGCGTGTTGGGCAAAAGTTTTTTGAAACCCATTGCATGGTTTGTCATGGAATGCATGGTGAGGGCGGCGAAGCAACTGTTGTGGCGCAAAAGATGGCTTTAAAACCACCAAGCCTTGTTTCTGATAAAGTGAAAGCGATGTCTGATCAGCAAGTTTATCACATCATTACCATGGGGCAGGGTGTGATGAAGGGATATAATCACCACATTCCAGCAAAATATCGATGGCAAGTGGTTAACTATATTCGGCACTTGGACGGTAAACACTAGGTCTTAAACGCGAGTAGTTAAACGTAAGAAATAAAACGACGCCGAAAAAAATCGGCAGATCAAAGGTAACTGAAATGGCATCAAATACATCTCATGAAATGAATTTAGGTCTCAAAAAGTTTGAGATTTCTTCCACGCTGAAAACTTTGAGTTGGGCATTTATGCTCGTAGGAGTTTTGGGTTTTGTATACGGTATCTTAAGAGACCCCGAGCGCATGTGGACATCTTACTTGGTTGCGTTTTTCTATTTCTCTTGTTTGGGCCTTGGAGGTTTGTTCTTTGCTGCAATTAACCATATTGCTGGAGCCGGCTGGTCAGTCACAGTTCGAAGATATGCCGAAGGAATGACGGCATTTTTGCCATGGATGTTGTTGTTTGGGTTGGTTTTGCTTTTTGGAGTGAAAAAGATTTATTCATGGTCAGACCCAGAGGTTGTCGCATCCTCAGCTCTGATTTCCGCAAAGACGGCCTATTTGAATATTCCGTTTTTGGGACTCAGAATTGTTTTATTCTGTGGCGGTTACATGTTGTTTCGACATTTCATGATCACCAAAGGCTCAGTGAAACAAGATGAAACAGGTGACCCAGGTTTAACAAAGTCTGCCGTTGGTAAATCCATCGCATTTATCTTGTTTTTTGCTCTGTCATTTTCGCTTTTCTCTGTCGATATGTTGATGTCACTTTTACCAACTTGGTATTCGACTATTTTCGGGATCTATTGCTTTGCTGGTTTATTTCAATCATCTCTGGCTGTTCTTGCAATGATCATTATCTATATGAAGCGCAATGGTTTTGTGAAAGGCTACGTCACCAGCGAGCATTTGCATGATGTCGTGAAGTACATGAAGGCTTTTACAGTGTTTTGGGCCTATATCGCGTTTTCACAGTTTATGTTGATTTGGTATGCAAATATTCCAGAGGAAACAGAATACTATATCATGCGCTCTCAAAACGGGTGGCTAGGAATTTCATTTGCACTTTTGATCTTTCGCTTCATCGTTCCTTTCATCGCTTTGCTTCCTCGGGGAGCTAAACGAAATGAGAGCCATGTGGTCCTCGTTGCTTGTTTGATTTTGGTCATGCAGTACGTTGATATTTACTGGATGGTTTATCCAAACTTTTTTGATGGTGTTTTGACCTTTGGTGCGCTTGAAGTTGCTCTGTTTTTGGGTTTCTTGGGAGTGTTTATGCTCTCTGTGATGCACTTTTTTAGTAAGCATAATCTAGTTGCGATCAAAGACCCTCGCATCCACGAGGCACTCCAACATCATGTCACTTACTAAAATCGTAGAGAGTTGATCATCAGTTCGTGGGGATTTCCCCACCTGATAAGAGTTGGCTTTTTAAAACTCAGATGGCCTCTACGGGAGAGCCGCCCTCTGGGGGCCAAGGTTCGAGGAGCCAAGGAGGAATTGTCGATGAATTATTTTCTGCGCTTCCTATTCCTGTTCTTTGTTTTTGGGTGCAGTCATAAGCCTGCAGAGAACCCACCGGAACAAGCTGATTTAAAAATACAAGAAGTCCAAGAGTTGAAAGTCCAGCCGATGACTCTTGAAGCTGTCTATCAAAGAGTTCAACCGGCACTCCTTGGTGAAACTAAGAATGAAGTCATCAAAGAAAGTGACCGAGAGTTCGGGGCCTTGGTTCGGCGAGAGTATTCATCGAAAAGTGCTAAAGAAGAGCTTCAAAATCTTTCACTTCATGTCTTTGCAAACAAAGAGAACCGGGTCAATCAAGTGGCTCTCATCATCCAAAATTGCCGAACACAGATGATGAGTGAAGAACAACTTCAGAAAGAGTTCATTCAATTTGTCGGATCTATGTCTCAAATGATTTTCGGCCAGAAATTTGAGTTGTTGGGCAAAAACTACTTTCCAAAAATTCAAACGACGACTCCCAAAGAGATGAGGGTGCTCATTCAAGAATCTTACGATGCGGCATCAATGATGCGACTGAGTCGTCAGCGTTATAAGTGTGATGGTGCAGGCGGATACGGATACCGTTTTGACTTTTTTGTAAAGTAGACCGCTCGTAGATCTGTTTAGAAAACCGAAAAGGAAAAGTGATTTCTCGTGGTCGCTGATCAGGAAGAATGTTGGGAAATCGAATCTCTTTCACTTTTGAAATCAAACAGTCACTCAGATCTTTTTTATTCAGTGTTGATCTCTCCTCGACAACAGTCACTTCACTGACTTCGCCACTTGGATGAACTGCGAATTGCATGATAATGACTCCCTCAAGTTCGTGGTCTTGTTTGAGTGAAAGATCATAACATTCTTTTAGCTGAGGTTTACTTTCAGAAATTTTCATTTGGATATCAGTTCGATGTTCAGCCATGCTCTTCGTTGATGTGCATCCGCAAAACCAGATCAGTGTCGTGATGATCAATGCTCTATTCAAGAGATTCATTTTCTAGTCTTTCTTTGTTCGCAGTTTTTTTTTTGAAGTCGTAGCTCAAATGATTTTGCCAGTTGAACAAACGGCAAACCCAAGAGGAGGTAAATTGCAGCAGCCATTAAACCAATGCCTACATAATCATAATAAGTTGACGAAAGCTGGCTTGAAATCTTTGTTAGCTCCACCATCGTAATGACAGAAACCAAGGAAGAGTCCTTGATCAAAGCAATGAAATCATTGGTCATAGGCGGGATCACAACTCGAAATGCCTGAGGAAAGACAATGTGCCGGAGAGATTGCCATGGAGTCATTCCCAGAGCAAGTGAGGCTTCCGTTTGATCTTTATGAACGCTCGCAATTCCGGCCCGGTAATTTTCAGATTCGTTGGCCGCATAGTTTAACCCCAGGCCGATGATGGCCGCGAACATTGGCGGAAGTTTGATCCCAATCGATGGAAGAGCATAGAAAATAAAAAACAGCTGCAGGAGCAGCGGTGTTCCGCGAATGACTTCAACAAACACAATAGCAAGATATTGAAGAGGCCTTGGGCCAAAGTGTCGAACCACAGCAATCAAAAATCCGCCGATGATGGCCACGATCATTGCAAGAACTGAGATCTGTAGTGTCTGAAGAGCGCCCCAAAGAAGCAGCGGTAAAATCTCTTTATACAATGTGAGCCGCTGCGCCCATGTTCGATCCTTGTTTAAACTCGCAAGGTAAGATCGGTACCTGGTGGGTTCAGTTTTGGATGGACTGGAGTCTTTGATGAGGTCTGCCATCCGAGGATTCCAAAGATTCCACCTTTCAATAATCGCGCGCAGTTCGCCTGAATTTTGCAGCCGAATCAGGGCCGCATTGATTTCAGCAGCCAGCTGCTTATTTTCCTTTGAGAGTACAATTCCATAGGTGAGAAGGCCGATATCTTGATTGACCACCCGAAACTGAGGGTTTGGTTCCGAAAAATATTTGACGATGGGAGCATCAAAAAGCACAGCATCCGTGCGGCCATGAAGTAAATCTTGGTGAGCATTGTTTTCAGAGTCGTAGGGGACCGTTGTGATCTTCTTTTCTGCCTTGAGAATTCTTTCTGAAACGGCTCCGCTCAGTGTTCCAACTTTTTTACCAACAAGATCTTGAAAGCTGTGGATGGTGTCATTGGTTCTGAGCGTTGCGATTTGTAAACCCGTTGCAAAATAGGGATTTGAAAATAAAACCTGAGCTTTGCGATCTTCGGTGATTTCGATTCCGTTGATGGCGATGTCGTATTCATTACGGGTCAATCCAGGAATGAGGCCTTCCCAAGAGTTTTGAACAAAAATGTCTTTTGCACCCATTTCTTTGGCGATCGCTTTGATGATGTCGACTTCGAACCCGATGAGCTGAGTAGGGTTGCTTGGGTTATAAAAAACGTAGGGTACGCCACTTTCAGCATCGGCAGCCCAGCGAAGAATTTTGTCCTGAGCCAGGAGTTGTGATGGATGACAGAACAAGAATATCCAGAGACAGAAGATTCGAATCATCATGCCATCGTCTCCGCAGAGAGGAATTTTTTGAGATAATTTTTTGTCTTTTCATGAGAAGGCCGACTGAAAAGGATTTCTGGAGGGGCTGCCTCGATGATGGTTCCTTGTTCCATGTAGACCACAAGATCTGAGGCGTCCCGAGCAAACCGCATTTCATGGGTGACTACCACTTGAGTCATATCTTCCTGATCTAAAGTTTTCATCACATGAAGGACTTCGTCGATGAGTTCGGGATCCAGGGCTGAGGTGGGTTCATCATACAGCATCAGTTTTGGCTGCATCGCTAAAGCCCGGGCAATGGCTGCTCGTTGTTGCTGACCGCCGGAGAGCTCATGGGGGTAATGATCTAGACGATTTCCCAGGCCTACTTTTTTGAGTAAGTTTTCAGCTCTGGCAGCAGCTTCATCTCGAGTAATCTTTTTGACGACCATCGGAGCTTTCATTGCATTTTCCATGATCGTTAGATGAGGAAATAGGCAAAAATTTTGAAAAACCATCCCGACGTCACCGCGAACTGCATGAATTGTTTGTTGAATTTCAGGGGTAAAGGATTCTTCTTTGGTGGTCTTTCCGAAATGGTGATTTCCTATGGTGATTTTTCCTTGATCCATCAGCTCAAGACCATTCAGGCACCTCAGGAGTGTGGATTTTCCGCAACCTGAGCGGCCAATGAGGCAAACCGTCTTTGCGGGCGGAATTTCAAGGTTAACACCTTTGAGAATTTCGACACCATGATACCATTTGCGCAAATTCTGAATTGAAACCATGGGCTGTTCCTATCACTGACGCCATTATCAGCGCAATCAGGCATCACTCTGGTTGTAAAAATGAATTGGTTGCCATGTCGGTAGATAATCGGAACACTCATTGAAATTCCTTGGTATTTTCCAGTGAATCTTTTATAAAATCGGATTGAATATGAAATCGATCGACATTTATTTACCTGATGGATCCGTAAAAACTTTTGACCATGAGCCCACAGCTCTCGAAGTGGCTCAGACCATTGGAGCGCGGCTGGCTCAAGACACCCTGGGTGTGCAAATCAATGGCGACTCTGACGTGAAAGATCTTCGCCTGCCGCTGGCACACGGAACGAAAATTAAACTTGTCACGACAAAGTCCCCCGAGGCCAATGAGGTCATTCGCCATTCTGCAGCCCATGTCATGGCCCAAGCTGTTCAGGCCATTTGGCCCGAGATCAAGGTGACCATCGGCCCTGTGATTGAAAATGGTTTTTTCTATGATTTTGATTCCCCAAGAAATTTTTCCGAAGATGATCTGGGGATGATTGAAAAGAAAATGCAGGAAATTATTTCTGCTGATTATCCGCTGCAAAAAGAAGTTTGGCCAACGGCAAAAGCCATAGAAACCTTTAGCAAAATGGGTGAGCGGTTTAAAGTTGAAATCATCAAGGACCTTGGCGACAAAGGCGAGAGCCATGTCAGTATTTATCATCAGGGCCCTTGGTTTGATCTTTGCCGAGGTCCCCATGTCCAAAGGACCGGACAAATCAAAGCTTTTAAATTGCTCAGTGTCGCCGGAGCCTACTGGCGGGGCGATGAAAAAAATCCGATGCTTCAAAGAATCTATGCAACGGCTTTTACGGATAAAAAAGAGCTTGATGCGTACTTGCACCAAGTTGAAGAGGCAAAAAAACGTGATCACCGAAAACTGGGTAAAGAGCTTGGTTTATTTTACTTTCATGAATGGGCACCGGGATCTCCGTTTTTTACCCCTCGTGGAACAATAGTCTATAATGAGCTGCTAGGTCTCATGCGCGATATGTACCGGAAATATGATTACCGCGAGGTCATCACTCCGCAGATTTTTGATGTGAATTTATTTAGAACTTCCGGACATTATCAGAATTACAAAGAAAATATGTTCTTCACTCAGGTGGAAGAGCGCGAGTTTTCTTCAAAGCCGATGAACTGTCCAAGTCACTGTCTTTTGTTTGCTTCAGAAAAGCATTCCTACCGTGAGCTGCCTCTGCGAATGGCGGACTTTGGCCGTCTTCATCGCTATGAAAAATCAGGAGCGATGAGCGGATTAACTCGGGTGCGAACGTTTTGTCAGGATGATGCTCATATTTTTTGTACCCACGAACAAATGCAAACCGAAATTGCATCGTTCATGAGTCTATTAAATGATGTTTATGCGCAGCTCGGAATGGATCGCTACAAGATCTTTTTGTCGACACGCCCTGAGCAGCGCATGGGAAGCGATGAGATTTGGGATAATGCAGAGAATGCCTTGGGCTCTGCTTTGAAATCGCTGAATTTGGAATACACCGTCAATCCGGGGGATGGCGCTTTTTATGGGCCAAAGCTGGATATCATGTTCGTGGATGCTCTGAATCGACCATGGCAGCTTGGGACTCTCCAGTGTGATTTCAATCTTCCGGCAAATTTTGATCTCAAGTACACGGGTGAGGACAATAAAGACCATCAACCAGTGATCTTGCACAGAGCAATTCTGGGTTCACTGGAGAGATTTATTGGTGTTTATCTTGAGCACACCGCGGGTAAACTTCCGACTTGGATGTCGCCAACTCAGGCCGTGATCATCAATGTCACCAATCGCGTCGATGGGTTTTGTCTGGATTTGAAGAAAAAATTGTCGGCACAAGGTGTAAGAGTTGAATTTGACTCGCGAAATGAGCAGTTAAAGTTCAAAATTAGAGAAGCGCAGTTGACCAAAGTCCCATATATGTTGATTATTGGAGATCAGGAAGCTGAAAAGGGAGTTCTTTCTGTTCGCACTCGGGACGGCAAAGATCACCGAGACATCCCCGTTGAGAAGTTCATCGTTGACATCACGAGCGAAATTCAACAAAGGTTGTTGAGCTCAATCATGTTCGAAGGAGGATTGCATTAATACGTTCGAAAAAAAACCGGCCCCCCCAGCTGGCGGTGGAAATCGTTTTCAAAAAGGACCTGGAAAAGATAAAAAAGACAGCATGCGTGTGAACCGAGAAATTCGCGCTCAACAAGTCCGAGTGGTCGATGAGGCCGGGGCGATGTTGGGAGTCATGAGTGTCCCAGAAGCTCTTAGAATCGCAGAAGACCGGGGTTTGGATCTCTTGGAAATTGCTCCAACAGCAACTCCTCCAACTTGCAAAATCATGGATTACGGCAAGTACAAATATGAAAATAAGAAAAAACAGGCCGCTGCTCGTAAGAAGCAAGTGATTGTTCAAATCAAAGAAATTCAAATGAGACCGCGAACGGATCAGCATGATTTTGAAACAAAAATGCGGCATGGTCGTCGATTTCTTTTGGATGGCGATAAAGTCAAAATCTCTTTGCGATTTTTAGGTCGTGAAATGGCTCATCAAGAAGAAGGCTTTAAGCTTTTGAGCCGGGCCGTTGAGTTTATCAAGGACATCGGAATGGTGGAATCACCACCTAAAATGGAAGGGAAGCAAATGTTTTGCATGCTTGCCCCGGATCAAACCAAAATCAAAGAATTTTTAAAAGCAAATCCAGATGCAATGAAGCGTTCAGGTGAAGCTCCGACAGATGATGAGCTCCTTGAAAAGGGTGACGAAGAGTAAAAAAAAACCGGGCTGTAAACCCGGTTTTTTGTTTTTGATTCAATCTTTGTAACATAAACCGACTTAAGTTTAATAGACGTACTTTGCAACTTCGAAAACCATTCCCTGAAGTTTTAATTCAAGACCTTTTGCATCAAGCCCTGTGAGGCCAATATCAAAAGATAGTCCTCCGTCCCTTTTTACATTCAAAGCAGTATCAAAGCTCACTCCAGCAGCAAATAAAGTTCCGCCGGCCGAAGCTCCCACAGAATAGCTTCCGATCAATGCATCGGGTGAGTTTGCAACTCCAATGGAAGCTGTTGATATCACGACATTTCTAATTTTACTAAACCCTAGCCCGAGGCCAAGCCCGCGCAGCTTCATCGAGATAGGAACATCGATCCGTTCATTATTCACAGTGGAGCACGAAAGGTACCCTGTTCCGCTCAAATACTGAATACTGATGACGGGGCTAAAACTATAGCCCGAAAGATTTCCTGTGATGGAACAGGCCCAGAGTGGTCCAACGGTTGTTGTCTGATCCGAAGCCGATGCGGCTGGCAGGTAAGTTGCCATCACAAGGGAAATTGCGGTGATGAGTTTAAACATAGATCCTCCTTAGATAAGTTGTTGCTGTCATTTCCTCATCAAGCAAAAGGGAGACCTCATTTTATGTTGAGCTCAGCAAATTCAGGGGTTCATTTTTTCCCCATACGGCATTTTAACAAGGCTTTGGGGGGAAATTTGGGATTGCTTTTATTAAGGCACATGGATAAGTTCGGCGCCATTCGTGTTTAATCGCGGGGGAACTCAATGAAATATGGTCTTTTCCAAGGTGTGATTTTAAGTGTTTTGTTTTTTTGCAATCTAGGATTTGCCTCAAATTCTGAGAGTGGCCGTCGGATGCAGAAACTTGCAACCCCAGAACAAATTGAAAAAGCACTGCAATGGAACCTCCAGGTTCAGCAGTCAGAAGAGATTTTGCGATCTGACGATGATCGCCCTCTCAGGCCGGTTCCAGATTTCGATTCCTTTCGGTACCTCTTAATGTCTGGTGATTTGAATGTAGGTAACTTTGATTCAACCGACATCAAGATGAAAATTGCTCAAAACTTGCCATCAGGGGTCAAGCTGATCTTGCTGGTCATGCCGGGGTATGAATCCTCAACTCGGGAGAAGTTTAAAAAATGGATTTCTGCCGATCGGCTGATCATTGCCACCCATGAAACGGCTTATAATGGATTCTGGGCAAGAGATGCCTATCCCTATCCGGTTTATATGGATTCAAGTCTCAAAGTC
>JACCDR011211555.1_pt1 | contig 15244 bp, 34 predicted proteins | sample 7446431 | NCBI WGS metagenome assembly JACCDR01 (sample SAMN15323443, study PRJNA562643) | freshwater metagenome | isolation source: river surface water | place: USA:Blue River Watershed | collected 2017-08-17 | reverse complement strand
GACTGGAACACTCGCCGGAACCAGTACGGGCTCATTCGACCGCATTGAGGGGGAGATGCAGATCGAGGATCAGCTCAGGGCTGTGATGAATGACGTGCGCCACGCTCGTGAAGAGGTGGCCAAGGCGATGGGCAAGATGCGGAAGGAGGGGAGCTCAGCTGGCCTACTCGAACTCGAGCTGGCGCAGCGGGCTCTCTTCACCGCCGAGAAGAAGGGGAGGCAAGATGCTAGAGCTCACGACGCAGGAGATCGCGGACAAGCTGGGGGTGACGAAGCAGGCAGCCTACGGCCTGATCCAGTTCCTCAGTTTCACCAAGTTGGTGAACAACGGCTCGGTCCGCAAGGGCCCTGACGGCAAGGGCAAGGGCTCGAAGACCTATCTGGTGGCTGACACGCTGCCCGATGCGGTCCGCGAGGCCTTGGTCAAGCTGACCGGCTAACCATCTTCCTGATCCACAGCCACGCCCTTCGGTACCAGGGTGCGACTGCCAGGTTCTCGTCGGTGTTGAGGCGAGATCGCCGATTGACGACATCGGTGTCCTCGGAATCGAGGATGCCGGCGCCGCCTTTACGGAACCACTTGCCTTGGAGGTTGGGGCCCGCGAACGTCGAGGGCTTCGGCCTCCTGCGCCTGGTCTGGTCGTCTTCGGACATTGGTTTCTCCCCCTACTATCTTCCTCGCACGACCCTTGGCGTGGGGAGATTGTGTTACCTCAGAAGGAAGGAAGTTCTACGGCAAATCTCAGAAGGAGATGTAGATGCCACGATTCGGTTTCACTGAGCATGCAATCGATCGATTCATAGAACGACATGCCCCTGACCTATCCAGGAAAGAGGCGCGGAAGTGTCTGGAGGAGACTGCCCTGAAAGCGGTCCGCCTCAAAGAGAAGACCATCAACGGTGAGTCACAGTGGATGCTGGAAGACGGCATCATCCTCGTGACCAAGCGCGATGGTGGCGAGACCGTCTGCGTGACCATTCTTCCCGAGCCCTATCGTCGCGGTCCCCGCGAAGAAGAGCTCGAGATGATGCGGGAGTACGCCGAGGCGAACCTGCCGCCGATCACCGGAGAGAAGCGAGAGAAGGCCCCGCACCCCAACGAGCTGAAGCAGTTCATGACGTCGGCTCTGTCGGACAAGCAGCTGAGGAAGATGCTCCACATCTACCGGCTCGACGCTGCCAAGGAGAAGCAACGGCAGAAGACCATCCGACATCTCGATCACCAGGCCAAGGAGATCGAGAAGATGCGCACCGTGTCGCGCATATCGATCAATGCCCTAGTCAGCATTGATCCCAACCACCCAGCTCTCGAGGAGATTCGGGCCATCGAGCCTATCTTCCTGACGCAGAGCTTCTTGCTCAAGAGGGCCTCGTGATCGCTTTCCTGAAGAGACTGTTCCGTCGCTTATTCGGTATCCCCGACCCCGCCATTCGCATCCCGAAGGACGAGAGCAATATCCGCGAGTGGGCACTCCTTCTCAAGGAGTCGGGCAAGGAGCCCTTCATCCTCAGTGTGGCTCGCGGCTGTACGCGCAAGGAGGCTGAAGAGGGAGCTGCGGAGGCTATCGTCAACTACCAGTGGAAGAAGGGCGCGTTCAGCCACCAATGCTGCCAGTACATGGTGGTCCCGCTACGCGACGTCCTCAAGCAGGATCTCCCCAAGGCCACGGTCGTGTCATGAAGAAGAATCTCGAGAAGCAAGTGGAGGCGGCTTCCGCCTGGGAACGGGAGCACGCCAAGCAGCTGGCCGATCTCATCCCCAAGATCGAAGCCCTCGGCGGACGTGTCTTCATGGTCCACGACGAGATCACCGTCGAGTTCCATGAGGACACACCTACCGAGGCACAGAACGAGATCTTCCGCTTGCTGCAAGAGAGCACGATGCCGAAGTTCGACGATCTCAAGCTTGAGCCTCCAGACGAGAAGTAGCTCCGGCTTAGATCTGCGAGCTTCCCTGCACTCGTAAGTGGGTGCTACAAAAGGACTATGGGTAGGCCCCCGAAGAATGATGTCGATCGCCGCGGCACCCAGATCGTCGCCAAGGTGACGGAACCAGAGAAGCTGTCCATCGAGGCCTGGGCCAAGCACGAGAACATGACCGCCTCGGACTTCGCTCGGAACGCCATCTTGGAGAAGTGCTGGAAGCTCGCCGAGGAAGCGGAGGCCAAGAAGAAAGGCAACTGATGGACAGCACAGAGGCGGCAGCACTTCTGGGCATCGTTCCGCCGGTGCCGCTGAACACGCTCAAGACGACGTTCCGCAGGCTGTCCCGAGAAGAGCACCCGGATGTCTCCAAGCATCCGCAGGCAACTCGACGCTTCGCCCAGATCAACGAGGCCTACAACCTCCTGATCAAGGACCCCAACGTCCTCGAGTTCACCGAAGAGGATGCCAAGAAGCTCGAGACGGTCGAGGGCATCCCCTTGGCTAAGCTCGGCAAGGGGCTCGGTCCCAACACCAACGGCCGACCCTGCACGCTGTGCGATGCCCGCGGCTACCGTGGTTACAAGGCTGACCGTATTCCTTGCGAAGACTGCAAGCGAGTCTTCCTCAACATCTTCACCGAGGCTTGGGCCTACCGCTGCCGCAAATGCAAGGGCACCGGACGGTTCTTGCGTAACGGCAAAGACGTCGGGGAGTGTTTCGCCTGCAAAGGGAACTGTTGGCACGTCTCTCGGAGCCGGTCCAACGACTGCAAGAGTTGTCGCGGTCGGCGTAGCATCGAAGACCCCAAGGGCCGGATGTTCTACACCTCGTGCGAGCACTGCAAAGGGACCGGAGAGATCATGGTCTTCAACCCAGTACTGCCGAAAGGTCTCTTGGGCGCCAGATAAGGAGCCCGCCATGGTCAACGTAGACATTTGGTTCGTCGTCGCTGGTTACATTCTCGCGGTTGCGGTCGCAATGATCGCCTACGCCCACTCGACCTGGATTCAGCCCCGTCGACAGGCATCTCTCTATGAGAGCCTGACCGAGGCCCAGGTCATCGCGCAGTCGAGCAAGTCGGAAGTCTCCCGGCTGCATGACGTCCTCAAGTACACCAACGAGATGTTGGACGAGGAGAAGCGAGCCAAGGTCGCCCTGGAGAACGAGCTGGCGACCTACCGGAAGAAGGACGGCACTGGGATGGGCAAGCGCCCGCTGCCGACCTCGCTGCCGACTGCAACTTCGCCGGCGGTTCCGCCCACGCCCTCGAAAGACGACAACGACGCCACCAGTCGCCTCACCAAGACCCCAACAAAGGAGGGGACAGGGAGGGGATAAGAATCTGGAGGGCAACCTCCAGCCCTTTGAACCTTCTCCCAGGAGACCCTGTGCTTCGTTCCGAGAGAGACGAGATCATCAACATCGTCGAGCAGAAGACTGACGCCGACTCGCTCTACTGCTCCTGCTCCCCCAGCGCGGACGTCTTCTTCATCTACACCCTTCCCGGCGCAAATCATCCGCACTACATGTGTGTCGGGTGCGATCGAGACTACTGTCTGTTCGGCTGTCACATCCCGGAGATCATCACGAATGAAGAAAGCCAGTACTCATGGACCGGCACGGCGTGCTCGGTCTGCGGCCAGCCGCAGTACCACGCCTACGGCAGTGGAGACACCTGCTCCAACGGCCACGGAGGTGCCCCAGGAGTCTGAGGGTGCCATCGAGATCGTCGATCTGACGCCAGAGAACGTCCAGCGGCTGACCGACAAGCACATCACGCGCTACGAGCGCCGTCTCGAAGCCGCTCGCAATCCAAACAGCAAGGCGAGCTACAACGTGCCCGAGCTATTCAAGCTCCTCCGCCTATGGAGCGGCGTGCGGGAGAAGAATCACATCTGGGTCGAGCTGACCTGCTGCGAGCGAACAGAGGTCATGGAGGCCATCACCAGTGGCGAGTAGGAAACCGGCTCGGCCGAAGAAAGAAGAGAAGTTCAACGGCCAGCCGATGAGCCACTGGTACCGCGAAGCCGACAAGCTGGTCATGGACTGCTTGGTTCGGTCGGCATTCGATCTCGACGATCGGTCGATCATCGGCCGGCTGGCCAGGGAGCGTCTCTTCCATCTGGCCAACGGGATCAACCCGGTGCTGTGTCAGGAAGTCATCGACGAACGAGATCGCTGCCGCCTAGGAATGGCTGTGATCGTCAACTCCTTCATGCTCACGCCGGCCGAGCGTCGGGCGATGGACAAGAAGAGAAAGCGAGCCTCGTGAAGGTCCTCACTACGATCACCACATACGGTCCGTCGATGGACGTCGCGCTGCACAAGGCCATCGCCGAAGCTCACGACTGGATGATGTCTGGCGGAGACTGGAACGACAGCTCTCGCGAGCGAGTGCTTTATGCCAAGCTCGTCTTCATTGGTGTCTCGGTCGACCTCAACGGCTACCGCGGAGACGCTGATCCAGATTGGGTCTTCGAGCTCCAGGAGAAGTCGTGATGTACGAGCCTAACGTCGTCGACGTTATCCGCCTCTTCTTGCTCGTGTTCGTCATCGTCGCTGATGTCTTGATAGCGGTGAAGACGGTGGACTGCCTCATCGGCCTCTTCGTGCTGTTCAAGAAGGACGACCCAGTCCCGAAGGCCAAGGTGGTCAAGTGACCTCTGATCAGCCTCTGTTCGCCGTCGGCTTCACAGGAACCCAAGGCAATCTGACTCAAGCGCAGTGGCTGGCACTCGATGCGTTGCTGATGGAGCTCAACCCCTACGAGTGCCACCACGGCGACTGCATCGGGGCGGACTACTCCTTCCACACCATCTGCCTCAAGCAGCAGCGCCACATCATCCTCCACCCGCCGATCAACGGGTCGAAGAGGGCCTACAGCCGAGACGCCACTGATTCTCGACTGCCGAGGGAGTACCTCCAGCGTAACCAGGACATCGTCAACGAGACGAAGATTCTGATCGCCTGCCCTGGTACCGCCACCGAGCAACAGCGCTCGGGCACCTGGTCGACGGTTCGCTATGCCCGCAAGCTGAGGCGACCCATCTACCTCATCCTGCCCAACGGGCAGATCCAGAAGGAGAACATCGATGCCTCCCACGCCGCACAAGTACCGCCTGCTGTGGACCGCCAAGGCGGTTCCTGAGGGGATGACGAAGAGCGAGATCGACGAGCTCAACGAGACGCTGCCCGATGACCACAAGTGGGCAGCCTGCGACGCCATCACCCTCATCTCAATGATCTACCCGGCCGACGGCAGCTACTCACAGATGCTGATGCCGATCGACGGTCGGCCCGAGGCCAAGGCGGATCACCACACCCTCGACGACCACGAGGTCTTCAAGGCCTGGTCGATTCTGGCCGAGCGCTTGGCCAGGTCGAAGACGCTCGGACCCGGCAAGAAGGGCCTCGCTTCCATGGTCCACGAGTTCGTCCGCGATGCGGTATTACGAGGACGTGCGGAAGAGGCACTCCGAGATGAGCCTTCGTAAGAAGAACAAGAAGGGCAAGAAGTCTCTTGAAAGACGGAAGGGGTCCGGTATGGTCGCACCGGACTCCCCGTTTTTCTTTCTTCACCTGGCGGTTCTAGATGAGCAGCTGCGATGGTCAGGCAGGATGCCGATGTCCGGGATGCGACAAGTCGTCGGAGAGTCCAACCTTGAACGAGCTCTTCGACGAGGCTATTCGCATTTTGCGGAAGGTCACCGTCTACACGAAGCACCCGCACCCGAAGTGCGGGGAGAGCTGCATGAAGTGTCTGGCGACCAACTTCCTGAAGAAGTTGGATCCAGCGCAGCAGTAGAGGAGGACACAGTCATGAACCAGGCGCACTCCGAGATGATCGGAAAGGCGGCCAAGTCTCGCGGCACCCCATTTGGGACGGCGTTCAAGAAGGTACGGATCGACTACGGCCATTCCTACTTCCAGGTCTCGAAGATGCTTGGTGTAGAGAAGGCGACCATCCGAGACTGGGAGAACGGCTTGTCGTATCCCAAGGGCCGAGACATCGCCCGCATCAAGGGAACAATGCCTCGCGTCACCCCCTACTTGGTCCTCATCCCGAGAGAGGCCAAGGACCATGAGGTAGTCGGCAAGGACGTCAAGCGAGAGCCCATCAAGCCCGTCCCAGAGTTCATCCCAGAGAGAAAGCCGCCGACCGGCTTCGGATCTCATCTCGAGCTCGAACGAGTCACCGCCGGGTACTCCCAGGAGGACCTTGGCGAACTACTCGAAGTCACCAGCCAATCGGTGTCAGCCTGGGAGACCGAGAAGGTCTCGCCCGTCCTCGAGCACTACGAGAAGCTCCTCGAGTACTTCCCGAACCTCATCCGGGCGCCGAAGCCGGACTGGAAGAACATTCCGCCACCAACGGGTGGTAAGGGTATTACTAGGAACGCCGGCAACACCAACGGTGCTGGCGGGTCCCTCCGCGCTCCTGCCCTCACTTGGCGAGAGCGGATGGACATGGCCATCAATACCCTACCGGAAGAAGAGTCATCCGTCCTGCGCTCCACGATGATCGACATCACCGACAAGCTGGACGCTCTGGCGCAGCTCGACGCCCTGATGGCCGCCATCCACAAGGTCAGGAAGGCCATCGATAGCGAGACACCACAGCACCAGATCCCGCCCAAACCGGTGGTCGAGGACGCTCCTCAGGCTCCCGGCCCAGCTGGCGCGGCCTCTCGGCTGATGACTGCCATGATCCGTCTCGAGGTCATCACGCGCTACGTGGCCAAGCTCGAGATCGAAACCAAGGTGGCCAACGAAGAACTCGGCCAGGCCCGAGAGGCGGTGACCAAGGCCCACGAGGAGGCTCTGCAAGAAGCCAAACTCGAGGCCGAGGGGAAGTACGGCTTCTACTGAGACCCGTGGTCTCGAGAAGCAGTCACCAGAAGGGCCCGGAGCGATCCGGGCCCTTTTGTATAGGCTCTGAAGTTCGGAGATAAGAGCCTGGAGAGAAGAGTTGCCCTAGCCCCTAAGGCTTCGGCAGAGCATCAACCCCAACAAGGAAGAGAGACCTGAAAGCTATGTCCGAGAGAGACACCCACCACCACACCGTCGACGATGACTGGCCGTCGCTGTCCCCGGAGCTCCTGGGGAACGCCGTGCTCGAGTCCTACGTCGGGAGCTACGTCAAGCTCAGGTTCGTCGGAAGGGACGAAAGAGGGGAGGAAGGCACCGAAGACCTCTGGGTCGCGGTGACTGGCGTCATGGGTCACGAGCTCGTTGGAGAGATCGAGAACGTCCCGGCGCTGGAGATGGAATACGCTTGTGGAGAGTTCGTCGGCTTCGAGCTGCACGAGATCAAGCGTATCGTGAAACCGGGCGACCCCATCACCAAGTGGTCGTCTTGGAGGCTGGATAACTGATGCAGGAAAGTGATCTGCGGGTCGGGGACTGGTATGTGGTGGCCGGCGAAGGTCCCATGAAGCTCGTCGAGGTTCCCGCCCCGCCGGTCACCCTGAGCTACACCTTCGAGACCGACTACGGCCACCTCTGGCACGCCACCTTGAGCCAGATCGTCGGCCTGGTCGATATCGAGTTCGTCGAGGCGTGGGAGCCAGGCTACCGGCGCACGTTCCGCGGCCGAGACTACGAAGAGGGTCGCCGCACGTGGCTGGCCGAGCTCCGCCAGTGGGCCAAGGAGAGATCGAGATGGAAGAAGTAGACGACTCGCTGATGTGCCAGTGCGGTCACGGCAAGTGCTTTCACAAGATCGACGGCAACTACGTCGCCAGGGATAAGCCAGGCAAGTGCGAGAAGCCGACTTGCGCCTGCCAGTCCTACATCACCAAGCCGGTGGTGGCTCTGACTCTCCCCGAGGCCAGGGCGCTCGGTGTCCGGCGCTTCTGGATCAGCAACGGCGCCGCCATGGCCATCGGGGCGATCGTCGCTTCCCTGATCCGAGCGTTCCTGTGAGGATCATCGAGGTTGAGATCCCAGATGATTCCGGGTTGCTCAAGAACGACGAGGGTGAGCTCAACATCCGCATCGGAATCGAGAACAAGACCGTCATCATCCACTTCGGAAAGCCCATCGTCTGGATAGGCCTGGAGGTGGAGGACGTTCACGCTCTCGCCAACCTGTTGTTGGAGAAGGCAGCCGAGTTGAAGTCTAGGGAATGAAGCAAGAGGGCGCCCGCGGCCCTCTTCTTAGCTTCTCGGCACGCATCTCGCACCACACGGGAGTATGATCGAAGCGCTCATCGTCCTCGTTGTCGTCGGGGTGATCTTGTTCTTCGTCACCACGTACATCCCGATGCCACCGCCGTTCAAGTCGGCGATCCTCATCCTCGGGGCGATCTTCTGCCTCATCTACATCTTGCAGGTCTTGGGCATCACCCACTTCGACTTCCATACGCACGCTCACAGGTAGCCGGTCTCGTTTTTGCTGGGCGTCCCGGCATGGCATCTGTCTCCGCTGGCGTCACTCCGCTCTTTCGAGTCCGTCCTGCCCGGCAGGAGGCCATCGAGGTCGATGAAGACCCCGAGATCCTGAAGGCCGCCCGCGAAGTCAGGCTGTACTGCGAGGGTGTCCTGGAGCGGGCCAAGCGGCTCGCGCAGCGCCCGGACGTCGCGCTCGTCTGAACTCGCCTCGTGGCGTTCTTGCAAGCTGTGGCAAGAGCGCTCGCTTGAGGTTCAGTTCTACACTTAGTGTAATTTTCCTCAGCCGAAGATCAGCAGGAGCAGCGGCTCGTGCGTGGTCGGGCAGATCGCGAAGTGGGTGAACGCGATCTTCCGGGCCCGGTTCTGGATGGGATGCTCGAGCTTGGTCATGACCAGCTCTAGATGCTCCCCGCCACAGCGGTCGCACTGCGCCCGGGCAACGGTCGTGGTCTGCTTCTTCTTGGGCTGATCGAGCAAGACGATCTCCTCCCGAGGTCGCGGTGGCGGCGGGACGGACGCGATGACAGTCCGCCCCTCCCAATCATAGGGCGCCAGCATTTCGATGACTCGCTCGGTCGGCTCGATCTCGGGCGGGTTGGTAGCCAGCTCGTCCCAGCCCTCGGTGACGCTGGACCGCTTGGCTCGCTTGGGCCAGTCGGGCGCCAGCGGCTTGGGGTAGCCGACCAGGACATGGGCTCCGCCCGGCGGGCACCGATGGACGAAGGGGGCGTAGACCGTGGTCCGGCAGCTCTCACAGAAATAGCTGCTCGGCTCACTCACCCCAAGACAACGTACACCCCCTCCAGGAGGGATGAGAAGAGGGCACCTCTTTAGAGGGATAAGAACCAGGACACAAGAACCTCAACTTCTTGTTCCTCAACCCCAGCCTCAGGAGGTCGCCACCATGACCCGCAAGAAGATCGAGAGCCACTTCCTCATCATCCACCACTACTTCAACTCGTTCCTGGCCACCATCCGCCGGAGCCCCACCCTCGACCTGATCATGGCCGAGGCCTACAAGAAGGACCTCAAGCTGCTCGAGAACGGCTTCAGACTCCAGCTCCAGGGGCTGCCCGATCTGTCCGACGAGTGGTTCGTCCAGATGAAGACGGCCGTGGTCGAGAAGTTCAACGACATGCGGAACGAGCTGTTCGTCCAGATCGCCAGGGTCGAGCCGGGCGGCACGCTGTTCGCCATCCGGCCGGCGCGGACCACCATCGAGGTCCAGTGATACGCCGCCTGGTCGTCCGGCTCATCATCCGGTTCTGCCCCAACGCACCGTACTGGGCGTTCGGAGGCAGACGATGAACATGAGCATGGTCACCTTCACCCTCCACACCCCAACCGAGAGCCGAGTGCTTTCGCACTTCACGATTCCTCGCATCGGGGAAGAGCTTCTCTACGGCAACCAGCAATACGTGGTCACCAACGTCATCTACGACGTCGAGAGGTTCCAGACCGCGGCTGGTGCCGTTGTCTGCGTGGAGCCGAAGTAAGAAGCTGGGCGCCTTCGGCCCTCTTCTTAGCCCTGGGCAAAACTCCCCTCCTAGGGGGGATAAGAACCAAGAGAGATGTGTTGCTCTTGTTTCCCCCTAGCCGGAGTTTTGTGTGAAGCCCACCACTGAGTTGAAGAAGAAGCTGTCCGCCCTGTTCACTAGCGCCGCCCAGAACCGAGCCCAGGCCCAGGTTCTGCTCGACGCCGCGGCCAGTGACGAGCAGAAGATCGACGAGCTCCTAGGCTCGCGGTCGTCGGTTCGGGTCGCCAAGCCGACCAAGCACCAGACGCGGAAGGCGCTCAAGAAGGCGGCCAAGAAGCACCGCCCGGGGCGCAGTCTGGGGGCCTCCTCGCAGAAGGTCTTCGACTACATGCGCCGGCGACCCAACGCCAGGGTCCGCTGCGCCGACGTGGCCAAGGCCCTCGGTCTCGACAACAAGACCGTGTCGAACTCGTTCCGGGTCCTCTACGACCGGGAGCTGGTCTCCAAGATCGGCATCGGTCTGTTCAAGATCGACCCCGCCCAGGCCCACACCTACCTGGCTCCCCGTGGCCTGACCATCGAGGTGGCTGAGAAGCTGGCGGCGGAGAAGAAGCCGATGCGGGTGATGGAGATCGCCGAGAAGCTGGGCGCCGACCGCAACCGTGTCGACACCATCCTCCAGCGCATGGCTTCTCGTGGCGCTGCCAAGAAGACGGGGGCTGGCGAGTACCAGCACACCAACGGCGTGAACTGATGGCGCGTCCGTATCCAGGCGAATCCGATCCCAAACGCCTGGCGCGGGCCCTTATGTACCGTCGGATCCGCAAGCTCTGGATCGGAAAACCGCCAGAGGGATATGTCATCACTCTGGCGGGGTCTGAGGCGGCCGAGATTGGCGCCATCCGGGACTATCTCGGCTGGTCGCCACACCACACCATCTTCGTCGACACCGACAAGACCGGTCTCGATGTCGTGAACAAGTCCTGGCCATTGGCTCGGACCCACCACGGCAAGATCGAGACGGTCTTGAAGGACCTCGACGGGCCGGTCGCGTTCGTCAACTTCGACTTCATGGGCTCGTTCAACGAAACCGTGATGTCGTCGATCTCCGCCGTCCGCTCGCACTTGGTGCCGGCCAGCATCATCGCCTACACCTTCTCACGCGGACACGAGGCAGAGCACACCCCGAACTGGGACAAGGCCCGGGTCATCATGAAAGGGTTCTTGGCTCGTAACCCCTGGATGACCACAGCGGTGGGCGACGAGAACTCGTCCACCTATCTCGAGGCGTCTCGGTTTCTTGGCTACGCCGAGCTCATCCGCAAGGCGGTCAGGAAGGACATGCGGTTGGTCTACTTCTTGCGCTACAACCGCATGGGCGTCTTGGTCTTGCAAGACACCTCGCAGTTGGAGAGCAACCGGCACTGGAAGGCAGTGTTCAACGACCTCATGCCGGAGGAGAAGACCGGGGACGTGGTGGCCACCAGCGACACCAAGGCAACCATCAAGAACCTGATCATCGAGCTCTTCACCGGAGAGAAGATGACCACTCCGCAGATCGCGAGCTTCCTGAACCTGCCCAGCCTCGCGGTGCGGGCTTATCGGGCCAATTGGACACGAGGTGCCTATGACTGACAGAGAAGGTCGGGACGTCCCCGACCTCCTCTTTTTAGCTGTTTCCAGAACGATATCAAGTAACTTGCGCTGTCAACTACTTGTTAACTATCTCGGCTTCGTTCCGGTGTTCGTCCCCGTTGCCACCAGCGCCTCGTCGTAGAAGAAGTCGGGGTTGGGGGCTCGCCGGCCAGCCCGATACCACACTCCAGTATGGGTCGAGCACAGCCAGCGCTGGATCATGCCGTTGCCAGGAGAGAGCCCGGGCGTGATGGCTGGATCGTGCTTGGGGTTCTCCGGGGTCCATACCCTGGAGTAGGCGCTGTGCAGGCAGCGGTCACCAAAGCGATCCCCGCTCTGGACCCTGGCCTCGCAGCGATGGATCTCGATCCCAGAGACGCTGAACTTAGCCCGTCTTGGCTTCTCTTCGTCTTGAGTTCCCATCCCTGGAGAGTCCGCCCGGAGCTAGATGGCTGAGAAGCTAGAAAGTTGAGTACCCCCCTCTAGGGGGCCAAAAAACGGTACCTGGGACCGGCATAAGGGTGGAGCGGAACGAGGAGGCGTCAAACCTTCTCTCCCAGAACCCACCACCTCCTACGAAGGAGTTCAAGATGGCGAAGAAGAAGTCCACCTCCCTGTCCACCCGTACCTCCACCCGTACCTCTGCCAGCTCCGACGTCGGCAGCGTTCTTATCGGCGGCCTGGTCGCGGCCCTCACCGGCGCCGCTGTGGTTGCCGCCGTCGTCAGCGACGATGACCACCGCGAGTACTGCTCCGGCAGCCGCTACTGCTCGTGCTCGTCCTGCTCGTGGGACCGCGAGCAGGAGCGGATGCGGCAGGACCGCCAGCGCGAGGCCGACCGCCGGCTGATCGAGTCCCGCCGCCAGCTCGCCGAGACGCAGCGGGCGCTGAGGGACTCGACCCTCGACCTGCTCCTCGACCCGCCGCTGACCCGCACCACCGTCGTCCGCACCTCGGTCGACCGCGGGCTGCTCCGTCGCCACTCGGCGGCGGTGGCGGAGGCCCGCTACATGGAGGCCGAGTCGGCGACGGCGCTGCGCCGGGCGCTCGACCGGCTCGACACCACCCACCTGCCGAACGACGACCGGCAGGCCATCTACGCCCGCATCGACAAGGTGCGCAGCGAGATCAAGGCCGAGCAGCGCAAGCAGTCCTGCGCCATGTTCAGCTACGAGCGCAACGCCGCGGCCACGGCGGTCAAGAGCCTCGAGGCCGAGCTCGAGCAGCTCCTGAGGAGGGTCTAGTCATGAGCAAGTACAACAAGGCCAAGCAGAAGATCAGCAGCCTGAACGAGCAGGCGATGGCGGAGATGAAGCGGGAGAACCCCGACAACTCTCTCCTCCTCACCCTGTTCAACCACATGCTGCTGGTCTTCGACAACGCCAAGTTCCCGTCCACCCCGGAGAACTTGGAGATGCGCCGCCGCCTCCTCGAGAACGTCTCGGGGATGAAGGCGATGGTGCAGCAGGACAGCTGGCCGGCGCCGGTCCGGGGGCAGAGCTAGATGGGCAAGCCCCGCGTCCGGGCGCTGGTCCACGTCAGCCGGTCGGCGTTCACCCGCCTGCCGGAGCGGTTCCGCTACACCTTCCACAACCTGGTCGCGCACCCCCTCACCGAGGTGCTCTTCCAGGTCGGCCTGAAGAAGACCGGGGACGTCGTCCACATCATGACGACGCCCTACGAGAAGGACAAGGCCCCGGAGAAGACCCCGAGGCAGTTCTGATGAGACTGTGCTGTCGAACTCGAGATGGCAGCACAGTCGGGAGAAGAGCAAGAGCTCTTCTTCTTACGAGATAAGAACAGTGAGATGAGAATTCGTGTAGCACCCGGTGCGAAACCATCTTCCCCCTTAGTCTTTTAGATCGTACCCCCCAAGGGGGGTTGCAATCTCTCTCGACCACGCAGGCATAAGAAGACTGTAGAAGGCGGAAAGCCAATTCGCCCTGTCTACAGAAAGAGAGAGAACATGAAGAAGATCCCCACCACCAACCTCCCGTTGGCCACTGCCACAATCAACGAGTCCCTCGCGAAAACGGCGAGCGACCTCCTCTCCGAGCACCGGGCTCGGACCGCTCAGATGGCCGGCCTCGTGCCCACCATCAACCAGCTCCGGGAGCGGGTCGACCAGGCCCTCGGCATCGCCAACCGCCCGGCCCCCGTCTTCTTCCCGCACCCGGCGACCGAGCGCGTCTCCATCTCCATCACCGTGGTGCAGAGCAAGACCGGTGGCTGCGAGGTCACCTTCGGCTGGTCGAAGGAGTGCCCGCAGCTCACCCTGGCACTCGGCAAGCTGCTCGAGCAGGTGATCCAGATTCCCGAGATCGCCGCCATCTCGAGCACCCGCATCACCGCCGCCAGCAACGGCTTCCTGGCCTGCGAGAGCACCGACAACTTCAACTTCGTCCGCGACGCGCTGAGCAGGATGCTGGGCGGCGGCCAGACCCTTGCGATGCCGCCCGACTCTCCGGTCGAGACCGTCTCGGTCAAGATCGAGAGCAACTTCATCCTGTTCAGCGCCGACGTGTCGGGCCTCAAGCTCGACGCGGTGGCCGGGCTGCTCGCCAACTACACCCCGGAGATCATGTCCAACCTGCGGGAGGCTTCGCCGGCCCTGGCGGCGGAGTACAAGGCGGCCGTGGCCGACCTCAACCCCGGCACCGTCGACCCGGGCGCCGACCTCGACACCAAGACCAAGAACGCCATCTGTGACCTGACCGACCTGGCGAACAAGGGCGACAGCAAGGACTTCCGCGACGGCGTGCGGGCGTCGGTCAAGTTGTTGTACGGTCGGGTCGGGGTCAAGTACTACGACTTCATGAGGCCCATCAAGTGACCTTCCCGCCGCTCGACGACGAGATCAAGGAGATGCTCCGCAAGCTGGCGGAGCAGCACCTGGCTCAGCGTGCCGAGGTCGCCGAGAAGTTCGGCTGCCTCTACGACCAGGACTACGAGACCAAGGCCTTCAAGGCCATCGAGGATGGGTTCGGGCCCGAGTGCCTGGCCTACTTCAAGACCCTGGTCACGTCGACCAAGCTGTCCTAGAGCTTCGAGCGTCGAAGCTCTAGGCACTGGAGGGACCACAAACCTCCTGCTTAGCTAGATCATGTTTACTCCGTCCCTCGCAAGGGCTTTCCAGCGCAGGGGATAAGGATATTGAGCTCTAGAAGAGGCTCTACCCTTACCTAGCGATGGAGAGACGAGATGGCTACGAAGTACGCAAACTGGTGCCGCCGGAACAAGGTCCCGTCGGAAGACGCCACAGAAGAGATGGTCCTCAAGGTGACCAAGTGGGACAACAAGAGGGCTCGTCCCGGGTGCCCTCATGGCTGCGTCTTGGCTCTGAAGCTAGAGCTCGAGCCTGGCATCAAACAGGCCCACTTTTACAACAAGGTGGCCCACCTTCTCATGTACTGCCCCAGGAGGAACCGGATGATCAACTTCCGCTACTCACTGGACGAGAAAACTCGTGATGCCATCAAGAACTTCGACCCGCCAAACTACATCCCGTTCCCGACCGATACCTATGTCCTTCGGGTCATCGCCAGGTCGAGCAGCAATTCCTTGGCCGCCAAGAAGCGTCGAGACAAGAATCGGAAGAACAAGAACCATCGCAACATCGGCAAGAAGGTCAAGTACTCCTCGCCGCAGCCCAAGTCCTTCGAGCGCATGGCCGAGCAGAACTGGCCCTTCGACTACAGCAAGATCGCCAAGGACATCGGCCAGAACGTACAGGTGATTCCATGATCAAGCCCAGCGATATCGTCGACGAAGTCCACGCCTGCATGCAGAAGTGGAGCGTACTGGGCAAGGGAG
>JACCDR011040051.1_pt1 | contig 15244 bp, 10 predicted proteins | sample 7446431 | NCBI WGS metagenome assembly JACCDR01 (sample SAMN15323443, study PRJNA562643) | freshwater metagenome | isolation source: river surface water | place: USA:Blue River Watershed | collected 2017-08-17 | reverse complement strand
TTGTTTTCATCTTTTCTATTATTAATTCTGTCATCTTCATGGTCATGTATTCTGTTTTCATCATTTCTATTATTAATTCTGTCATCGTCATGGTCATGTATTCTGTTTTCATCATTTCTATTATTAATTCTAAATTCCAATGGAGGTGCTTCTGCCAACTGTATAGGTATACGAAGAGTCGGTAGATTACGACGTATTATTATGGTATTTCTCGCATGTCTCGTTTCTTGTGGCATAGGTCCAATTAGTGCTGATGTTTTAAATTCTACACGTGTAATTTGATCAGCATCTTCATCATCAGATTGTTCTACATCAGTTAGATCTTCTGTAGTACTTGCATCGTCAGCATATTCAGGTTCTTCTTGATCATTCATATTACTATGTCTCCGTGTATAATTTCTATATACAGATATTCTAGTATTATTCTGTTCTGCATTATTCTGTTCTGCATTATTCTGTTCTGCATTATTCTGTTCTACGTTATTCTGTTCTGCATTATTCTGCTCTGCATTATTCTGCTCTGCGTTATTCTGTTCTGCGTTATTCTGTTCTGCGTTATTCTGTTCTGCGTTATTCTGTTCTGCGTTATTCTGTTCTGCGTTATTTAAATTATCCATAACTTTGCGGTCATCTCTTTTAATTTCATCCCTAGTATTATCATTATCTTGTGCATCGCTATCATAAGATTCTGATACTATCCTTACAGGTAATACTCTTCTAACAAATATTGATCTATGTTTTTTTTCTTCAGTACTCATTTTATATATAATATATATGTATTTTCAAACTTAGAAAAAATAAATCATTTCTCGATGATGTCTAAAATGGCACCAAGAGATCTATGTTTGGATGCTAATCCAATTAATGCAGTAGGAGTGTATATATCTTCTTTTAGATCAATTCGGTCTAGTCTATCTAAATCATCTTTATCAGCACTATTATCAAACATTTTATGTAACATTTCTCTTATTTCCATAGTATTAAATGGAGTTAATTCTATCTTTTCATCAAATCTACCTTCTCTTAGCAATGCAGAATCAATTCTATCAATATAATTTGTCGTTGCTATAATAACTCTACCTCGCATTTCACACATACCTTCTAACACAGTTAAAATAGTATCTAACGTTAAACCATTTTCTATTTCTTTAATTTGTTTTTTAACATGATTAAGTTCTATCATCAATGGGTCTACTTCTTCGTCTTCATGTTTATTTTGTTTTGTTACAACAGCTGATCGATTAGACATTAGACTTAATATAGACATCTGACGTTCTCTTAATTCAGATAACGGATCAATTTTAATTTCATCATTTTTCGCATCTCTATTTCTTATAACGCCTTGAATGCAATCGAATTCATCTAGAACATAAACACATTTTTTATAATTAATAAATATATTTTCAAAATCAGATCTAGTTTTAATTAATCTCATATCTACAATACGAGCATCTCTCTGTAATTTATTGCACACAGCTTTTATAAACAGTGTCTTTCCTGTGCCTGGTTTGCCATATAATATAAAACCTAAATTATAACTGCTATAACCGCCGTAAGTGGATTTACTATTATTAGCTTTTTGAAAACTTTCTATTTTATTTAATACTGTTTGTTTATGACGAGAAATAAACATATCGAAATTTCTGTCTTCATATATGAATCCTATAACCTGATTCGTATCATGATAATATATGTTCAATTGTCTGATTTCTTTATGTTCGTCTGAGTTTTTCTCTTTTTCAAATTCTGGGTCGGGCATTGCATTGATATTTTTAATAAAATTATCACATGTTAATTTGTTATTGAATAACAACAATATATCGTTATTAGAATTTTTACATATTCCAACAACACCATGATTATCGATATATATAGGTGTTTCTTCTCCTGGTGCAAGTATATTTCTGATAAGATCAATACCTTTATCACCATATCTAAGTCCCGAAATTTCTAATGTTTTTGTATTTAACATAAATGTTTTATTAGATCTTACTTTCCAACCACAATGTGATATAAAATAATTAATAAATTTACTTGTAAAAATTTTAGATTCTTTTGATTCATTAATGATCCATGTTACATAAGTAAATTCAGAATGTGAAGATTTCATTAATTGAGTGTAATACTCAATAGTTTTCTGATCTAGACTTAATTTAGATTTTCTACTTTTCCATATATAATATTTTACTAATAGTGTTTGGTATGAAAATAATGTAAAGATCAGTGTCAATAACGTCACTAAAAACGTATTAATTAAGCTATCTAACGTTTTATCTCCAGTATTAACATACTGAATTATCTTAAACTTAATTATATCTTTTAACGCCGTACTAGCTGCATCGAATGTTTGATATGCTGTGGCCATATTGAGTTAACTATGTTAAATACACTAATATAATGTAGTATATTATTCAAATTTCGATGTCGTCAGATATTATTATAACTAATGAAGAAGTTAAAAATGAAGAAGGTTTCTTTTACATAATACAAACGACAGATGTCGAGTCTAAAGTATTTAAAATTGGGAAAACTACACAAATAGATCCAAATAAGCGTTTATGTAAATATCCGCAATATAGTACTGTTAAATATACTATATTTTGTAATAATGCAGATCTATTTGAAGATATAGTTATGAGAAAATTTAAATCTTTGTTTAAGAGAAGAATGGAATATGGATTGGAATATTATGAAGGTGATATTATAAAAATGATTGATGAAACTCATAAGTTATGGATAAAATATAATTTCATATCTGAAGCGCAATTAAATAAAGACATAGAGAGAATAAAACCTAATGGTTGGCAATATTTTGTGAATGAATGGTTGTCAAAGAATCGAACAGCAACGATTGATGCAGCGTATGAGGCATATACTCATATTATTATGGATACATTTGCGTCAAATGAATACGCTGAAAAAGATGCATTTGTAGCATACTTTAATGCTCTTAATTTGTAACGCATTTGAATGCTCTTAATTTGTAACACAACAGTATGCTTTATAGTTTATTATTTTCAAAGAATTTTTAAAAATACACTAATCTATGCGAATTAAATTTTGAAATCAAGGATAAAAATAATTAATATCAATACAATGGAGAATATAAATGGTTTAACATATATACCAAATATTATTTCTGAGGAAAAAGAACAAGAATTATTACGATTTATTAATGCTCAACCATGGCAAAATTCATTAAAACGTAAAGTCCAACATTATGGCATACCATATAATTATCAAACAAGACGTTTAGATGATGCTAAGATACATATACCGACAATATTACTTAGTCTGTCAGAAGAATTAAAATTAGATACACCGGAAAATATAATAATTAACAAATATTTACCAGGGGAAGGTATAGCATCACATATTGATAGTAAAATATTTGGAGATACTATAGCTTCATTATCATTAAATTCTGGTATCCAAATGGATTTTTCATATCGTAATGTTGCAATACCATTATATCTTGAACCCAGATCACTTCTTGTTATGTCTAGCGATGCACGTCATTATTGGACTCATGGTATAGTAGGTCGAAAGACTGATTATGTAAATAACAAGAAGAAAGTTAGAGAAGAAAGAATATCTATTACATTTAGAACCATAAAATAATATATTTTATAAATGTCTGATATAAAAGAAAATATAGAAGATAAAAATATATATGATTTTGATGTGGATATAGCAGTAAACACTATAGATATACAAAACTTAAAACAATGTAAAAAAAGATGTAGATGGGCGTCATGTTCATACAATTATACAATTAAATTAAGCTTTAAAAATGGCAAAAAACAATATATTGATCTACCTTCATGTTCATCATATTATAGAGCAGTCATATCTGGTTATACTGATCATGACAATCATAGTTGCACTGAATGTAAAGTAGTTGATAGAAAATGGAATTTATTATATAAAATTATTAGACAAAAAATGAAAGATGTGGCAACTATTACATCTGACGTAATTTCTAAATCTGACGTATATTCTGATACTTCTTCTGAAGGGTACTTATGAATACATTACAGACAATTTTATATGATTTTTTCTTATAGACCATTATAGTTCTTCTAATTCAATTATAACAGCGCTCTTTTTAATAAATTGAGAATATTCATTATTTTTTATGCCAAATGTATGCTCACGAATATTTTCTTGACCTAAACATATCGGATCAGTTCTGTACCATGCATTGACTTTATATTTTCCAGATATAATCACTTCACCCTCAGCAAACCAAGAATAATTTCCTATGAATTTTGCAGTTTTTGTTTTAATGATAAAAGTAGTTCCATTTTTCTTAAAATCTATTAATTTTTTTGTAGCAACTCTCCATAAGGTAGTTGCTGATAATATTCCATTTATTGATACTATACTATTAGGTATCAATTTATTTCGATCTATCACATCAGATGCCATATATACTTCACCTATATAATTTGGCAGATTCTTAATAGAATTTCGAACAACGCCAAAAGTCTGTTGTAATAATGGACTACTAGTGTATAAGCATAATATTAATATTTGTTCACAGTTTAAAATATTACTACCTATTTTTGTTGTAGAACTTTCTATATATCCTAAACAAGATAATGCAAGTATTTTTGCATTCCATAACAATGAAGCATATTGGTTTTCTGTAATATCAATTGGTTTAAATAAGTTAATTATATTATTTGTAGATATGTCTTTTGTTTCTATATTTGTATCAAAATGTGGTTCTGATCGTAAAGTAAATGTGCTAATTTTATTAAGTAATGTTTTCGGACGATTTAATAAATGTAAAGCATTCCCATTGACATATCTATTTCTGCTTATATTTTCTTTTATGCATGCATACTCATTTATTTTGTTCTTTTCCTTGGCTTCATTTTCGAATAACTTAACAATCCTGTCATTATATGCAATATATGCCCAAATATACGCATTAGTTTTATTTATTCCTTCTAAGAACCAATCAGCTCCCATATCATTTAACACTTTTGCAACATTATAGTTTTTATATATAACTGCAGACATAAGAGGGTTAAGTTGACCGCGAATATTAATTGCAGATGCTTGACTGATTATACCGTCATCACTTGCATATTTCTGTAATATCTCCAATCCTAATTTTTCTTCTTTTTTATCAAACTCACCCATAGCTAATTTGTTTAGAATATCGAGACATGGATTTTTAAGTAATTCGATAATAGAAACATCTTGAGCATAATCTAATGGAATATTACCATTATTATCTGTCGAGTATATATCTGTTCCAAATCGCAATAATATATCTATAATATTATTATGTCCTTGAATAACTGCAGTGTGCAATGCAGTATAACCATTAATGTCTTTTGCATTAGCATTAATTCCAAGTTCTAATAATATTTTGCATGCTTCATATCTACCATAGTACGCGGCTAGATGCAACAATGTAGCACCAGGTAAAATTTTATTGTCATTATCAGTTTTCTGTTCTAATGTAACCCCATATTCATATAATGCATTGATACAACCCGGACGATTTGCTTCAACTGACGCAAATATAGCATTAAAACCGTCAATATGAGCTTTTCTATTAATGAATTCTTCATTGACATAATTTAATAACAATCTCAAAATATCTTCTTGTCCATTACGACATGCAATGAGAATTAATGTATCACCATTATCATTAATTATATCTACAGCAGCATTATGTTCTAATAGAAATTCTGCCAGTTTAACAGGACCGCGTTGACAAATAGAATATAACGGAACATTGCCTTTATAATTTTTTAGATTTGGGTTAGCTCCGTTCAGAACTAAATATTCTACGATACAAGGCCAACGTTTCGCACAGGATATCCATAATGGACTATTGCCAAGATTATTAACTCGATCTATAGGACAGCCTTTCTCATAATAATATTTAACTAATGGCAAATTACCAGATTCGGCTGCTTTAAATAACAGAGTTTCCTTATTTTCATTTATAGCAAATAATAGATCTTTATCATATTGTAGAATCATTTCTGACATCTGTAAATAAATATTTACTTCTGGGTCATCTGGTTTTATTGGAATACATGTATCGAAAAGTAATTTACTATCTAATTTAATATTTTGTTTTCTCGCTTCTTCACATAAATCTTGGCATAATCCAATTAGTTTTTTTCTCATACAAATGTATAACCATTTACATAAATCTTTATTTTGGACCTTTTCATACAAGTATGAAATATATTCCTGCGACATAGTTTCATCTACATCAACAATACTCTTGCTCGCATTTTCTATAATTTCAGCAGTTATTTTATAGCCATTATCAATCGCATAACGCATCAAAGCCTTAGAACGTTTCTCAGGAATTATACCTCCGTTATTCAACAATATTAGCAATGTTTTATTATATCCTTGTTTTTTAATTGCCAGAGTTACAGGAGTTTCTCCATCACTATTTTCTTGGTTAATAAGATCTTTATAATCTTTGATGAAAGACAACAATAATTCTACAATTAGGCTATGACCACAGTAAGCAGCAAGATGCAGGGCTGTATTTTTTTCAGAATCAGTATATATTATATTTTCTATGCTCAACATGTCTCTAAGTTTATCTGGGAGTATATTATGTTTTGTATTGACAATAAACTCTTGAAGAATGTTCCTATTTTTTCCAGTGTTATTTCTAGTATATTTTACATATCTTTCAAAGTATGGAGCATCTTGTATCGCTTTTAATTCTTCTTTATTTTCTATTTGTTTTATCAATTGTTTCTTCTCAGAAATTTTATTAGAAAATAAACTGGCATATCTTAGATCGTATAATTTACCAAGATTAATTTCACCGCCATTTTTAAGAATATTTGCTTGATTTTTCAAAATATCTATCTGCTGTGATATTTCAAGATCTGATGTATTTATAGCCTTCAATCTCTGAATGATCAAACATAAATGTAAATCTTTTAAATTAGAAGTATATTCTTGCGATTTGCTAATCAAGATCAATTCATGTGATATTTTTTCTATTATTTTCTTAAAATATTCATCTGTAATATTTTTTGTTTCTTGTTTATCTTGATCTTCAATTATTTCTAATTTAACTTCTGTATTAACATCATATTCAGAATTAATGCTTACGATATCATGTACCTTTTCACCATTTATATACCATTTTTCTAATTTACCATGTTTTGTGACATCTATACAAATTGGATTTTTTTCTTCTTTTCTATCATTCCATATTAAATCAATATATGTTTTCATACATTTACTTGAAAAATCAAATACACCAGTAATTTTTTGGCACAAAGCATCATTATTTTCTTCTGGTTCTGCATATCGAAAAACACCTTCTTCGGAACCGCATTTTCGTATATCTTCTAATAATTGTTTATCACAACCAGCTCCAAACCCTATAGAATGTACTATAATCGGTATTTTATTTCTGTCCATCCAATGATCTCTAAGACCAATTCTAAATGATCTGGCTAGATCTGGTGTATTATCTTGACCATCAGTCATAAATGCAATATGAATACTACTAAATTCTTCACGAATTCTTCCTAAAAGTTCGTAAATTTTATTAAATGCAGAAATAAATGACGTGCCTCCACCAGTAAATAAAGTTTTAATAATTTGTTCATTAAAATCTGCTATAACAGCAGAACTATCGTATGCTACTACCATTATTTTTACATTATTCGTATTTTCTGTTATGGCTAAAATATGTAATAACGCCATTTCTACTTGTTTCCATGGATTTCCTGCCATAGAACCACTGCGATCAACTACAGGTATAAATAAACTTTTATGTGATTCGAATTTAGCATTGTCTAAATGTAAAACTAATTTTTTAACATTTGTGTTTTTTAACTTATATAATCTTCCCGACCACTTATGAATTCTATTATCAGCAATTTGCAGTCTATTATTATCTTTAACTTCGAACTTATTATTTTTAAATTCTTCTACCAAACTGAATAATGTAACATTTTTAGGCATAGATATGATATCTAAATTTTCTAATGAACCACGACATAACGGGCATGTATTGTATCGAGAATTATGTTCGATTAATGCATTGCGTTCTATAGCTTTCCCGCAACACGGTAAACTAATTGGATCTATGAATAAATTTAATGTTATAGGACATGTTAGATCATTAATAATGTTATTCAAAGCCCTGGAACTCATGTTAATATTAGACGATAAATATAGATTTAAACTAATTCTAAATTTGAATATTTATTCGATTTATAAAAAATTCAATATTTTAAAATGTATAACACATTAAATTGTGTTCAAGAGTTAATTTATTACAGTGTGTATGGAGTATTATTTGGAATACTTACCGCTGTTTTAGTAGATAAAGTATTAACTTATGAAAATATACTAACATATAAACTTACACAACAGCAAGTTAATATATTTGGTATTAGAATTAAAGAAAATATCTTACATTGTTTATTCCATGGATTTCATATAGTAACAGCAACACATGTGTTATTTCTCGGCGCTGTAATTGGATATCTATTACGATATCTCTGTTATATTAATCTTGTATCTAGATTTTATGCAATTATAATTGCTGGTTGTAAAAACTTGACCCATGCTCAAATGGAGAAAAAAATTAAGTATATACAAATACGTATGACATTAGTGTATATATTTATATATACTATAGACTTATTAGTTGTATTTTATGTAACAAAAAAATAATAATACAAAACCGGTATTATGTTAAATAATATACTATAAATTTAAAGTTTATATAAAGAAAATGGATTGCAAAATGAAATTAATTGGAGAATATGAGAGTCTTATTCTTGATATAAGATCAGATATTTTCATAATGTATCCGTATAGTGCATGTATATCTATAGAACCAATAAGTATCAATATAGATAATTCACATATTGTAGATAACAAATTAGATAACAAATTAGATAACAAATTAGATAACAAATTAGATAACAAATTAGATAACAAATTAGATAGCAAATTAGATAACTCTAACAATGTAGTATTGGTTAATGATATTTTGAAAAATGTTAATAACAATGAATATTTTATTTCAGTGCGATGTTTCTTTTACGACAAAACAAACCATTTCTGGAATATCCCTATTTGTTCAACAAAAAATAAAGATATTGCTCATAACATTTTGCAATATGTACAAGATAAAATGAAGAATACTAAATATATGGTATACGACGTAAGATTATATTAAATTATATTTTTTATACACTAAGTTGAAAATCTGGTAATAACTTAGCATAATCTTCTGCAAGCTTTTCTAAATTATACACGGTTGCACCAGAAAATTGCCAATCATTTTTATTACGTGGGAATAAAGCATTGGTTTTTTTCCTATGAACATCTATGCATGCTTGATTACCGGCAGATTCAGCATTAAGATAATATGTAGAATTTGCAGTAGGACGTTTTCGTAATAATACATTTCGCAACGACCAAGCAAAATATCCTCTCATATTATTTCTATTAAGGTTTGGCCATATTTCTACTTTTGTCCAACCAGAGAAATTGATACCAAACACTTTGTAATTTTTAGCACCTGTTTGTTCTCCGCATGTATCGATAACTACAACGATATCATCATTTTTCTCTTCTTTGATCTTGAGCAAAGCGTTAGTTACCATTGCTGCAGTAGTGCGAGGATGATGTCCATTATTACAATATTTATCAGTTCCTTCTACATAGCATGCACCACCTCGTGCTAAAACACCCTCTTTAATCTTCTGTGCATAAGTAGATTTACCAGCGCCTACAACTCCCTTTAATATTACTAACTTTCCAACATTACCATTAGCATTTCTAATAGCTTCATTAGAACTGACAATATTACCATTTTCTCTTAAATTATTCACATTGTTTTTTCTGTCAGATGGTAAATATCCTGTCACAGCTGACTCAGCAAAACGTGATTCATATGCACGATAGCTTATAGGAAGATCAAAATTAATTTTTGGACCTACTGCTTCAAATGAATTGATATTTAATGGCGTATAACATATAGGACATACACACGCATTACTTCGCAATAATCCTTGTTTACCTTCTTCTGAAAGTAGATAAACTGGTGCACAAGTACTACCCACAGCACTTGTATGAGGTAAAATCTTATGACCTCCTACAGTAGAAATATCATCTGTAGTGATAATACATGTATAATCATACGAAAACCCTGAAGGAATATTATCTTCCTTAACATCTTCATACTTACATTCATTTCCTAATTCTGTTAGACAATGTCTCTCTTGTCTTGATCCGACTATAGGATCAAGAGCGGTACAAACATCATACCATAACTTGTATGGTGTTGATGAAATATTTAATTTACTAGCTGTATTACGCATATATGCTTCAAAATCTTCGATCTTACCTGAATTTGGTAATGGAACTTCTCCACTAGCAATTCTTTCATATTCTGTTTGCATAGAATTAAGACGTTTTTTGTTTAGTATAATTTTTGCAAGACGTCGATATGCGTTCTTAATATTATTATCTACATTTGAATTACATACTTTTAGCATATCTCCCAATACTAGATAAATGATTTCATCACTTGTTGGATGAACTCTATAGAACGCACTATAGACACAACGAGTCCATTGACGTAAACATTGTTCTTGAAGTTCTGACATTTTAGTTTCATTATCCAACATTGGAAATACAGGCACACATTCATATGCACTACGTGGATATCTACTACCATGAATGATTAATGTTTTGTCAATTAAGCGATAAGAACCAGTTAATACACGATTTTCGATCACATAACTGACAAAATTATTGTTCACACCAATAGATTCACAAACATCTCGTTTGATTAATTCATCAGCCTGCTGGAACAAGTTCTTTAACTGAGCGCGATATGTCGCAAACACAGCAGCTTGACCTCCACGTTCTTTATCAATTGCTTCTGTAAGAATCCAACGGATAAGATTAGAATCCACAGTAAATAAACTACTAAAATATCTGATAATGTCATCAGCTTGTCTTTTTGGTTTGTCTCTTGTAAGATATTCTAGAGATGCTGATAATTTTTGAGCAATCTCAAGTTGTTTTGTTTCGTGGTTATCTCTCTTTAATTCATCTGCGACGAACATAGAAAATTCATTAACACGCAACTCAGAGAAGTACTTATCCCCATAAGGAACATAACCAGCAGGAGGTTTACATTTATTAATTTGAACAAATCGTGCAGTATCTCCGCCTTGAACTGGATTATATGAAATAAATTGCATAACTTTTCCAGTTAGTCCATTTTCTTGAATAAGCTTATATATATCACCACCTGCTGCATTATTAACTTCATCGATTCTATTGAAATCGCGTTTAATATTTTCTACTGCAATAATGCACAATCTAGTATTTAACTTCTTAATTTCTTCTACTAATTGTTTTTTGTTCTCTGCATCATTAAGTTCACTGCATCCAATTTGTCCGTCAGTAAATAGATAAACAATTGGATCACCACGTAACCAATCTGGTGGAATTCGTTGAAAACCTAAAGGAGGACATGTACCTCCGTTAGTATATGGAGCAACTGCTGCGAATGCTGTATGTAATGTTTGTGGTTTTACAACAAACGGTAAAACTACAGTTCCTTCGGAAAATCTACCTTCATGAAAATTTGGAGAATTCCAGAAGATTACGCGATATGATGGATGATCCAGAGTACCAGCGATTTGCGCTATTTTATCGAATATTGTAATTCCGTTTCTACTATAACTACCATCAAATTGAGTTGATGTAGATCCACTAGAATCGATCAATAATATAGCTTCACCTTTCTTGGATTCTTCAAATAATGCGGGCATTTGACTGATATTTTCGGCAGACATATTTGTGATTTTAAAATATGATAATAATGTTTTATTAATTATCTGCTTATATCGAAAATCAAATTTAGAAAAACTGATTAAAATATATGAATTACAATCAACAAAAAGACATGAATCAATCTTATTTTACACGTCCCAGTAATTTCATATCATCTTCGCATGAATCTAATAAAGCAGAGACATTTGTATTGAGCAATAACAATTTATTGCATGGAAACCCATATGAGTCTGATATGAACAAAGATCAACTATCATTTGACGAAAATAAGCAACTATCATTTGATGAAAATAAACAAATAGATGTCTTACTAGATCAAATAAGTGATGGATTAGAACGACTTAAATATAAAGCAAATAATATTAACGATGAGCTTATAAAATCAACAGATATAATAATTGATATAACAGCAAATGTAGATGATACTGACGGCAATTTAATTAATATAAATAAAAAAGTCAAAAAAATGCTATCAAAAAATAAAGATACTCTTTGTATATGCTTTATAATAATACTATTAATATCTCTAGTGATAATACTCGGATATTTGCTCACATTGATATAAATTAAATCTTTATAAATTTTGCGGCCTGTTTATTATTCTTAATTGCTTCAATGCATATTTTATGTGTTTGTTGTTTTTCATTAATATATTGTAGGTACATTCCATTATATTGTACAGCTGCTAACATCTGTTCTTCAGTTGGATTTTTAATTAATCTAAATAATGCTTTATTTTGATTGAAATATTTACTGATGATATCATCAGATATTAAACGATTATCAATACAGCCGAGTATTAAACGAGATGTACTAAATGGTAATATATAATGTAACAATTCTACAGTTTGTTTTTCTTTTGGAATATAGGTAATATTAGTACATTTTTTTTTAACCATCAAAATTGCAATATTTTCTGTCAATTTGCTGTTTGGAATAATCTTTATTTCATGTTTTGTGATTGCTTTTTCGCAATGTGCTTCAGTTAATTTTTCTTCATCTATGTTTTCAAAAGCATAAGCAAATAATTTTGATGAGTATTTCCGTGTATTTGAATCTAAAATACTAATGCATGTTTTCTCAATACCATCCTTAATAAATTTTTTCGGAACATTTAATAAATTGTTAATATTTAGGTTTACACTTTGTTCGAACAATTCATATGTTCGAAATTTTTCCGGTATGTGTTTCAATTCAATACAATATTCATTAAACAGCATATCAGCCATATCTTGGCTGTTAATATCAATAAAATTGATTGCATTAATATTAACTGATAATGCATACTTGCAATTTTCTATGGTTTTAGGAACATATTTTATATTTGAATATTTTTTCAATGATTGAATGCATTCTTCTGCTGATGGATTATCTATATACTTTATATTAGACGTATCATTAGTAAGCATCTTTTGTCTTAATTTCGATGTTTTAAATCTATTTTCAAGATATTTGTAGCATACTGGATTAGTAACTATATCATACGCAAATTTATCATTTTTATATTCTTCAGGAACGAGAGTGTACATTCGTCCCATTTTAATGCATGCTTCTTTAAACATATTTTCTGTTTGATATTTTTTTGGAAAATAGAGAATTGCAGTTTTTTTGCGCTCGAACACTTCATTACATCTTTTTTCTGTTTTTTTATCGTCGTCAAGAAATTTAATATCAAACGGTCTATTTTGCAAAGCTATATCAATAATTTCATCAGTATGAAATTTTTTTGGTATAAATCGCAACGATACAGAATTATGAGAGTGTTTAGTAGCTTCTACGCACATTTTTTCAGTAATAATATCAGGGTTTATATATTTCAAACATGCATATTTGATACGAAATGCATGTTCGCAGAATTCTCTATTTTTCCAACACGGATGTGATTCTAATGGTATAGGATCTGAAATAATAATTTTATCTGCCTTTTCTTTATATTTTTCAACATGAAGCACAGCATCATCTGGCAGACTAACATGTACTAAATTTGTTCCAAATCCAATATAACGCGGCATATCAATCAACTTACAATAATATAATCCACCTGCATTACAACTTCCAGTAGGATTAAACGCAATATTATCTATATTGATTTTGTTAGGTTCATATAAAAAGTTGTGATGTTTTAGATTTTTATTAACTAATTTGACATATTGATCTAAATATAACGATTCAGCCATTTTCTTATCCCTGATATCATCGATATCATATTCGATAGATGATATAGTTAATTCTGTAGTATGTTCGTTTGGTTCACATAATTGTTTGTGATATTTGTCTTCCATAATTACTTTTTTTGTATCTATTTTAAATACGATACGTATTTCTGTTATACATCTACTTAAATGAGTAGTATTATATATTTTATTCACAGCAGCTTGACTAATAAATTCATATGATTGTTTTCTGGATGTACATTTTAAGTTAGATTTTTTTTCTGAATCTGAATCTGAATCTGAATCTGAATCTGAATCTGAATCTGAATCTGAATCTGAAGAATTTTTTAATCCGAAACCTGTTGCTTGTTTTGTGTTACCAGATTTTTTAAGTGCTATAGGATGTAAGAATCTAGATTTTTTTTCTGTAAATTTATATTCGCGGCATTCTTCACCAAGTTCTTTTTCTTCTTCACCAAGTTCTTTTGCTTCTACATATGAATCTGAATCTTCTGCATAATTATCTATATTATATTTGTTAATATTCATTGTGATATTTTAAGGATATTGTTATATTTATATAAAAAAATCTATTTTGTTGATTCATTTGAATCCTTAAAAACTCTATTTTTTCCTTATTAACTATATCGTCTTCTTGCCCTGTTTCTTCTAACCAAATAAATAAATCGCTTATAGAAATAAAAACATCCAGACTTTTACAAAATTTTCTTTTATCAAAAAGCCATTTGAGTAATGCTCTTGTGTTATACTTAATAGAGTTTTCGACATCTTCGTTTTTTATTTTTTCTAAATGTTTTTTCCATCTTTCTGATTCCAGATTTTTAGGAGTAATATTAAAATATTTACATGCATTTTCATAAGCAAATATTTTTCCATCATTAAGATATCTTTCTATTCCTTTTATTGTGAAAAATCTAGTCGATCTCAAATATCCATTACAGTTTGTTTTCTTTATAACTACTTCATCTTCATCATATTTATTAATGATTCGTTTATCTCGTTCTTTACTATTGCTTAGTATGTCGATAACATCATTAGCTTTATAACAATCTTTTATCTTCTTAATTTTTTTGAGTTTGTTATGCAGTGATGTTTTATTCATATCTTTTATGGTTTCCATATCAAGCGTAGTCTTGTGTTTTATAACATTTTTGGGCATGTCTATATTCTTTTCCTCTATACTTGTATTATATATATTCTTTTCCTCTATACTTGTATTATATATA
>JACCDR011893362.1_pt1 | contig 15245 bp, 25 predicted proteins | sample 7446431 | NCBI WGS metagenome assembly JACCDR01 (sample SAMN15323443, study PRJNA562643) | freshwater metagenome | isolation source: river surface water | place: USA:Blue River Watershed | collected 2017-08-17 | reverse complement strand
GGGAAGATGATGACGACTTGCCACCAGTAGATTCCTACATCAATGACCGCACAAAACCATCCAGAACTGCCGTAGACACTGCTAACTCTATTCGCCCCGGTGATGCACTGCATACAATCCAAGGCTACATCATGCGGCAGACTGAGAAAGCAATTCTAATTGAAGTCTGGCAGGTGAATGGAAAAGATATCCCCTGTCCAGATCAGATTCCGAATCGCAACATGTGGTTTACACTCTCCCAAGTATCTACCATTCATACCGCCCCGCCTGGCAACGCTGATGCTGAAATGGAATACGATTACATCCGTGCCCAAGAATGGATTCTCAAACAAAAGGATCTGCTGTGACTCTAGAACTTCTTAAGCTTCAGGAATCACCTGGCGTCCAAGATACTTTAACTCTTGAAGATACTGAATCTGGCATGTTGTTTCTAGAAATCAGTATTCTCCAGGACGAAGATATCAGGCGCTCAGCATCTTTTACTCTAGACAAACTCAATGCTATTCAACTAGCATCTAAGCTTATCAACTGGGCATCGGAGCAAATGTAATCATGACTCCTTACGAACAGCTCCAAGAAAAAGTCCTGTCTCTTGACAGCGCAATCAAATCCCGGCATCCAACAATGCCTACATTGCTGCAAGAAATCTGGCGAGCACTTAAAGCGCAACCGGAAAATGTAACTCTGATGACTGAAGAAGAAATCGGAATTGTAGTCTCCGGCCTGCAGCAGCAAACTAACACAAGCCTGGCACAATCCGTTGTTAAAGCATCTAAATCCGCATCAGCTAATAAATCAGTCGCAGCTAAAATCAGCCAGCTTGGTCTGGATGCAATCTAAGGACATACCAATGTGGATCAGACGAATCTCAGCCAATCCCTGGCCTTATCTTTTCTTATTCACCGTCTGTCTGTTCCTCGGTACATTCTTCTTCGCGATTGGTTGGATTGCCAGTGCTTGTCTGAAGACCGTCACCTAGGTATTCCATCAGCACTAATCCAGGAAATCATACAATGCTTGCCGACGAATTCTCACTCGACGCATTTCTATCAGATTCACCATTGGACAGCAACAGTTCTATCGGATCTATCCAGGACGGAACTAGTGGGATTGGCGATAGCCATTGGCACGAACCAGACTATCAAGGAACGATTGACTACCGCGTTCGCCAATTATCCTACTCTAGTCTCCTTACCCTACATTCATGCCCCAGAAAGTTCCAGCTCCAAAAGCTCCGTACAGTCCACCGCACAGCAGAATCACTTAAATCCACAATTACTTTCAGCTATGGACATGTTGTTGGCGAAGGAATCGCTCTTGCTCTAGAAGGTAAGTCAGAATCTGAAATCATATTCCGAATGTTCTTGTCCTGGCATAGCCCATCAATCTTTGATGAAGATGAGAAAGCAAACAAATCTCTTTGGTCTGCCATCATCGCCATTCGCCGATTCCTAATCCTACGAGACAGCCTGCTGAAAGATTATGAACTCGTACATTACCAAGACAAGCCAGCCACTGAACTCTCATTCGCAATTACTTTTCCTGACGGCTTCAGACTTCGTGGTTTTGTGGATGCTGTGCTGCGTCATCGCATTACTGGAGAAGTTCTCGTCCTGGAATGCAAAACTACCGGATTCAAAGCAGTAAACCCGGCAACGTATAAGAACAGCGCACAAGCTATTGGATACTCTGTCGTTCTAGACCACCTGTATCCTGATCTCTCATCATATAAAGTTTTGTATCTGGTATATTCAACGACCGCCGGCGAATATCTACCAATTCCCTTTACTAAATCTTATCTTCAGCGCGCATTGTGGATTCGGGAACTGCTGCTAGATATTGAAACTATCAAGATGTATGAGGCAGCAGAGATTTATCCGATGCGAGGTGAATCCTGTTTCTCTTGGAATCGGGAATGTGAGTATATCAATACTTGTACATTGTCAACTGCTAATCTAACCAAACCATGCACTCAGGAGATGGAAGATAAGACAGAATACCAGGTGCAGATTAGTTTGCAGGATTTGTTAGAAAGTCAGCTAGGTAAGATTGCAGGCAAGCAAGGTCCTGAGCTTAATGAACTTAACACAATGGATGAAATGCTATGAGCCAACTTAAACTTACTCCTCTTAAAATCAATCTTCTTCTTCACATTTATGCGATTGCTGAACCATTCAACCATCCCGATCGTCCAATCTATGAGCAAGCTAAGGAAGAATTCATTCATCATAATCTAGCACAGCGATCAGAACATGGCTGCGGGTATAAAATTACTAAACGTGGCGTAGCATTTGTTAATATGATTCTTGCAACACCAATGCCAGAAGAAGTGACTGATTATATTGATCCTCGTACCGGCCAAACAGTGAGTCCCGTATGAAAGCAAAGCCTCACATAGTCATCAATCGCCATAAACATGCGCCATATAAATATCGCTGCTACTGGGGGCGATATAATGGTTATGCAGACACAATCGTCAAAGCATATGCTGCCTGCATTAAATGTGTACAGAAATCTAAATACTGGGAATCCGATATGAAACGTTATCCTCAACTGCGAGCCAAGTTCCTGACATGAAACTCTCCCAAAAATCTCCATCCAAATCTCATCGTGTTCTTCTCTTTGGTCCACCTAAATCAGGCAAAACCCGGCTAGCAGGATCAGTCACAGCCGCATTCAATGTTATTCTATTCGACCTAGAAAATGGTTCCGACACCCTCCTGCAACTGCCTCCAGCCCTGCAAGATAAAATTGAAGTAATCTCTCTACCAGATACTCGTACCTACCCGATTGCTATTGAAACAATGCTCAAGGCAATCAAAGGAGGTCCAGTAGATATTTGTGAAGCGCATGGTAAAGTATCTTGTAGTATCTGTGCAAAAGCTGGAGCACCGTCCACCAAGCTGGAACTAGCTAAGCTGCCACTAGATACCGTTGTAATTGTAGACTCCCTCACCCAGCTTACTAACAGTGCTATTGCACACATTACCAAGTCCCGTCCTGAAGATTACAAGATGGAATTTGATGACTGGGCAAATCTAGGTAAGCTGATGGACACATTCCTATCTCATGTACAACAGGCCCCTTTTAACATTATCTGTATCTCTCACGAAACAGAAGTTGAAATGGAGGATGGTAAACAGAAACTTGTCCCTACAGCAGGCACTCGTAACTTTTCTCGTAATACAGCTAAGTATTTCGACGAAGTTGTATACTGTGAAGTTAAGAATAAAAAGCATATCGCAGCCAGTTCCACTGGGTATGCAAACAATATCCTCACAGGATCTAGGTCTGGTAATGTCCTCGAAACGTCATCTGGGGAAGCCTCCCTTATTCCAATTTTCCTCAACAAGGCCGCCGCCGCAAATATGAAAGTAACTACAGCACCACCAGTTTCACAAGCCACACCAGCAGCGAAAGCTGTAGTAGATTTGAATGCTCTTGCAGCACAGATGAGAGGAAAGTAAAGCAATGTCATCAGCCAATGACAAACAAGTTGCCGGAAACCATTACAAGAAATACGGTAACCTTCAACCTTGGGATGTAGTAATTGCCTGGCAAATGGGATATCTTGATGGTACTGCACTTAAATATCTTGCACGATGGAAAGATAAAGGAGGTATTAACGACCTGAAGAAAGCAATCCATTTCATTGAAAAACTTATTGAAGTAACTGAAGCAGCTAATGCTGCACAGAAACCTAGCCAACCCAATCCCTTTATCTGCTCTTAACTCTCTTACCTACATATCATGACCGACACTAACCTCAATCTCGATATCGACAGCCTGCTGGATGGCACGCTTGACGACTTGGCAGATGCACCGGAATTCAAGCCGTATCCGATTGGCGCACATAAAGTCATCATCAATTGGGAAACCAAGCAACTGGATGACAAGAAGCTGTCTGGTAAGAAGAATACCATTGTCACCCTGAAGATGAGAGCAGTGGAGACTGTGGAAACTGCCGCTGGCTCTGATGAAGTCTGCTCTCCTGGCCAAGAGGAAAACATCGGCTTCTTCCTGGTCCATCATAGCTCACCCAAGGCTATGGAGATTGGCCAAGGCGGTTTCAAAGAGATTATGAAATCGCTGGCTGCACATTACGGTGCTAAGAGCAATCGTGATCTGATGGCAGATTCGCAAGGTGCAGAAGTTCTGGTTACCACCGGCTTGCGGAAAGACAAGCAAGATGCCAGCAAGAAGTACACGACGCTGGAAAAGCTGATTGTTATCTGATAGCAGTATCCTACTGATGTAATACCTAGCAACCATTGGTTCATAAGACTGGTGGTTGCTATCATTACTTCAGGAGAGTAAGATATGCAGCGTACTGTTGTAGTGGCACCTACCATTCAGATTGGTGAAAGCTTTTCTAAAAAGATTCTTCCTTATTTAGATAGGTGGCCTGCATTGGTTTCTTTTGATCGCAAAGGTGCATTGATAGGGTTGCGAAATGCTATTGTTTTCTTTGTAAATTGTAGCCCAGATCACGCAGATTTTCCAGAAGACTGGTACAGATTCAATCGCAGCGATATTACAGTAATAAAGGTGATCGAATGACATTGAAATTCAGCCGTAAATCAGCCTACCCTCGCAAGCAATCTACACTTCAGCGTATTCAATGGGATCAATTTGCTGTACTAGGATACAGCATGGCAATTAAAGGCTATCTTCTATGCTGGAGAGAGCTTCTTATTCGTGCACAGATAACTGATACTGATATTATCTGGGCTATTGATAATGCAATTACAATGTCTAAAGAAGCAGAGAAGCGAGCACGTTGGAATCTTAAGAATCTCAGGAGCCTGAAGCCATGAACACCCGAGCACTTAACTATATTCCATTTTATTCCAAAGCATCAGTAGTAACTACAAACAGAAACCAAGACTGTTACAAAGGTGATGTAGTTACCAAGCTAGGTATTCTAAGTGATGCTCCTAAACTGCTTGTATATAATCATCGCACTCGGACTACCTGCTCAGTGCGTGCTTCTGATATGATTGATATGGATAAAATGTAATGAACACATTCACCTACAACAATGATCTTTACATCCGCTGCATTCCCTCCAAAGCACTATTTAAATCCACCATGATTCATGAAGTCATAAATCGTGGAGATATCTTTGCAGTGCGTGTTCGGGATCAGATGCTGACTATTATTCCAGGGACTGCGCAAGTAGAGCATTCCGAACATCGTCTTATTCCACCTGCAGGACAATTGGAACTTGAAGGTATCTGATGTCTAATTGTTTGTTTCTAGGCACATCAGATGACAAGCCATATCTTCCTCATCTCAAAGGAATGTTCAATGGCTTATCAACATACCTCATAACCGAGCCTCTCGACTACCTAACTCTCCTAGAAGCATACTGTGCCAAACGCCAGATTACGCGAATCGTATCTACTAACACCACGATACTTTCCAAGCTTCTTGAGAGAATTGGGAATGTCAAGTCCAATCCTAGTCTCGCAGACTATCAGGGTTCACTCTTCTCCTTTGGTCCAGGAGATAGTATCGAAATCGTTTTCATTAGTCCACTGCGTCAATTGTTCACGGTCTCGTACGGTAAGTTTATTGGCGCAAGATTCATCAGCAAAGTTACCAGCCCATCTGAGTGGCGCGAATCGACTGCTTTCAGTTTCACAGTCCTAACAGCATCCAACATTGAAGCATTCTACCATGAAGCGCAAACTGCCCTGGCTATTGCAGTTGATATCGAAACGCTGCGGAACCCTTTGTCTATCCGTTGCATTGGTTACACTAGCGTACTTCCTGGCCCTGCTGGGAGCATTCGTACAGTATCTGGTGTTCTCCCAGTAGATTCGCTTTGGGCTGTTGCCTGGATGCGAAAACTGAATGATCTTCCTCCAGCTAAGATTTTGCAAAATGGTAAATACGACTGTACCTACCTCCTGCGATACAATGCTCCACTTAGAAACTATCTATGGGACACTGCACATCAATTTCACTCATACTATTCCGAGCTACCAAAGGATCTTGCTTTCCTTAATGCCTTCTTTCTACGCAAAGTGGTATACTGGAAGGATTTGGCAGAGACAAATGACCTTTATGAATACTATAAGTACAATGCACTTGACACCTGGGCCACAGCAAATGTTTGGATTGGATGGATGCTCGAAGCACCAGGCTGGGCCAAACGAAACTATACACTAGAATTCCCACTAGTCTTCCCGTGTTTGCTAGCAGAAATGACTGGACTAAAAAGAGATGCACATGCACATACCAAAGCAAGAGCTGAAGTTGACACGCAGGAATCTGCGATGTTGGCTAGTCTACGCAAATCAATCTCTGCTCCGGGATTCAATCCGGCCTCGCCGCCGCAAGTCAAGAATCTCCTCAAAGTTCTCGGGTGTTCGGACATTGAATCATCTAACGAAAAGGATCTTGCAAAAGCGTCCTATCGGCATCCGTTGATTGGCAGAATCTTAACCAATGTTCTTGACATTCGTGGCTTACGTAAACTTCGTGGAACTTATCTAAGGACTGATGATGACGCAAAGCAAACAGGAATCCATGCTGGCGAAGGCGGAGCAAAAGAATTTCGAGAACGCTGGCTTTACGCTCTCAATCCGCACGGAACAGATACCGGACGGTTGGCTAGTAAAGGGCACGCTTTCTGGTGCGGAGAGTCCATTCAAACTATGCCTAGAGGTCCAGAAATCAAGCAAACTCTTTGCGCAGATAACGGATTTTACCTGGGCGAATGTGACCTTGAGCAAGCTGAGTCACGAGACACAGCACACATTGCCGGAGATTCCGCACTTATTTCCGCAGTATCGGGAACATCTGATTTCCACAGCGTTAACGCATCAGCATTTTTTGGAGTGCCTTACGCAGATATCTATGATGATGTCATTGGCAAAACTAAAAATAAAAAGCTACGAGACGTCGCAAAGCGAGTCAATCACGGAGCTAACTACAATATGGGTCCCGCTGTCCTAGTAGATACAATGGGGTTGAAAGAAATCTGGGCTGCCAAAGATTTGCTTAAGCTGCCATTCAATGATCCACTTGAGATTGCTGAATACTTGCTATCAGTTTTCCATCGTACTTATCCTCAGCTTCGTGGCCAGATTGCAATTCGTTCAGCAGCCGTGTTGGTAAAGCTAGGTTTAAAACAATCTACCAATAAATACTTTGCACCAGGAACCTATTACTCCCATGTAGCAGAACAGATTACAGTGTCGAGGAAATTGGTTAGCAGAGCATATCATCATACGCCATATAATCTAGCAAACTATGAAGCAACCGATTATATCAATGACGGTGACTGGACTCGGTATTGCTTTGGTGATCCGGTCAAAAACAAATCTGATCTGAATAGTTACGTGGCACATGGTCCGCAAAGCCTAAATGCCAGAACTCTTAACGAAGCATTCATGAGAGTATTCTATGACGTCGCATTGCCTAATCCTACAACATTTAGACTTCATGCCCAAATACATGATTCCATTCTTTTTAGCTATGCAGAAGGATTCGAGTCTCATGCAGAGGCTGTCAAATCCTGTATGGAAATTCCTGTTACAGTCCGCGATGTATCTGGAACTTACAGAACCTTCACAGTTCCAGCAGCCCTGAAGCTTGGTAAGACACAAGCTGACGGATCTTTTAAACGCGCCAAGTTTTGGCATGAAACGGAGTAATCAGAAATGATCCATATTCGAGCACAAGCCGCTGACCTAAACGATCAGCCGGTACTTCACATTTCCCTGGTAGGCATCAAATCTCTAGAACAATTTGAAAACATTCTAGCTCGCGCACTGAATTGCGCTGATCCGCAAAAATATGCAGAGTGGGTTGCAGTATCTGATAAGCTGCAAGAATTTCTGCGCGCACCTGCCCGGACCTAACCACCTGACCTAACCGGAACTTCCGATGGAGGATTTCATTGCCCATTACCTAGACTACGCTAAGACTACTCCGGAAGTTCCGCAGAACTATTCCCGCTGGGCTGCCATTGTTAGTCTTGGTGCGTATCTTGGGCGCCAATATGTATTTGAGCATGGAAACTTTCATATCGTACCTAATATTTATTGTCAATTACTAGGAGTCGCAGGTGCAAGAAAAGGAACAGCAATTAAATTGGCCAAGAAAGTTTTGGGAGCAGCGGGATATAGTAACTTTAGTGCCGAGAAAACAAGCAAAGAGAAATTTCTACTTGACCTGTCTGGAGAAGGTGATGAAGGAATTTCCACTGACGTGGAAGACATACTGGAACAAAATCTGTTTGGTGCAGAGAGTTCCGGCGACTGCAAACAAACATTCATCGCTATTGACGAATTCAACGATTTTATTGGCACCGGGAATATCGAATTTATCTCGATGCTGGGCAATCTATGGAACTATCATGGCATATACACGAACCGGATCAAAACTGGGAAATCAGTTAATATTCCTAACCCCACAATCTCGATTCTCGGTGGCAATACTCCGACCAACTTTGCCCTCGCATTTCCCCCGGCAATCGTTGGCCAGGGTTTCTTATCACGGATGATTATCATACACGGTGAACCAAATGGAAAACGAGTTACATTTCCGCCTAGCCCAACTCTCGAACAAACTGCCGCAATTGTTGAAAGACTGCGAGGAATTAAGTCAGCTTGTATTGGACCAGCAACAATTACCGAAGGAGCAAAGAGCACTCTTGATGCTATTTACCAATCAGGCTGCGGTGTCCCTGACGTGCGCTTCGAGTCTTATTCACAGCGCCGGTTGGATCATCTCATCAAACTGTGCCTCATCGTTTCCGCCAGTAGATGTTCAACAACCATCACTGCCAGGGATGTAATCTACGCAAACACAATTCTATCCCATGCTGAACTCTACATGCCGAAAGCATTAGGTGAATTTGGTAAAGGCAAGAATTCAGATATCTCGCATAAAGTATTAGCAATCATTGGATCAAATACAGGTGTTACCGTTCTAAAAGATTTGTGGAAACAGGTTCATCAGGACCTAAATGATATGAGAGAGCTAGGGCAGATTCTCAGCAATCTTTGTGAAGCTGGCAGAATCCAACGAGTTCCTAGCCTAGGTGGTTTTCTCCCTCTGCATCAAATTGCAGACAATAGCAACAACGAGCAATTCGTTGATTTTAGTTTGTTAACTGAAGAAGAAAGGTGTATGAAGATATGAGCGATTCCCGAGCAAATAGTTTTGTCCTTATCTATCCAGAGGACTGGACTCCAGATAACCCGGATCTAAAAGCAGATGCGGTGCGGTACGATCAGATGGTGCTGCAATTGTTTAAAGCGGAAGGCGCAGCAGCCATGCTAAATCATGCAGCAATGGGAGTAGCAGGTGAAGCTGGTGAACTGATTGATGCTATCAAAAAGCATACAGTCTATGGCAAGCCTCTTGACCGAGAGAATATCATTGAAGAACTTGGCGATCTGCGCTTTTACATCCAAGCAATGCAAAATGTCCTTGGCATTACTGAATCAGAAATCTTGCAAGGTAATGCCAATAAGCTAGCCAAGCGATATCGAGGTCTGAGGTATACAGATCAGGCAGCAATTGCCAGGGCAGATAAGCAACCTGGAAGTTAAGATCATGGGCATTGATGTAATAGCAACAGTCACATTACTTCATGCCCTTAATACAGAAACTTATAGCCAGAAGCAACTACAAGAAATAACTGGCATGCACCACGCATCTATTGGTGGCTGGTTAAGGGCACTGAAAAGAAAGAAGCTAATCTATATAGCTGAGTGGCATAGGCATGGAAAGATTTGGGTTGCATATTATCAATGGGGAATTGATGAGAAGGATGCACCGAAACCTAAACCAATGACAGACGCAGAATATTCTAGAAGAGCTAGACAAGCTAAGGCACTCAAAGCTTTACATGCATCCAATGTAATACTTAATGAAAGGAAATCAATATGACTGAGACCGCAAGCGACAGCGACCTTATTCCCACCACCGCAATTGTCCTATACCATGACCATTGTGTAGATGGCTTTGGGGCTGCATGGGCTTTTCATCGACTAGCAGATGGTGACTATGATGACGTAGCTTACCTTCCCTGCCAATATGGCAAGCCAGTTCCAGAAATCGAAACTACTGCACCCGAGAAAACTGATATCTTCGTGCTAGATTTCTCCTTTGACCGCGCCACATTGGCAAAACTAGCATTGGCTTATGGCAGTGTCACGGTTTTAGATCATCACAAGAGTGCAGCAGATATCTTGATTGGATGGGAACACGGGCTTAAGAATCTAGAAATCGTGTTTGATATGGGCCGTAGTGGAGCAGGAATTACCTGGGATTATCTAACTAACGGAGACACTACTAGGCCACCGCTTATTAATTACATTGAGGACCGTGATATCTGGGTTTGGAACTTGCAAGATTCTAGAGAGCTAAATGCGCTGATCGGATTTACTAAGAAAGAGTTTTCTGCATACAGCAATCTTAACCGATTGGTGACTGAGAAATACGACCAAGCAGTTGCAATGGGAACACTGTTGTTGGAGCAGCAAGAACGACATGTGGATAGTATTATTGAAGCTACTAAGCAACCAATTACAATCAATGGTCAAGCTGGGCTAGTTTGCAATTGTCCTGGCCAGTTTGCATCTGATGTTGGTAACAAGCTGGCACAAGAATCAGGGACTTTTGGCGCCACATATTTTACATTCAATGATGGCAGTGTTAAGTTCTCTTTGCGATCAGCTAGTGATTTTAATGTGCGAGTGATTGCACAGCAGTTTGGTGGTGGAGGTCATGATAAGGCAGCAGGATTTTCCATCACTCAGCCGATTGATAATGCAATGGGAAGTGGAGTTACGTTGTGGAATTTGCCAAAGCAAGTGGACGATTTTCCTGATGACTATGAGGTATAGGCTATGATCCTAGAAATGTTTCCTGAACCTCTTATTGCCTTACGAGAGGAAATCGCAAAGCATCCTGATCTGCTGGTAATTCTAGCAACACAACAGGATAAGGATGTATATATACAAATCTCAGAGATTGCAGCTTATTGCGGTATTGTGCTAGATGGCATGTATACAAGAGATGATATTATCGGATTGTGTGATAAGCTGGTAAGGCAGTTGCAAAGCAAGAGATGTATTTTGGTGTTGCCATTAAGCTAGGTGCGCAGCACGAAGAAAAACCCCAGGGCCGGAGAAATCCAGCTTCTGGGGTTTTTTGCTTTGTGGAAGATTTGTTATTGTTACGTCAGCGTGCCGTAACTGTACCATCCATTAGATTGTCTCTGGTATGCGATTGTAACTTTCATACCTGCAGTGCATGCAAATGTACCTCCGCCTGAAACAGACAATGTTAGTGTTTGAGTAGTGGTGTTTACAATCTGATACACGCGCTCAACATCAGGAAACGTAACTACTCGCGTAGCAGTTAGAGTTCCTGCAAATCGCAATGCCTTTGTTTGGGCATTAACTTCTTGAAGAGTATAATCTGCGTCTGTCAGGTTAATAATTCGATAGCCTTCATACCTTATGCTATCAAGTTCAACATTGCGCATTTCGTATGCATTGCGAGTAGTGTTATTTGATGAATCAATAAACGCTCCGCCAGTGCCTTTACGAATATTACCACCTTCGATCAGATTCAAGTTAGTATTAGTTCCATCAAAACGAACTGTTGCAGCATTAGCTCCATTTGACGAGTTATCAAAAGTCACATCAACAAATTTATTGTGTTGGGTAGTTGTGCTGTTATTACCAACGATTGCTGCAAATTGATTTGCGCTCTTATAATAATCTCTGCGAATATTATTACGAACACTGTCCCTCATTGCAAATGCATAATCTCCAGAATCGGCTTCAAAATAATTATAGGAAAAATTACTGTCATCCATTCCGATAAAGTTACACCGAGAGTTTGCTGGCTCTACGCACTTATTTCTATGAACTTCATTTCGAGTATTACGAAGCGCTCCTTGTACAGAGAATGACATTGGCGCCCACAGCTTTCCTGAACGAAAATCGCTAAAGCGGTTATCGAGGAAATCGCAGAAAGTCCAGCCAGTGTTCTCAATACCAATTCCAACAGGCGACCCACTTGCCACACCTGCATTCCGAAACTCATTCATTTCAACAACAGCATTTCTGCCGGTACCATCTAATGACAGCGCAATGCCATATGTACCTGCCAATCCCACGCTTTGAAATCTATTACGAGTAAATACAACATCTTTAGCAGCATTAGCTGCGCCTGCTCCAGTGAATCGGTTCATCACTGTACATCCAACTCTGCCAATATCCTCAAAATCACAGTCGTCAAAAAGCAGTCCATCAATAGTCGCACCCGCGTCTCCGGAATTAATGCGAGTATAAAAAGAAGGGCCATTACTGTTAGAATTAGGAGAAGTAAATTTACACCTATAAAAGCGAACTCTGCGGGTACTGTGCTGATAAGAAAAAATAACTCCTGCACCTGTATCCTCTATAGCAGACGCAAAAGTAGATTCAAAAGTCACGCCATAAATATCTACGTTTGTCCATGCCAGCATGCGAAGCACAGAATTTCCAAAGGCTCCAGTAATCTTGGTTTGCCCAGGCACGCCAACAATTTCAGCATTAGTTAGTGCAGCCGACAACAAAGCTGTAAGAGTGTATGTACGCCCCTCTAGATACAGTGTCTTATTAGTAAGAGCAGCACCGATTTTTGCGCTAAGCTCTTTTTGATCCTCTGATATGATTACAGGAATGTTTCTACTTGCACCAAAGTTTGCACCTGCTAGCAACTGCTCTGATGCCAGATCATTAAGTTTTTGAGGATCGTCAATTTGACTGCCATCTGCACGATACTGTGCATGACGAAAATTATCTGTCATAATAAATATCCTTTCAGTTATGAAAGTCCCATTGAACGGGACACTCCGATAGAAATACGATTTACGTTATTACCTGCAATAGGAACAAGTGGTTGATAGACAATACTTGCAGCGCCTGAAAAAGCTACCCCGCCAGAAACAGGTAATAGTTTTGTTTTTACAGCCGTCACTGTCTGACTAAATATTACTTGACCAGATGCAGTAAACAGTTTGGCTTTTATCCAAGGTGATGCTCCAGTAAAATTTACTACTCCTGAAGCAGCAAGTACTTTGTTTAGTATATAATCCGCGGTACCAGAAATTGCTATACTGCCAGAAGGTGAAATAGTGTATTCAGTTCCTCCACCAGTAGCAATTTCATCGAGCAGGTCTTCATCAAACCAGCCAACATCTTGAGCATTGGGGTCAAATAATCCTACCCCAACTACTTCTGGAGCGAATAACCCCGCTGCCATTTAGATTACCCGAATCCATTCCAGCACTGAACCTGCTTTTGCAGTGATAGCAGTTGAGCTAAGTTCCGATGCAAATCTTCCAATAACAGTTCCTGTTGCTGAGGGAGTAATAAATCCTTCAACAATAGCAATGTTACCTCCAGTTGAAGTGCTGCTTGTAGAAGCAGCAGCCGGAAGGTCATACGCGGTCAAACCTACAGCCAAACTTTCTGAAGAGGAAGCCAGAGCTGTTTGTGTCCTATAAGCCAAGAATGTCGGAGATGCCGGACCTTGAACAGAAAATCTAGATCCGTTAGTGCTTAGTGCAGAAGTGTAAGCAATTGTCATGCGGAAGAAATAAGTTTCTCCAGCAGTCACACTGAAAGATAGTCCTGTGATATCAGCAATTGTATTGGCAGTTGCATTAGCATTGATTACATCACTAGACAATACAACCAAATTTAATGCGTTAACTGCAGCGCCACTTCCATTGGTACTAAAGTTTTGCAGTGTTCGTCCATAGCTGTCCTGAACTTCAAAACCGGAACCTTCATCATAGTGAAGAACGTAACCTGCCAGCAAAACAATTTGAATAAGCTCGCTAGTTGTAGTGCCATCAAAATGCTGCACAGTGACAGTGACAGCAGATGTAGCATCTTTGTTGCGAATATGCAATGTCTTAACTGTGCGCCTAGTTCCAGAAGCTGGAGAAGGAACTACAGTGGTAGTGGTCGCAGTAGTAATACCAGAATTTTTGCAGTCAGCATCAGTGGCTTTAGTTGACGGTACTAGATCAGCCCATGATGCATGAACATCAGTGGTAATAGCTGCACTTGTTACTACCTGCAAAGTGCTAGATGTGTTAGACAGTAAGATCATAATGTCCCTTTAGTTTGCACTAATGGCAGGAGTAATTTTTATTGCATCTCCGCTAACTCGGATTGCAAGTGGAGCACTTCCGTCTCGTTCAGACCACATAAGTACGCCACTAGATTGTTGTGTAATGTAGTACCCATAAATATCATCAGTGGCTGTCCCTGAGCATGTAAATGTTTGTTGTGCTCCGTAAGTAATAGTACCACTGGAAGCTGATCCCCAAGAAGCACCAGCTAAGTTAGCTGCAGAGTACCCAGGAAAAGAAGCTTCAGTATAAGTAGCAGCGGTGTCTGTATCTGCGGGAGTAATGTTATTTTGATACAACCGCAAAACCAAATCTTGAGGCGCAGTTTTATTTACCAGTGCTTCAAGAATTTTATTTTCACCAACATCCGGTACGTTGAGTGGCATTCAATTCTCCTTAGACATAACCGAGTGTAGCGGCATAAGCAGCATTCGCTGGCCGCCTAGATTCTGGAATCTGTTGAAGTCTAGCCAACCTAAGCATACCTCCGTGCACCCTGTGTTGCCTGACAGTTTCACCAGATGCTGCAACCTGATCAACAACTACATAACCACTGCCATCCATAGATACAACAATACCAACCATGTCAGCCCAAGCAACCCATTTAGTTGGGCGAATGACAATAAGCTTTTGCTGAACTACCGCAACTGGCAATTCAGGTTCCGGCTCCGGTTTGATAATCTTAGGCTTTCGCCAAAATTGCCAGTTCATTTTATCCTCTTACCACATTGCAACAATGTTAGTACTAGTAGTGCCAGCATTGTTTACCCTAGTACATTGAATTGGCAAAATACCAATCGGAACTGCAGTAAAAGTAATTGCTACCCCATTCATAATAGCAACAATATTACCCCCAGCAGATCCTACATATAGTGCGCGAGTCAGAGAAGGAAAGTCTACAGAATCGCTAGGGACTACAGCTTGTGCAAATTTTCCTGGTGCATTAATAAAGCTCATATTTACTCCGGGTCATCCCCGCCCATAAGAAGTTGAATTTTCTGGCTAAACGGAGATTTCAATCCATTTGCCAACTGTTCCGCCTGAGAGACATTTGCATCCTTATACAGTTGCAGCATCCAGG
>JACCDR011355259.1_pt1 | contig 15250 bp, 26 predicted proteins | sample 7446431 | NCBI WGS metagenome assembly JACCDR01 (sample SAMN15323443, study PRJNA562643) | freshwater metagenome | isolation source: river surface water | place: USA:Blue River Watershed | collected 2017-08-17 | reverse complement strand
GTCAATTCTTTAGACCGAGATGCCTCTACGAAGTAACGACGGAATTGCTTTTCAGAAATACCATAGTATCGTTTCGCTTTTTGTTTTTCACGCAATTGCAATGAAAACTCAGAAAACTTCAAGCGAGACTGACCATGCTGCCCTGGCGGATATGGTCTTCGTTCAAAAGAACATTTATCGGTAAAACAACGATCACCCTTCAAAAAGAGTTTCATGTTCTCTCGACGGCATAATTTACAAACGCTATTAACTACGCAACTCACCTAACACCTCTTTATAGATTAGATTCTTCTTCTTTTTGGAGGACGACATCCGTTGTGCGGAACAGGAGTGATGTCTCTCAATGATAAAATACGAATACCCGAAGCATGCAACGCACGTACTGCTGGCTCACGACCTGCTCCAGGTCCTTTCACATAAACGTCTACCGACTTCAAGCCAGATTCCATAGCTTTCTTTGCAACATCCTCTGCAGCAACTTGAGCCGCGAAAGGCGTCCCTTTACGAGATCCTTTAAAGCCTAAGTGGCCCGCAGAACTCCAAGCCACTGTTCCACCATTTGGATCAGTCATCGTAATAATAATATTACCGAAGCCTGCTTGGATGTAACAATTCCCTTGTGGAACATTCCGTTTAACTTTCTTTTTCGCTACTGGCTTTTTAACTTGTTCAGTATTCATCTTTTACTACCTTAAACTTTAATAATCTAAATTTATTTATCTATTTTTCTTCAGTAAGATATTCACGGTCATTTCAATGAAACGACCGAGATTCTCACTAAACTGCTTTTTTCTTATTCGCTACTGTCTTCTTCGGACCCTTACGAGTACGAGCATTCGAACGTGTATTCTGTCCGCGCACAGGCAAACCTTTGCGGTGACGAATCCCACGATAGCAATTCAAGTCCATTAAGCGCTTAATTGAAACACCGATTTCTCGTCGCAAATCACCTTCAACTTTAAAGCTTTGCTCAATATGAGCTCGGATCTTAGCAATCATCTCATCAGTCAAACCTTCAGTTCTCAAACTTTCAGGTATACCAATTAAAGCACAGATCTGTTTAGCACGAGGGCGCCCAATTCCAAAAATATGTGTCAAAGCAACTTCAACGCGCTTGTTTCTAGGTAAATCGACTCCAACTATCCTTGCCATTTTCTATCCCTGTCTTTGCTTGTGTTTAGGGTTTTCACAGATCACACGAATCACACCTTTTCGTTTAATGATCTTGCACTTATTACATACCTTTTTTACTGACGGCTTTACCTTCATAAAAATCCTCTAAATCGAAACACTTCGATTAGCAAAAAATGATCTCTCTGTCCACATAACAAATGACTTAGAGATAAATAATTCTATGTATCTCGTTGTACACTGCTTCTAGGTCCTGATTCCCATTCACAGCATAAAACTTTTTGTTCTCTTTATAATACTCAATCAATGGAGCCGTGGAGCTGTCATAAACCTTTAACCGTTCACTGACGAGCTCGGCTTTGTCATCTGACCTTTGGTAGGTTTCCCCACCGCACAGATCACAAACGTTCTCCTTTTTCGTCGGTTTCGTCTCCACGTGGTATATTGCTCCACAGCTTCGACAAACTCTCCGCCCGCTAATCCGCCCAACTAACAAATCTCGAGGTACCTCAATGAAAATGTTCTTATTCAAAATCACATTTTCCTTTTTCAATACCTCTTCCAACTGTCTGGCCTGGTTCAAATTTCGTGGATAACCATCTAAAATGAACCCTTTGGGAACACTTTTTATACTCTCCTGAACCAAAGCCAAAACAACATTATCCGGAACCAATTGTCCCGCATCGATATACTTTTTAGCCTCTAAACCAACCTGAGTTCCTTTTTTCAATGCATCTCGGAGCAAATCTCCCGTACTAATTTGAAAAAATTGCAGTCTTTCCACCAAAAACTTGGCTTGAGTTCCTTTTCCACAGCCTGGGGGCCCAAACAAAGCTAAATTCAAACTTGAACTCTCCGGCTTCTAATCTTTGTCCCCTTCATAAATCCGTCATACTTCTGAGTAAGAAGATGAGACTGGATCTGCTGGGCTGTATCCAATGCCACACCAACTAAAATCAACAAACTTGTTCCACCAAAGTAAAATGGGATATTCATCTGAGTATTCAAAACACTTGGAATCACGCAAACTGCAGAAAGATAAACGCAGCCTAAAACGTTGATTCTATTCAATACAGCTTGAATATAATCCGATGTGCTCTTTCCGGCTCTGACCCCTGGAATAAATCCACCATATTTTTTCAAATTCTCAGCGACCTCGTTCGGATTAAAAACGATTTCTGTGTAGAAAAAGCTGAAAAATATAATCAAAGAAACAAACAGCAAATTGAAAATTGCCCCTGACGGATTCAGAGAGTCCTGCAATGCTTTTAGCCAAGGAACATTTGTGAACTGTGCCACGGTCGCAGGAAACATGAGCAGAGAGCTCGCAAAAATCGGTGGGATGACCCCAGAAAAGTTAATTTTAATTGGCAAGTGACTGGAAGCAGTATTCGTACTCATCGCCGATACTCTTTGAGAATACTGAACCTGAATACGCCGCTGAGCGACTTCCATATAAATGACGCCAGCAATGATTGCCACCATGAAAACCAACAACAACAAAGCAACAATCGCCTTCATTTCATTATTGGACACAAGTGTCCACATTTGGTTTGCGCCACCAGGAATCGACGCTGCAATCCCAGTGAAAATGATCAAAGAAGAACCGTTTCCAATGCCTCTTTCTGTGATTTGCTCTCCGAGCCACATGATAAAACAAGTTCCCGCTGTCAAAGTCAGAATAGTCATGATCTGAAATGGCATAAAGCCAACTTTTTCAACAAGAACAAATGTTTGTCCGTTCCCGGGATGCATTAAGAATTGGGAAATACCAATTCCCTGAATAACTGCCAAAACGACTGTGGCATAACGGGTGTACTGAGTGATCTTCTTTCGACCTTGTTCGCCTTCTTTTTTCAAAGCTTCCAAGTAAGGAACTGCCGAAGTCAAAAGTTGAAAAATAATGGAAGCTGAAATGTAGGGCATGATTCCCAATGCAAATACCGAGAACTGAGACAATGCTCCTCCGGTAAAGGTATTGAAGAACCCTAAAATCCCGCGGCTCTGGTCTTCAAAAAATCGGAAGACCTCTTGAGAGTCAACACCAGGAGTCGGCACGTGCACACCAATTCGGTATACAGCCAACATGGCCAATGTGAACAGAATCTTATTCCTTAATGTCTGATTACTGCCTAATCCATTAGTTTGTGAAGCCACTATTTCATTACCTCAACTTTTCCGCCTGCCTTTTCGATTTTTTGCTTTGCTGACTCACTAAATTCGTGAGCAACAACATGAAGACCCTTCTTGAGTTCTCCATTTCCCAAAATCTTTACTGGGCCTTTTTTTACCAACCCAGCTTTTACCATCGTTTCAAGATCAATTTTGCCATCCAATTTGTTCAATTGGTGCAAATTCACGATATGGATTACTTTAGCAAATGCAGCGTTCGTAAAACCAAATTTAGGAAGACGTCGGTGCAAAGGCGTCTGACCACCCTCAAATCCACGACGAATACTCCCGCCGCTTCGTTGGGTTTGACCTTTACCACCTTTTCCAGAATATCCACCAAGACCGCTTCCGATTCCACGTCCTACACGCTTACGATAGTGTGTCGAGCCGTCCTTAGGTTTCAAACTTTTTAAGAAAGACATTTATTACCTCGCCACTTCGATATGAACTAAATGTTGTACTTTAATTAACTGTCCACGGGCAGCAGGAGAGTCGTTTACCAGAACAGTATGATGGCGTCTCTTCAGACCCAAACAACGGACTGTGTCTCTTTCATCTTGCCTGCATCCGATCATTGACCGGTGGAGTGTTACTTTAAACTGCTTCTTCATCTTCAACCTCGATCTGAAAACTCAATCGTTCTTACTTTTCACCAGTGTTTGCTCTCAACTGAGCCAAACCATCCAACGTTGCACGAACTGCATTGTGTGGATTTCTAGTACCAATACATTTAGTTAAAATATCTCGAACACCAACTGCCTCAAGAACAGATCGTACTGCACCACCTGCAATAACACCTGTACCAGGTGCCGCTGGCTTCATCAAAACTTTCGCAGCTCCAAATTTACCGATCACTTCATGAGGAATTGTTCGTCCTTCAACAAGTGTCACATTCTGCGTGTTTTTCTTTGCGCCACGTCCAGCTTTTCCGATGGCTTCAGGCACTTCACCAGCTTTGCCAGATCCAAATCCAACTTGACCTGCACGATCTCCAACAACGACCAAAGCTGCAAAAGAAAATCGTCGTCCACCCTTCACAACCTTTGTGACTCGGTTTACAGCGACTACTTTTTCTTCTAATTCTTGACCCGTTTGTTTTTCCACTCATTACCCCTTAAAAGTTCAACCCACCCTCGCGGGCGCCATCTGCTAAGCTCTTGATTCGTCCATGATAAACATAGCCGTTACGATCAAAAACGACATTTTTAATTTTCTTATCCAAAGCAAGTTTAGCAAGCTCAAGTCCTACTTGTTTTGCCAAATCGCTGCCCTTCATTTTATTTTCTTCCATCTTCAAAGAAGAATAGGACAACAATGTCTTACCGTTCACATCATCAATGATTTGCGCATACATATTTGAGTTACTGCGAAAAACACAAAGACGTGGTCGCTCACTTGTTCCATTCACCATCTTACGAATACGAATTTTTTTCTTAATACGATTCACTTTTCGAGAGTGTGTATGCTTTGAAATTTTTAAAATCATAAATCACCTATTTTTATTCGCTTCGATTTCTGACCGAAGCCTTTATTTAACAAATCGACTCTTTTGCTTAGTGCAGAGATTTTACTCTCCGCACGAACACCAGCTTATTTACCAGCTGACTTACCTTCTTTTTTACGAACTTTCTCGCCAACATAACGAACACCTTTTCCAAGGTATGGTTCAGGCGGTCTGAAAGATCTAATTTTAGCTGCTACTTGACCCAACAACTCTTTATTAAAGGTCGTGATATGAATCAAAGTTTGCTTATCAACCTTAATTTCAACACCTTCAGGAATATCAAAAGAAATTGGATGCGAAAAACCAAGTGTTAGTTCTAGTTTTTTACCAGCAACGCTTGCTCGATATCCAACACCTTGAAGCTCTAAAGACTTCGTAAACCCGCGAGACAATCCAATCACAGCGTTTTGAATCAGAGCACGATACAAACCATGCAAAGACTTGCTTTCCTTAGTTTCATCTTTACGAGTTAAAACAATCTTCTTACCTTCAATAGTTGCTTTGATTTGAGGCTGCATTTTAATTGCCATTGAAGACTTCGCACCCTTCACAGTAATGACGTTATCCCCACTCACTGTGACTTGTGTCTTATCATCTGCTAAAATCGCTGCTCTTCCTATCCTAGACATAAACCCACCAGTCGTTATTTACCAAACGTAGGCGACCAATTCGCCACCCAAATTCATTGTTTTCGCCTGAGCACCACTCATGATACCCTTACTTGTGCTCAGAATTGATGATCCCAAGCCAGATCGAACACGAGGAATTTCATCGACAGATACATATCGTCGACGTCCAGAACGGCTCACGCGCTCAAGATTTGTAATCGCATGGTGTCCTTTTTCATCGTATTTCAAATAAATTCTCATTAAACCCTGTTTAGAGTCCTTCGCAACTTTGTAAGAGCGGATATAACCGATCTCTTGCAAAGTTTTTGCAATCCCAACGCGAAAGTGAGAAGCAGGAACGTCTACTTTTTCTTGTCGCGCTAAACCAGAGTTCCGAATACATGTCAAAAATTCTGCTACTTTATCCATACTCTTACCAACTCGCTTTCGTTACGCCTGGCAGTTTGCCATCGAGAGCTAATTTTCTAAACGCAATTCTAGAAAGACCAAATTTTTTATAATTTCCGCGAGGTCGCCCCGTCAATTCACATCGAGTAATAACCCTGTTTGCAGAAGTATTTCGAGGCAAAGATTCCAAAGCTTTTCGAGCGGCTAACTTTTGATCGTCAGATGCCGTCAGACTCTTTGCAATCTCTCGCAACTCTTCACGTTTTTTGAAATATTTTTTAGACATCTCTTTACGTTTATTATTTTTTTCGATGCTTGCTTTTCTTGCCAAGATACACCCCGTCTATTTTCTGAAAGGCATTCCTAATGCCTCAAGCAAAGTTTTACTGTCCATATCATTCTCTGCCGTTGTGCAAATCGTGATATTCATTCCATGAATTTTATCTATCTTATCAAAGTTGATTTCCGGGAAAACGATTTGCTCTTTCAAGCCCATATTATAATTTCCGCGCCCATCAAAACCCTTTGAAGGAAGACCGCGAAAGTCACGAACTCGAGGCAATGCCAAAGTGACTAAGCGATCATAGAAAGACCACATACGATCACGTCGCAAAGTTACCCGAACGCCGATTGGAATCCCAGCTCTCAATTTGAAGTTCGAAATCGCTTTCTTCGCTTTCGTTACAACTGCCTTCTGACCAGCAATCATTGAAATCTCATCCACCACGGCATTCAAAACCTTTGGGTTTTGAACAGCTTCGCTCAAGCAGCAGCTGATGACGATCTTGTCCAACTTTGGAACCTGCATGATGCTTTTCACATTCATCTTTTTGACCATCTCAGGCGCGATTTGTTTTTTATATTGCTCTTGTAATCTGTTCATTTTCTACCTCAAAGGACTTCCGGAGCCAGAGACACAATTTTCAAAAATTGTTTAGCACGAAGCTCTCTCGCGACGGGTCCAAAAATACGACTTCCAATTGGTTCTTTTTGTGTATTAATCAAAACAGCTGCGTTTTCGTCAAAACGAATGAACGAGCCATCAACTCTTCTTAATCTCTGAACTGTTCTTACGATCACTGCCTTTGCGACATCACCCTTTTTTACTTTAGAATTCGGCGTTGCCTCTTTGATCGATACGACAATAATGTCACCGATCTGAGCGTATCGTTTCTTAGAACCACCAAGTACTTTTACGCACATGACTTCTTTAGCACCAGAATTATCTGCGACAGTTAATCGACTTTGCATCTGTATCATATTCAATCTCCAGTTAGTTCTGAATGCTCACGAGTTGCCATCGTTTAGTTTTACTCAAAGGTCTTGTTTCGCGAATTACAACTTTATCTCCAACTTTCGCTTTGTTCTCTTCATCATGAGCTTTGAAAACGACTGTTGATTTTTGGTACTTTCCGTATTTGCTGTGACGAACAATGCTGTAAACTTGTACGGAAATCGTTTTGTCCATCTTGTCACTGATGACTTGACCTGTAACTTCGATTTTACGACCACGATTTGTTTCTGTGTTTTCCATTTTTCCTCTTTAACTACTTTGCTTGCGCCTGAGTTTGCATAGTTTTCAAACGAGCAATATCTTTTCGCATCTTTCGGATGATCAAAGGATTTGCCAACTGCCCCAACTTATTTTTCATTCGCGCCTCAAAAAGCTCTTTATCTGATACTTTCAAACGCTTCGTGATTTCTGCTGGAGCTAGGATGTCAGTTTTTTTCTTTGCTTTTGCCATTTAAACCCTCGCCAAAACTTTTGTTTTAAAAGGCAGCTTGTGTGATGCACGAGTGAATGCCTCTTCTGCTTGTTCTTTTGTCACACCGTTCATTTCGAACAAAATTTTTCCTGGTAAAATCCTAGCTACCCACAATTCCGGATTTCCCTTACCGCTACCCATTCGAGTTTCAGCAGGTTTCTTTGTAACAGGAGTGTTAGGAAATACACGGCACCAAATTTTACCACCGCGTTTAATACTTCTTGAAATCGCAATACGACTTGCTTCCAATTGGCGAGCAGTCAAACGACCCTCTTCCGTGGCTTGCAATCCAAAGTCACCAAAATCAAGGTTAGATCCACGACGAGCCAAACCCTTTGCGCGTCCAACAAACTGCTTTCTCCACTTTACTCTCTTAGGACTTAGCACGACTGACCTCCTCAACCTCACGAGCTGTCAAAATATCACCTTTGTAAATCCATACTTTCACACCGATCAAACCGTAAGTTGTCAGTGCCTCAGCTGTTGCGTAATCAATATCAGCTCTTAATGTATGCAAAGGAACGCTTTTCTCGTTATACCACTCTGCTCGAGCGATATCAGCACCGTCTAAACGTCCAGAGACACGAACTTTGATCCCTCGAACGCCACCCTTAATGGCAGCTGCAATCGCAACTTTCATCGCACGTCTCCAAGCCACGCGCTTCTCTAACTTCAAGGCGACACCTTCAGCAACTAATTGTGCATCGATGTCCGGCTTACGGATTTCTACAATTTTTAGTTCTACCTGGTTTTGAGTCAGCTTCTGGATATCTGCACGCAAAGAATCCAAACCTGTCCCTTTTTTACCAATGACAATCCCAGGGCGAGCTGAAGAAATAACTACACGAACTTTCTTTGCAGTTCTTTCGAGCTCTACTTTTGAAACACCTGCGTGCTTCAATTTTTCTTTGATATACTTTCGAAACTTAATATCTTCGTGCAAATTATCAAAATACTGTTGGCCTTTCGCATACCAGCGAGAATCCCAAGTTCGGATGACTCCAACACGAAAGCCTACGGGGTTAACCTTTTGTCCCACTCTACTTCTCCTCTAAAACGATGTTCAGGTGACTTGTCTTTTTCTTGATTCCATAAGCACGGCCTTGGGCGCGAGGTCGAAATCGTTTTAAAGCAGGACCCTGGTCAACATGAACTGTCTTTACGAACAATTTATCTACATCAATTGTTTTTTTGTATTCAGCATTTGCAACTGCAGACAAAAGCAATTTCTTGAACAGATCAGCAGATTTTTTATTAGTGAACGTCAAAACACGCAATGCGACTTCAACGTCTTTTCCCCGAATCAAATCAGCAACGAGACGAGCTTTCTGACACCCGACTCTTGCAAATCTCAATGATGCTTTAGATTCCATTATCTACTCCGTCACTTTCATTACTTCTTAGCAGCTGGTGCTGCTGCTGGTTGAGCTTTCTTTTCAGCATGTCCGTGGAAAGTTCGCGTTGGCGCGAACTCACCCAACTTATGCCCGATCATGTTTTCTGTGACATAAACAGGCACAAACTTTTTCCCATTATGCACAGCAAAAGTTAACCCAATGCACTCAGGCCAAATGGTTGATCTGCGAGAATAAGTCTTTATCACTTTTTTATCATTTTTCGCAATGGCAGTTTCTACTTTTTTCAACAGAGTATACTCTACGTAGAACCCTTTTCTTAACGACCTAGCCATTCAACACTCCTTACTTTCTTCTCTTAATGATCGAGTAGTTGGTACGTTTGTTATTACGGGTTTTATAACCTTTACAAGGTTGCCCCCAAGGAGTCACGGGATGGTGACCTTTTCCAACCCCTTCTCCCCCTCCGAGCGGATGATCAACTGGATTCATCGCCATACCGCGGACTGTTGGGCGAACACCTAACCAACGTCGTCGACCTGCTTTTCCGAGAGAAATATTTTCATTATCTGTATTTCCTACCTGACCGATGCTCGCCATACATGTGGAAAGAATTTGCTTCGTTTCACCTGAAGGCATGCGGATCTGACAGTAGATATCGCCTTTACCAGCCAAAATCGCAGATGCTCCGGCTCCTCGGCAGATCTGCCCACCTTTACCAGGGCGCATTTCGATATTATGAATTGTCGTTCCAACCGGAATTGACGATAACGTCAAACAGTTTCCTGGCTTGATATCTGCTTTATCACTGGAAATGACTTTATCATCTACATTCAGACCAACCGGAGCCAAAATATACGCTTTTGTTCCGTCAACATAAGTGATCAGGGCGATACGGCAAGTTCGGTTTGGATCGTATTCGATCGCAACAACAGTGGCTTGAACATCTCGCTTCTGTCTTTTGAAGTCGATCAAACGATAGCGACGTTTATGACCGCCACCAACGTGTCTCATACTGATTTGACCATGATTACTTCTGGCACCCGTGCGGCGCAAAGGCACTGTCAAAGACTTTTCTGGGGTTGTTTTTGTAATCTCTGCGAAGTCAAAACCGACCATCGCGCGTTTTCCATTTGATCGTGGATTGTACGTCTTAATACCCATGATTATACTCCATCAAATAGGGCAATTTTTTCGCCCTCTTTCAATTGCACAAACGCTTTCTTCCAGTAAGGAACCTGTGTTCGTCCAAATTTTGTCGTTTTTGCGCGACCGCGACAAACAGTCGTTCTTACGGCTGCAACTTTTACGCTAAAATTTTTCTCAACTTCAGCTTTAATGTCACCCTTTGTTGCCTTCATTCCGACTTCAAAAACATAAACACCAGCAGCATTGTGAATGGTATTTTTCTCTGTCACTAAAGGACTAATGATGTTTGTTTTCACTTAGCCTCCCCTAAACAACGTGCAGCCATTTTTTCGACAGACTCTTTTGTCAAAATTGCAGCATCATATTTCAATAAATCGAAAACATTTACACCTTCAACAGGTGCGTATTTAAAACCTTGAAGATTTTTAGCTGCTCGAGAGAACAAATCGTTTGAACCAGCGTCAATCAAAACAGCCTTTGATAGACCAAAAGTCTTCAAACGCTTACTGAGTTCATTCGTTTTGCCTTCAGACTTCATTGATTCAACAACATAAACCTTTCCCTCTTTATTCAAGTGAGAAAGTGCCATTCGCAAACCTAATCGACGAACTTTTTTAGGCAAAACATAAGCATAGGATCGCGGAAGTGGACCAAATGTTGTTCCCCCTCCAGGCATCAAAGGTGATCGCGTCGAACCTTGTCGAGCATTTCCAGTCCCTTTTTGCTTGAAAGGCTTCTTTCCACCACCACTCACCAAACCCTTTGTTTTGGTTGAGTGTGTTCCCTGACGTTTTGAAGCAGCTTGCCACTTCACAACCTCATGAAGAACTTCTGGCTTCACTTCTGCCTCAAAAACTTCTGATGGCAAACTGATCTGTCCAACTTTTTCTTTTTTCCAATTCAATACATTCACTGTTGCCATGATTATTCCCTCACTAGCTTCACGAGAGTGTTGCGAGCACCAGGAACTGCACCCTTAACAAGGACAACTCCAAGCTCAGTGTTCACATCAACGATTTCAAGATTTCTAACTGTCACAGTTTCATTACCTAGATGACCTGGAAATTTCTTTCCTGGCATCACTCGGCCCGGCCAAGTTCGATTTCCGCTTGAACCTGGGCGTCTATGAAAGTTTGATCCGTGTGAAGCAGGTCCACCGGCAAAGTTCCAACGCTTCACTGAACCAGCAAAGCCTTTCCCTTTTGAAGTTGCTGTGGCTTTCACCAAATCACCCTTGGCAAGAGAAGCAATATCCAAACGATCACCGAGGTTGATGTTTTCAACCTTTTCGACTCGCATTTCGCGAGAATACCTTGCAGCCGCTTCAATACCGGCCTTTTTCAAGTGACCCAAGTCAGCCTTGTTTGAATTTTTAACTTTGCGTGCACCGCAAGACAGCTGAACAGCATCATATCCGTCATTTTCAGCTGTTTTAAGCTGAGAAACATACCATGGTTCATACTTCAATACAGTGACAGGGATCGCATTACCGTCGTCAGAAAACACGGTCGACATCCAGACTTTAAAGGCAAACAAGCCGTTTAGCTTCACCGCTTGCTCACCACCACTTTGTTTTAGATTTGTCATTCCAATCATTTTCGTGATCCTCTATTACGCGTTGGCTGCCAATTTGATTTCGACATCGACTCCAGCAGAAATATCCAGCTTCATCAATTGGTCAACGGTTTGTGGAGTTGGTTCTAAGATATCCAGCATTCTTTTGTGAGTTCTCACTTCGAACTGTTCGCGAGATTTTTTATCTACGTGTGGAGATCTCAAAACAGTGTATCTGTTGATTCGTGTTGGCAATGGAATCGGACCCACAACTCGAGCCCCAGTTCGTTTTGCCGTGTCCACGATTTCTTTCGTAGATTGATCAAGAAGTTTGTGATCAAACGCCTTCAATCGAATTCTAATCTTTTGACTCTGCATTCTCTTACCTCATTGTTTTATCGACTTTCATTCCCAAGCCAGCTTGAAACTTGCCCAGTCATGCAGCCAACAACTTAATTCGTCTGCTCTTTAAAAGCTTTTCGCTTTAATTTTAAAAAAACACATTCGCTTCGGTTCAAAATCTGGTCGAGCCAGACTCTGAAAACTCGCTAGCTCAGCCAAGTGTCATGCTTACTTTTGTTAAGTTCGCTAAATACCTTGCTTTTACGCCCCATCGAAAGCTTGATCCTGCGAGAAAAAAGGCTTCTCAGAAAGAAGGAGCTTTTTGGGTTCGTGCTAGAACGAGTGTTATCATGTGGAAGAACAAGATCTGTCAAAGGAAATCTTATATTTTTATTTGACTAAATGGATCTTTGAAAATCCATCCCTAAAAGCCTCTAGTAGCGGCCAAGCCCTTTAAGCACCTCGGCTTTAATCTTCGGCGGCACAGATGCGTATTCAAGAAACTGCATTGTAAAAAAAGCACGCCCCTGACTCACACTCCGCACATCGGTCGCATAGCCAAAGAGGGTAGCAAGGGGCACGTCGGCATTCACAACCTGCACTCCAACAGCCTTTTGACTAATTGAGTTCACCTGCCCCCGGCGAGAATTCAAATCACTCACAATATTTCCGACAAATTCATCTGGCACTGTGACTTCAACTTTAAAGATAGGCTCGAGCAGCTCACTTGGCATCTCTTTGAGTGCCAAACGAAAGGCAAAGGTTGCTGCCGCTTTAAATGCCATTTCACTTGATTCTTTAGGGCGAGTTTCAATGGCAACGAGGGTTGCCTGGATTCCAAGAAGAGAGTAACCAGCAATGGGACCAATCTCTGAGGCCTCACGACACCCCTGCTCAACCGCCTTGAGGAACGACTGTGGAAACTGCTGACTTTCTTTAACATCCGAAACAAATTTAAAACCCTGCTTCAAATCGACTCTTTCAAGCTTCAGGCGAACTTTTGCGAAATTCATTTCATTTGCAATGAGCTTCTCAAACACGCTTTCCTGTTCAGCACGCCCTTGAATCGTTTCTCGGTAGGTGACCTGAGGCTTGCCCTTCGTGACCTGAACCTTAAATTCACGAATGAGTCGATCGACAAGAATATCTAAATGCAACTCACCCATTCCCGAAAGAAGCAGTTGTCCAGTTTCAGGGTCATTTCTCATCCGACAAGAGGGGTCTTCTCTTTCCAACTTCTTAATCGAATCAATCATCTTTTCTTGCTCGGCCGTAGACTTTGCTTCAATCGCCACGGAAATAACCGGCTCTGGTGGCGTGATGGATTCAAGAACGACGGGATGCGAAGAGTGACATAGAGTATCCCCCGTGCCCGTCAGACGCAGGCCGATCACAGCACCAATATCACCAGCAGACAGAGAAGGGACTTCCTCCCTCGAATTTGCATGCATCTTAACAAGTTTTTGGATTCTTTCTTTTTTACCTAGACGAGGATTCAAGAGTTGATCGCCAACTTTTACCTCTCCAGAATAGATGCGAATAAATGTCAGAGTATCTGCAAATTTATCATTGGCAATTTTAAAGGCCAAACAAACGACTGGAGCATCTTTATCTGGAAGGCATTCAATGATCTTGTCTTCCTTTTCTGGGTGACGCCCCTCAACCGCCGGACGATCAAGCGGGGAAGGCAAATAGTCCACAACGGCATCAAGTAATTTTTGCACACCTTTGTTTTTGAAGGCGGATCCGCACAAAATAGGAAAATAGTTTAAGCTGATCGTTGTTTTACGAATTGCAGCTTTGATCTCAGAAAGAGTCAGCTCCTCACCGGAAAGATAACGATCAAGCATTTGATCGTCCGTCTCAGCAACAATATCCAAAAGTTTTGTTCTTGCTGCCAATGCTTCTTCTTTTAAATTTTCAGGAATATCTTCAACAAAAAACTTCTCCCCTTTATCTTCGTTACTCCAACGAATGGCTTTAAAGAGAACAAGATCAATAACACCTTGAAATGCATCTTCAGCTCCCCAGGGAAGCTGAATAATTAAAGGCTGAGCGCTCAGTTTTTCTTGGATAGATTTGACCGAGTCCAAAAAGCTTGCGCCAACCCGATCCATCTTATTAATGAAACAAATTCTAGGAACTCGGTACTTGTCAGCCTGTCGCCAAACTGTTTCAGTTTGAGCTTCAACACCATTGACAGCATCAAATACAGCAACTGCACCGTCTAAAACTCGCAGTGATCTTTCAACTTCAATTGTAAAGTCGACGTGGCCGGGAGTATCAATAAGATTTATTTTGTAATCATTCCAAAATGCTGTCGTTGCGGCTGCGGTGATTGTAATTCCGCGCTCTTGCTCTTGGATCATCCAATCCATGACAGTATCCCCATCATGAACTTCACCGATTTTGTGACTTTTACCCGTGTAATAGAGGATACGCTCGGACGTTGTGGTCTTACCAGCATCAATGTGAGCCATGATGCCGATGTTTCGAGTTTTATTGAGCAAATTATTTTTAAGGTCTGATGGGCCGTCTTTCAGACTCCCTGAATCTGAAACATCGGCCATATGAAGTTACCAGTTGTAGTGAGAGAATGCCTTATTGGCATCTGCCATACGGTGAACGTCTTCCTTTTTCTTGATCGAATTTCCACGGTTGTTATAAGCATCAAGAATTTCACCAGCTAGACGCAAAGACATGTCTTTTTCACCACGTTCACGCGAGTATTCAACCAACCATCGCATAGCCAAAGCCAATCGACGTGATGGACGAACATCGACAGGAACCTGATAGGTAGCTCCACCGACTCGTCGAGAACGAACTTCAATTGCAGGTTTTACATTCTCGAGAGCTTTTTTCAAAACACCCATAGAATCTTCACCTTCAACTTTGCCTTCAAGTTGCTTCATGGCACCGTAGAACAGGCGCTGAGCCGTTCCTTTTTGACCACGCAACATGATTTTATTCACAAACTTAGCAATGACGAGATCCTTAAAAACTGGATCTGGAATCACTTCTCTTTTATACGTTCTTTTTCTACGAGACATTTTTGACCTCTTTAATCAGATTATTTTTTAGGTTTCTTTGCGCCGTACTTCGACCGTGCACGCAAGCGATCTTTCACTCCCTGCAAGTCCAGGACTCCACGAACGATATGGTAACGAACACCCGGAAGATCCTTCACACGACCACCACGAATTAGAACAACTGAGTGCTCTTGTAGGTTGTGACCGATTCCTGGAATGTATGAAATCACTT
>JACCDR011331846.1_pt1 | contig 15250 bp, 13 predicted proteins | sample 7446431 | NCBI WGS metagenome assembly JACCDR01 (sample SAMN15323443, study PRJNA562643) | freshwater metagenome | isolation source: river surface water | place: USA:Blue River Watershed | collected 2017-08-17 | reverse complement strand
TTCGGCGGCGCGCGACTGCCCGCGCAGGTAACGCAGCACTGTTCCGGGGGCGTAGATGAAGCTGGCAAAACGCGACCAGCGGCCGCCGACAAAACCCCAGAGCCGGCGAAACACCAGCAGCCCCATCACCAGCAGCCCCAGCCGCATGTGCCAGACCATGGCGTTGCCGCCGATCTTGCCCGTGACAAACAGGCCCAGCACCGATGCCGCCAGCAGCCAGTGAAACAGGCGGGTAGGCAGGTCCCAGACGCGGGTGGCGGTGTGCTTGGCGGTGTCCTTGGTGGTGTTCATCTCAGGTGCAACCATACCGCGATTGGTGCCCCGTTCAACGGCAGCAGCGAAAATCTGCGGGCAAACCCTGGCGACGGAATAGACTTGTTCGGCGTTCCGTACATTCAGGGTATGTTCGGCGTTCACAGCGTTCATCCCCGCGTGTTGTCCCCGCCTTGTTTGGGCGCTGCGACACTTGTTTTTTCCCAACCTCCCAGAGGAGTTTCACCCATGACCCGTTTGAAAGTTGCAGCCGTACTGGCTGGCGTTTGTGGTCTCTTGACCGCCTTGCCCGCAACGGCACAGTTCCAGAAGCCCGAAGACGCCGTGAAGTACCGCAAGGCGGCTTTCACCGTCATGGGCGCACACTTCGCCCGCATTGGCGCCATGGCCAACGGCCGGGTTCCGTTTGACGGCGCCGCAGCAGCGGCCAACGCGCAGGTGGTGGCTGATGTGGCCAAACTGCCGTTTGCCGGTTTTGTCGAAGGCACGGCAGGCACCGAAAAGGGCCAGCCCAAGGCCAACGTGTGGAGCGACCGCGCCAAGTTCGATGCCAGCGCCAAGAAAATGCAAGACGAAGTGGCCAAGCTCAACGCGGCCGCCAAGACCAACAACCTCGACCAACTGAAGGCCGCCTTTGGTGCCGCAGCCGGCACTTGCAAAGACTGCCACGACAACTACCGCAACCCCTGAGCCACCCCCGGTTCTGGTGTTTATGGAAAGCCCACTTCGGTGGGCTTTTTTGTGTGTGCGTGCCTGGCAGGGCGCACACAAAAAAAGAGGCCCGCGAGGGCCTCTTTCTGTATTTCCCGACCAGTCCGTGGCGGTGCAACGGGCGCTGCGGCGGGGCCTTGCGGCCCCAGCCTTGGACTGCAGGCCTCAGCGGACTTCCTTGCTTCTGATCACCGGTGCTTCGGCCTGCACCATGGGGGCGTTGGCCGTGGTGTCAACAAACACCGTGGTGCCGCCCACCGCGGTGCCGCCGGCGCTTTGGCTGTAGAGCAAGCGGCCCAGATACCGTGCGCCGGGCACTACGTTCCATGAGGCGACGATGCTGGCCGTTGCGCCCAGGGTGGTGGTGGCCGGGCCCGCGCCACGCAGGCTTTGCGGGCCTGATGGAGCGCCCACCACCCAGGTGTTCAGCACGAAACTGGCCGAGGTGCCCACCGTGGCAAAACCCAGCACACACACCTGCACGGTGCCGGCCGTAGGGCTGTTCAACGAGACCACTTCGTTCGAGGTGCCGCTTTCGCTGGCTCCCAGCAAGGTGCCGCCAGCGCTTCGTATCTCCAGGTCGAGGTCGGTGGCTGCGCCCTCTTGGGTTTCGCTGTTGAACAGCTGCGCCCGCACCACGCGGGTGCCCGTGGGCACCACCAGCGGCTGGCACACCTCAGCGCCCTCTGCCACAGTGCCGTTGGTGCGTGTGGCCGGCACCATACCGCTGGCTGACGTGAACATCGGACCCGAAATGCCGGTAAGGGCGGTGAAGATACGGCTGCCGCTGGCCCGAACGTCATCGATGGCGCCGTAAGCAACCAGCGAAGGCGATCGCAGGGTCACGGGGCTGCGCAGCGTTTGGCCGCCACCTGTCCACACCAACTCGCCAAACCGGTACTGGTTGAAAGGCGCATTGGTGCGCACGGCGGTGAAGGTGAAGCTGGCCGTGGCGCCCGGCTGCAACGTCAATGTTGACGGTGTCACGGTGATTTCAAAGCCTGGAACAGCAGCGCTCGCGTTCAAGGTGATGGCGCTGGCACCGCCATTGGTCAGGCGGCGCGTGGTGGTCATCGTGCCCAGCATGTTGCCGTTTGTGATGGACGCCAGGTTCAGGTTCAAGCCCAACAAAGCAGCATCGCTGTAAGCGTCGAACTGGGCGTTTGTGATGTCATAGAACACCGTGGTCGACAGCGCGCCGTTCGGGTTCATGTGCCCTGAACCATAACCCCAGGGGTTCAAGTCGGGTGCACCCGAGGCCAGCTTCACCGATTGCTGCGCGCTGGTCATCAAAGCCGACTTGATGGCCGCAGGCGACCAGGTCGGGTTTTGTTGGCGCAACAGCGCTGCAGCACCGGCCACGTGGGGGCTGGACATCGAGGTGCCGCTGATCATGTTGGCGCCTTGAACGCCGATGGCGCCAGCAATGATCTGGTCGCGCATGTCGGCATCAAAGTTGGCCGGCACGTACCCGGCGATGATGTCTGTGCCCGGGCCCGTGATGTCGGGTTTCAGGACCGTGACGTCACCCCGGTTGGGGCCGCGTGACGACGAAGCATTCATCTGCGGCGCCACCACGCCAGCCACCTGCAAGCCAGGGCCAAAAGCTGCGGTGCCGCCAGCCCGACGGGCTTCGGTGGTGACAGCGGGGAAGTGGACGGCAGCCATGTGCACCAGCGGCAGCACCGCAGGGACGATGGGGGTGGTGTTGGCCGACGCGGCAACCGAGCCTTCAGCGGGCCGATTCAGAATGATGACGCCCACCGCACCTGCAGTTTTGGCGTTGGCCACTTTGTTGACCAGCACGTTGGCGCCGCGATCACAGACCAAAATCTTGCCGGCCACCTTGGCCGGGTCCAACAAGGCCGGCACATTGTCGGCCGCGCCAAAACACAGCGCTTGGTTGGTGCCAGCGCCTTCGGGTTCACCAAAGCCGGCATCACGCGCCCAGATCAGCGGTGCGGCGGCCAGCCCGCCAGTCTGGAAAGAGGCACCGGCACCCGCAGCACCACTGCCCAGCGTGACCGTGGCTTCGGTGTAACGGTCATGGGTGGAATTGCCCACCGTGGCGACCCACGGGCTGGGGTGGGCCACCGTATTGCCTGGCCCGGCGTTGCCGGCCGAGGCCGCTACAAAAACACCCGCCTTGGCGGCCGCCTTCATGGCCTGCGCCACCACATCGTTCACACCGGCAGCCGCACCGCCAATGGAGAAGTTGATAACGTCTACGCCGTCAGCCACTGCTTTTTCGATGGCTGCGACCGAGTCGCCAAAAAAGCAGCTACCGCCGATACTTCCATCGGAGCGAACCTGTTCGTTGCAGACCTTGTAGGACGCCAGCCGGGCCCGTGGCGCTACGCCCGAGATCGTGAACTGGGCACCCGAGACCGTTACGTCACTGTTGGCATTGCCGCCTGCGGTGGTCAGGGTGTGGGTGCCGTGACCACCGGCGTCACGCGGCGAGTCAAATTCATTGACCAGCCTGGGCCCAACGGCCTTCATCGACGCATTGAAGTTCTGCGCACCCACGAGTTTGTTGTTGCACATGGCTGCAGTGAAACCCTCGCCCTCCTGGCAGATGCCCCGGTAGCGGCCGGGTGGCAGCGGGTCGTAGACCACTGTGCCGGGTGCGTAGTACGGCACGGGCTTGCCAGTGGCTTGGTCGACCTTGTCGGATACCGACACGTTTTCAGGCCAAACACCACCGTCCATCATCGCGATGATCACGCCTTCGCCCTTGAGCGCAAGGCCCGCTGCATCGGTGCGCGACCAGGCGCCGCCAGGCGCGCCCAGGCCCAGGAACTGCGACGTGGTGTAGCTGGTGGTCAGCGGCGCTGCTTCGTCAGCCGTGATGGCCCGCACGCCGGGTGTCTTGGTCAGCCGGTTGAGCTCGGCGGGCGTCAACATCGCAGCAAAACCGCTGACCACCACGCCGTAGCGCTGGTACACCGGGGCGCCGGGCACGGTGGCCACCACGTTGTCGACCTGCCGGCTGACGTGGCGCAGGTAGTTCTGCACCGCCGGCAGTTGCACGTTGATGCGCTGGCCGGCCGCCGGGCGTGTGGCCACCAGGCCAGCAATGCCGCCTTCGTAAGTGGCTGCCGGTGCCGTGTTCAGCTGCACGATGTAGGGCTTGCGCTGGGCGGCTTGGGAACCTTGCGCACTGGCCGCCAACGCGGTGGCCAGCAGGGCGGCGCCGATGACGCCGGCCCGTGTGACTTTATGAATTTTCATGAAAACACTCCTCCTGACAAGTCAGGCTTGATTCGTGAACGGCTCGTGCGCAGATCAACAACGGCCGGCGCTCTGAAACCACGGGGCTGCTCAGGCCTTGCGGCGGGAGAAGCCGGCCATCAAACCCAGCGCCGCCAGCGCCAAGGCCAACGAGCCCGGTTCCGGGATCTGGATGTTGTCCAGCGCAAACTGGCTGAAATTGGCGTTGAAGGCCACACAGTCGCCGTTTGCATCGGCCGTGCAAGCGAAAAAGTCGACCACACGCAAGGCGTTGGCCAAGCCGCCCACGCCAGCGCCCGTGACCGACTGGAAGCTGAAACTGCCATTGGCATCGGCAGCACCAAACGAAAAAACTTCAAAATCAAATGCGCCACTGGCTTCTTCGTAAGCGGCGATGAAAAAGCCAGGCACGGCACCGGGGTTGAACAGGTTGGTCAGCGCCGACACAAAACCGAAGTCCAGGCCCAGGATGCGAAACGTGCCACCGCCCACCGCCGTCATGCGCACAAAGCCGTCGTTCAGGCCGATGTAGTAGGGGCCGGGGTTGCCGCTGGGGCCGGCGAGGTCCAGGCCGGTGCCCGGGCCAAAAGCCGCAGCCGTGTCGATGACACCCGGCCCATCCAAGGCGGTGAAGGTGAAACCGTTCAAGCTGACGCTGTCGCCCGGGACCAAGAGGGTGCCCGGTGCAACGCCGTCGAAGGTGATGACCGTGGCTTGGGCCGGAACCGCTGCAACGGCGGCAAAACTGCAGGCGCACAACGCGTGCCGCCATGTGTTGAACTTCATCAATGTCCTTTCGGTAGGGAGTACTCGGGCGCCCACCTTGCCGCAGTGCGGGCCTGACCCTGGTGCGCTTCAGTCTGTTCCAAAGCACCCATTCGAACAAGGTGAACAGCCCCGAAGCGTGGCGGAACTGACCACAACAGTTACAACCGACCCCCCAAATAAGGGGGTGGGATAACCCGCAAACCGAAGCAAAACCGGCGCGCGGTTGAAACAACCACGCAATCTGCGTGCCCATGGGGGCGGGCGGGTCGGTCAGCGCGCATGCCGCAGAATGCGCCGGCACGCTGCTCAGGAGACCGACGCCATGACCATCACCCGCCGCACCCTCAACACCCTTTTGGCCGGCTCGCCGCTGCTGGGCGCCGTGCCGCAGGCATGGGCCCAGAACCGCAAAGACAGCGTGGTGCTGGGCATGGTGCTGGAGCCCACGACGCTGGACCCCACCACGGCGGCCGCAGCAGCCATCGGCGAAATCGTGCACTACAACGTGCTGGAGGGGCTGACCAAGATTGCGATGGACGGCGCCGTCACGCCGCTGCTGGCCGAGACCTGGGGCCACACACCCGACGGCAAGACCTACACCTTCAGGCTCAAGCGCGGGGTGAAGTTCTCTGACGGCTCGCCTTTTGACGCCAGTGCAGTGAAGTTCAGCTTCGAACGCGCGCGTGCGCCGGGCAGCACCAACAAGGCCAAGAAGGCGGTGTTTGACCTCATCAGCAGCATCGCCACGCCCGACCCGCACACGGTGATCCTGGTGCTGAACAGCGCCGACGCGCTGATGCCCTTCCGCCTGGGCGAGAACACCGCTGTCATTCTGCATCCCAACAGTGCAGCGCAAGCCGCCACCAACCCGGTGGGCACCGGCCCTTACAAGCTGTCGAACTGGGCCCGCGGCTCGTCCATCACCCTGACCAAATGGGACGGCCACCGCGACGCCGCCAAGGTGGCGCTCAAGCGCGCCACCTTCCGCTTCATCAACGACCCGGCAGCGCAGGTGGCGGCGCTGCTGGCTGGCGACATTGACGGCATGCCGCGTTTTGGTGCACTGCAGGCCCTGGCCCAGTTTCGGGGCGACAAGCGCTTCACGGTGGAGGTGGGCAGCACCTCGGGCAAGGGCATCGTGGCCATCAACAACCGCAAGGCACCGCTGAACGACGTGCGCGTGCGCCGCGCCATCGGCCACGCCATCGACCGCCAGGCCTTCATCGACGGCGCGCAAGAAGGCCTGGGCAAGCCCATCGGCAGCCACTTTGCGCCCACCGACCTGGGCTACCTGGACCTGACCAAACAATCGGCCCACGACCCCGAAAAGGCCAAAGCACTGTTGCGCGAAGCGGGTGTGACGACGCCGCTGAACCTGACACTGACGCTGCCGCCGCCGCAGTACGCCCGCAAGGGCGGCGAGATCGTCGCCGCGCAACTGGCCAAGGTGGGCATCAACGCGAAGATCGAAAACGTGGAATGGGCGCAGTGGCTGGCCGGGCCCTTCAAGGGCAATTTCGACCTCACCATCATCAACCACGTTGAGCCACTGGACTACGCCACCGCCTACGCCGACCCCAACTACTACTTTGGCTACGACAGCGCCAAGTTCCGTGGCCTGGTGGCCACGCTGGCCGCCACCAGCGACTACCGCGAAAAAGGCCGCCTGTGGCGCGACATACAGCGCCAGATTGCCGACGACGCCGTCAACGCCTTTGTCTGGAACCCGGCGCAGGTGGCGGTGTTCAGGCGCGGCCTGCGCGGGCTGTGGAACAGCTCGCCCATCTTCGCCAACGACCTGGCGGCGGTGAGCTGGGCGCCCGCTGCCAGCGCGGGTTAACGCGCCGGCCCGGCGTTGCCATGAGATGCCACGAGATGCCATGAACTTGCCTCATGAGCCAGGCCACCATTGAACGCTTCTATGGCGCCTTTGCGCAGCTTGATGCCGCCACCATGCAAGCCTGTTACGCCAGCGGTGCGCAGTTTGATGATGAAGCGTTTTCGCTGCGCGGGCGTGAGCAAATAGGCGGCATGTGGCGCATGCTGTGCACCAGCACACGCGCCAAGGGCACGGCGCACTGGCGGCTGGACGTGAGCCGCATCACCGCGAACTCGGCGCACTGGGAGGCGCACTGCCTGTTCAGCGCCACCGGCCGCATGGTGCACAACAAGATTGATGCCACGTTTTCATTCGACGACCAGGGCTTGATCACGCGCCACCGCGACCACTTTGACTTCTGGGCCTGGTCGCGCCAAGCGCTGGGCGCACCGGGCCTGCTCTTGGGCTGGTCGCCGTGGCTGCGCGCCAAGATGCGCGTGCGGGCCGCCGCCAGCCTGCGCGGCTTCCTGCAGACCCGGCCCTGAAAGCGCCTACACACCATGACCGCCTTGCACGATCTCAGCGCCGCCCAACTGCATCAGGCCTACCGCAGCGGCGCGCTGTCGCCAGTGGCGGTGACGCAAGCGCTCATCGCCCATGTGCAGCGCTGGGAACCGCACATCGCTGCGGCCTGGGCCTTTGAGCCCGAAGCCGCGCTGGCGCAGGCGCAGGCGTCGGAGGCCCGCTGGGTCAAGGGCCAGGCGCTCGGCGCACTGGACGGTGTGCCGGTGACCTTGAAGGACAACATCGCCACACGCGGCCACGCCATGCCCCTGGGCACAGCCGCCACGGTGCTGCAGTTGATGGCCGAAGACGCCCCCCCGGCGGCGCGCCTGCGCGAGGCCGGCGCGGTGCTGCTGGCCAAGACCACCATGCCCGACTACGGCATGCTGTCTTCTGGCGTTTCCAGCTTCTATGGCATCACGCGCAACCCCTGGGACTTGAGCAAAGCCCCCGGCGGCAGCAGCGGTGGTGCGGGCGCTGCTGCGGCTGCCGGTTATGGGCCGCTGCACGTGGGCACCGACATCGGCGGCTCCATACGGCTGCCGGCCAGCTGGTGCGGCGTTGTCGGCTTCAAGCCCAGCAACGGCCGCGTGCCCATCAAGCCACCCTACATCGGGCGCGTGGCCGGGCCGCTGACCCGCACCGTGCAAGACAGCGCACTGCTGATGGCCACCCTGAGCCTGCCCGACGCCCGCGACAGCACGGCGCTGCCGGCCACAAGCTTGCCCTGGACGGCGCTGGGCGACGACCCCGTGCAAACGCTGCGCGGGCTGAAGATCGGCTTGTGGCTTGACGCCGGTTGGGGCCTGCCGGTGGACGCCGACATACTGCAGGCCGTGCACCACGCCGCCGGCTTGCTGGCGGCGGCGGGGGCTACTGTGGCACCGCTGGCCCCATTTGCCACGCGCGAGATGGCCGACGGAATCAACCGCTTTTGGCGCCTGCGCTCTTGGCTGGACATCTCGGCCCTGCCCGCCGCACAACGCCAGCGGGTGTTGCCGTTCATCCTGGACTGGGTGGCCGAAGCCGAAGGCTACAGCGCGGCGCAGGCCTTCCAGGGTTTTAGCCAGATCGGCGCGCTGCGCGACGCCACCGCAGCCGCCTGCCAGGCCTTTGACTTTGTGCTCTCGCCCGTGGCGCCGGTGTCGGCCTTTCCGGCCACCTGGCCGATGCCCACCAACGACCCGCTGCGGGCCATGGAACACATCGGCTACACGCTGCCCTTCAACATGAGCGAGCAGCCCGCCATCAGCGTGCCTTGCGCGCACACGGCACAGGGCCTGCCCATCGGCGTGCAAGTGGCCGGCCGGCGGCACGACGACCTGGGCGTGCTGCGCCTGGCCCACGCCTTTGAACAACTGCGGGGGCCGCTGCGGCCCTGGCCGATGGCGCCGGTTTGAGCCGCTGACGGCCCCGGGTCCCAGCGCCACCGGCCCCGCCCCGCGCTCACGCTACATTGCGGCCATGTCGAACCGGGACCTCCGCGGCAACCCCTGCAGCAGCGCCCACGCCGGCGCGCGTGCGGCGGCCGAGCAGGCGTTGTGGCGCATGATGTCGTTTTACGACACGCCGCTGGCCGACCTGGACAGCGCCAGCGCAGCCGACCCGGGCTGGGCGCTGCCGCACCTCATGCGCGCTGGCTTTCTGCTCAGCCTGACCGAGCCCGGCCTGGTGCCCGAGGCCACCGGCCACCTGGCCCGCGCCGGCGCGTTGATGCAGCACGCCACGGCGCGCGAAAAGGCCCACCTGCACGCGGTGCAGGCGGTGCTGGAAGGCCGCTGGCAGGCGGCCTGTGAAACCTGGGACGAACTGCTGGTGGAGCACCCGCGCGACGCGCTGGCGCTGCAGTGGGCGCAGCTGTGGGACTTCTACCGTGGCGACGCCAACGGCCTGCGCCTGCGGCCGGCGCGGGCGCTGCCGCAATGGGAGCACCAAGACCCGCTGTACCCCTGTGTGCTGGCGCTGTGGTCCTTCGGCCTGGAGGAATGCAACCTGTACCCACAGGCCGAAGAGGCCGCGCGTCGCGCGCTGGCACTGGACCCGCGTGTGCCCTGGGCGGTGCACACGGTGGCCCATGTGATGGACATGCAGGGCCGCTACGAAGACGGCGCGGCCTGGCTGCGCCAGCGCAAAGCGGCCTGGGGCCAGGGCAACGGCTTTGCGGTGCACCTGTGGTGGCACAAGGCGCTGTTCCGACTGGAGGCGCTGGACTACGCCGGTGTCGCGCGCTTGCTGGACGCGCAGCTCAGTGGCGACAAGCTGCAGATCACGCTGCAGCGTGTGGACGCGGCGTCGCTGCTGTGGCGGCTGCACCTGATGGGGCAAGACATGTCGGCCCAGTTCAGGGTGCTGGTGCAGGGCTGGGGGCTGCTGGATGGGCCGGCTGCGGCGTCGACATCCGCCGCTGCACCCGCCGGGGCACCCACTGCGCCCGCCACCCCCGGCCACTACGCCTTCAACGACGTGCACGCGGTGCTGGCGCTGCTGGGCGCGGGCGAGCACACCCGCGCCGAGACCTGGGTGGCACGCTGTGCCGAGCAAGCGCTCAAGCCCAGCGACGCCAGCCGCAACAACCACGCCATGGCGCGTGAGGTGGGCCTGCCGCTGATGCGCGGCCTGTGTGCGCTGGCGCGCGGCGACGCCGACGCCGCCACCCCGTTGATGGCACCGGCCCTGCCGCGCGCCGCACGCCTGGGTGGCAGCCACGCCCAGCGTGACCTGATCAGCCAGACCCTGCTGGCCGCCGCCGCCCAAGGCCAGCAGCGCAACCTGGGCCGCGCGCTGCTCAACGAGCGCCGCATGGCCAAACCCGAAACGCCGCTGACCCGCTTCTGGGCCGAAGCGCTGGGTCTGAGCGGCCGCGACCGCGCCTGAAAAAAACCTGCACAGCACACCAGCGCATCCAACAACCACCGGAGCCTGCCCATGAGCAACCAATCCTCAGCCGAAGACAAGCGGGAACAACGCCTGAAGCTGCTGGACGACCACATCGGCCGCGCGCTGGCCGAGAGCGAACACAACGGCGAGTTGCGCACAGCGCGCAGCTGGGGCAAGCCGCTGGACCTGGGCGACGGCTACGACGACACGCCGGTTGAACTGCGCATGGGCTACAAGATGTTGAAGGATGCGGGCGTTGTGCCGCCCGAGGTGGAATGGATGCAACGCATCGAGGCCCTGCGCCAAGCCGAGGCCGCCGCAAGCGACGAAGCGCAGGCAAAGCCGCTGCGCCAGCAGCGTGTGGAACTGCAGCAGCAGTTGCAGTTGCGGCTGGAAAAGCTGCGCATCAGCGGCAGCCTGTAGGTTCACACGAGCGGGGGCTGCAAACCTTCGGCCGCCACCACCCGCTGCACCGCCGGCCGCAGCAGCATGCGCTGCAGGTAGGGGCCCACGTGCGCCAAACTGCGCGCGGGTGTGTCGCTGAAGCCGCGCGTCCAGCGGCACAACATCAGCGCATAGGGGTCGAGCACCGAATAGGCCGTGCCCATCATCCAGGGGCCGCTTTGCAGCGCCAGATGCGCGTCCAGCAGCTGCAGGCATTGCACCACCCGCGCTTGTGCGTGCCGTTGCACCTGGCGCGCGCCGTCGGCCTGGCCTTCGTCCACCAACCTTTCGGGGTAGAAGTAATGCATCAGGTAGGCCTGCAGCGTGTTGGTCATCCACATCAACCACTTGTACAGGTGCGCCCGTTCAAGCGTGCCCAAGGCCGGCGCCAGGCCGGCGTTGGGGTGGGTGTCGGCCAGGTGCAGGCAGATGGCCGCTGTTTCATACAACACCAGTTCGCCGTCCACCAGCACCGGTATCTGCCCGTTCGGGTTCAGCTGCCGGTAAGCGGCCGAGCGGTGCTCACCTTGCTCGCGGTCCACCCATTGCAGGGCAAATGGCACGCCCAGTTCGTGCAACAGCACGTGCGGCGCAAAACTGGCGTTGCCGGGGTAATAGTGCAGGGTTTTCATGGCGACATCTTGGCATGACGCCGCTGCGGTTGCGGCTGTTATGGTCGGGATTGCGAAACTTTTTGTTGCACAACCCGCTGTGGCAGAAGCGAGCAGCCATTACATCGCCCAACTGAGCTGGCAGCGTCAGGCCCACGAAGCCTTTACCGACCACCGTTACAGCCGCCGTCACAGTGTGCGTTTTGACAGGGCCGCCGAATGGCGCCGGCTCATCGTCGCCCCATGTGGTGCCCGAGCCGATGTCCGATGCGTGCGCGGTGGACCCGCAAGAGAGGTTTGTCGCGTCGCTTTCCAGCTGCCACATGCTGTGGTTTTTTGGGGCTGGCCGCAACGCAGGGTTACTGTGTGGAAAGCTATATCGATAATGCATCTGGCGAAATGGCCCGCAACGCCCAGCAGCAATGGGTGATGAGCACGGTTACGCTGCGGCCGCTGCTGCAGTTCAGCGGCGCCCGTGCACCCGATAAAGCGGCCATTGCCCTGCTGCACCATGAAGCCCACGTTGCATGCTTTATCGCCCATTCGGTGAAGACCGAGGTGCGTTGTGAGCCTTTGTATTGAAGGTGCACTCAAAGCTCAGAATCGCGAATTAAATTGTGATATGGTCGCGGCCGTTAACAGCCACGGTATGTCATCCGCGCTGCAAAGCCCGGAACGCCGTTAATCCCGGGGGCTTTTTTGGGGCTGCTCCACCACCGAATGGTGGGCGGGCCCGAATGGCCACCATCACCAACCCAAGCCCACAGGCCTAATCCATGCCCGCAGTGAAACGATCGTACGAACAAGTCGTCAAGCAAATTGAAGCGTTGAAGCTTGAAGCAGAACATTTGCGCCGCACCGAAGTGGCTGGTGTTATCGAGCGCATTCGCGAGGCCATTTCCTTTTACGGCTTGACCGCAGCCGATTTGGGCATGACCGGCACCCTCAGCCGCAAGATCACGGGTGACGCCCCCGCCAAGGGCAAAGGCCGCAAGAAAAGCGCCCCCAAGGCGCCTGCGGTCGTGAAGTACCGTAACGAAAGCGGCGGCTCCTGGGGCGGCATCGGCAAAAGGCCGCAGTGGCTGCGCGACGCCCTGGCTGCGGGCAAGTCGCTGGAAGACTTTCTGGTCAAGTAAGGCATTAGCGGCCCTAACCGCCGCACCCGCCGCGCCCTTGTCACCAGCGGTGCCACGGCTGGGCCCTGCGGGGCCCGGCGGCCGCCCCCATGCCTACGCACCGCCACGCGCTCATCCCCGGCACGCTGTTTGCCGCCGCTGCAGGCCTGCTCTGGGGCCTGGTGTTCGTGGCGCCGCTGCTGCTGCCGCAGTACCCGCCTGCGCTGCTGACCTTCGGCCGCTATCTGGCTTTTGGCTTGGTAGCGCTGCCACTGGCGTGGCTGGACCGCGTGCGGCTGGCCACGCTCAGCCGCGCCGACTGGGTGGAAGCCTGCAAACTGGGCGCCGTGGGCAACGTGGCCTATTACTTGTTTTTGTCGGCCGCCATCCAGCGCGCCGGCGCACCCTTGCCCACCATGCTGATCGGTACGCTGCCGGTGGTGATTGCGGTGGTCGCCAACCGGCGCAACCAGGCGCGCGACGGCCGCCTCAGCACTGCGCAATTGGCACCCGGCCTGCTGCTGATGCTGGCCGGCATTGCGCTGGTCAACCAGGCCGAGTGGGCGCACTTCCAGGCGCATGCCCAAACCCAGGCCCTGGGCGCTGACGGCGCCGCCGCCGGTGCGTCGGCGCTGTGGCGCTACGCCAGCGGCGCAGCGCTGGCGCTGGGCGCGGTGATCTGCTGGACCTGGTACCCGTTGCGCAACGCCGACTGGCTGCGCCACCACGCCGACCGCTCGGCCACCACCTGGGCCACGGCGCAGGGCGTGGCCACGCTGCCGCTGGCTTTGCTGGGCTACGCCGGCTGGTGGGCCTACAGCGCCGCCACCGCAGGCACCGGGGCAGGGGGCGGCCCGGCCTTCGACATGCCGCTGGGGCCACAACCCCTGCAGTTTGTGCTGCTGATGCTGACCATCGGCCTGGCGGCCAGCTGGCTGGGCACGCTGTGCTGGAACGAGGCCAGCCAGCGGTTGCCCACCAACCTGGCCGGGCCGCTGATCGTGTTCGAGACACTGGCGGCTTTGGCCTACGCCTGGATGCTGCGCGCACAGATGCCCGGGGCCAGCGTGCTGCTGGGTGTGGCCCTGCTGGTGGCCGGGGTGGCCTGGGCTCTGGGCCGCAAGCCGACGCCGCAGCAGGCCTGAACTTGTTGCGGCACCGGCGGGCCGGCCCAGTTGCCGACTGCTGAATGACGCCGCTGGGGCGTCGCGATCACGCCGTGAAAGCCAGAATGCCAGCCGTTTGCCGGCCTGTTGCGGTTTACAGCGGCATCAATTTGCGGTGATTACGGCCGATACCGAAGGGAACTGCGACATTGGGTCGCGCCCAGGTCGTCACCCGTGCAACCGCCCCTGCCCCTTTTTGTAAACCCGCCCTGTGGACCTGTGCCTGCGCTGGGCCGGTGGCTGATGGCCGCGCTGTGGCTGGTGTTGGCGCTGGGCGCCCCGCTGGCAGGCGCTGCCAACGCACCAGCACCACCCAGCAACACGCCCAGGCTGGCAGCGCCCCACCCGCCAGCCGTGGCCTGGTCGGCCCCCACACAGCGGCAGGCGCTTGCAAGCGCATCTGCCACCGCAACCGCACACACCACCACCGCCCAGGCCCCGCTCTTTGGCAGCCCGGCGCACGCTGAAAACAGCGAGCAGGCCCTGAATGGCCTCTTTGTCGGTGCCAGCGGCGGCTTGATCTTGTACGGCCTGGCACTCTGGCTGCGTGTGCGTGATGCACGCGTGGCCTGGTTCACGCTCGCCGCCGTGTGCAGCAAGGTCTACTACGCCGCCGCGTCGGGCCTGCTGGCGGTGCACGCTGGGGGCAGCCCCGCACTGTGGGCCGAGACCATCGCCCCGGCGTTTGGCCTGCTGGCCGCCGGCAGTGTGTGTGGATTTGTAGGCTGCACGCTGCCCCACCCGGCGGCGGCCCGGTGGTGGGCCCTGTACGGGCGCAGCGGCGGTGTGCTGGCCTTGGCCGCCAGCGGTTTGTTGGTGGTGGGCCTGCTGCAGGCGGCTGCAGCGCAGGCACTCGCCACGGCGTTGGCGGCGGCGCCGCTGCTGATGGCCTTGCCCAGCCATCGCGAAAAAAAACAGGCGGCCGACAGCCGCGCCAGCGGCACCGCCCCGGTGCCCTGGCCGGCGCTGGCGCTGGCCCTGGTGGCCACACTGGTGGGCGCGCTGCCGGCCTTGCTGCAGGCCGACGGGCTGGCGCTGCACACGGCGCAGTCGGCTACGCTGGTGGCGCTGGCCCTGGGCCTGGCGATGCTGCGTGGCCATGACACCAGCGGCGCAGCACCACAGGGCATGCAAAGGGCCGTTGCCCAACCATTCAGCGTGGGCCGCAGCCCCTGTGGCCGGGCTTGAGGACGGGCTGCACTCGCGGGCCGTGGGCGTGGGCGTGCGCAGCGCTATCAGGTTGGGCGGCTGATCGCGTGATCGGCCCACCAAGCCATGGCGCAATGGCGCAATGGCGCAGCGTCAAACCAGCGCCTCGTCCAGCACCTCTACCCAATGTCGCACCGGCGTGGTGGTGCCACTTTGCAGGTGCTGGATGCAGCCGATATTGGCGCTGATGATGGCCTGCGGCTGCAGCGGCGCCAGGTGGCCCAGCTTGCGGTCGCGCAAGGCGTAGGCCAGCTCGGGCTGCAGCACGCTGTAGGTGCCAGCCGAGCCGCAGCACAGGTGGCTTTCGCTGGCGGCCACGCTGACCTCGAAACCCAGTTCACGCAGGTGTGTCTCGCCCCCGCCGCGCAGCTGCTGGCCGTGCTGCAGCGTGCAGGGTGGATGTAAGGCCAGTTGGCGCGGCACGCCGGGCGCCAGTTCCTTGCGCATGCGGGCCTTTAA